>Ga0126314_10000289_pt1 | contig 25152 bp, 17 predicted proteins | sample Plot105B_FD_92535 | JGI IMG/M metagenome (GOLD analysis project Ga0126314, IMG submission 92535) | Serpentine soil microbial communities from UC McLaughlin Reserve, CA, USA - Plot105B | ecosystem: Environmental > Terrestrial > Soil > Grasslands | place: USA: UC McLaughlin Reserve, Lake County... | reverse complement strand
GTGAAACTCCGCCCCGCACGCGCGAGGAAGCGCTGGCCAAGGCGGACCGCCTCCTGGGTGGCGCGGACTTCCTGCTCCAGCGGGAGACGGCGCAGGGGGCCACCATCACCCGTGACGCCAAGGACGTGAATGACGCGGCGGACACGGACCCGACGTCGCCGCGCCACCAGGCGGCCGTGGCCGAAGTCGAAGCCAACGCGGCGCTGGAGCAGGAGGCGCTGCGGAACCTGTCCCCCGAGGAGCAGCAGCAGTACCAGGCGGTGCGCGACGGGCTGATGGCGGTGGAGCCCGCGGGCGACCCGGTGGCGACGCTCGCGCTCCAGAAGCTGCTCCTGGAGGGCAAGCTTCCTGGGGCCGAGGCCATCGGCGGCGAGGGCGACCTGTTGGATCAGCTCCACACGCTGCAGACGCAGGAGCTGGGCGAGGGGATTGACCGGGGCGCGCTGCTGTCGGACGTGGTGCAGGAGCTGGCGACGCCCGAGTCCGTCAACCAGCGCAACAAGGGCACGTGCGCGGCCACCGCGGCGACCCTCCAGCTCATCCTGGAGAACCCGGCGGAGTACGTGCGCCTGGTCGCGGGGCTCGCGAGCACGTCGGGCGAGGTGACGCTGTCGGACGGCGAGACGGTGATGAAGCGCGAGGCGCTGGGTGCGGAGGCCAAGGGCGGAGAGGACGTCCGCTCGGAGAGCCAGGAGTTGATTGCGCCGGCGTTCATGGAAGTCGCGAACGGTGGCGAGAGGGACTACCAGGACAAGCCGGACGCCCACTACGAGGACGGGGAGAAGACGCACAGCGGTCTGTACCCGTCCGAATTCGACAGGCTCGCGGAGGCGGTGTTCGACCGGAAGGTCGACACGGTGTCTGGCATTGGCGGGGCCGAGGAGGAGGCGGAGGCGTGGGACCTCATCCAGGAGCGCACGGCGGCGGGGGAGACGGTGGCGGTGGGAATGACCTGGGGCACCGGAGGCCACCAGGTGGTGGTGACGGGCACGGGCGTGGACCCGAAGACGGGCGAGGAGTACGTCGAGTACACCAACCCGTGGGGCCGCACCGAGCGCATGCCGAAGGAAGAGTTCCTCAGCCGGCTCAACAGCATGCACACCCGCCCCGAGGAGAAGGTGAAGGAGCTGGACCGCGATCCGAGGCACCCGGACGCGCCTGACCGCATCGCGAGGACGGGGTAGCCAGGAGCGCGCGGCTCAGCCGACGAGCGACGGCCAGTTCCGGCCGACCCAGGCGCGCTGTTCGACTTCGTCGCGCCAGCTCCGGTCCTCGCGGTCGATTCTTCGCGAGGTGGCGAAGAGTCCTTCGAGGGCCGTGAGCAGCCGTTCGGCGAAGGGCGCGTCCTCCACGACGAGGAGCGCCTCGCTCTCCCAGTAGGCGGCGGTGACGTCCAGGTTGGCGCTGCCGATGGCGACGGCCGAGGTGTCGCAGACCAGCAGCTTCGCGTGGACGTGGGGAAAGAGCTGCTCCAACTCCGGCTCCCACTCCGGCATGGCGGGCAGGGCCCACTCGTAGGCGATGGCGCCCGCCTCGATGACGGCGTCCAGGCGGCTGCGCACGTAGCGGTCCGCCACCTCTCGCAGCGCGCCCCCGGGGAAGTACGTCCGCGCGGAGCCGTAGTGGGGCCTGACGCTGCCGAACAGCACCTCCACGCGGACGCCCCGGCGCACGGCGGCGATGAGCGCGTTCTGCAACTCGAGCAGCAACGGGAAGGTGTTCACCAGCACCAGCCGTGAGCGCGCGTGGCGGATGAGCGCGAGCTGCGTGTCGAGCGTGTGCGTGTCCTTGAGCCCTTCGTGCAGGGCGACGCGAGCCGCCATCGTCCCCACGGGCGACGTGGGCGGGAAGGCGTAGGGCTCGCCGCCCGCGCGAGTCCATTCGGCCAGGAACGCGCTTTCGAGGGTGCTGACCAGCGGTCCCTCCAAGCGTGCGCCGCAGTCGAGCCAGGGGATGTCGCGGTAGTGGGAGGTCCGCCGCAGGCCCACCTCGTCGAAGCCCGTGTAATAGGGCGCGCCGAGATTGCGGCCCGAGACGAAGGCGCGAGCGGAGTCGATGATGGTCAGCTTGCGGTGGTTGCGCTGCTTGAGCTCGGAGAGGCTGGGCACGCCGACGAGAGGGGCGATGGCGCGCACCTCGACGTTGGGCGTCTCGGAGAGCGTCACGAGCGCGGGGTTGAGGGCGCCGAAGGAGTCATGGCCGCTGTAGAGCGCGTCCGCGAGGAAGCGCACCTGGACGCCGCGCGCGGCGGCTCGCTTCAACGCGTCGGTGATGCGGGCGGTGACGCTGTCGTCCTCGACGATGTAGCACTGCCAATGAAGGGTGGAGCGCGCCGCGTCGATGGCCGCGAGCATGGACTCGCGCGCCAGGCCGTTGTCGAGCTCGAAGTCGATGTGATGCCCCTCCAGGCGGGGGCTGCATCCCGCGAGCGTCAGCTCCCGCGCCCAGGTGTTCGGCGCATCTGGAATGGGGAGGGGCTCCAGGAGGGTGGCTCGGGGCAGGGCCAGACACTCCTGGGGGCTCAGTGTGCGAAGGAGCGGATGGACGGGCTTGTGTTCCTCGCGAGTGACGACGGCGGCGATGCCGATGCCCGCGGTGGCCAGCCGGATAGCGACTCGGAGGAGGCGCTGTCCGTCGACCTGCTGGGGCACGTCATCGGCGCGAGCGTCATCGAGCCAGGCGCTGGCGTCGAGCAGCAGGGGCCAGGGCGTCTCGGGCAGCAGCTCGCGGAGGCGGGCGCGCTGCTCGTCGAGCGAGTCCGTGTCGCGCAGCCGGACGAAGACCAGGTGATAGCGGTCCATCGCCAGGGCGTGGGCGGCCGCGAGCGCGTCCTCGTCGAGCAGGCTGTCCACGAGGAGCAGTGGCTGCTCGGGCCCGAGCACGTAGCACGGCGACAAGTCCCTGGGCGCGGCGGTGCCGGAGAAGGAGAACGCGAGCGGATGGAGTCCGCGAACGTGCTCGAACCAGGACGCGCTGAGCGCGGCGGTGCCTCCTTCGTGTGGGGTGGTGCCCCTGGAGGTTCCGCCCTCGAACACCGACAGCGTGCCCGCCTCGGGGACGGAGACGCTCGACATGAAGCCGACACGCTCGACGGAGAAGCGGGGCGCGAGTCCAGGGACGGCCACGGAGTCGGAGACCGCGTAGTGGTCCTCGAAGAACACGGAGGCGGTCTGCGTGCGGGGCAGCAGCAGGGTGGGGACGTGGGCCTCCTGGAAGGCCTTGGCGCCGAGCATCCCGAGCACCAGGGCTTCCAGGTCGGCGAGCGCGTCGGCGGGGATGACCAGGAGGTCCGCGCCGGAGCGGACGGCCGCGACGTCGAAGGCCTCGACGCGGCTGTCGGCGGCGTTCTCGGTGAGCGCTTCGACGTGGAGCGTCTGGGTGATGCCCAGAGCGCGGGAGAGGGCCTGGAGGTGTGAGGTCTGCTCCGAGGCGGGGCCCGTGGTGAGGGCGATGAGCTCGGAGGGGAGGGTGCAGCGGGAGAGAAAGGTGGCCATCGCGCCGAGGCCTCGCCCAGCCGGGGTGATGGCCACGGCCATGCGAGTTGGTGCGGTGAGCGGGGAGGAGGCTGCCCGTCCAATGGAGAGCACTGGGACGTGCTCTCTCAGCGACAGCATGAGCATGGCCCCCACGCGTGCGCGCGGTGACGTGTCGAGATGGGGCCCGAGGACGACGAGGTCAGCGCCGTGCTGCGTGGCGGCCTGGACGACGGCGCTGGTGTCCAGGTGGGTTTCGAGGGCGCCACGGACCTCGATGGCGGGGCTCCAGTCGCGAAGGGCGTGCCGGAGGCGGTCCAGCACGGTGAGGCTGGCGGGAGGAGGGGCCTCCAGCTCGCTGCGCTCGGGGACCAGGCCGTACAGGTAGACGGACTCGGGCGCCGCGCTCAGTCGCCGCACGGCGTGAAGCACCAGCGTGGATTCCGAGCCGGCATCGAAGACGATCATCAGACGACGGAACATGGCGCGCGCGGTTCCCGGAGTATCCGGTCGCCCGCCTTCACCGATTCACGGCTCCAGCGGTCGACCCGGGAACCATCATGCCGGAGTTGGGGCCGGGTGGCGTCCCTGGATGGCGCCGTGCCCGTTGGCCCCCCGCAACGAGCAACTCCTTGTCCCCAAGGACAATTACGTGAAATCGCAGGCCGGGTGAAATTGATTGCCTGAGGCAACTAATATGGAATTTGAGCTAGACTCAGGATTCATGACCATTCCAACGTGTCGCGGACGTCAATTGTTGAGGGCACTCGTCGTCGTGGGTGTCATGGGCTGCGGAGCCGAAGTCTTCGAACAGGAGGTCCGCGCGGACGTGGAGACCGTGCCGCGACGCCTGGTGGACTTCGCGGTGGGCATCTCCGATTCGGATGCGGAGACCTTCAGCCACCCGGCCTGGGCCGGACTCAACGTGATTCGGGCCCGGGTCGTCGTGCCCTATGACGTGGCCCAGCGCCCCTCCAACGATGCGCGGCGGTTGAAGTTCGAGGCGTGGTTGCAGGCCGCGGCGGCGAAGTCCGTGGAGCGCTACGTGACGCTCGGACCGAGCGACCTGCGCAAGGCGGCCAATGGAAAGTACCTGGCGCCCACGGACGTGGAGTTCCGCGCGGCCTTCGAGGCCTTCCACGCGACGTACCCGGCCATCACCCTGGTGGGCGCCTGGAACGAGCCGAACTTCCCGAACTCCGTCCTCCAGAGCGGAGTTCCGTTGGATCAGCCGACCTGCGCGAGCGAGGACCTGGAGCACTGTGGACCGTTGAGGGCGGCGTTCTACTATCGGCTCGTCGTGAGCATCTGTCCGGACTGCACGGTGGCGGCGGGAGAGTTCGACGCCACGCCGAACGACCCCTATTGGGAGCGCTATCGCATCTTCCTGCGCGGCCACCGGCCGAAGCTGTGGAGCATCCATCCGCACCACGACGCCAATCGCTATCAGGCGAGCGGGGCGCACTGTGTGCCTGGAGACTCAAGCTGCACGACGCGGACCTTCGTGAACTGGCTCGGGGGGCTCGATTCGAGCTGGGACGTAGGGCACATCTGGCTGACAGAGGTGGGGGCCTTCTACCGGAACGCGGACGGTCGGGTGTTCGGGGATGTGTCCCAGAGAGACACCACGAAGTTCATCCTGCGCCTGCCGAACCTGAGTGGGCGAATCACGCGCATCTACTATTACAACTACACGAACCAGTGCTCGACGGCGGCGAACTGCGCCATGCAGGACCGGGGCATCATCGCGCCGGAGCCCTGGGATGGGACTTCGCCAGGCTATGACACCGCCGGCCGGATTCGTCCGTCCTACGCGGTGTTGAGGGACAGGGACACCAACGGACCCTGAACCCCTGGGCGACAAGGGGCTTGCAAGGCCACACAGCATGGACAGTAGGGTGCGGCCTCCCCTCGCTCCCCCGGAGTCTGTCCATGATGCGAAGTCAGTGGTTGCGCCTTGGCGTAGCCTTGGTCGCCCTGGTCCTTGCTGGCTGCAATGATTCACAGTCAGGAGAAGTCCAATCGTCAGGGATTGAGCAGTCCTCGAACCTCTCCGCCCTGGCGCCGGTTCGAGTGCCGAAGTCGGTGGGCAAGAAGATCTACGCCCACCTGATGCCGTGGTTCGAGACCTCGTCTTCGTCCGGCACCGGTGCCTGGGGCATCCACTGGACGATGTCGAACCAGAACCCCAATAACGTGGATGGCACCGGCCGGCGGCAGATCGCCGCGCACTACTACCCGCTGATTGGCCCCTATGCCTCCGGAGACAAGGACGTCATCGAGTACCAGTTGCTGCTGATGAAGTACGCGGGCGTGGATGGCGTCCTCATCGACTGGCCGGGCACGGTGAATGCCTGGGACTATCCGAAGAACAAGCAGAACTCCGAGGCCCTCATCTCCCGGACGGCGGCGGTGGGGCTGGACTTCGCCATCGTCTACGAGGACCACAACATCCAGCTCGCGGCGAACGCGGGCATCATCACCGACAAGCTCGCGGCGGGACGGGCGGACATGGGCTACCTGCGAGACAACTACTTCCCCCAGGGCAACTACATCCGGGTGAACAACGCGCCCCTGCTGCTCGACTTCGGTCCGCAGACGTTCCAGACGCCGTCGGACTGGACGAACCTCTTTGGCGTGCTGTCGCCCAAGCCCGCGTTCCTCACGCTCTGGTACGAGTCCCAGGAGGCGGGCGCCAACGCGAGTGGCGAGTACGCGTGGATCTACTCGGACTTCATGGCGGGGCTGAACCACTTCTACGCCAACCGACCCCTGGGCCTGAAGATGGGCGTGGCCTACCCGGGCTTCCACACCTTCTACGGCGCGGGCGGCTGGGACGGCCCCACCTGGGGCCTTCCCCACAACGGGCTGAGCTCCTTCCAGCAGACGCTGGACGCGGCGCTCGGCAGCAGCGTGGGCCACGTCCAGCTCGCGACATGGAACGACTACGGCGAGGGCACCATGCTGGAGCCGACGCGTGAGTTCGGCTACGGCTTCCTCACCACGCTCCAGCAGCGGCTGGGCGTGCCCTATTCGCAGCGTGAGCTGGAGCTCATCAACACCCTCTACCAGCAGCGCAAGCAGCACGCCGGCAACGCGGCGAGGCAGGCCGAACTGGACCAGGCCTTCCAGCACCTCGTCGCGCTCCAGGTGGCCCAGGCGGAGGCCCTCCTCAACGGAGGCTCCACACCGACCACCATTCCGCTCATCAACCCCAGCTTCGAGTCGGGCCTGACGGGCTGGTCCACGTGGTCGCCGAATGGCACGGAGTGGGCGGCCTTCAGCGAGACGTACAACGGCGCGCAGACCGGGGCCTGGCACCTGACCCACTGGGGCACGTCCGCGTACGAGACCTGGACATACCAGGTCGTCACGGGCCTCCCCTCCGGCAGCTACAAGGCGAGCGCCTGGGTGAGGAAGGGGGGTGACTTCGGGTTCGCGCATCTCCAGGTGAAGACCTGCGTCTCCTGCGCGCCAGTCTTCACCTCCCTGGGGACGCATGGCTCCTGGACGCGAGTGGAGACGCCGAGCATCTCCGTCACCGGGGGCACGCTGGAGCTGGGCTTCCACACGCAGGCCCCGGCTCAGAACGGCGCCAACTTCATCCACATGGATTCCGTCGAGCTGCGCAGGCAGTGAGACACCGCGCCTGCCCTGGTCTCCCCACATGGAGGCCAGGGTGAGACGTGTCACGGAGGCGTGATGTCTCGGTCTTGATTTATCTGCCTAGGCTGCAAATCATGAAAATGCTGGTTGCGATGCAACCCGGTAGCTAAAGTATCGGCTCCCCCAAGGTTGAAGAGGAGTTGCCATGTCGACATCGCAGCGCATCTTGTTGGGTTGTGTCCTGCTCTTCGCGCAGGGCGCGTTGGCCGCGCAGGGGCAGATTCTCGCGCGACCCAGGACGACGGTGCCGGGCATCAACTACGGCTACTGGGAGTACCTGCCGCAGGACTACGACGACAACTTCGAGGAGAGCTATCCGCTGGTCATCTTCCTGGGCGGACTGGGGCAGGAGGGGGATGGAACGGCTTCAGCGACGGGGCTGGAGAAGTTGATGGCCATCACCGCGCCGCCGCGGCTCATCCGGAACGGACGGCACTTCCCGTTCATCCTCATCTCTCCCCAGCGCTTCAATGCCTGGTGGGGCAACAGTGAAATCGACGGCATCATCGAGTTCGCGAAGACGCGCTATCGCGTCGACCCGAACCGCATCTATCTGACGGGGCTCTCGGCGGGAGCCATCGTCGTCTGGTCCTACACCGTGGCCTTCCCGCAGAAGATCGCGGCCATTGTTCCCATCGCGGGGAACGGCAACGGGCTCGCCATCTGCAACATGTGGAACGTCCCGGTGTGGGCCTTCCACGGCACGGCGGATGGAACGGTGTCTCAGTATGGGTCCATCGAGCCGGTCAACAAGCTGAACAATGTCTGCAATCCGGCGGCGAACCCGCCCGCGCAGCTCACGCTGTACCCTGGCGTGGGACACGACTCCTGGTCCCGGACCTATAACGGCTCCGCGGGCCATGACATCTACACGTGGATGCTGAGCCACTCGCTCTGAGCGTTCTCGGTCCGCAGATGGCTCCGGAGCGCGGGTCGAGATGGTGGGGCAGGGGCTCCAGTGGCTCCGCCCCCTCCCGTCACGGCTGGGAGGGGGCGTGTCACGACTGCGCGAGGCTCGGGACCGATACCCGCGCTGAAGGTCAGTGTGCGACCTTCGGCTGGATGCCATTGCGGAAGTCCCGGTGCCACGCCTTGGGCAGGCGCTCCAGGAGGGACAGCTTCTGCTCGTTCAGGGGGCGCTGGAGGACATCCTGCATCCCCAGGTCACCGACGAGGAAGCCCCCGGCGAACAGGGTGCGCCCGTTCTTCTCCAGGGTGAGCCGCTCCTGGTCCGTTCCGAGGCCCAGGTTGTAGACCCGCTGCTTCTCGGGGGAGACAGGGGTGATGGACGTCAGGGTGGAGATTCCCTTCGCGGTCTTCACCTGGTCCTGGACCTTCAGCGCCTTCGCGGCGACCACCTCGCCCGTGGCCATGATGACCGGGTGCATCTCGGTGAGTGTCGCGTCGTGGCCCGCGTCATCGCGCAGGCGCAGCAGGGGCTTGACCTCATTGCCGCGAGACACGTCGATGACCGTCAGCGCCGTGCCCTTGTCATTGGCGAGCACCTTGTCGCCCAGCTTGACCGTCTCCACGGGGACGACCGTGCCGTCCGCCAGGGTGATGCGGGTTCCGGAGGCCATGCAGCTATTGCGGAAGAAGATGTTCGGCGTGCCGTCTTCCGGCTGCTTCGGGTAGATGACGACGAACGGCTTGTCCACCCCGTTGCAGCGGACCTTGCCGGAGATGGTGATCAGGAGGCGCGTCATCTCATTGATGACGGTCGACGCCGCGCAGTCGGCGGGGCTGGTGCCGTTGCCCGCGGTGTTGAACAGGCGGTTCATGTTCGTCAGGATGTTGAGGAAGACCTGGGTCCCCCCCGTCGGGAGGGAGCTGATGAACTGCGTGTTGTTCAGACACGTGCGAGCTGAATCGTTCGTGATGAGCTGGACGCGCGCCATCGCGACGGATGCCAACGTGCACTGGAAGCCATTACTCGCTCCCGCGTTGAAGGTGCCCCGAACGGGGACATAGAGGTTGTCGTACTGGTAGGGAGCGGTGAAGCTCCAGAAGTCGGAGGGGTTCAGGGTCCCCGGCTGGTTGGAGTAGGAGGCCGCGACCCCCGTCGGCGACGGCGGATAGGCAGTCAGGTTGCCATTCTGGTAGCCCGCGACGGCATAGTCACAGTCCAGACCGCCGCGAAGCTGACAGGCCATGATTTCAGCGGAGACGGGCGCGGGGAGAATCTTGCGCGGGTGCGTGAAGGTCATCGAGGGCAGGGTGTTGATGACCGCGGCCCGCTCGACGATGTAGGACGTCTGGTCAATGGTCGTTCCCAGTGCCAGCGCCAGCGACTCCATGCGCAGGACGCGGGACCTGCCCGTGGCGATGGTCGCCGGTATCTTGACGTCGTCGAACTCCCGCCCGTCGCCATACTCCTCGCCGGACGTGGAGGAGTGCAGGACGGAGTCCGACTCCGTCTCATGGGTGTCGTAGTTGAGGAGGTCGGCGTAGACGTAGTCCGCGCCGTCCTTGCATGACACCTGGACCACGGGGAAGAACGTGTGGACGTTCCCGTCGGGAATGTGAGCCCGGTCGAACTTGAGGAAGTGGTTGCACCAGGCGCCGTTCCTGGGGTCATCCGCCAGTGTCCCGCTGGCCTGGCGCGCCAGCGCGCGCTCGCGGATGAGCCCCATCCGCCGGAAGAGCTCCGGGGCGTTCTGCTCCGTCTTGCCCGCGGACGCCAGACGGTTGCGCAGGAAATCCCAGTCGGTCTTGTTCGCGAGGTTCAGGTTGATCTGATAGCTCCCCTCCTTCGCGGCGAGGTCATGTCGCTCGACCAGCGCCTGGGAGGCCGCCGAGTCGTCCTTCGGCGCGTTCAGTGTGTTGCTCCATCCCGCGCTCAGCAACATGACGCCAGTCAACGGCAGCATCCGTGCTAACTGCATTCCTGACGTGCTCTTCATGCAATCGCTCCTTGTTGGGGACTGGGGCGGCACAACGATGGACGCGGTGAATGGACTGCACCACGAGGCCGCGGCCGGCCTCATGGCTACAGGGAAGCCCGCGGTGGCGGTGCTGGAGGGAGAGGCTCCCGTGGGCAAGACATGTAGACGGGGGCTGACGGGCGTGGGTGGCGCCCGGTGGAGGATCCTCCGCTCGATGAATCCCTATCTATAGTGGTATTCACTGATATAACTAATTAAGCGGTATTTCATGCATGGTGCTTGAGGGGATGGGTGTTGGCAATAGTGCCTTCCCACCATCCCTTCGAAAAAATGTCTGCTTTGACGAAGGGGCTTGGGCTGGCGGGTTCGAGCCCGTACGGGAGTTCTGGCCATGAGGCCGGACCTTCGACCGTGTCGGTGGGGCGCTTCGGCTTGGAGGGTGCTCGGAAGGAGTGCGATGCCTGGAGCTTCACTGGGAGGCTCCATTTCTCCCATTCGGTGGATGGCGGCCCTTCGCCCCTCCAGCACCGCGGGCCATGACCTCGACATGGGGATGCTGAGCCACTCGCTCTGACGGTTTGTCGTGTTCGCGGGAAGGAGGCGGCTCCACTGGGAGTCGCCTCCTTCCCTTCACGGCGGTTCAGCGGATGATGCCCTGGGCGTCGTAGATGGTCTTGGTGGTGGAGCCGGAGTTGAGCACGACTTCGTCCCCGGGCAGTCCGTCCATGTTGGTAATCATTCGCAGGGTCCAGAAGCCGGGGACATGGTAGTCCCCGATGGTGCCATTGGCGTAGCGGACGATTTTCACGGTCGAGACGTTGTTGATGACCATCTCGGCGCCCGGCTGTCCGTTCGTGTCGGCGACGCCCATCAACGCCCAGGTGCCGCTGGAGATGGAGAAGTCGCGAGTCACGGCCGTCTTGTGCTCGACGACTCGGATGGCGGCGCCCGTGTTGATGGGCAGCTCGGTCGCCCCGTCGCCGTTCAGGTCATGAAAGCCCAGCGGGACCCACGCGCCTCCAGAGATGGCATAGTCGCGCGTGGCGGCGGTCCGGTGGGTAATCACCCGCACGAAGCTGCCCACGTTGATGGCCAGCTCCTGTCCCGCGACGCCATCCATGTTGCTGACGCCAATCGGAGCCCAGGAACCGTTGGAGATGGAGTAGTCGCGCGTGGAGGCGGTCCGGTGGGTAATCACCCGGATGAAGCCCCCCACGTTGATGGCCAGCTCAGCGCCCGCTGCTCCATCCAGGTCCGCGGTCTGCAGCAGCGTCCAGGCTCCATTCGAGATGGAATAGGTGCGAGTCTGACCATCGGTCTGCTGTACTTCGATGAAGCTCAGGTTGTTATAGACAGACTCCAGCGTGCCATCGCCATTCAAGTCCCATGCTCCAATGAATACGCCGGCTGCGTACCCAGGACTCGCGCTCAAGGTCAGCAGCAGGAGCGTCGCGTGGAGCCAGGACCGACCTGAAATCGATGCACTCTTCGGGGACATTTCTCGCCTCGCGGTTGAAGTCCAGTTGTGCTTGAAATTCTGGACTTCCTGGTAATCTCCCCGGTTTTCGCGGCGCATGCAATTGGACTGACGGGCTGCCCTGGCGCGAGAATGGCTCCGTCGCGCTGGGCAGGCGTTGCGGTCAGACCTGTCTGGTCAGTCCTTCCACAACATCTTCCACGGATGCTTGCGAAGGTCCGTCACCAGGGTGCGCAGCTCGTTGTAGAGGGTAGGGTCCTTGAGCACCGCGCCGACGGTGCCCTCGCCGGCCTCAATCCTCGCCAGCACGCGGTCCGCCCGGGCGGCGATGCTGTCCAATTGCCCCACGGCTGTCGTCAGCCTCTCCAATGCCAGCTTGACGCGCTTCCCATCCTCCGGGCCCAGCTCACCCGTGACGGCCGCCAGTCCATCCAGGGTCGTCCCCGCGGACTTCGTCAGCCCGGGCAACTCGCTGCGCAGCACGGCCGCGCTCGCCGCCGCGTCATCCAGCAGCCGGGCCGCCTTGCCTCCCGGCTGCAATGATTCCCTCGCGAGCTGGGAAAGCTGCCTCAAGTCCTTCGACGCAGCGGCCAGCTCCGAGACGAGCACTTTCACGTCGCCCTTGTTCTCCGTGAGCAGCTCATCCAGCGTCTTGGACAGCCGGGAGATATTCGTCACCAGGCCAGTAATCGCCTCCGGGTCCTTCTCCAACATCCCAGACATCGTCTCCACGAACTTGGACAGGTGCTCCGCCAGCAGATCCAGACGTGGGGCGTCCGTCCCTCGCAAGGCCTCACCCGGGGGCCACGTCCCCGACTGCGTCCCCGGATTCAATTCCAGATAGGGCTCGCCCAGCAGGCCCACAGAGGCCACTGTCACCCGCGCATCAGAGCGCAGCGCCGCCAGCGACTCCGGCGTCACCGCCAGCTCCATGCGCACGGGCAAGGGCTGTCCACGGGCATCTCGACGCTCCGGCTGCAGTTGAATCGCTTGCACCCGACCCACCTGGACGCCGCCCAGCTTCACCGGCGCGCCCTCCACCACGTTGCCCGTGTGCCCGAAGTCCACCGGCAGCACCGTGGACGAGCCCAACGACAGCTCTCCCATCAACCACAGCAACACCAGCACGCCCACCAGTGCCGCCAGCACCAGGGCGCCCACCTTCAATTCCAGCCGTCGCTCATCCATCCGTCGCACCCTCCATGAACGGCGCCGTCAGCACCCGCAGCTCTGGCGCGGAGGACTCCAGGAAACCCGCCGGAGGCCCCAGGTACGCACACCGGCCTTGCGCCACCACCAACACCCGGTCCGCCAGCCCCTTGAGCTGTCGATAGTCATGCGTCACCACCAGCCCTCCCAGTCCTCGCGTCCGCAAAGACGCGATGACCTCTTCCACCTGCGTCGCCGCCCGTCGGTCCAACCCCGTGGTCGGCTCGTCCAGCAGCAGATAGCGCGGCTTCAACACCAGCGCCCGAGCGATGGCGGCCCGCTTCTTCGCCCCAGGCCCCAGCTCGGGAGGCAGCCGGTCCGCCCACTCCAGCAGCCCCACCTGCGCCAGCGCCGAGTCCACCGCGTCCTCGGGCGCCTTCGGGTCCGCCAGTCGCACGTTCTCCCGAAGCGTCCGCCAGTCGAGCAGGGCAGGGCCCTGCACCAGATAGGGCGCGCGACGGCGCAGGCGGACCAATTCGCGCTCCGGCTGCGTGTCCACCCGCTCGCCCCACAGCTCCACGCCCCCCGAGTCTGGCTTCAGCAGGCCCACCGCCATCCGACACAGCACGCTCTTGCCCGAGCCGCTCGCCCCAGCGATGAACGTCAGCTCTCGAGTCGACACCTCCGCCGTCACCCCGTCCAGCACGCGCCGCCCGCCGTCGAACGCGACGCGCACGTCCGAGAAGCGGAGCGTGTCCTCGGGGCTCGTGGGGGAGTCGTTCGTGCTCACAGGCGCAGCAGTTGGAATGCGAGGGAGACGCCAAAGTCAATCAACAGACACCCGAGGCTCGCGGCCACGACGCCCTCGGTGGTGGCCTGGCCCACGGCCTCCGCGCCACCCCGGGCCCGCAGGCCCGCCACCGCCGCCGCCAGGGGAATGTACAGCCCACACGCCACGGCCTTCATCCCCGCCGCGAGCAAATCCCAGCCATCCACATACCGGGGGTCCATGAAGGCCCGGCCGTCCACGCCGAACACCAGGCTGGCCACCAGCGCCGCCGACAGCGTCGCGGCCACCGTCCCGAGGGTGCTCAACAACGGCACGCCCAACAGCCCCGCCACCATGCGCGGTGCCACCAGGTCCGCGTACGGGTCTCCGGCGGACATCTCCAGCGCCTCCACCTGCTCGTTGACGCTCATGGTGGACAGCTCCGCCGCGTGGCCCGCCCCCGCGCGCGAGGCCGTCAAGAGCGCGGAGACCACGGGCCCCAGCTCGCGAATCAGCAGCTCGAAGTACGCGGGCCCGAGCACCGCCACGTTGCCCACGAAGCGCCGCGCCTGGCTGTTGGCGATGGTGACCAGCACCGCGCCGAAGAAGGCCATGCCCGACACCACCAGCCACACGCTGCGCCCGCCCAGTTCGTGGAGCTGCACCGCGCACTCGCGCCAGGACACGCCCTCGCGAGCCCCGGCGCGCACCGTGCGCGCGAAGAGCACCACCGGAGCCCCGAAGAACGACAGCACCCGGTTCATGCCATCCACCCGGCCAGCGCGAGCGTGAGCAGGAAGTCGATGACGAAGATGGCGGCGCACCCTTGCACCACCGCGCTCGCCGCCGCGCGCCCCACCGCCTGGGCGCCCCCGCGCGCGGACAGCCCCACCGACGTGGACACCAGGGAGATGGCCAGGCCGAAGGCCCCCGTCTTCACCACGCCCCCCAGGATGTCGAGCGGGCTCAACATCTGCGCGAACGTGCCGAAGAAGATGCGCAGCGGCAGGCCGAGCGTGAAGAGGGCTGCCACGGACTCGAAGAGGATGGCGACCAGGAACGTGAAGGTGCTCATCGCGAGCATGCTCAGCTCCATCGCCACCACGCGCGGCGCCACGAGGATGGCGAAGGGATCCAAGCCGATGCCTCGCAGGCCTTCAATCTGCCCGCCCACCTGCATGGTGGCCAGCTCCGCCGCGTTCCTCGCGCCAATCCGCGCCGACATGATGAGGCCCAGCAGCAGCGGACCGAACTCCCACAGCACGCCGTAGCCCGCGGCCCAGCCGAGGAAGGCCCGCGCGCCGAAGCGCTGGATGTAGAGCCCTGACTGCAACACGACGATGACCCCCGCCAGCGCCGCCGTGGCCAGGGCCAAGGGCAGCGAGTCGTAGCCGAACTGCACCAGCGCCCGCGCCAGCTCGCGCCGCTCCAGCCGGGGAAGGCCGAGCACCGTGCGCGCCGCCACCAGCGCGAGCGCCCCGGTGCCTCGCATCGCCTCCAGTCCGAGGCTGCCCGCGCCGCGCACCGTCTTCAGCCCGAGGCTTGTGACGCGCGGCGGTGGGCTCACGGGAGCACCTCGTCCTGTTCGCGCTCCAGATCCGGCGCGGGAGGCCCGTCGTACACCAACCGCCCACCGCGCAGATAGAGCCAGCGGGGCAGGGGAACGTCCAGCGGAGCCTCCGGCGCGGCGACAATCAACGTGCCGCCCCGGGAGACCTCCAGCAGCACCCGCGCCACCTGCCGGGCCGTGCCCGGGTCCAATCCCGCGAAGGGGTCGTCCGCGAGCAGCACCGAGGGTCGCGCCGCCAGCGCCCTCGCGAGGCCCGCGCGCTTCTTCATGCCCCCGGACAGTCGCTCCGGCATCGTGTCCGCGGCGTCGCGCAGGCCCACCGCGGCCAGGACTTCGTCCGTGCGCGCCTCCGCCTCCGCTTGCGGCACCCGTCGTCGCACGAGCGGCAGGAGCACGTTCTGCCGCACCGTCATCGAGTCGAACAGCGCATCCGTCTGGAACACCATGCCGAACGAGGCCTGCCGCTCACGTCGCGCCGAGGCGGACAGGCGGGCCACGTCCTGGCCGTCCCACAGCACCTGTCCTCGAAACGGAGAGACGAGGCCCGCCAGGGACTTCAGCAGCGTCGTCTTCCCCGAGCCCGACCGCCCCAGCAGCAGCGCCTGGGTCCCCGGTGGCAACGCACAGCGCACGTCCGCGAGGACCGTGCGCGCGCCGTGCTTCACCGTCAGGCTTTCCGCGCGCAGGTCCATGGGCCGTGGGTCCCCTGTCTCACGGCGTCCAGCGCAGCAGGGTGCCGCGGTGTCCCGTGGCCCAGACATCTCCGGGCCCGGAGCCGCCCAGCGCATTCAGTGTCGCAGGCGACGGCGTGACGGTGCTCCAGGATGTTCCATTGAAGAAGTGCACGTCGTTCACCTCGGACGACACCGCGTAGAGCGCGGTGCGACCGAAGGCCCGGAGCGCCCGGAGGTTGGGCGTGGCCCCGCCCGGCACCGTCAGCGAAGGCAGGCGCGTCCACGCGTCCCGCGAGTGCTCCAACAGCAGCGCGCCGTCACCCGCCACATAGGCCCGCCGGGCCGTGAGGACCTGGACGTCGTTGAGGAAGCCCGAGGCGTTCGGCACCCCCAGGTCCTCCTTCGTCCACGTCGTCCCATTCGCCGACGCCCGATACACCACGGGGCGCGGCTGTCCGTTCACCGTCTCCGCGCCCACCGCGAGCAGCGTCGTCGCATCCAGGCCATGGATGGCTTTCAGGTTGGCGGGCACCTGGGCGAGGACCGTGGGCTGCTGCTGCGTCGCGCCGCCGTCGTCGTAGCTCCAGCGCAGGATGCGACCCTGGCTGGTGACGGCGTACAGGGTGACGACGTTGTCCTCCTCGTTCTCGAAGCCGACCAGGCCGTTGATGGCGCCCGCATGCCCGCTGTCGAAGTCCTCGCAGGGGGCGGGCAGCTCATCGGGCCGCACCGTTCCGAACCGCCCCGCGCCGGAGCCCAGGAACACGCGGCCGTTGTTCGCGGCCCAGGCCGACTTCCATTCGCCCGGGCAGCCCGTCACGGGGGTGACGCTGGCGTCCACCACGTGGAGCACCCTGCCTGCCGCGCCAGCAATCCACCCCTGGCCCCGCGAGTACACCGCCACCGCGTCGAACCGCGCATCCACATCCCCCAGCTCCGTCTGCTCGTTCCACGCCGTGGAGGCACAGCCCGCCACCCCATCGTCCGTCTGGCCGTTGCAGTCGTTGTCCAGCCGGTCACACGCCTCGGTGAGCCCCTGGCGCACCCGCGGCGAGCCCTCGTCACAGTCGGTGTTCACCCGCGTCGCGCCCGCCACGGGTGGAGTACAGCCGAGGCCCACCGACTCACCGGCCTGGCCATCTCCATCGTCGTCGACGAAGTGCTCCACGGGCTGCTCGCTGCTGACGCAGGCGGAGGCGGAGAGGCCCTGACACGTGAGCACTCCCGCGCAGCCCAGCGGCGCCACGCACGCCGTGCCCACGAGGAACGGGTCGTTGTCCGTCATGCCGTCGCAGTTGTCGTCCCGCCCGTCGCAACGGAACTCCTCCTGGCCGGGATGCACGTCGATGGCCGTGTCGTCGCAGTCATCATCGTTCGGAGCGAAGCCCGCTGGCGCGACACAGCCGTAGGCCTGCGTGCCTCCCACGGCGCCGTGGCCATCTCCGTCCGCGTCCACCCAGAACGGTGTCTCACCGGGGGCATCGGTCTCGCCCGCGGCGCAGTTGTTGTCGATGCCGTCACACAGCTCCGTGGCGCCGGGGTGGATGCTCGTGTTGTCGTCGTCGCAGTCCGTGCCAGGGTAGGGCTGCTTCGCGGCGAAGTAGCCGTCGTCATCCAGGTCCTCGGCGCGCAGGTCCAACCCGAGGTCGGTGACGTTCTCCGTCGGGAACCGGACTTCCGCGGACTGGCTCGCGATGATGGGCCCGGCACACGAGCGCTCATGCGCCACGGCGGTCACCCGCAAGTCCCTGCTCCAGCCCGCCTGCTCCAGGATGACGCCAGTGCGCGTGTCGCTCAGGCGCTCCGGCTCCACCTGCACCTCGCCCGACACGGTGTGCGACGCGTCGTGCACATCCACCACCGTGAGCGTCAGGCACTTTGGCCGGAAGGTCGCATACGTGATGAAGACCCGGAGCGCGCCTTCGGTGACGGGGGTCTCCGTCTTGCAACCGAAGAGCGGAAGTGTCAGCAGCAGCACACCCACCTGGAATAAACGCATCGCCCGTGCATTCCCCGGCGCGCCGAGGCGCGCGCTGTCGTGACGTAACGCCTTAAAACTCAAGGACCTCTGGAACTCCCCCCATAGACCGCCGCGCTGGCCATCGTCCAGAAGCCCTCGTCGCAGGGGCATCCTTTCGCTCGTCGGGCCCCAGCGCGCGCCACCTTGTCTCCCCCTGGCCCGAGCCAACGCCTCCTCGCTCATGTCCCTTGTTCGAACCGCCCTCGTCGCGCCCCTGTGTGCCTGGATGGTCTTGTCCCCGTCCAAGTCCCGGGCGGCCCAGAGCGACGCACCCGTGGCTCCCACCCCCTCGCGCGGCGCTGCGGATTCCGCACCCGGGGCTGCCGATTCCGCACGGCCCGCTGCGGATTCCGCACCCCCTCCGCCGAGTGAGGCCACCGCCTCGAGTCCACCCGGTGACACCGCGCCCCTGACGTTGGAGCGCGCGGTGTCCATGGCGGCCGAGCGCAACGAGTCCGCGCTCGCGGCCCAGCAGCGCGCCAAGGCCGCCGAGGCCCGCGTGTCCCGCGCCCGCGCGTTCTTCTTCCCGGAGCTGACGGCGACGGGCACGTATACGCGCCGCTCCAACCAGTCGACGCGCGAGGTGGGCGGGCAGCAGGTGGTGCTGCAGCGCTACAACGCCTTCGGCGCCAACATCGTCGCGCGTGTCACGCTCTTCGACGCGCGCGGCTTCCCGCTGTACCGCGCGGCGCGCCTGGAGGGCGAGGCGGTGGGGCTGGAGGCCGTGGAGGCCCGGCGCCAGATTTCGTTCGAGGCCGCCAACGCCTTCCTCATCACCCTCCAGGAGCAGCAGGTCTTCCAGGCCGCCGAGCAGCGCATCGCCTTCGCGCGGCAGTCCCACGCGGATGCGTCAGCGCGGGCGAAGGCGGGCCTCGCGAGCACCAACGACGTGACGCGCGCGGAGGTGGAGGTGGCCACCGCGGAGGTGGAGCTCATCAGCGCGCGCAATTCCGCGCAGACCAGCCGCCTGGAGCTCGGGTATCTGCTGGTGGAGCCGGTGGACGGGGCGCTCGTCATGCCGAAGACGCTGCTCGACGACGCGGCCCGGCCGCTGCGGACTCACGACGCCATCATCCCCGGCGCGGTGGAGCGACGCCCGGACATCCTCGCCTCGCGGCTGCGGGTGGAGTCGCTGGAGGCCAGCGCGCTGGAGCCCCTGGCGCGCACGCTGCCCGTGCTCGGCGTGGGCGCGACGTACCGGCTCACCAACGAGGCGGGCCTGGCGGGCCGCACGGGTGATGGCTTCCTGTCGGCCGACCTCACGTGGAACCTGTTCGACGGCGGCGAGCGCTACGCGGAGCGCCATGAGCGCGTGGCCCTGGCTCGCGCGGCGGAGCTGGAGCAGCAGGCGGGCACGCGGCGCGTGGACGTGGACATCCAGCGGGCCCGGGTGGCCCTGGAGAACGCGCAGGCGGCGCTCACCCAGAGCGAGCTGGCGACCCGCGCGGCCCGGCAGAACGCGGATGAGCAGGGCATTCTCTACCGCCAGGGATTGTCCACGGCGCTGACATTGGCGGATGCCTCCCTCCGGTTGTTCGAGGCGGAGGTGGCCCTGGCGCGCAGCCGGTATGCGCTGGGCGTGGCCCTGCTGGGCCTGAGGGCGGCAGTCGGACTTGATCCCCTGGGGAAGGAACCGTGAAGGCGATGCGACGCGCAGGAACGCTGACGCTGGCCGTGGCCATGCTGGCCATGGGGGCATGCAAGAAGGACGGGGAGGCGGCGAAGGGCGGGGACGCTCCGGCGACCGGCAAGGCGGGCGGTCGTCCCGGCGGCGGTGGCGCGGGGGGCCGAGGGCCCATCCAGTTCCCCGTCGAGGTCGCGCCCGTCGAGGCCCGCGACGTCGAATACGTCGTGAACGCGGTGGGCTCCGTGGAAGCCTTCGAGCGGGTGCAGATCACCGCCCGGGTGCCGGGCGCCGTGGAGCGCGTGCTCTTCATGGAGGGGCAGACGGTGAAGAAGGGCGACTTGCTCGCGGAGATTGAACCCGCGCGCTACGCCATCGCCGTGCGCGCGGCCGAGGCCTCCTTCGCCAAGGCGCGGGCCTCGCTGACGGAGGCCCAGGCCGGCGCTGACCGCCGCACCGCCGTCAACCAGGCCAGCCCCGGCTTGCTGCCCGCCGAGCAGCTCGACACCTTCCAGGCGCGAGCGCGCACGGCGGAGGCGGACGTCGCTTCCGCGCGAGCGGCGCTGGACCAGGCCCAGCTCAACCAGCGCGACGCGTACGTGCGCGCGCCCATGGACGGCGTGCTCCAGACGCGCACGGTGCAGACGGGGCAGTACGTGCAGCCCGGAGTCGTGCTGGCGACGCTCCTGCGCAAGGACCCGCTGCTCTTGCGCTTCACGGTGCCGGAGGCGGACGTGGCGCGGCTGAAGCCGGGTCTGGCCGCGCGGTTCTCGGTGCGCTCGGAGAGCGGCACGTACACGGCGAAGATCACCCACGTGGCGGAGGCCGCCGACGACGCCAGCCGCATGGTGCCGGTGACGGCCGAGGTCTCCGGCGAGGACGCGCACCGGCTGCGGCCCGGCGTGTTCGCCTCCGTGGCGGTGCCGGTGGAGACGCGCGGCGGCAGCCCGGTGGTGCCGCAGACGGCGGTGCGCGCCAGCGAGCGCGGCTTCATGGCGTTCGTGGTGGAGGGTGACAAGGCGCGCGAGCGCATCCTGGAGCTGGGCATGCGCACGGCGGACGGACGGGTGGAGGTCCGCGAGGGCCTCAAGGCGGGAGAAATCCTGGTGGTGCGCGGCGGCGAGGCGCTGCGCGAGGGCGTGGTGGTGCGCGTGGCCCAGGAGAAGAAGCCCGCGCTGACGGCCGAGCCCCGCGTCGAAGACGGCGGTGGCGGTGAGGGAGCGGGTCGATGAGCCTGACGGAAGCCTGCATCAAGAAGCCGGTCCTCGCCTGGATGATCATGGCGGCGACCATCGTCTTCGGCGTGGTGGCGTCGCAGCGCATTGGCATCAGCCAGTTCCCGGACGTCGACTTCCCCACCATCAACATCAGCGTGACGTGGGAGGGCGCCAACCCGGAGGCGGTGGAGAGCGACGTCATCGAGCCGATCGAGGAGGCGGTGACGCAGGTGGAGGGCGTCACCAGCATCACCTCCAACGCCCGGCAGGGCGGCGCCAACATCACGGTGGAGCTGGACCTGTCGCGCAACGTCGACACGGCGCTCGCGGACGTGCAGACGAAGGTGAGCCAGGCGCAGCGCCAGCTCCCCGAGGACATCGACCCGCCCATCGTCACCAAGACGAATCCGGAAGACCAGCCCATCATCCAGGTGGGCGTGTCCGGGCCCTTCTCCCAGCAGGTGGTGAGTGACTTCGCGCGCTACCGCGTGAAGGAGAAGCTCCAGACGGTGCCGGGCGTGGGCGAGGTCCAGATTGGCGGCTCGCTGGAGCGCAACGTCCGCATCTGGGTGGACTCCAGCAAGCTGGACTCGCTGGGTCTCACCGTGACGGACATCACCGCCGCGCTCCAGCGGGAGCACGTGGAGCTGCCGGCGGGTCGCATCGAGACCGCGGGCCGGGAAGTCAATGTGCGCGTGCTGGGCGAGGCGCTCGACTTGGAGACGCTGCGCAACATCGTCATCCGGGAGCAGGGCGGCCAGCCCATCTACCTGCACGACGTGGCGCTGGTGGAGGACGGCTTCGAGGACATCCGCCGCATGGCGCGGGTGAACGGCACGCCCGCGCAGGGCCTGGGCATCAAGAAGCAGCGCGGCGCCAACGCGGTGTCCGTGGCGCAGGGCGTGCGCGCGGCGCTGGTGCGCATCCAGAAGGAGGCGCCGGAGGGCATGGACGTGGCGGTGCGCTTCGACTCGACGCAGTTCATCGAGGAGAGCGTCCATGAAATCGAGTTCGAGCTGCTCCTGGCCTGCATCCTCACCGCGTTCGTGTGCTGGGTGTTCCTGGGCTCGCTGTCGAGCACGATGAACGTGGTGCTGGCCATCCCCATGTCGCTGTTGGGGACGGTGGCCGTCATCTACTTCCTGGGCTTCACGCTCAACACCTTCACGCTGCTGGGGCTGGCACTGGCGGTAGGCATCGTGGTGGACGACGCCATCATGGTGCTGGAGAACATCTTCCGGCACGCGGAGGAGGGGAAGGACCGGGTGCGCGCCGCGCGCGAGGGCACCGCGGAAATCACCTTCGCCGCGCTGGCGGCGACGATGGCGGTCATCGCCATCTTCCTGCCCGTCGTGTTCATGAAGGGCATCATCGGCCGGTTCTTTCTCCAGTTCGGCGTCACGCTCTGCGTGGCGGTGCTGCTGTCGTACGTGGAGGCCATCACCCTGGCGCCCGCGCGCTGCGCGCAGCTCTTGAAGACGTCCCGCGAGGGCCGCAGCAAGATGGGCGTGTGGGTGGACAAGGGCTTCTCCAAGCTGGAGCACGCCTACGGTCGGCTGCTGGGCTGGGGGCTGAAGCGGCCCTGGCGGGTGCTGGGCGCGGCGGTGCTGATTCTCGGCGCCAGCGTGTTCGCGTTCCGCGCGCTGCCGGGCGAGTTCGTCCCCTCGCAGGACCAGAGCCGGTTGATGGTCCGCCTGCAGACGGCGGTGGGCAGCAGCCTGGAGGAGACGAACAAGCTCTTCCAGCGGGCGGAGGCGTTCGCCTCGTCCCGACCGGAGGTGCTGGGTGTCTTCGCGGTGGTGGGCGGAGGCGGCGGCAACTCCAGCGTGAATGCGGGCATGTTGATGCTCACGCTGAAGCCACCCGAGGAGCGCATGCCCCAGTCGGAGTTCCAGCAGATCCTCCGCAAGGAGCTCAACAGCTACCCGGGCCTGCGCGCGGTGGTGCAGGACCTGTCGCAGGCGGGCTTCACGGCGCAGCGCGGGTTCCCGGTGGAGTTCAGCGTGCGCGGCTCGGACTGGGACCAACTGGTGAAGGCGAGCCAGGAGATGCGCGACAAGGTCCAGGCGAGCGGCAAGGTGGTGGACGTGGACACCGACTACCAGCTCGGCATGCCGGAGCTGCGCATCACCCCGGACCGGGCGCGCGCGGCGGACCTGGGGGTGCCCATCCAGGCGGTGGCGACGACCATCAACGCGCTCGTCGGTGGCGTGCGCGTGGGCAAGTACAGCACCGGTGGCCGGCGCATCGACGTGCGCATGCGCCTGCTGGCGGGCCAGCGCTCGCGCCCGGAGGACCTGGCGCTGCTCAAGGTCCGCACGGCGAGCGGCGCGCTGGTGCCCCTGTCGTCGCTGGTGACGCAGGAAGAGCGGCCGGCGCTCCAGGCGATTACTCGCAGGGACCGCGAGCGCGCCATCAGCATCTTCGCCAACGTGGCGCCGGGCTCCAATCAGGAGGAGGCGCTGGCCACGGTGGAGCAACTGGCGAAGGACCTGCCGGGGGGCGTGCGCGTGGTGCCGGGCGGCGCGAGCGTGGCGTTCCGCGACTCGATGAGCAGCCTGTTCTTCGCGCTCTTCCTGGGGATTGGCGTCGCGTACATGGTGCTGGGGGCGCAGTTCAACTCGTTCCTGCACCCCGTCACGGTGCTCACGATTCTGCCGCTGTCGGTGGCGGGCGCGTCCTTCGCGCTGCTGGGCACGGGCAGCACGCTGAACATCTTCAGCATGATTGGTCTGCTGTTGCTGATGGGCATCGTGAAGAAGAACTCCATCATCCTGGTGGACTACGCGCTCCAGCAGCGGGAGCTCGGGTTCAACGCGGTGGAGTCGATGCAGCGCGCCGGCCCGGTGCGCCTGCGGCCGATTCTCATGACGTCCACGGCGACGATGATGGCGGCGGTGCCGGCGGCCCTGGCGTTGGGCGCGGGCAGCGAAACGCGCGCGCCCATGTCCATCGCCGTGCTGGGCGGCCTGTCCGTCTCCACGGTGCTGAGCCTCCTCGTGGTGCCGGCCTTCTACGTGGTCGCCGACCGCATGAAGACGCGGCTGGCCAACTGGAGGGGCAAGCGTCCGGATGACGAAGCCGGCAGCCCCACGGCGCCTGGGCACCCGGGTGGCGAGGAGCCTCGCCCGGCGGCGCACGGCTGAGCAGGAGCGGGCCCCGGCGGGACTCCCGCCCGCCGTGGGCCTTGTCGGACTCGGGGATGTTCATCTCCAGGGAACCCCGGGGGCTGGCGACCAGCCCTCCGTGCGTCCTCCCGCTGAAGCGTGTGTGGGTCGTTGCCACCGTCACAGACACGGCCGTGGCTGGGCAGGCGATTCCACGGCGAGCAAGGAGATGACCCATGGCGCAAGAGACCGAGCTTCCTCCCTCCATCACCCCGGTGAAGGAGCGCGACGAGTCGCTGGACCTCCAGGCGTTCCTCGACGAAATCGGCAACAGCCGCGAGGTCAGCGTCAACAAGGTGGAGGCGCGGGACGCGGCGCACGCGGTGCTGTGCACGCTGGCGCGCCGTCTGTCCGACGGTGAGGACGTGAAGCTGATGAACGCCCTGGGCAGCGACATCGGCGATATCGTCGGAGAGTGCACCATCCTCCGAGGCCCGTCCCATGCCCGGCGCATGCACCGCGAGGAGTTCATCTCCGACATCGCGGACCATCTGAAGATTCCGGTGGACCAGGCGGACCGGGTGATGAAGGTGGTGTTCACCGCGGTGAGGGACCGCATCCCCGAGGACGAGGTGTCCGCGGTGGCCTCTCAGCTCCCGCCGGACCTCGCGGACAGCTTCCGCCGGCCGGTGTAGCGGGGCGAGTCGTCGACACCGGGCTTCCACCCTCCAGGAAGCCCGGCGTGGCTCACGCGCTTCAGGCCGGCTTCGCGAGCGCCGCGTCGATGGCCTGGACCAGGCGCGGGTCCTCCGCCGTCACGTCCGGGGCGAAGCGGGCGGCGACGCGGCCATCGCGGCCGATGAGGAACTTCTCGAAGTTCCACTGCACCTCCGGAATCGGATTCGCCTCGATGCCGTAGCCCTTGAGCTTCTGGCGCATCGGCCCTTCGCCGGTGGCGTCGGGGACGGCGCTGGTCAGCTCGCTGTAGAGCGGGTGCTTGTTCTCGCCCACGACGGAGATCTTCGAGAAGAGCGGGAACTTCACCGCGTACGTCAGGTCGCAGAAGTCCTTGATCTCCGCCTCGGTGCCCGGCTCCTGGCCCATGAAGTTGTTCGCGGGAAAGCCGAGCACCTCCAGCCCCTGGGCGTGCTTGCTCTCGTAGAGCTTCTCCAGGCCCTCGTACTGCGGGGTGAGGCCGCACTTGGAGGCGACGTTCACCACCAGCAGCACCTTGCCCTTGAACTGCCCCAGCGTGAGGGCCGCGCCGTCGATGGACTTCAGGGGAATGTCGTAGAGGTTCTGGCTCATATGGGCGCGGAGCCTCGTACTTTGGCCCCGCGCCCGTCAATGACTGCCTAGGTGCGGGTGATGGCGAGGCGCGCGAAGAGATGCCAGGTGGAGCTCTCGCCCAGCGGCGGTGTCGTCTTGTGTCGCAGGACGATGGTCTCCTTCGGGTCGCCGCTCTGGTGCTCCAGGATGAGCCGGGCCTCCACGGGGGTGGTGAGCCAGGTCTGGAACAGG
>Ga0126314_10000288_pt1 | contig 25161 bp, 33 predicted proteins | sample Plot105B_FD_92535 | JGI IMG/M metagenome (GOLD analysis project Ga0126314, IMG submission 92535) | Serpentine soil microbial communities from UC McLaughlin Reserve, CA, USA - Plot105B | ecosystem: Environmental > Terrestrial > Soil > Grasslands | place: USA: UC McLaughlin Reserve, Lake County... | reverse complement strand
CTTCCCGGAGGCGCGCGCCGAGGACGTCCGCTTCGGCGAGCCGATCGAGGAGGGTGAACGCGCCGCGGTCGAGTGGTGGGCGACGCTGGCGCTCGCGGACGGCGAGGAGCAGGTGCTCGCGGGCTGCTCCGTCCTGCGCTTCGACGACGAGGGGCTCGTGGTCGAGGCACGCGACTACTGGCACGGCGAGCCCGGCCGGCGCGAGCCGCACGAGACCTGGGGAAGGTGAGGCGCGGGCTCGCCGCGCCGGTTGCGGCCGCAGTCGCGGTCGCGTTCGCCGACTCCTCGATCGTCGTCCTCGCGCTGCCGGACCTCTATGGGCGCTTCCAGACGACGATCGCGGGCGTCTCCTGGGTCGTCACGGCCTATAACGCGGCCGTCGCGGCGACCGCGTTGCTGCTCGTGCTCCTCGTCCACCGCTTCCGCGTCGCGTGGGTGCTGGCGGGCGGCCTCGCGCTCTTTCTCGCCGCCTCGATCGCCTGCGCGGCCGCGAACAGCCTGGCGTTCCTGATCGCCGCGCGTAGCGCCCAGGGCATCGGCGCGGCGCTCCTGCTCGCGGGCGCGCTACCGCTGCTGGGGGCCACGATGTGGACGCTCGCCGGAACGTACGGGCTCGCGCTGGGGCCGGCCCTCGGCGGCGTGCTCACGCAGGCTTTCGACTGGCGGGCGATCTTCGTCGCGCAGGCGCCGGTGGCCGCGGCGGCGCTCGTCGGCGCGGTGCGCGCGGACCCGGATGCGGCGGCACTGGAGGGCTGGAGGCCGCTTCTTCGTCGAACGCTCCCGGCTAACGCGTGCCTCGGCCTCCTGTTCGGCGCGCTCGTGGGGGCGCTCTTCCTCGCGGTCCTGCTCGTGATCAGCGTCTGGAACTACTCACCCATCGACGGTGCGGCGATCGTCAGCGCGCTCCCGGTTGCGGCGCTCGCGGCGCGGCGGCTGGACCGCCGGCTGTCGCCGGTGACGGCGGTCTGCGCGGGCGCCGGCCTGCTCGCGGTGGGGCTCGTCGGGCTGGCGCTGCTGCCGTCCGCGAGCGTCTGGCTGCTCGTCTGGGCGCTGCTGCTCTGCGGCGCGGGCCTGGGCCTCGCGCTGCCACCGCTCTCGGCTGCGTCGCTCGTCGCGGGCGCGAACGAGACCCGGAGCGGCACGCTGAGCGTCGGCGCGCGTCACGCCGGGCTCGTGCTGGCTCTGGCGGTGATCGCACCGCTGCTGGCCTCGAAGGTCCCAGCCGCGGGCGACAAGGCATTGCTGCGCGGGACCGCGGTGCTGCTCGATGCGCCGGTCGGCCTCGACAAGAAGGTCCCGGTCGCGCTCGACCTACGGAAGGCGTTCGAGCAGGCGAACGAGGGCGAGACGCCGGACCTCGCGGAGCCATTCGACAAGCATGGCGCGCGCCACGACGCCGGCCTGGCTGCCGCGCGCGACAGGCTGCTCGGCGCGACCGAGGCGACGATCACCCGCGCCTCGCGGTCTGCGTTCTTCGTCTGCGCTGCGTTCGCGGCGCTGGCGCTGCTCGTTGCCCTGCTCTTCCGGCGGAGCGTCGCCCGGTGACGCGCGCGGCGGCCTGGATCGTCGGCGCGCTACTGGCGAGTGGCGTCGTCCTCGTGACGGTCGAGCTAGGCATGGGCGCGCTCGACGAACCATCGCCGAAGATCGCGAAGGCGTGTGCCGCGCGCCCCGGCCGCACGGGCGGCTTCGACACCACCGTCCAGCGCATCGTCCTCGACGGGCTCGACGGCGCCGCCTGCCGGCTGCACACGACGCGCGAGGAGCTCGTGCTCTCGCTCGGCGGGGACTCCGTCTTGGGGCGGCGCTGGAGCAAGCACACGATCGAGGTCGCGCTGCGCGCTGGCCTGCTGCGCTCGGTGGCCGACGCCGAGCGGCGCGGCGACGTCCCGAGTGTGCTCGCGCCGCTGCTGCGGCAGGTCGTCGAGCGCGCGCCGCTCGCGAAGCTGATCCAGCGAGGCGTCAGCCTGCGCGACCTGCTCGGCTAGGATCGCCGCCGTGGAGCTGATCCACACCTGCTACCGCGTCACCGACCCGGAGCGGTCGGTCGCCTTCTACGAGGCGCTCGGGCTCGAGAAGCGCCGCGAGCTGCCGATCCGCGACGAGGCGATGAACTACTTCCTCGGCGTCCCCGGTCAGAACTCGCCAGAGCTCGAGCTGACCCACAACTTCGGCGTTGACTCATACGAGCTCGGCACCGGCTACGGCCACGTCGCGCTGACCGTCGAGGACCTCGACGGCACCCTCGCGCGCCTGAAGGACCAGGGCATCGAGCCGGAGCGAGAGCCGTATACCGTTCGCGAGGGCGGCTCGCGCCTCTGCTTCGTCCGCGATCCCGACGGCTATCGCGTCGAGCTGATCGAGCGCCGGTAGTAGCGCGCGCGGCGCCGCTTTAGGATCGGCGGATGCCGGAGCCGCGTGCAGCTGCGATCGAGCTCGAAGGCGTCAGCAAGCGCTTCGGGAAGCACGAGGCCGTGCGCGACGTCTCGGTCGCGATCCGCGACGGCGAGTTCTTCTCGCTGCTCGGCCCGAGCGGCTGCGGGAAGACGACGACGCTGCGGATGATCGCCGGCTTCGAGGTTCCCGACGAGGGCCGCATCCTGCTGCAGGGCGACGACGTCACGTCCGTCTTCTCGAACAAGCGCCCGGTGAACATGGTCTTCCAGCAGTACGCCCTCTTCCCGCACATGTCGATCTACGACAACGTCGCGTTCGGGCTGAAGGTGAAGAAGGTGCCGAAGAGCGAGCACGCGAACCGCGTGAAGGAGATTCTGCGTGTAGTCGAGCTCCAGGGGCTCGAGCGCCGCAAGCCGCGGCAGCTCTCTGGAGGCCAGCAACAGCGCGTCGCGCTCGCGCGCGCGCTCGTCAACCTGCCGGCCGCGCTGCTGCTCGACGAGCCGCTCGGCGCCCTCGACGTCAAGTTGCGCAAGCAGATGCAGCTGGAGTTGAAGGCGATCCAGAACGACCTCGGCACTACCTTCGTGTACGTCACGCACGACCAGGAGGAGGCGCTCGCGATGTCGGATCGGATCGCTGTCATGAACGGTGGCCGGATCGAGCAGATCGGAACCCCGCGGGAGATCTATGCGCGGCCGCAGACGGCCTTCGTCGCAGACTTCATCGGCTCGCTGAACGTGCTCGAGCTGAGCGTCGACGAGCTCGTCGGCGACTATGCCGTCACCCGCCTCGACGACGGCGAGCGCGTGATCGTCGGCGCAGGCCGCGGCGCGGTGGCCGGCGACCCGCTGCGGGTCGCGGTGCGCCCGGAGCAGGTGCAGCTGGCGGCGGCCGGCAGCGCCTCGCCCGACGGCGGCTCGTGGCTGCGGGGAACGGTCGTTGAGATCGTCTTCCTCGGCATGTACACGCAGTTCCACGTCGACACGCTCGCCGGGCGCCTCGTCGCCCACCGCCTCGCAGACGAGTCGCTCGACCGGCTCGAGGTCGGTTCGCAGGTCGTGCTCGAGTGGCCGGCCGAGCACTCGTCGCTGCTCGCCGACGCGCCTCCGGCCGTGGTCGCCTAGCCCGTGGCCGCGCCGAGCCGCCGTTCGACGAGGCGGCGGCCGACCTCCGCGCCGATCACGACGATGAGCGAGACGGAGATCACGACCACCGCGACTGCGATCACCTGCGGCAGCTGGTTCGGGAAGCGCAGCGCCGAGTAGAGGAAGATCGGGAACGTCGTCCGGGTCCCCACGACGAACGAGGCGACGGCATACTCGTCGAACGAGGTCGTGAACGCGATCAGGTATGCCGAGACGACGGCAGGCAGCAGCAGCGGCAGCGTGACCGAGCGGAACGCGCGCAGGCGGCCGGCGCCGAGGTTGTAGGCCGCCTCCTCGAGCGAGACGTCGATCTGCTGCAGCCGCGGCATCAGCACGAGGATCGTGTAGGGGAGGCTGATCACGACGTGTCCGATCACGACCGTCAGCAGCGAGCGCGAGAGGCCGACCGCGTGGAAGAAGAGCAGCAGCGAGATCCCGAAGACGACGTACGGGATCACGAGCGGGCTCAGCAGCAGCGCCGAGACCGGCCCTTTCGCCGGGAAGCGACGCCGGACGAGCGCGATCGAGGCAGCCACGCCGAGCAGCACGGCCCCGAGGCTGGAGATCGCTGCGACGATCGCACTCGCTGCGAGCGCGGATCTCAGGTCGGCGTCCGCGAGGAACTGGTGGTACCAGTGGAACGTGAAGCCGCTGAGCGGAAACGTGGGCAGCTGCGAGTCGTTGAACGAGAAGATCACGAGGATCGCGATCGGCGCGTACAGGAACACGACGACGACGGCGAAGAACCCTCGCAGCAGCCAGCCGCCCGTCCTCGAGAGCGCGACGTTCATCAGGCGGGTGCCTGCCGCGTGCCGAGGAAGCGCGAGAAGACGATCGTCAGGATCGTGACGATGCCGAGCAGGAAGAGCGCGAGCACCGAGCCGGTCTCCCAGTCCGGGAAGCCGGTGCCGAAGAGGTCGACGATCTGGTTGCCGTACATGTAGCCGGAGGTGCCGCCGACGAGCGACGGCGTCACGAACTCGCCGAGCGTCGGGATGAAGACGAAGAGGAAGGCGGCCATGATCCCGGGCAGCGAGAGCGGCAGCGTCACCCGGCGGAAGGTTTGCAGCCTGCTGGCGCCGAGATCTGTCGCGGCCTCGAACAGGCGGCGGTCGAGGCTCTCGAGCGTGACGAAGATCGGCAGCGCGACGAACGGCAGCCAGATGTAGCCGAGCACGAGCATCACCGCGAAGCGGCTGTAGAGGAGCTGCGAGATCGGATGATCCGGATCGCGCAGGCCGGTCCAGACGAGGAACGAGTTGATCACGCCCTGGTTCCCGAGGATCACCTTCCAGGCGAGCACCCGCAGCAGGTAGCTCGTCAGGAACGGGGCGATCAGGAGCAGCAGGAGGACGTACTTGCGCTTCGTCCCCGAAAGCGCCAGGTAGTAGGCGAGCGGGTAGGCGAGCAGCACGACGACCGTCGAGACGAGCAGCGACATCTTCACGGACTTCCAGAAGAGCGAGAGGTAGATCGAGCTCTGCAGGAACGCGTGCCAAGCGTCGAGCGTGACCGCGTGCGGGCCCGGGTCGAGCGAGAGCGCGTCGACGCTGTAGGCGCCGACGATGGCGATCGGGACGACGAAGAAGACGGCCAGCCAGCCGAGCGGCAGGCCGAGCAGCGTCGGCGTCGTCAGGTCGAGCCGCGGACGCCGCCGGCGCCTTCGCGCCGGCGGGACGTCCACGCGTGACTCGACTGCCACGTGCCTAGCGGCCCGCGCTCAGGACGCCTTCACCTCTTCCCACATCCGGGCGTACACGGCCCGGCGCGGGATGTCGCGGTCGAGGTGGGCATTCGGCTCCGTCACGGCCTTCCGGTTGCCGAGCTGGAGCGCCCGCAGGAGGTCGCTCGAGCTCGGCCGCGCCCTCGTGTTCGCGTGGCCGTAGCCGTAGTTGTTCTCGAGCCAACGGCCCGACTTCGCCGAGCTCCAGGCGTCGACGTAGGCGTGGGCGAGGTGGCGGCGAGGTGTCCCCTTCCCGAGCATCAGCATCCCGACCCACGCGACCGGCTTCTCCTTCGGGTGCATGTAGACGACCTTCAGCTTCTTCGCCCGCATCTGCACCCAGTCGTTCGGCCAGGCGTAGGCGATCCAAATGTCGCCGGAGGCGAAGGCGCTGTCCATGTCCGTCTCCGACGCCCAGATCATCCGGGCGACGTGCTTCTTCGAGATCAGGAACTTCTGCGCCTTCCTCAGCTCCGCGTCGGTCTGGCGCCACGGGCGGGGGAAGTGCAGGTAGAGGCCGGCGATCACGAGCATGTTCAGGTCGTCGAACCACGCGACCCGCCCCTTGTAGCGCTCGTCGAAGAGGAGGCCCCACGACTTGGCCTTCGGGTGCACCTTGTCGCTGCGGTAGAGGATGGCGTCGAAGCCCCAGTCGTTGGGGATGCCGTACTGCTTGCCCTTGTACTGCCCGGCTTTGACCATGAACCGGTTCAGGTTCCTGAAGCTCGGGATCAGCTTCGGGTTCCATGGCTGCACGAGTCCGCTCTCGGCGAAGTACTTCACCCAGCCGACGTACGGCCGGAACAGGTCGGGCCTGAGGCCGGCGTGCATCTTGGCGAGCGCGTCCGACTCGTTGGTCATGTAGGTGAAGCGCGGCTTGTTCCTCGGGTGCTTCTTCACGTAGGCGGCGAACATCGCCTGGCCGCCGTCGTTGCCGTACCCGGCCCAATCGAGCACCTGGAGCCGGCCGCTCTCCTTGGCGAGCTGGACGCGCGCCGCCTCGGCGACCGCGGTCGGCCCCGCGACGAGGCCTGCTCCGCCGGCCACCGCCGCCAGCTTGAGAAATTCGTCACGCCCGAGTCTGCGCTCGAGCGGGTCCCTGTCTTCGGTCATCGTCCGTCCCTTCGCCGCTGATCCCCCCGCGCGAAGCCCTGGTGCGCCGATCCTACGGGGACGGGCCGGACGATCTCAAGCTTCGGTGATGCGCGGCACGTTCCCGGACGCCACCGCGGGGGGCGTCCGGGAACGCCCGCTCGCCGGTCACGGCGTCAGGACGACCTTCAGGCAGTCGTCCTGCTTGTTCTTGAACAGCTCGTAGCCCCTCGCCGCGTCGTCGAGCGGCAGGCGGTGGGTGATGATGAAGCTCGGGTCGATCTCCCCCTCCTGGATCCGCTCGAGCAGCGGGCGCAGGTAGCGCTGGACGTGGCACTGGCCGGTCCGCATCGAGACGCCCTTGTTCATCAGCGCACCCATCGGGAACTTGTCGACGAAGCCGCCGTAGACGCCGACGACCGAGACGATGCCGCCGGGGCGGCAGCTCATGATCGCCTCGCGCAAGGCGAAGGGCCGCTCGGTCTCCAGCCGGGCCGCCTGCTTGATGCGGTCGTACGCATAGAGCGGCCCGTAGAAATGGGCCTCCATCCCCACGGCCTCGATGCACGCGTCCGGGCCGCGCCCGCCCGTGAGCTCCTTCAGCGCCTCTGGGACGCTGTCGACATCCTCGTAGTTGAGCGTCTCGGCGCCGGTGTGCTCGCGCGCGATGCGGAGCCGGTACTCGAAACGGTCGATCACGAAGACTCGTTCGGCCCCGAGCATCCGGGCGCTCGCCGCCGCGAACTGGCCGACGGGTCCCGCGCCCCAGATCGCGATCACGTCACCGTCGGAGATGTCGCACATCTCGGCGCCCATGTAGCCCGTCGGAAAGACGTCGGAGAGGAAGAGCACGCTCTCGTCGGAGACGCCGTTCTCGATCTTGATCGGCCCGACGTCCGCGAACGGCACGCGCGCGTACTCCGACTGTCCGCCGGCGAAGCCGCCGGTCAGGTGCGAGTAGCCGAAGATCCCGGCGGTGGGGTGGCCGAACATCTTCTCGGCCAGCCGTGCGTTCGGGTTGGAGTTCTCGCAGAGGGAGTACAGCTGCCGCTCGCAGGCGTTACAGGCGCCGCAGGCAATGGGGAACGGCACGACGACGCGGTCGCCGATGCTCAGGTTGCCGACGCCCTTGCCGACCTCGACGACCTCGCCCATGAACTCGTGGCCGAGCACGTCGCCTTTCTTCATCAGCGGCACGTAGCCGTCGACCAGGTGCAGGTCCGAGCCGCAGATGGCGGTCGAGGTGATTCGCACTATCGCATCGCGCTCGTTCAGGATCTTCGGGTCGGGGACATTCTCGACCTCGACGGCGTTCCGTCCCATCCAACAGGTAGCTCTCATCGGACCGCCTCCTCGATCGGCTGCGCCGGGCGCTGCCTGAGCTGACGCGCGAGCAGATGACCCGCAGGCGTGCTGTCGGAGCGGACGACCTCGCCGGTCTCGACGACCTGCTTGAACCGGCGCAGGTCATCGGTGAGCTCCGTCGCCAGGTCCTTGCCGGCCAGCTTGAGCACGGCGCCGCCGAGGTCTCCCGCGGGCGGTGCCTGCACGAACTCCACCGCTAGCTCGGTGCCGCGGCTGCCGGGCGCCGGCGTGAACGAGACCTGCGCGTTCACGTTCAGCATCTTCTCGCGGAGCTCCTGCGCGCCGGCCCAGGCCTGCTCGACCTCGTTGCGCGGCCGGTTGATCGTCACGGCCTTGCGCACCAGCATGCCCCTCTGCGGCTCGCCCTGCTTGCGGCTCAGGTGCAGGCTCTCGTACACGTCCGGCACGGCCACGGCAAGGACGTTCGCGATCGCAAAGGCGGAGCGCGCCTTGCGGTTCTTCGCGGCCGTCAGACCGAGCAGCGCCAGGTCGAGCCCGTCGCCGGCGACGCGCGACCACAGCCACGTCGTCGGACGCGGTCTCGTCAGGATTCCGACCCCTTGCGTGATCTCGCGGGCGCCCATCAGCCGCATCACGATCCGCGCCGCGCCCTCGCCCGAGGCGCCGACGAGCTTGCACATCTGCTTCGGGGCCGCGATCTGCGCCGTTCCCAACCCGACGCTGAACCAGCCGAGGAACTGCGCGAGCGAGTCCTTGTCCCGCGTTCGTATCTGCTGCGTCGCCACGCCACCCCTTTCGCTCGACTCCAGCATCCGTCTCCCTGCTGGGCGAGCCTGTAAACCAGGCGGGCGACCTCTCTTGCGAGCGTGCGAGCCTCCGTCGGGACGCGCTCGGCGCAGGTTCGGCACGAAGGCGTCACACACGCGTCACACCCGCGCCACTACGGTGGCTGCGATGGCAACAGCGGCCACACCTTGGGGCCGCGCCGAGCTCATCGAGGAGCTGACGCTCCCGCAGCGCGCCGGCGAGAAGCGCTTCGCGTCGGTCGTCCAGCTGCTCGAGGCACCCGGCGGCGAGCAGCTCGTGCGCTTCGCCTACACGACCGGCGGCTCGGCGCGCCGCGGCCCCGTCACCCTCCGCAGCCGCGACCTCGAGCGGCTACGCGCGGGCCTGGAGGGCCGGCCGGGGCTGGCAGAGGCGCTGGGGCTCAAGCCGCCGTGAACATGCGCTCGGCCGCAGCGTCCACGAACGAGCCGAGGACGAGTGTGCCGTCCGTCGAGCCGAGCAGCGGGTCGACCGCGTGCTCGGGATGCGGCATCAGCCCGAAGACGTTGCCGCTCTCGTTGGCCACGCCTGCGATCGCGGCGATCGAGCCGTTCGGGCTCTCCTCGTAGCGCAGGAGCACCTGGCCGTTCGCCTCGAGCTCGTCGAGCAGCTCCTCGTCGGCGAAGTAACAGCCCTCGCCGTGTTTCACGGGGATCGTGAGCACCTCCCCGGCGGTCGCGCGGCTCGTGAAGAGGGTGTCGGTCCTTTCGACCCGCAGTCGTACGTCGCGGCAGACGAACGAGAGCGAGACGTTCGGCCGCAGCGCCCCCGGCAGCAGGCGAGCCTCGCAGAGGACCTGGAAGCCGTTGCAGATCCCGAGCACGAGCCCGCCCTCGGCCGCGAAGCGGCGCACAGCCTCCATCACCGGCGCGAAGCGCGCGATCGCGCCGCAGCGGAGGTAATCGCCGTACGAGAAGCCTCCGGGCAACACCACGCCCGCGACCTCCGGCAGCTCGGGCTCCGCGTGCCAGACGAGCGCCGCCTCGGCGCCGAGACGTTCGAGCGCAAGCGCCGCGTCCCGGTCGTCGTTCGACCCGGGGAAGACGATGACGGCAACCGTGGGACGGGCGCCGTCGCTCATTCCGCGAAAGCGATCTCGTAGGACTCGATCAGCGGGTTCGCGAGCAGCTGCTCGCAGGCACGCTCGAGCTCGGCCCGCGCCGAGCCGGCGTCACCGCCGCCGAGCTCGAGGTCGATCACGCGTCCGACCCGCGCCTCGTCGACATGGAAGCCGAGCTGGCGGAGCGAGCTCTGCACCGCCTCGCCCTGCGGGTCGAGGATCCCCTCCTTCGGGCGGACGAGGATCGTCGCCTTCACGAGACCACGGTGGGGTCGCCGAGGTAAGCGTCGAAGTCGAGGCCGCTGAGGCGCTCGAACGCCTCGACGTAGCGGGCACGCGTGCCGGCGACGACCTCCTCGGGTAGCTCCGGTCCCGGCGCGGTCTTGTCCCAGCGGAGGCTCTCGCAGTAGTCGCGCACGAACTGCTTGTCGAACGAAGGCTGTGGCCGTCCCGCCTCGTACTCGTCCGCGGGCCAGAAGCGCGACGAGTCCGGTGTGAAGGCCTCGTCCCCGAGCGCGAGTCCTCCGTCGGGGTCGAGGCCGAACTCGAACTTCGTGTCGGCGATCAGGATTCCGCGCGCGGCCGCATACTCGGACGCGAGGCGGTACAGCTCGAGCGACACCCGCTCGACCTCGTCGAACCGCTCCTGACCGATCAGCTCGGCCGCCCGCTTGCGGTCGATGTTCTCGTCGTGGCCTTCGTGTGCCTTCGTCGAGGGCGTGAAGATCGGCTCGGGCAGCTGCTCGGAGTCGCGCAGGCCGTCGGCGAGGCGATGGCCGCAGACGGCGCCGGTCGCCTGGTAGTCCTTCCAGCCCGAGCCCGTCAGGTAGCCGCGCACGACGCACTCGAGGGGGAGCATCTGCAGGCGGCGGCACTCGGTCGAGCGCCCGTCCTCCCGCAGGGCGAGCAGGTGGTTCGGCACCAGCTCGCGCGTGCGCGCGAACCAGAAGGCGGAGAGACCGGTGAGGACTCGCCCCTTGTCGGGGATCTCCGTCGGCAGGACGACGTCGAACGTCGAGATCCGGTCGCTCGCGACGAGCAGCAGGCGGTCGCGATCGAGCTCGTAGAGCTCCCGCACCTTCCCGCTGCCGACGTGCGTGGCCGTTTCAGGCATGGACTGCTTCCTCCTTTCGGGCGAGCTCGCCCAGCCGCTCGAAGACGGCGTCGACATGACGTGTGTACCAGCCGAGGTCGAAGATGGTTTCGAGGTCAATGCGAGCAGCGATCTCGTCGTCCGCGCGGGCGAGCCGCCGGAAATCCTGCTCCTCCTCGTGGGCGCGCAGCGCGTGGCGCTGGACGAGTCGATAGGCCTCGCCGCGCGGAAGACCCGACTCCACGAGCGCGAGCAGCAGCCTCTGGCTGAAGAAGAGGCCGTGGCCCGACTCGAGGTTACGCCGCATGCGCTCGGTGCGCACGTCGAGTCCTGCGACGAGCCAGCCGAAGCGCTCGAGCATGTAGTCGAGCGCGAGAAACGAGTCGGGAATCACCACGCGTTCGGCGGACGAGTGCGAGATGTCGCGCTCATGCCAAAGCGCGACGTTCTCGAGGCCGACCAACGCGTTTGCGCGGACGACCCGCGCCAGCCCGCAGATGCGTTCCGAGACGACCGGGTTGCGCTTGTGCGGCATGGCCGAGGAGCCTTTCTGGCCCTTGCCGAACGGCTCCGCGACCTCGCCGACCTCGGTCCGCGCGAGGTGCCGGACCTCGAGCGCGAACCTCTCGAGCGACGCCGCCACGAGAGCGAGCGCGGAGAGCAGCTCCGCGTGCCGGTCCCGCTGCACGATCTGGGTCGAGACGGGGTCAGGCTCGAGGCCGAGCCGCTCACACGCGAGCCGCTCGAGCTCCGGATCGGTCGCCGCATACGTGCCGACCGCGCCGGACAGCTTCCCCACGCGCATCGTCTCGAACGCTCCGACCAGGCGCTGCCGCGCCCGGTCGAGCTCGAAGGCCCAGCCTGCCAGCTTGAGACCGAACGTCGTCGGCTCGGCGTGGATGCCGTGCGTGCGGCCGATGCAGAGGTCGTCCTTGTGGCGCAGCGCGAGCTGCACGACTCCGGCGAGAGCCTGGTCGAGGCCGGCGAGCAGGAGCTCGCCCGCGTCACGTACCTGCAACGACAGCGCCGTGTCGACGACATCGGACGAGGTCAGGCCGTGATGAAACCAGCGGCCGGCGGGGCCGACGCTCTCGGCTACGGCGTCGACAAAGGCGGCGACGTCGTGTTGCGTCTCGCGCTCGAGCTCGGCGACGCGCTCCGGCGAAGGTGCCTGTGCGCGCTCGCGGATCTCGGCGACGGCGTCCGCCGGCACCGCACCGAGCTCGGCCCAGGCCTCGAGGGCCGCAAGCTCGACGTCGAGCCAGCGCGCGAGCTTCCGCTCCTCCGACCAGACCCCAGCCATCTCGGGTCGGGAGTAACGCGCGATCACCGGCTGCAGTCTAGAGCGCCGACAGGAGGCCGCCCCAGCGACGAACAATCACACCTTAGGCGCACCCGCGATACACACCCGCGCGCATTTCTCAGGCACCCTTGAAGTCCCCGGGTGGGTGGGATTAGGGATGGGTCCCGAGCCTCTTCGCGGTGCAACCTCGACCCGGCGGACGCAGCCGTGGGTCAGCTCGCGATGATCCTCGCCGCGAGCGCGGCCGCGTTCCTGGCGTTGTCGACGCCCACCGCGGCGACTGGCACCCCCGGCGGCATCTGCGAGATCGAAAGGAGCGCGTCGAGACCGTCGAGCACGCTCAGGCTCGATCGCAAGGGAACGCCGATCACCGGCAAGTCGGTCTGCGCAGCCACCGCGCCCGGCAGTGCCGCGGCGAGCCCCGCTCCGGCGATCAGCACGCGGATCCCACGTGCACGCGCGCCGCGCGCGTACTCGGCGACGGCGTCCGGGTTCCGGTGCGCCGAGCGCACCTCGAGCTCGTGCGCGATGCCGCGCGAGGCGAGCTCTTCGAGGGCCGGCTGCATCCGCTCGCGGTCGGAGTCCGACCCCACCAGGATGCCGACCAACGGAGCTTCAGGCGCGGACATGGCCCTCGGCCGCGGCGAGCGCGATGTCGCGCCGATAGCGCATACCCGCAAACGAGATCCGCTCGACGGCTGCGTAGGCGCGCGACCGTGCGCCGGCAACGTCGTCGCCGGTCGCCGTCACCGCCAGGACCCGGCCGCCGTTCGTGACCAGCCGCTCGCCCTGGCGCGCGGTGCCCGCGTGGAACACGAGGGCACCGGTCGATTCCGCGTCTGCGACGCCTTCGATCGGCGTGCCGGTGTCGGAGCGCTTGGGGTAGTCGCCGCCGGCGAGCACGATCGTCACCGCCGCCTCGGAGCCGACGGACGGCTCGCCGCGGAGGTCGCCCGCCGCCGCGCCGACGAGCAGCGGCAGCAGATCACCTTCGAGCAGCGGCAACACGGACTGCGTCTCCGGATCGCCGAAGCGGCAGTTGAACTCGAGCACGCGCGGACCGTCGTCGGTCAGCATCAGACCCGCGTACAGCAGGCCCGAAAACGGCGCGCCACGTCGCGCCAGCTCCTCCAGCACCGGACGGTGCACCATGTCCAGCAGCTCTTCGACTTCCGCCTCGCCGATGCCGGGAACCGGCGAATACGAGCCCATGCCCCCGGTGTTCGGGCCGGTGTCGTGCTCGCCGATGCGCTTGAAGTCCTGCGCAGGTGTCAGGGCGACGGTACGGCTCCCGTCGCTGATCGCGAAGAGCGAGACCTCCTCGCCCTCGAGCAGCTCTTCAACCAGGGGCTCGCCGCCGAGCGCGACGGCATCCGCGAGACCCTCGTCGAGCTCCTCCCGGGTGTGGCAGACGAAGACACCTTTCCCGCCCGCAAGGCCGTCCGCCTTCACAACGCACGGCGGCTCGGCGACCGACAGCCGTCGCGCCGTCGGCACTCCCGCAGCGTCCAGCACGTTCTTCGCGTACCCCTTCGAGCCCTCGATCTGGGCAGCCGCGCGTGACGGCCCGAACGTGGTCACGCCACCGCGCCGGAGCGAATCGGCGAGCCCCGCGACGAGCGGCCGTTCAGGCCCGACGACTGCGAGATCGATCTCCAGCTCCCGGCAGAGGGCGAGGAGGGCCTCGTCGTCCTCCGCGCGCACCGGATGACAGGTCCCGAGCGGGGCAATGCCGGGGTTTCCCGGCGCTGCGTGCAGCTCGTCGAGCTCCGGGCCCTGCGAGAGCTTCCACGCGAGCGCGTGCTCTCGTGCGCCCGAACCCACGATCAGCACCTTCACGGCGGCGAGTCTACTGCCGTGGTCGGCGGCGTCCCGCGTTTGAAACCCGCGATGCGCGGGATGTGACCGCCGTGCGCGATCCGGGCCTCGACAGGCACGAGTGGGAGACGGAGTGGCAGGGCCTGGAGCCCCTCGTCGCTGATTCGCCCGCCGAATCGTTGCCGGAGCTGGACGGGCTGGTCGAGCGGATGCTGCTGGCGCACGGTTACCCGCTCGATCCCGAGCACGAGTTCGAGGCGCCCGAGCCGGAGGTCCTGAAGGAGTTCTTCGAGGCCAGGCGGATCACGAGGCTCGTCGACGCGGGCGAGAGCGTCGATCCCGGCGACATCGGCGCCGCCGTAGCGGGCTACCGCAACGTCTACGACTATCTGACCGAGCGCTACGTCGCGTGATTTCCTCGGCGCATGCCGCTTCGGCGCGCGTCCGGTAGAAGGTTCGCCCAGCCTCCTCCCCAAGGCGATCCTACGTCGACGGGCGCACGCGTCTGTCGCGAGCCAGTGCCGAAGGTGTGACGAACGCGGGGTACGCTCCGGACGATGGCCGCCGACGACGATGTGCTCGCGGCGCCGCCGTACGCCGCCGTACCGGTCGACGTCCTGCGGCTGCCCGGGGGCCGGACCGAGCGCGACCAGGTCGCGGTCGAGGAGCCGCTCGAGCTCAGGATCAACGGGCAGGCCGTCGCCGTGACCATGCGGACGCCCGGCCACGACGAGGAGCTCGCGCTCGGCTTTTGCCTTTCGGAAGGGCTCGAGCCCGAGTCTGCGGCGCTGCCGGTCGACCTCGCCGCCAACACGGTCGAGGTCGAGGCGCCGGCTTTTGACCCCGCCCGCCTGCAGCGCAGCTTCTACACCAGCTCGTCGTGCGGGGTCTGTGGCAAGGGCGCGCTCGAGGCCGTCGCGGTTGGAGCGTCACGCGTCGAGAGCGAGCTCACCGTCCCGCGTGAGCTGCTCGCCGACCTGCCCGAGCGGCTGCGCGCCGGCCAGCCGGCGTTCGCGGCCACCGGCGGGCTCCACGCCACCGGCCTCTTCGACGCGACCGGGACCCTGCTCTGCCTGCGCGAGGATGTCGGCCGCCACAACGCGATGGACAAGGTCGTTGGCTGGGCGTTCGGCGAGGGCCGCCTGCCGCTCTCGGGCGCGATTCTCTGCGTCAGCGGGCGGCTCTCGTTCGAGCTCGTCCAGAAGGCGGCCGTCGCCGGCTGCCCGATCCTCGTCGCGGTGGGCGCGCCGTCGAGCCTCGCGGTCGAGCTCGCGGGCGATCGCGGGGTGACGCTCTGCGGCTTCGCGCGCGGCGGGCGGTTGAACGTGTACTCCGAGCCGTGGCGCGTCCTCGGCTGACGGGCGTCCTGCTCGTCGGCGGCGCCAGCACCCGCTTCGGCTCGCCGAAGGCGCTCGCGCCGCTCGCCGGCGAGACGCTTGCGACCCGGGCCTGGCGCGCGCTCGGAGAGGCCTGCGACGAGCGGATCGCCGTCGGCAAGCGAAAGGATGCGCTCCAGCTGCCCTTCGAGTTGCTCGACGACGGTAGTGAGATCCGCGCAGCGCTGGCCGGGGTCGTCGCGGGCCTGCGCGCAGCTTCCAGCGAACTCGCGGTCGTGCTGCCGGTCGACACGCCGCTCGTCACGCCGTCGCTCCTACGGAAGCTCGCGGCGGCGTGCGCCGAGGCGGCGGTCACGCAGACAGGGCCGTTGCCTGCGGCGTTCGCGCGGGCCGCGCTGCCCGTCCTCGAACGCCGCCTGCACGAGGGACGCCTCGCGCTCCACGAAGCTCTCGAGGAGCTCGAGACGGGGCGGATCACGGTTGACGCCGAGTTGCTCACCAACGTGAATACACCGGATGACCTTCGCCGTCTCGGGTGACGCCTACGACCGGTTCATGGGCCGCTACTCGCGGGAGCTGGCCCCGGTTTTCGCCGATTTCGGCGGGGTTGCGGCAGGGCAGACCGCGCTCGACGTCGGGTGCGGCTCCGGCGTCCTGACGGAGGAGCTCGTCAACCGCCTCGGCGCCGCGAACGTCGGCGGTGTCGATCCCTCGCCGCTCCTGCAAGCGTGCGCCGAGCGCGTTCCGGGCGCGGACCTGCGCGCCGGGGCGGCGGAGGCGCTGCCGTGGCCGGACGACTCGTTCGACGCCGCGCTCGCCCAGCTCGTCGTCCACTTCATGGACGACCCGGTCGCCGGAGCGGGCGAGATGCGGCGCGTGGTGCAGCCGGGTGGAACCGTTGCCGCCTGCACGTGGGACTTCGGCGACGGCATGGAGCTGCTGCGGTTCTTCTGGCAGGCGGCGCGAGCGGTCGTGCCTGGCACGGCTGGCGAGGCCTCGTCGTTCGGGACGCGCGAGCAGCTCGACGAGCTCTGGCGCGAGACCGGGCTCGACGAGGTCGAGCTCAAGGCACTCGAGGTGGCGAGCCGCTACGAAGACTTCGACGAGCTGTGGTCGTCGTTCCTGCTCGGCGTCGGGCCTGCCGGGCAGTACGCGACGGGGCTCGACGCGGAGGCGCAGGAGGCCGTGCGCAGCGAGTACCACCGCCTGCTCGGCCGCCCGAACGGCGGCTTCACGCTCGCCGCGCGCGCCTGGGCCGTCCGCGGCCGCGTCCCCGCGTAACGGCGGCCGGCGTCCACGGCGTCGGCCGGCGCCGCGGGCGCTACGGTCGCGCGAGCGCTTCGAGCGGGCCGGGCGCGAGCACACGCTCACGCTCCGCGCCGGTGCCGATCAGTGAGACGGACACCTCGAGCTCGCGCTCGACGAAGCGGACGTACCGGCGGGCGTTCTCCGGCAGCGCGTCGAGCTCGGTCACATCGTCGAGCGGCTCGGCCCAGCCCGCCAGCGTCTCGTAGACCGGGCGGCAGTGATGGAAGTCGCTCTGGTGCGCCGGGAACTCGCCCGTTTCCGTTCCATCGCGCAGGCGATAGCGCACGCAGACCGGCAGCTCGGCGAACGCCGAGAGGACGTCGAGCTTCGTCAGCGCGAGTGACGTGATCCCGTTCAGGCGCACCGCGTACCGCAGCGCGACGAGGTCGAGCCAGCCGCAGCGGCGCTGGCGGCCGGTGGTCGTCCCGAACTCCGCGCCGAGGTCGCGCACGCGCTCCTGGTCGGGACCCTCGATCTCGGTCGGGAACGGCCCTTCGCCGACGCGCGTGACGTAGGCCTTCGCAACGCCGATGATCGCGTCGATCCGGTTCGGCCCGATGCCGATCCCGACGGCGGCTGCGCCCGCGACCGTTCCTGACGAGGTGACGAACGGATAGGTGCCGTGATCGAGATCGAGCAGCGTCCCCTGCGCCCCTTCGAGCAGGACGAAGCGGCCGTCGCGCAGGGCGTGGTCGACGAGCAACGACGTGTCGGCGACGTACGGCCGCAGCCGCTGCGCGAACTCCTCGTAGCGCGCCGCAAGCTCCTCGAGCTCGAGCGGCGCGGCGCCGTAGACTCGCTCGAGCCAGACGTTCTTCTCGGCGAGCGCGACCTCGATCTTCTGACGCAGGATCTTCGGGTCGAGCAGGTCCTGGATGCGGATCCCGAGTCGCGCCGCCTTGTCGGCGTACGCGGGGCCGATGCCGCGCTTCGTCGTCCCGATCTGCAGGTTGCCGAGCCGGCGTTCGCTCCCCTGGTCGATCGCGACGTGCCACGGCATGATCAGGTGCGCCTCGCCGGAGACGCGGACGCAGCCCGTGGAGATCCCGCGCGCCTCCAGCTGGTCGAGCTCGCGGACGAAGACCTCGGGGTCGATCACGCAACCGGCGCCGAGGATGCACTCCTTGCCGTGCAGGATCCCGGACGGCATGTGGTGGAACTTGAACTTCTCCCCACCGGTGACGATCGTGTGCCCGGCGTTCGGGCCGCCCTGGTAGCGGCAGACGAAGTCGGAGTGCTGGGCGAGCAGGTCGACGATCTTGCCCTTGCCCTCGTCGCCCCACTGCGCCCCGACGATCACAGTCGCGGGCACGCGCAGGAGTGTGCCGTATCGGGCGGCTACCGGGGTCTGCACGTCTCCGGGCAGCCGTGTCCGCGAAGGACGCGGCCGCGCGGAGAGGGGAAGGAGCCCCGCCGAGCTACCAGAGAGGGGAGGTCGCCTCGGCGGCGACCGCAGCGCCCGCGCGGATGACGCGGATGCGGTGGCCGTGCGGGCACGTCGTCCAGCCGAGGTCGTGCTCGAGGCGCATGGCGCCCTGCGCGATGTGAGCGGCGCGCTCGTCGAGCGCCGCGCATGCCTGGCAGACGACGGTGAAGGCGGTCGTGCGGGGGAGGAGGACGACGGTCTGGTCGACCATCAGCTCGATGCCGCCAGGTCGGCGAACTTCGCGTATCGCTTGAGGAACGACAGCTTGACGGTATCGGTCGGCCCGTTGCGGTGCTTGGCCAGGTGCACCTCGGCGATCCCCTGCTGATCGGACTCGTCGTTGTAGTACTCGTCTCGATAGATGAACATCACGAGGTCGGCGTCCTGCTCGATCGAGCCGGACTCGCGCAGGTCGGAGAGGATCGGCCGCTTGTCGTGGCGCTGCTCGACTGCGCGCTACAGCTGCCACATCGCGAGGATCGGGACGTCGAGATCACGCGCCAGGATCTTCAGCGAGCGCGAGATCTGCGAGACCTCCTGCACGCGGCTCTCGACGTTCGCGCCGGAGGTCATCAGCTGCAGGTAGTCGACGACGATCAGGCCGAGGCTCGGCTCACGCGACTTCAGCCGCCGCGCCTTCGAGCGGATCTCCATCATCGTGATCGAGCCCTGGTCGTCGACGTAGATCGGCGCCTTCGCGAGCCGGTCGCAGGCGGCGGTCAGGCGGGGCCAGTCGTCGGCGCCGAGCTTCCCCGTGCGCAGGCGCTGCGACTCGACCTTCGCCTCGCTGCACATCAGTCGCTGCGTCACCTCCGACTTCGACATCTCGAGCGTGAACATCGCAACCGGCACCTCGGCGCGAACGGCCAGGTTCGCGGCCATGCAGAGGCCGAGCCCCGACTTGCCCATGCTGGGACGCGCGGCGACGATGATCAGGTTCCCGGGCTGGAAGCCCGAGGTCAGCCGGTCGAGGTCGCGGAAGCCAGATGGCGTGCCGGTGACGTCCGCACCCGCCTCGTAGAGGGCGGTGATGCGCTCGAAGCTGTCCTTCAGCAGCTCCTCGATGTGGCTGAACTCGCTGGAGACGCGCGACTGGGAGAGGTCAAAGACGACCTGCTCGGCGCGGTCGACGAGGTCGGTCGTGTCGCCCGGGCGGTCCCAGCCGAGCTGCGAGATCTCGCCGCCCGCTCGGATCAGCCCGCGCAGCGTGGCCATCTCGCGCACGATCCGCGCGTAATGGCCGGCGTTGGCGCTCGCGGGTACGAGCGCCGCGAGCTCGTGGATGCGAACGCGGCCGCCCGCGCCCTCGAGCTCGCCGCGCTCCTCGAGCTCGTCGACGAGAGTGATCGCGTCGACGGGCTCGCCCTTTGCGTACAGCGCGAGGGCCGCGCGGTAGATGACCGCGTGGCTCTCACGGTAGAAGTCGCTCGCATCCAGCACCTCGCTGACCGCCCCGATCGCGCCGGGGGAGAGCATCATCGCGCCGAGGACTGACTCCTCCGCTTCGAGATTCTGCGGCGGGACCGGGGCGGTCGACGATGCCTGGGCGAGCTGGGCCACGCCGCTACCCAACCACTCGCGGCGCGGTCGGGATAGGTCTGGACGACGGCGCTTTCGACAGGGCTTGTCGAAGCGTTGGCGCTCCGTTTGCAGGCATAAGGGAACACAGGTTCCCAGCACCCCCGGACGACACCTGTGGGGGAAAACCGCGCTCGGAGCGGGAAGTTCCTAGCGAATTCCACAGGCGGCCGCCCACCTGTGGAGAAGGCTGTGCGTTTTCGTTACGACCCGGGGCGCTCGGCCTGGTCGCCGAGGTCGTCGGCGGCGTCGGCGGCGCGGTCGAAGGCGTCGTCCGGAACCTGCTCCGCCTCGGCCTCGGGCGGGACACCGCCTGCCTCGGACTCGGCGTCGTCCTCCTCGACGACCGCCTCGAGCTCCGCTTCGGCCTGCTCCTGCTGCGCCTCGGATTCGGCCTGCGCGGCGGCCTCTGACTCCGCCTCGGCCTCGGCGATCACGTCGAGCTCCTCCTGCGGCGGCAGCTCGCCGCCTTCGGGCACGACGGCGAGCCGCAGCGTCGCGGTCACGTCGGCGAAGAGCTCGACCGGCACCTGGTAGCGCCCGATGCGCTTGATCGAGTCGGGCAGGTCGAGCTTGCGCCGGTCGACCCGTACCTTCTCGGTCTCCCAGAGCCGCTCGGCGACGTCGGTCGCGGTGACGGAGCCGAAGAGCGTTCCCGTCTCGCCCGCGGGAACGTCGAAGCGCAGCTCGAGCGCCTCGACCCGTTGGGCGATCTCCTGCGCCTGCTCGAAGCTTTGCGCCTCGTGGCGCGCGCGCTTGTCCTCGAGCTTGCGCAGCTCGGCGACCTTCGCCGGGGTCGCGGTTTCCGCGAGCCTGCGCGGCAGCAGATAGTTGCGGGCGTAGCCCGGAGCGACGTCGACCACCTCGCCGCGCAGCCCGACCTTCTCGACGTCCTGTCGCAGGATGACCTCCATGCCCTAGCCCGTGGAGTAGGGGAGGAGCGCCATCTCGCGTGCCCGCTTGACGGCGAGCGCCACCTGCCGCTGATGCCGCCGGCACGCGCCGGTGATCCGGCGTGAGCGGATCTTGCCCTTCTCCGAGACGTAGCGCCGGAGCTGGTTGATGTTCTTGTAGTCGACTTCCTCGACCTTCTCGCGGCAGAAGTAGCAGTTGCGCTTGCGGATCGGCCCCCCGGGAGCCGGACGGCCCTTGCGCTGCTGTCGCCCGTCTCGCTGCTGCGCCATCAGAAGGGGATGTCGTCGTCGGCCGCTGAGCCGGCGAAGTCGGCGTTGTCTGCCTGCGCCGCGCCGCTCGGGACGAACTGCGGCTGGCCGCCCTCGGCGTCCTGGCGGCCGCCCAGAAACTGGACGCTGTCGGCGATGATCTCGACGGCCTGGCGTTTGGTGCCGTCCTGCGCGTCCCACTCGCGCCACTCGAGGCGGCCGTCGATCGCGACGGGCCGACCCTTGGACAGGTACTGGGCGCAGTTCTCGCCCTGGTTGCCCCAGACGGTGACGTCGAAGTAGTTCGGCTTCTCGGTCCACTCGCCGGTCTGGTTGTCCTTGCGGCGGGTGTTGACGGCGATGCGCAGGCTGCAGACGGCCATGCCGCTCGGCGTGTGCCGCAGCTCGGGATCGCGGGTCAGGTTTCCGACCAGGACGACGCGGTTGATGTTGGCCATGTGCTTCTCCTCTCCGCTCAGGCGGGGCTGTCGGCGGTGGTCTCGGCGGGGGTCTCTTCGGGGGTCGCTTCGGGCCTCTTGTCCGTCTGCGCATCCTCTCGCGCGGGCGCAGCGGCCGCTACCCGCTCTTCGGGCGCCGGCTCCGGAGGGCGAGTCGAGGCGCCCTGCACGCGGCGCACCGCCAGGTGGCGCATCACACCCTCGGTGATCTTGAGGACGCGCGAGATCTCCTCGAGCGTTGCGGGCTCCGCCGCGAAGGTCAGCAGGTGGTACGCGCCTTCGCCCTTGTGGTCGATCTCGAAGGCGAGCCGCCGCCTGCCCCACGGCTCGTGGGTGTCGAAGCTGCCGCCGTCCTTCTCGATCGCCTCACGCGCGCGGGTGACGATCTCGGTCTGCCGCTCCTCGGGCAGCTCCGGGTCGAGCATCAGCAGGATCTCGTAGTCGGTCACGCTCCCGATACCTCCCTTCCTTCGGTCTCAGGCGGCCTCGCCGGCAGGCGCAGCTCGGGAGCGAACGACGCGAGGCGAGGCAGGAAGGCGGCCAGTGTAGCATCGGCCCCATGAGAGCCCGGACGGCGTGGCTGGCCGGCGCGGCGGGTGCTGCGATCGCGGCCTACCGGAAGCTTCGGCCAGGCTCGGCGCCTGCCCCGGCGGAGGACCCGCGCGCGGAGGAGCTGCGCCGGAGGCTGGACGAGTCGCGCACCGTCGTGGAGGAGCAGCACGAGGAGGCGGCGTCGCCGGAGACGCCGGTCGACGAGGCGGATGCGGCCGTCGAGGATCGCCGGCAGGCGGTGCACGAGCGGGCGCGCGCGGCCACCGAGGAGATGAGCGGGCCAGACGCCGAGTGAAGGACGCGCTCCTTCTCGTCGACGTCATCCAGACGTTCGAGCACGACGACGGCGACAGGCTGCTGGCGTCCTTCCGCAAGCGGCACGAGGGATTCGTCGGCGCTGTCGAGCATGCGCGGGCCGACGAGCTGCCGGTCGTCTACGCGAACGACAACTTCGGGGACTGGGACGGCGACGCTCCGCGGCTGCTGCACTCGGCGCTCGAGGGGGGCGGCGGCGAGCTCGTCGCGACGATCGCGCCGCGCGAGGGCGAGACGTTCGTCGTCAAGCCACGCTACTCGGCGTTCGACCACACGCCGCTCGACCTCATCCTGCGGGAGCTGGAGATCGAGCGGCTGCTGCTCGGCGGCATGTCGACGGAGGGCTGCGTCGCCCAGACGACGATCGACGCGCGGGAGCTCGGCTTCAAGGTCTCGGTGCTCGCGAGCGCCTGCGCGACGACCGACGAGCGCGTGGAGCGGATCGCGCTCGCGTACCTCGAGACGGTCGCGGGCGCGCGGGTCGAGCGCGGCTAGCGCCGGACGAAGGCGGCCACGCCGCGCGCCAGCCCCAGCGCGACGCGTTGCCGGTACGAGCCGCTGTGCAGCCGCCGCGCCTCGGTCGGGTTCGAGAGGAAGCCCGTCTCGAGGAGCACGGCGGGAACGTCGGCCCAGTTGAAGCCGGTCAGGTCGGAGCGCCGGGCGACTCCCCGGTCGGCCGCGCCGGTCGAGGCGACGACCGCCTGCTGCAGCGCCCGCCCCGCGCGCGCGCTACGCGCGTAGATGTCGTCCGTCCAGCCGCCGCGCCAGGCAGGCACGAGCGTCGAGACACCGTGGAGCGAGTGGGAGGTCGAGCCGTCCGCGTGGATGCGCACCATCAGCGCCGCGTGCCGGCGGTTGCAGAAGCGCGCGCGGGCGATGTTGCCGTTGCCGTCGCCGAGCCGGATCGTCGCGCCGGTGCGGGTCAGCGCGACCCGATAGCCGCGCGCCAGCAGCAGCCGCCGGGCCCGCCGCGCGATCGCGAGCGCGACGGCGGCCTCGCCCGAGGCGCCGCCGCCGTCCTTGATCTTCATCGTCGCCGACCCGGGGCCGATCGGCTCGAGCTGGCGCCCGACCGCCGGCGGAGTTCCGTGCCCGGGATCGTGACAGACGAGCGGCGGCGGGATCACGACAGGCGTTCGGCCAGGTACCTGATCGCGGCCGGGTAGCGGTACTCGATCGCCGAGTGCGTCGCGTCGAAGAGCTCGAAGAAGTAGTCGGTCACGCCGATCGCCTCCAGCTCGCGGCGGAACGCCTCCGCGCCGAGGTCGAGGAAGTACTGGTCGCGGGTGCCGCAGTCGATGTAGATCGCGCGCAGCGACCGCAGTGCGTCGTCGCGCAGCGGCGCCATCCGCACCGGATCCCAGGCGAGCCAGCGCTCCCAGATCTCGGGCCGCAGCTCGCCGGTCTCCGTGTCGTACGGCAGCTGAACCGTGCCGTCCTCGTCGGCCGAGTAGCAGGCCGCCATGCACCAGTCGTTGAGGAGGGTGGCGTCGGTTTCCTTCAGGAACGCGGGCCGCGAGCGGAAGTCCTCCCAGAAGCGCTCGAACGAGCCCTCGTACCGGTCGCGCAGCGTCCGCACCGACTTCCGGAAATCCGGCAGGTAACACATCTCGAAGAGCGCATCGCCCGCGTGCGTGGCGAGGCCGCCGAAGACGTCGGGGCGCAGCATCGGGTTGACCATCGCGCCGTAGCCGCCGCTCGACTTGCCCGAGATCCCGCGGTGGGCGGCCTCCGGCAGCGTTCGGTAGTGCGCGTCCACCCACGGGACCAGCTCGTCGACGAGGTAGGTGTGGTAGCGGCCCGTCCCTGGCGAGTCGACGAACTGGCTGCCGCCGAGCGACGTCCACGCGTCGACCCAGACGAGCACGCACGGTGGCGACTCGTCGCTCGCGAACAGCTCGTCGACGAGCTCTGGGAAGTTCTTGCGGAAAGCCGTGCGGTTGCGCCAGCCGTCGAGCTGGCCCGTCAGGCCCTGGATCACGTAGACGGATGGGTAGCGGCGCTCGGCGTCGTCGTCGTACCCCGGCGGCAGGTAGACCCACAGCGGCCGGACGTGCGGGTCGCCGAGCGGGTTCCCCTTCAGCGTCTCGCTCTCGAAGGCGTGCTCCTCGAACCGGCCCGCGAGCTCGTACGTCCAGGGCTCCATCGCCCGGATGCTAGACGCGGGCCGGAGGACGGGTGACCGGCAGGCTCTCGCGCTCGAGCAGCTGGCGCAGCATCTCAGCGTTGACCGGCGCCTGCGCGACCTCGGCGCCTTCCTCGGCGGGGCTGTCGAGGCTCGGCAGGCCCGGCATCGTTGACCGTCCGTTGTTGTTGAACATCGCGTAGACGTTCACGGCGCGCCCCGACAGCTCGGCCAGCGGGCCGACCCACTCGCCGAGCTCCTCCTCCGAGTAGAGGTAGTCGAAGCGCTCCGCTGCGCTGCCCGTCCGCTTGTTCCAGGTCGACGCATTTCGGCCGTGGAAGCGGATGTACGCCGTCGGAGAGGTCGTCGCGACGACCGTCGGCGACACGTTCCGGGCCTCGAGCCGCGGCGCGTCGACGATCACGTACGTCATCTGGTGGCTCTCCAGGAACGCGAGCGTCTCGGTCCGGTTCTCGTCGTCGAGCCAGCTCGCGTGGCGGAACTCGACCAGCATCTCGTCGCCGCCGAGCTGCCCCTGCGCCCACTCGAGGTATTCGAGCGAAGCCGGCTTGAAGACGACGTAGGGCGGGAGCTGCATCAGGATGCCGCCGAGCTTTCCGCCCTCGCGCAGCGGCGAGAGCGCTTCGTGAAAGCGGCGGAAAACCTCTGCCCGGAACTCGCGCGAGGGACGCTCCACGCGTCCGCGCGAGTCGAGTGGAGCCGCCTCGCGCAGGTCGGGCGGCAGTTGCTCGGCCTTCACCGGGTGGCGCGTCATCACGCCGAACGCCTTCACGTGCATGACGAAGCCCTCGGGGGTGCGCTCGGCCCAGTGGCGCACCATCTGCTCCTCGGGGAGACGGTAGTAGGTCGAGTTCGCCTCGACGACGTCGAAGCGCTCGGCGTAGTAGCGCAGTCGCTCCTCGGCGCCCTTGACTCCCGGCGGGTAGAAGAGCTTCGTCAGCGACTCGTCGGCCCAGGAGCAGGTCCCGATACGGATCGCCGCGGCCACCTCGCGATCGTACTGTCGCGGGGCGCGCCGGGAGCCCGGGCAGGACGCCCGGGCTCCCTACCGCAGAGCTAGACGGGTCGCGGCCGGTGCCGCTGGCTTCGTGCCGCG
>Ga0126314_10000287_pt1 | contig 25180 bp, 27 predicted proteins | sample Plot105B_FD_92535 | JGI IMG/M metagenome (GOLD analysis project Ga0126314, IMG submission 92535) | Serpentine soil microbial communities from UC McLaughlin Reserve, CA, USA - Plot105B | ecosystem: Environmental > Terrestrial > Soil > Grasslands | place: USA: UC McLaughlin Reserve, Lake County... | reverse complement strand
TGCTAGTTTATTTAACGATAACGGTAGGGTAAATGCAGAAGACACCGGACAGGGAGAGGTTCATTTTGGTAGCCGTATGCGCTTCTCTAGCAACTCCATTGAGGACACTAGTATAAATGGGTTAAATAACTTTGAGAACCTCAACAGAGAGGACTATAATGACAAATACGGGGACATTAAGCTTACTAAGTTTGATACCAACAGGATATTTACATTTAAAGAATTAAAAACGGCATACGTTCCTGTAGATGCAAGGATTACACAAGACGATTCAGGAGTAAGCTTATTGGTTACTTCAAGCAAGCTGTTGAACCCTATTCAGTACTTTGCTTGGGAAGGTGGGATTGGCAATAACCCTGAGAGTTACGCAAGCAATGGAACTCAGAAATACTTTGTAAGTGCTAATTCAGGGGTAGTTATTAGATTGGGAGGAAATGGAGAGGAGCCTATCAGTAAAACCTATCAGTTAGACAATGAGGCAAGACAATTCTTAACAGATGCAATAAATAACAAGGCTAAGATATTCGGAGGTTTTGATAGGAAGAACGGCTATTACTTAATTACAGTTGAGGGGTATAAGAAGTATATCTTCTTTGATGGCTTTACCGGATGGGTAGTAAGCTCTCCTGACGTTGCTGAGGATACAGTTTTTGAGGTTGTTACTGCGCCATCCCACGGAAGCTTTAACCTTGTTACAGGCGTTTATACACCTACTACAGATTACATAGGAGAAGATACTTTTAGCTACAGGGCATTTATTGACGGAGAATGGTCAGATCCTACCAATGTTTGTTTGGAGGTGGTAAATGAATCTACAAGACCTACGGCATGGAGAGTAAAGGACGGAAGTGAATTTTGTGTATTGGGGGAGGGTGAAGCGCAGACAGGAGAAAGAGGATGGGCTACTTTAGAACAATATTACCTTGATGACTTAAGTGCTACAGGCTTAGAGAAGCCAAATGTTATTACAGATGCAGATTATGTTGCTCCGATATATGACCCTGTTAATTGCCCTCCTGAGACTGTATATGGAAATGCTTTGTTGAGTGTACCTTTTACTAAGGACGACTGCGAGACAGGAGAAGGCACTACCGTTCAATACATTGTGCCTGAGAATACTTTTTTTGCACCTACCCAAGAAGAAGCGGATGAAAAAGCGGCCGATGATGCTGCTGAGAAGGGGCAGGATTATGCTAATGCTAATGGAGAATGTGCAGAAGAGTTATTCCCTAATGTTGAAAAAAGTGGTACTGCTACTAGGAGTAACTGCGGTGCGGGAGGGACAGGTAGTCTTGTTACTTATATAGTTGCTGCGGGAAGTTATTCTGCAAGCACACAGGCAGCGGCAGATGCCTTAGCACAGGCGGACGTAGACGCTAATAAGCAATCGTATGCCGACTCTACTGGGACTTGTACGTATGGCAATCAGTTAAGGAGTCAGGTCTTTACAAGAAACAATTGTCCGGGCGGGCAATATGGGAGCACGGTTACTTATAGCGTGGCTCCAAATACGTATACGTCCACTGTATCTTTAGCTGCGGCTAATGCTGCGGCAGATGCGGATATTGCTGCTAATGGGCAGACTTATGCGAACACAACGGGTACATGTAGTGCTTTAAGCAGTTTTACATTTGAGGTTGTGATCTATTCTGACTATAAAGGAGGAGTGTTTTTAAGTACAGACTCAAGGGGTAAGAGTTTTGAATTTTATAATGTTGCTTTGAGCAGTAAGTTCTATGAGTTTTTGGTAAGCACTAGTGTTATAAAGAATGGTATAGTTCATACGTATTCTATTCCTTTTGCGGGGGCTAGTACTTATCTGAGTAACATTAGGATGTTCTTTCAGTTCAATGCCACTTCTGTTGCCGGAGGAGTTACTGATAGGTCATATGTTAATGGAACACTGCGAGGCAGTAGTTCTTACGCTATATCAGGAGGACAGCCATCAGGCACACAGTATAATGAATATGTAAGTGTTCAGAATACAATTCTTCCGGGAGATGTTGTAAGGATAGCATTAGGGACACCTACGACGTTTTATAGTGCACCTAAAAGTGCAACTGCTACTAAGAATGATTGTGTCGAAGGAACAGGGACTACTGTAACATATACTGTGCCCTATGGTACTTTCACGTCTACTTCATCTCAGGAAGACGCAGATGCAAATGCTCAGGCTTATGCAGACGCTAATGCTCAGGCTTATGCAAATGCAAATGGTAGCTGTATTATAACCTATCAAAGCGCAGTAAAATCCGGCTCGGCTACGAGAAACAACTGTGCCGAAGGATATGTAGGAAGCTCAGTAACCTTGTCTAGTACTTTAGGGCAGTTTACTTCTACGGTATCACAGTTAGATGCAGATAATCAAGCTCAAGCATGGGTAGACGCTAATAAGCAGGCATACGCCAATACAAATGGAACGTGTACTCAAAATGTCTTCTCCAACGTAGAAAAGAGTGGTGATGCTACCCGTAATAACTGTCCTGATGGTGCTGTAGGCTCAACGGTAACTTATATTGTCCCTGCGGGCACGTATACAGCTCCTACGCAAGCAGAAGCAGATGCAGACGCACAACAAGACGTTGATGACAACAAACAAGATTATGCAAATGCGAATGGCACTTGTACTTACCCTGACATTGATTTTACAGTTCAGCTTACGGTAGATGCAGGTGCTGACAGTGGTGTAGGATTTACTACAAGTAGTCCTATTCGCTTCTTTACCCCTGCTGCAATAACTTCGGGCATACCTACTATAACCGCTAGTCCTTCTGCGAATGTAGGTAATGATGGAATAGTTTATTCTACTATAGTAACGACCAATACTTATATAGGTATTACTAGAATTGAGGCTAGAGTGAATCAATATGGAAGCGGCAGCAGTACAGGGAATATTTTGAAGGTTTATAAGAATGGCGTATTGTTTGCAACAAGTTCGTCTTTTGATTTAACTAACCCTGCGAGTAATAATTTGGTGTTTAATGTAAGTGCGTTTACTATTTCTGATGGAGATATATGGAAGTTTGAGGTAGCAAAATCTGTAGATATAATATCCTGCGGTACTACCGAAACAATTTTACCTACTAACGTAGATAATGTTTCTGAAACAATTTGGGGAATAGGTTCTTCTAGTGGGGTACTTGCAAACATAATAAACATCAAAGACTTTAGTTCTGCTGTAATTGAAGTTCAATATGAGGGTGGATCTTGGATTGAGTTATTAAATAGTTCAACTCTTACGTTAAGTTTAGGTAGTGTTCTTTACTATGAATACATACATAATATAGAAAGTACCATAAAGGTAAGAGTAACTAGAACAGATTATGTCCCTTTACAGCCAAATGAAGCGTCTACAATAAGCGTGAAGTGTCCTAATTCATACCAATATAGTTTAGTTGCTACAGAATATTCTAGTTCATTTGATGCAAGTGCGTGTTCGGTTAGTTTAGGGACTCATCCTGTGAGTGTTTACGACAGACTGTATGTCCATAACTTAGACGGAATACTTGAAGTAGGCGATATTATTGAAATTATAGTACCGAATCCATCTAGTATTTTTAAATTTACTTTTACTTCATTACAATATTCTACAGGTTATTATGTAAGTTATATGGAGGGTTCTACTAGAGTGCTATTGTCTGTTTCTAATCTAGGGGTTGTATTAAGTAAAACAAATTGCTAATGGAAGAGTATAAAAGATACAATGGAGTCAGCAGAGTAAAAGGATGGGGAGACCATGTTGCTGACTTCACTAAGGCTACAGGAATAGAGAAAGTAGTAAAGACGGTCACTAAGCATTTGGGTGTAGAAGACTGTGGATGCGAGAAAAGACAGGAAGACTTGAATGAGTTAGGACAGAAGATAATGAATAAGCTAAAATAATGGGATCATACACAACATTAAAGAACACGCCATTGTACATCAATCTTGCTGACGACATCATTGATCAGGGATGGAGCATATCGGGGGGTATAGCATCTCACGACAGTTGCAACTCCGGTTATATAGAGAAGTACTTTGATCTTTCTTCTGATACGGAGTGGACTTTTGAGTGGACTATACTGAATGTTGTTACGGGAGGCATATCACTTATTGTAGGAGATCAGGAGGGTGGCTTTGAGACTACCTCAGGAACGTTCCCAGAGACTTTCACCATCACAGGCAACAATGTATTGGTTCGGTTCTTTTCAACGGGAGAGAACAGCTTACGGATTCTAAAGATATTTCCTACAAATGACTTAAGTGGAGCGATTACATGGGCATTCAATGAAGATTTTGACAGGTGGTGTGGAAATCATTCTTATACCCCGGAGATGTACGGCAAGTTCGTGAACAGCCTATTTGTATTTAGGGAAGGAAAGATATGGGAGCAGAACTCTAACGAGGTTAGGAATAACTTCTTTGGGGAGCAGTTTACGAGTCAGATTAAGTATTACGTGAATATAAATCCTACAGAGATCAAGGAGTTCTTTACGATGAGGCAGAAGTCCAACAAGACTTGGAGTGTTATAGATGCTTACATTGAACCTACAGAGGGCAAGCAAGACGGACAGAGGAGTAGAATTAAGAAGGGTAACTTTAAGGCATTGCAATCAGACTTTTTCGCTTCCTTCCTAAGGAACTTAAACGACCCTAGATACGGAAATGAGTTAGATGCTTTGATGAAGGGCGGTGCATTACAGGGGGATTGTATTGAGTTGACCTTAGAAAACGATGATATAGTCGAAGTTAGACTATTGAGTGTGGACGTAGAAGTGGCTCCGCATAATTATACATATTGATTACATATATTTGTTAAAAAATAAAAATATGGCTGTAAATTTATTAGCACAAGCAGGTATCAGCTTACTCCCGTCATTATTTAAGGGCATATCAAGCATTATTCAGGGGAACAAAGCGAGAAGCATAAACCCACAAGACCCGGGTTTCCAAATGAATCAGGGAGTTATAGACAATGCTACTGAATTGGAAAGAAGGGCTTCTAACTATAATATGCCTAACTACTCACGTTCTATGAGCGATATAGGTTCTACGTACTCGGGGGCATTCAGCAGAGGGGTGGAGGGAGCTTCTAGCAGTGGAGATGTATTGGATTTGGCTACTAAGATTGCTTATGGTCAGGCTAGTGCTCAGAATGACTTAAATGCACGTAATGCACAAGGAGCAGATAACGCTTATATGCGGAGTCTACAGGCTAATGCACAGGCGGGACAGCAGTATCAAGATAAGAATGCTTATGACAGGGACATCTATCAACAGCAGCTTAGGGAGAGGGCAGGATTGGTACAAGCTTCAAATGAAAATGCTTATGGGGCGATCAATGATGCTTCAGTTGCGGGGATGACTTTACTTAGTGGGATAAACGGCAGCAAGAAAGCTCCGGTACCTACGACTTCTTATAGCAGTCCATATGCCTCTATCCCTCAAGACGAAGAAGGTTACATGAATTATCTTAGAAATCAATACAGATAAATGGCTACATACAACACAGTGCCACTAGGGCAAGCAGGTACAGGGTCAGCCTTTAGATTAGGAGAGAATAGGGCTTTGCCATTATTTCAGCAAGATGTAGAACGTCAAAGGCTAGAGAGAGAGGCACAGGCTCAGAAGTTAGCTAAGTCATGGAGAGATAATGCTCTTGCTGCTAGTAAAGGACAATTGTTTGCTTCGGAGTTAGGGAAGATTGAACAAGACCACATTCAAAAGGGCTATCAGTTGAGGCAACAAGGAATAGACCCTTATAATCCTGACGTTAACAATCCTGCTGCATTTAAGCAGTCTCAGGACTACATGACAGAGAGAAGGGATATAGAGAACAAGCGAGCGTATAGAGATGGCTTAGAAGCGAGATATAAGGACTATATGACTACCTTATCTAAAGCTACTGAGGGAGAGTATGACCCTGCTACTGTATCGGAGATAAACAAGGTGGTTTCTGAAGGAAGTTTAAATGATTTGTATAATCGGGGGGCGACGTTGCCTCAGTTGCAAAAGAGATTTAACTTAAGGAATGAGTTGAAGGGGATTCAAGCTCCTATAATATCTACTACTAAGACGGTAAATGGAAATATTGAGACAGATCAATATGTAGATAAGAATCAGGCTAGGCAAGTTGTATTGTCTACGATAGCGAATAATCCTGCGGGACAGGCAGCTTTATTAAAGGCTACAGGAGGTCTTCCTGTTCAAGAAGTGATGTCTTTGCCGGAAACTAAAGAGTTGATTAGGGCACGTCTTAATGAAGATTACACGGGGCATCCTCAGTTAGTAGAACAATTAGCTTTAAATCAGATTAGAGTAGGTTCAGACAGGTACAATAAGCTATTGGATGAACAAGTTGATAAAGCTTATGAGGCTAAGAAAGGATTGAATAGCTTGGTAAACGATGGAGTAAGTCAAATATCACAAGGTGTTAAGACAATTGACAGTACGAAACCTGAGATGACAGAGGCAGAAAGAAGAAGGTTAGGGTTGGCTGAACAAGCAAATGCAAGGGCTAATGAAGCCAACAATAGAGCAAGGGTTCGTTTTGAGGAGAGGAATACAAACGGAGATACTCAAACTACTTATAGGCAACAATTGGTAGATGACATGTTAAGAGGAGTTCCGGGCAGTGGAGAGAAGGTTAAGGGCATTACGAAGTCAAGCGGAAAATATGGTGAAGACACCTTTGATATTCTGGTTAAGGGAAATAATCTTCAATTTACTGTTCCTCCTGAGATACGTTTAAATACTAAGGGTGATCCTGTTGTTAAAAAGGCGGGTAGAACGGTTACGATTAATAGAGAAGACCCTGCTGCACGTACAGCGTTAAATGCTTTGATTAGCGAAGTTACGGGAGAGAATATCTCTGATTCTAAATTTAATTCAGGAAACGCAAGTGGAAAGATGAAAAGTCCAACTACACCTAAGCCTGCTACTACTAAAAAGTCTGTGCCCCTTTCTAAAGTAAAATCTTTAGTTGGCAAACCGGGCTATGAAGGATATACAGAGAGAGAATTAGTAGATTATTACAAATCACAAGGATACAATATTCAATAGATATGGCAATAGAAGAACAAGATTTTCAAGAGGATTTGCTTCCTCCACCGCCTATAAAAACAGCTAAAAAGCAGAGTTCAGGAGATGATGGTTTACTACCGCCACCTCCTTTAAAAAAATATACCCTTCTCTACTTCTGGCATAAATTCAAGAATTGGCTCAAATAATCTAATACAGCCACAACAGGCACCTTTTGACTTTGCCAGACAGTCTAACCCTGAACTTACACAAGAAGTAGACAACCAACGTCTCAATCAGAATCTAGCACAACAGTCACGCTTAAGGGAGATTGGTCAAACTTACGATCAGGCTCAAGGAGTAGGCACTACAGAGGCTATCAGGCAAGCTGCCACAGAGCAATCGCAACCTATACAAGAAACAGGTGGTATTTTAACTAACCTAGCGAGAGGGAGTGCTACTGCTTTAGAGGGAATAGCTAAGATTCCAAGATTCCTTTATACTGCTGCTGCTGCTCCTCAGAACTTCATTTCAGATACATTTGACATTCCTGCTTTAAAAGCTACATATGATGGGTTCTTAGCTAATACAAACCCTAACACTGCTGTTATGCGTCAATCTCCTTTGAGTATGTTAGATGACATCGGAGAGTACTACAGGGAGACAGGGGAAGACTTTGGTAAACAAACAAAAAAGTATGATACTGGAATTGCGGAGAGTATAGGAAAGGGCGAGTTTAAGAAAGCCGGAGAACAGATTCTTGATCAGATTGTAGAGACTATTCCAAGTGTTGCTGTGATGGCTATGACAGGAGGAGCGGGAAATGTTGCTAAAGCAGGTCAGGTTACAAAGACTATGGCGAATGCTTTACCTTTTATGAGCCAAAGAAATGCCGAGTTACAATACGACACTAGTGTGCCTGAGTGGTTAAAGCCGGTAAATGCTAGTTTGAATGGATTGGCAGAGGTTGTTATGGATCAGAAGTTCGGTACACAGGCTGCTATACAAGGAATAGTGAATAGGTTTGCGGGTGAAGGCAGGGATGCTGCTGTTCTTGCTGCTAAGGACTTTGTTTCTTCTTATGTTAACAAAGCGATTAATGGAGGAGCTAAGTATGTTAAGCCTTTTGTAAACGGAGCAGTGGAGGAGGCAAGTACTCAATTGGCACAGAATATAGTGGACAAGTATACTGTCAATCCTGATATAGATGTTATGGAGGGTGTTGCTGATGCTGCTATTGTAGGTAGCGCTATGACGGGAGGAATATCTACTGTTGGTAACATTATCCAACCTCAAGCTAAAAGTCGCTTACAGGAGCTAGAAACTGCTCAGAAGGAAGCTATTGCTGCGGTCAACAATCCTGAGGTCAGTGAACAAGCAAAAGAAGGTCTAAATGCGGTTTTGGAAGCTAATAACCAAGAGATAGAGACTATTCAAAAAGAATCAGAGGAGTTGTCGTCTAAATTAAGTCCTGAACAGAAGATTCAAGCGGAGGGATTGTCTACTCAGATTGATCAATTGGATGCTGTGATTAACGATCCTGCTATCTCTGAAGAGGTAAAGGCTACTATAGAACCACAAAGGGAAGCATTGGAGACTCAACTAGTAGATGTATTGACTGCTGTGCCTGTAAATGAAGCCGTACAAGAGACTATCGTTCCTGAGCCTACACAGACTACCGAAACAGAAGTAGAATCCGTTACGGAGCCTAAATCAATACAAGGCAAAGACAATATTAAAAACCATGTAGAGGAACTAGGTAATGACAATTACTTGTTTACCCATGTTACTACGGAAAAAGATGCAAAAGGTATCAATGAGAACGGATTTAATATTTCTTTAGGAACAGGAGTTTCAAGTACTTTATCTTCTTTAAGTCCTAATGGTGTGAATAACCAAATAGAAAGATTGATTAACGGTGAAGTGGTGCATAGGGATACAAACAATAATAGTATGTCTGTGATTGCTGTTCCTAAATCAGTTTTAGACGGGGAAACTTCAGTTCAAGATAAGGCAGAGGCATTGGAGAATTGGCTTGCAGAAAATACTGCCATGAATGAAGATGGTACGTTGTCTATTCCTAAAGAGTTCAATGCAGGGTATTTAAGTGGAGATAGATTTATATCTGGTATAAATAATAAAAATGAAGTTGAACAAGTTATACCTGCTCAAGAGGCAGTGGTTGAAGAGACAGTATCTACACCGGAAGCAGTCACAACAGAGACCGTTCAAGAAACCATAGAAGCATCTGAATCTGTATTAAAGAAAGCAGAAGATGACTTATCGGCATTAAAGCAAGTAAAGGATAAGGTTAAGAAATATCAAGGAAGCATTAAACGCTTAAATGACGCATTAAGAGCAGGTACGATAAGCGAACAGCAGTTCAACGATACAAAGGCTAGGTTTGATGATGTAATTGCTGACAGTGCCCCTAATATGCCTAAAGTAACGAACCTAACTACCGAGGAGGTTACTCAACTAGATAATGAACTTAAAAACGAAAATATAACAACCAATGATTTTATCGAATATGAAAGAGCAAGAGCCATCGAAGATGTTGTCAATGCTACAGAAGCTGTACAAGAGCCCGGAGTTAACAATGGAACAGGCACAACAGAAGTTGGAGCAAGTGAAACAGCACAAGAGTCAAAAGCAGGAGACCCCATCCGAGCCTTCGCCCAAAAAGTAAGGGAAGGAAAGATAAATAAGCTAGGAGGATTTAAGGCTGCTACCGGTTTTGATGGCGCATGGGATTTAGGATTAGAGGCAGTTGCAACAACTTTAGATGCCGGAGCGAGTGTTGCTGATGCTATTGAGAGTGGTCTTAAGGCAATTAAGCAAACAGATTGGTATAAAAACCTAGAGGACAAAAAGGATTTTGAAGACAAGTACAAATCTCATATGGAGAGTGAATACTCCCAATCTGAAGGAACTATTGGTATTACACAAGAAGAAACAGCAAAGACCCGTAAACAGCTAGGTATTGAAGATTATGAAAAGCAGTCCCAATCTAATGAAGTGCGTAGACAGAAAGCAGAAAAAGCAATAAAAGAAGGCTTTAATGTTAAGGAGCTTATTAATCAGATAAATGCTAGTGAGAGGTTCACTCCATCGAGAGAGGATATAGAGATTATGAAGGTATATAATTCTTCTCTTGCTGCTGCAATTAAAAAGAATACTACATCTGAATTGCTTCAAGACAGAATAGAGTTAATAAAGGCTTTGGATAAAGCTACAAGCAGGCTAGGAGCAGGTCTTCAGGCTGTTCAGGGGTTAGAGGTTGCAGAAGACAACTTATCTAATTTCTTTTTTGATGAAATGGCTGCTTTAGGTGTAGAAACCCTACCTCAGGGTATGATATCAGAATTACAGGCTAAATACGAAAAAGGTCAGGCAGCAAAAGAAGCTTATGAAAAAGGTTATCAGAAGGCATTAGATGAATTTATAAATCAGCAAGCAAAGAATCAGGTAAGCAAGGCTACTCCTAAAAATAGGGATAGCATAAAAAAAACGAAATCTGATTATAAAGATGAAAGACAGAAGCTAAAGGATTCTATTAGGGAAAAATTAAGAAGAGCTAGGGGGCAAGCAAATGCAGTTCCGGTTCCTTACCTGAATGAGTTAATAGAGATAGCTCCTGATGTAGCTAAATTGGTTAGAAGTTATGTTGAGGAAGGCGTTACTGATATTAAGGAAATCATAAAAAATATTCACTCTGATATTGTTGATGAAATACCAAGTATAACTGAAGAGGATGTACGAGATATCATTGCAGGGAACTACAATAAAAAGCAGCCTACCAAGAGTGACTTAACTACTGAACTGCGTGATTTAACTACTCAGGCAAGACTTTTATCTAAGATTGAAGAATTAGAATCAGGGATGGCTAAATTGTCTGAGACAGGAAAGATTAGACGCACCCAAGAAGTAGATGCTTTGATGAAACGTGTCAGGCAATTGGAAGACGAAACAGGAATTACAGAACAAAGAAGCCTTAAGAATAAAAGAGCAGATTTAGACCGTAGGATTTCAGCACTCAAAACAGATATTGAGTTGGGTAATTATGAGGTTCCTGCGCCTTTACCTAAAAAGCTTAAACTTGATAAGGACACTCGGGATAAGCAAGATGAATATATCGCTTTTCTAAAGGAGACTAATAAGAGGAGAGACAAAGCTAGATACGAACAGTTGAGCAAGTGGAGAAAGGGATGGGATAAGTTTCAACAGATATTAGGTTTAAGGAGATTAATACAGACATCAGTCGATTTTTCTATGCCTTTTCGTCAAGCTGCTACAGTTACCTTAAACCCTAGATATTTTAGAACTACACTGAAATCTTTTAGTAACATGTTTGCCTCTACGTTTAGTGAGAAGAAATATGATCGTATTATGTTCAATATTCAGCAAGACCCTGAATATAGGGAGATGGTAGAAGATAAATTAGTTCTGAGTGAAGTGGATTCCAAAGATAATCTTAAAAGAGATGAAGACTTTAGAACAAGTTTTATCTATAAGGTTCCTGTATTGGGAGATATTTTATTAAGATCAAATAGGGCGGCTGCATCTTATGTCAACACAGCTAGGTATGAGATATATAAAAAAGCATCACAACGACTTAGAGAGCAAGGAATAAGCAGGGAGTCAAATCCAGAACATTACAAGGCTGCTGCTAAATGGGCTATGAATATGACTGGAAGAGGCAATATGTTAGAGTTCATAGAGAATAATCTTCAGGCTCAACGGATATTGGGCGATACATTTTATGGGGTGAGGTTAATGTCTTCTAGGTTCAATTTGCTAAATCCAAATTACTATGCTAAAATGCCTAAAGAAGTGAGAGTAGAGGCATTGAAGGATGTGGTTTCCTATGCAGGTAGTGCTGCTGCCGTTCTATTAGCTGCTGCTGCTGCCGGAGCGTCTGTTTCTAGTGACCCTGATGATCCTGATTTTATGAAGGCAAGATGGGGCACCAAACGATATGACTTAGTATCTGGTGGTATGACCCAATATATTAGAACTGCATTTAGACTATTGAGAGCATTATATGTTAGAGGAGCTGCTGAAGCCTCAGGAGATAAGGAAAAGAAAGAGAAGGCTAATAAATATGGTGCATTTGCTTTTAAATCAAGCTTAAACTTCTTTAGGTATAAATTGGCACCTAACACCGCTTATTCTCTCAGTGCGTTAACGGGTACTGACGCTATGGGAGACGAGTTTGATTCTACTGATATACTGAAGATATACCCTATGTATTATGAAGACATGAGGGATGCCTTAAAGAAGGAAGACCCACCTTCGGTTATAGCGACAGTATTGTTACCGAACTTATTTGGGATAGGATTTCAAGACTATGAAAATAAGCCTGCAAGAAAACCTATGACAGAAGAGGAGTTAAGAAAAAAACTAAAAAAAGAAAGGTCAGAAGCGAAGAATTAATATATTTGTCAATATAAATATAATCATGTACGAGATGGTTATTAAAAGACATTAATAAAATCCCCTCATTGAAGCACTCGTACTGTGGATGTGAGGGGTATTTTTATATATGATGATCCAATGTATTTTATGTTCTACAGTTAAGGACTCTTCTGAATTTATAAAAGATAAATATACAAAAACAGGCTATACAAGCAGATGTGCCCCCTGCATTCGACTTACATACTTTGAAAATAAAGAGCGAATAATAGCCAGACGTAAAGTTTTAAAAATCATAAAACAAAACTCTCTTACTGACGAACAAAAGGAGGCTATCAGAGAAAAAGATAGAATTAGGGTAAATAAGTATGTTCAGGAAAACAGAGAAGAAGTTAATAGGCGCAAGAGAGAAAGAAGAGCTATAAAATCATTATTAAAACCTAAAATAAAGAAGGTTAAATTAACAAAAGATCAAATATCCAAAAGTAAGCGAGATTATTACTTAAGAACCATGGAAAGAAGAAAAGAAACAGAAGCTATTTATTATAAGATCAATCGTAATAATATCCTAGAAAAAAAGAAATTGTATCATCAGAAAAACAAGGAAAAAGTTTTAAAAGTTAAAAAGGCTTATGTCAAAAATAGAAAAAGAACAGACGAGTTATTTAAACTCAGATTAAACTTACGGAGCAGAATATATTGTGCATTGAAGCTAAGGGGGTATTCTAAAAACCGAAAAACTGAAGAAATTTTAGGAGCTCCTGTAGCGATAGTTAAAGAATATATAGCCGCCAAGTTTATTGATGGCATGACATGGGAGACTCATGGCAACGGAGAGGGTAAATGGCACATTGATCATATAATTCCTTTAGGAAAGGCTAAGAGCAAGGATGAGTTAATAGAATTATGCCATTATACTAATCTTCAACCCTTATGGGCACTAGACAATATGAAGAAGTCAAATAAAATTTAGATTTAGGGAGCTTAAAGGCTCCCTTTTTTGTTTAAGCTTATTTATTTCTAAAAAACATATCTTTGATAAACTTAATAATTAAAGCTAATGGCAAGCATGTTCCCTACCCCCAATTCTATATTCAATTCAGGAGGCTCCGTTGACTGGCCTGCTACCGAAGTACTCGTTAAATCCATGTGGAGCTATCTTAATGAAGCATCAGGCGGTTGTGGTGCTACCATACCATGCAATGTAAGCTTTATGTACTTCGCTATGATGATAGACTCTCCTGATGATCAGGATAATTCCGCTAGGTGGCAGTCTGATATTGAATCTTTGTATCGTATACTTTATCTATATACAATTTAACATGGCATTCCCAACTCAAGTACTTTCAGATATAGTTACGGCTAAGGAGTATTGTTCAAAATTAAATGAAGGCTTTATAGCTGACTTAAAGCGTGGGTGTGACAATTGTACTCCTAAGCAGGGATATTGCCTTATGGGGCTTCTAACTAGTTTAGAATACAAAGCATCGGTAGGGGTTTATGATAAAGAGTCTCAAAGCCTATATCTTCAGATGATGGAGATCATAGGAGGAGAAGCTTATGTCCCTGTAAGTGATGCTAGGATTTACTTTGGAAGTACAGAGACTAATGAAGCTTTGACTTCCGAAGATATAATTACCTTTCCTTTTGTAGAGTATACTATCAACCAAGATATAGTTATACCTTTTGAAGTGGACTATGAGTTCCCTTTTATTGCGTTGACCTTTGGTGTTCCTATTCCGAATAAGATAGAAAACCTTTCTAACGGCATTATAGAAGATATAGGGGCAAATGGGCAGCTCTTGGGTGTTCCATATCAGGTAGGGCAATACAACGTCATGCAGGGGAGCTATTTGGCTTTATTAATGAACAATTACAGACTATTTAACGGTTAGAAGATGGCACAACAGATTACAGACAATTACTTATTAAACGCCGCTAAGGTCTTAGATGATAAGAACGGTATACTAGGCTCTAATGGGATATGGAGAGCTTACGATACGGTAGCGGAATACTTAGCCCGATTCCCGAATGTCAATTCAAGGGCTGCTACTCAAACGTTTTGGGTAAAGAGTACGGTTAATGCTAATCAAGCAGACTTATATGCTATAGGTGTTAATAAAGTTCCTTATAAGGTTCAGGCAGATGTAGACCTTAGTGCTTACTCTACTACGGCTCAAATGAATACAGCTATTTCTAGTGCTATAAGTCCTGTTCAACAAGGATTAGATTCTACTAATGTGGTGTTGATGGAGGAGATTCAAGAGAGGCAGGATGGAGATGCTGCTAATGCTTTAGCGATAAGCAATGAAGTTACAAGGGCTACGAATGCAGAACAGGTAAATGCAAATGCTATAATTCAGGAAAAAAATGATAGAATAGCTTCCTTAGCTTCTAAAGCTAATTCTAATGACATTTTAAATGATGTGACTGTAGAATTCGGTGACCCTAATTTAGTAGGTAATCAATATACAAATTCTACTCTATCTAATATGACTGTTCAATTTTCTTGGGAGGATGAGAATGGCGCTCATTTGCCTTTTATTACATTTAATTCTAGCGGAGTAGCTACATTACCAATTACCCCTACCGCCGGGTTTAAAGGCAGCATTAGAGGTATGACCGGAATTGATAAAAGCACTGATTACGTTTTTTCTGATTATCTATTCAACGGAGCTAATCAATATTTATATAGTAACGATGTTATTGGGTTTTATATAGACGTCAATTCAGGAGGTCTAATTTCAAATACTACTAGTAGCGTATCAGAGGTAAGAGAGGTATCTGCGGGTGATATTCTATATGTCTTTAATAGGACTGGGAATGGAGGTTTTAGATTCTTAGATTCTAATAACAATCCCTTAAAACCATTGAAGGTAGATAACACGCCATTTGCTACATTTTCATCAGTTATGAATGGTTTATTTAAAGCGCCTATTAATTCTGTAGCATATCAATTTACAACACAATTTACAGGTACTACGAATAAAGTCAATATTATTGTTTCCTACGACTCAAGCGGTATAACTTTAATAAAACCAGAATTAGTGCCTTTAATAGATCAGATACCAAGCATGAAGTTTGATATTGCCTCCAATAAAGATGCTATAGATGTAATCTCATCTCCTATTCCAACTCCAATAAGGGTAAATAAAGGAGAAAATAGCCTTACCCCAGAAGCCTTCCCTAATAAAACAGAAGTATCCGGAAGAATAGGCATAACTGTGTCCGCTGATAATGTAAGTCCAGTATCTGATATAATAAAGTTCAAAAGAACATTAAGCAATACACTTACAGCTAATTTAGCCACTTGCTTTGAAATTTGGAATGTTCCCATAGGGGTAAATCGCCCCCCCGTTATATCTTTTGCTTTCTGGACAAAACGAACTGAATTTGAGAGTATATATAATAATGGTGTATTTATCAGTTATCTAGCTCTTAAAGCATTTACAGTTAATCCTAGCTTAGTGTTAAATGGAACACCTCAAGTCAGTAACGGGGCGGCGGGAACTATCACTGCTTATACAAGTGCTAAAATGACAATGACTAAGATATATGAAGAAGGCGACTATATCCGACTTCGAATTACTTATTCTGAAATACTATGGAAGTCAGATTATTTAAGCACGATAATCCCATTTTATTACCATTTTACAGGAGCTAATTCTAACGGGAAATCAATGTCATTAATTGATTTCACTGTTTTATTCAATGAAGAGCCAAAATCAAATACTATCTATCCTGATCCAGATGGTTCTTTTGGAACAAATAAATTAACCCTTAAGGATTTATCAGATGAAATTCAAGAAAATAAAAATGAAATAAATTCTATAAAAAATAGAAAGTCTAAAGTTATTCTGAGAAATAATTTGAATTTGTATTTCTCTAGTCCTTTCGATGATTCTAATAATTTAGTTAGAAGACTTGATGTATTTAGGACGTCAGCGTTCTCAAGAAATCCTGATGTAAATTTCATTTCGGATTATTTCGCTGATGTAGTTGGGGATCAAACTATTGTGAAAACCGCAATAAAAGTAAGCAGTGATGATATATGCCCGGCAAGAATAGATGGTGGATACATTGCAGCTAACCACGGTTGGAGGTATGCAAAGTTACTAACCAAGACTCCTCATGGCAAAACATTGGCTGACGTAGGAAGTGTATATGTAGATAGTGTAGGCGTAGAGTTCGTGATTATGTTTTTCTTTGATGTTAATAGGCTGTGGATTATCTCTAAAAATCAAGCTACAGATGGATATAGTTTTATTTTTCCTTCACCAATTGGTGATTTAACATATGTTTCTAATGGAGTAAATACTTCAACATTAACTGGATTTACAATTGGAAGTGTCAGTAACATGTGGCCTTCAACTACTCCATCGGATACTAGAATATTACTAGACGGAACGGATTTGATAACTATCAATGGTGATTATGATTGTAATTTCATAGATATCGTAGAAACTTATTCAGTCTGTGATATAAACTCCATAATAGAGAAAATTATTACAGAAAGGCCTTCCGGGGGTTACCTTGTTGCTCCATTTTTTAATCAAATAGGGGCGGACATATTATTTACTCATTATATAACATATCGACTGCTATCTAATAATACCACTTTAGTGATGACTACATTTGCTGTTGATAAGAAGTTAGAACATAACTTTCATGGCATAACTCAGGCAGATGCTCTAGCGACAGGATATATATATGTACCAAAATCATTGCCGATAGAAGGATATGATTTTCGTCAAATCCAAGATTGGAATACTGGACCTCCTGTTGCTATACATATGACTTCTGATTATTGGGAAAATCCAGATTCGCCTCCTGATAGGATAATAAATTTTAACAGTAATATTTCATTTCATGTCGGGTATGTAACTGATAGGGGTGTCGGATTGAATAGGAAAGACTTCGTTAATGATGCTATTTATTTAAATATCACTAAAAAATTATATCCTATGGCAGACTCTATAGCAAAGGTTATGAATATAAATGAATATTATTCAGGGGTAGCTTTTAGATCTTACGGAAATCCTTCTTTAAACCCTGCGGGTAGAACAAGTTTTACTTGGTTTGAATTTGATGGAGTTGTTTGGTTATATTTAGATTATCATGGTTCTTTAATAGACATCATAACTCCATATAGTGAGTGGATTGGTAAAAAGATAGAGGTATATGAGAAAAATATTAATGTTAGTGTGGTTGGCGATGTGGTAACTGGACAAATCAAAATAGTGAGTACAGCTACTTCTATTAATTATGGATATTTAGTATTAAGATTAATATAATGAGAAAATATATATATGCTATAATAGTATTATTATCATGTTTATGGATTAGTTCATCTGCACAGATAGACACAACGTCCACACGAAGGACTACTGTTAGTGGCTTTTCCGCTAAGATAATTACAGATGCGCATTTAAGAGCTGCCAGTTCGATGACCATTCCCTACATTAACAGCACTACGCCCTCAATGAATGGAGCTATCAACCGTGCAGGATATGGGCTTCAACTGCTATCTAATGGACGTTTAGCAATTGGGGCGGGAGCTAGTACGTTCTTTCAGTTTATCAACTTTACGGAGTACACAACGGCTAATAATTTAAAGGCTAATTTGGCTAGTCCTACATTCACTGGCACGGTTACATTGCCTACTGGTACGGTTGGTGTTACTCAAACTGCGGGGAATAGTACTACAGCGTTGGCTACTACTGCTTTTGTGACTGCTGCTGATAACCTTAAGTCTAATATAGCCTCTCCTAGCTTCACAGGCACACCTTTAGTTCCTACTGCTGCTGTTGGCACGAATACTACTCAAGCTGCCTCTACAGCCTTTGTATTGGCTTTATTGCAAGACAGGATTAAATATGGCTCTACTTTGGTTACTTTTGATGGTTCTCAGACTGTATTTAATCTTCCTCATGGGATGAGTACAACTCCGACATCAATTTCTATTACCTTTGGTGACGCTGCAAATGATAACTTTGTGAAGTCGGTTAGGACTATTACTTCTACTAACATTGTTCTTACATGTGATACTCCTCCTTTGATAGGTTCACAGACGGTTTATTGGCAAGCTTATAAATAATTATTATGAAAAGATTAACGACTCTTTTATTGCTGTTTGTTTGTTTTGGTGTGAATGCACAATGGCAAGGTTCAAGGCAGCTTCCTTTGGGGATTACTCAGGGGTATGTGACTAACAGTCCGGGTAACTCTCCTGCTAACAGTAAAACTATTTGGCAGACTCAGGACAGCACTTCTTACAGGTGGGATTTCCCTGTTATTCAGTATAGCAAGTTTAACTCTAGCAGAAATGATGGTACGCCTGTATCTGTGGCATGGTTTGATACGGATGGGGTTCTTAAACGGTCTCCTTTCCCTACAATTCCTTCGGGACAAGTTCAGTCTGATTGGAACGCTGTGAGTGGTATGGGGGTAATCCTGAATAAGCCTGATTTAAGCGTATATGTGCCATCTTCTCGTACAATAAACAGTAAACCCTTAACAGCTAACATAACGCTTGTAAAAGGAGATATAGGCTTAGGGAACGTAGACAACACTAGTGATGCGAATAAGCCGGTTAGTACAGCTCAGGCAGCAGCATTGGCAGAGTACTCTATGTTTAACTATTTGAGTAAAACTGCCAACTATACGGTTAGCATTTCCGATTGGGGAGTAAAGCCTTTATTGATCATTGAGGTTGATGCTACAGGAGGGAATGTGACGATTACTTTACCTGTTCCCAGTAGTTATGTAGGGAGGGTTATTAATGTGAAGAGGATGGATTCAAGTATGAATACGGTTACGGTATCGGGGAATGGCTTTAACATTGATAATGTAAGTTCGTTAACTATTATGATGCAATATGGTAATGCTCAAATCTATTCTAAATCTACTCAACACTTAATGCTTTAATCATGAAAAAATCACTTCAATTATACGGTGCTGCCACTATTTTCATCCTAATCGTCTTTATATTTTCGTTTTCTAAGGAAGTTGAGAATAGGGATGCCATTAGGGTAAGCTATGATCCTTCGCCTGTTAGGAATTACGTAAAGACAGGTAGCAGTTCTGCTGATGGAACTTTAAGGCAGGCATTGACTAAGGTTTATCATGTTACTGTTGTCCCTACTGTGGCTAATGGCGGTACTTTGGATATAAGTGGATTTGGACTTACTACAGTAGCAAATGTTCAGGTGTCGGTATTGAGAAACACTGCAACTCCAAATGACGTGCCTACGGTGGCCTTGAAGAGCATATCTACATCAAGCATAGGTTATAACCTTATTCAAGGGAATAATGCTATTGTGGCGATCTTAGGGATTAATGTGTTGAGTGGTGCTCCTAATGTGTTTGTGACTACTCCGGGCGACTGTACGCTTAGGTTTCAGATTACAGGTTGGTAAGAAACAATTTAAAACAATTATATTATGTCAAATCAAGCAGCAAGAGGATGCCCTCCGGGTCAAACATTAATCGATGGGGTATGTAAAGATGATCCACTTCCAGACCCACCACGTCCGGTAGGTTGTGATGAGGGTTATCATTGGGATAATGAATTAGGTGAATGTGTTCCTGATGAGTCAGAAGGGTAGGTTTTTATCTTTAGTAGTATTGGTATCACATCTGTGTTTTATGGTGTGGTACCATTCTCATTCTAGGGAGTGGGCATCTCAAAACAAGGCATTTGCATCTCAGATGTTCTTTGGTTTTCAATTTATACTTATTGGAGTTGGATTCTTAATTCCGTTATTATTTAATGTTAGGAGTCAAATCCATATTGAGATATCTAAGATTCATGCCTTTTATATTATATTTCTTGGGTGTATCTATTGGATGCACTATTCTGGACTCGTAACAAAGACTGCTCAAAGCCTTGGAGTTCTTATGTTATCTATTCTTTTTATCTTTATCGTGATTTTATTCAGTGCATGGACGAATGGATTGTTTAAAAGTAAAAACTAAATTAACATGACCTTATCTCGAAAGATGGATACAAACACTTTAATAGGAGTACTAAAACAAGGACAATGGTACTTCATGTTTGCTATCTGCGTTGGCTTAGGAGTATTCTCTAACGAGAGTTACCTGATTCTAAAGCATCCTGAAAGACCTAGATTCAAAGATATGTTTGCTAAGCTATGTGTGGCAGTATTCATCTGCCTGTTGGTGCATGGGTATTACGACTATAAGAAGTATCCTGTGAAGTATGAGTATGTGCCTTTGATGCTATCTTCCTTTCTTTATTATCAGACGGCATCGTTTATGAAGAACACGGTATGGCCTTTGTTGTCTAAGATTATTGTTGGGCTATTAAATGGAGGAAAGCAAGATGATAAATAATATAATCCTTATTCTGTACTGTGTGTTCAATGCCATTGGGATATATCTATATGCTTATTTAAGCATTGTGTTGTTACAGGTTATACTTTGCAGGCATGCTAGGGATATTGATACGGCTAAGCTGTTCTCTAAGGCTTTAAGTGTAAGGTTGAACTTGTTTAAGAGGAGTTTGGGAAATACGTTTTACTTGGGGAGCTTCTGTATTTGGATTGCTTGTTATATTGTGATTATTATTCGGTTGAATGAGATTACGGGTGGTTATATTCCGAGGACGGATACGTTAAGACCTATTGTATCTATGCTATTGCCTTTTGGGATTATAAAGCTTTACAAGTATATGGGGTATCAGAGTATATTGTTTAAGAGGCATTAAAGATTTTTCATATTCATTGTTTTTAGGTCAAGGGGTTATCGGATGGTAGCCCTTTTTTATGTAATAAATTGTAAGTCGTTATATTTGAAGAAAATAAAAAATATGAAAGTTATTAATAATCTATTGTACGGGAATGACGGTAAGCAAGTCCCATTTAAGCCAAGCCCTAATATTGAGGAGTGGAAAGACATTAAAGGATATGAGGATAAATACCAAGTATCCAACCGCGGTCAGATTAGGAATATTGGATATGTAGACTCTTTAGGAAGATATCAACGACCTAAAGTACTTAAGCAAGGTGTAAAAGATAATGGGTATCGACATATCATGATAATGTCAAAATCTAAGGCTATGTATATTCATAGACTAGTATTAGAATATTTTGGAGAGAATCCTAAAAACTTACCATGTGTTAATCACATTGACGGAAATAAATCAAATAATCACATTTCCAACTTAGAGTGGATTAGCTATTCTGATAACCAAATGCACTCTAAAAGGAATTTAGGGAACTACCCACATCCTGTGCTAGATACACAGACTGGCGTGTATTATTCCAATATATGCGAGTGTTATGAATTTTCTTCTATTAATCTGTCTTATGGGAGTTTAAAAAGTATGTTAAACGGGAGACGTAAAAATTATACACAATATATTTCTAAATAAAATGGCAACAGACAAAACATCTTTAGACAGATTGAATAAACTCCATCCTGATGTGAGACAATCTGCAATAGACGCTTATACAGAGGCGTGTAGTGAAACTCCTGTAGGTGTCCACCCCTTTATTACAGAGACTGAAAGAACCTTTCAGAGGTCAGACGACTTATATGCTCAGGGAAGAACTAAGCCCGGCTCTATAGTCACCAACGCTAAGGGGGGAGACTCACTTCATAACTATAATCTAGCGATAGACTTCGTTAATCAAGTTAACGGCAAAGCTTCATGGAATGTAGATGCCAATTGGATGAAAGTAGTAGAGATTTTCAAGAATCATGGATGGAAATGGGGAGGAGATTTTAAATCTATTAAAGATTATCCTCACTTTGAAAAAACAATGGGCTTAACGTTGTCTCAGATTAAAGCAAAGTACAAGGCTAAGGATTTTATATCTGGCACTAATTACATTAACTTAAGTAAAAACAAGGAAGCGGTTATTTCAAAGAAGACTAGTACAGACTTAAACCTTAGAGATGGCGGAGGGACTAATTTTAAAGTCTTGGAGACACTTTCTAAAGGAACGGAGGTAAATGTATTGTCAGAGAAGGATGGATGGTCACAGGTCTTTATTTGCAGTAATAAGAGGTTAGGCTTTGTATCAAGTAAATATTTAATTTAAAGCATATGGAACAAAAAGAAAAAACAATCTTCGGAACAGCCGAAGCAATTAATTCAGAAAGCCCTAAGTACGTTACGTACATCTTCAGGACTCAGTTTGTGATCAACAAGGTTATACTGTTTATTCTAGGAGCAAGTGCTATGTTTACTCCTGAAGAAGTTAAGGAGGCTATCATTTGGGTAGGAGCTGTAGACTTGGGAGTATGGACTGCGGCTAGATTCTTCGGAGTCAAAAAATCGGACTATGAGTCTTTTAACTAAATATTGGCAATTCGTTGTGATTGCTATGGCATTAATTTTAACCTATTTTATATTATGAGTACAGAAAAGAAGTTTTTAGGACGTTTGTTAGAGACTATAGGTAGTTTCTTCAAGGGATTGTTTGATGCTGCTGAGAGGGCTTATAATAAGCTTCATCGCGAGATTAAGAAGGCTATGGTTCAGGCATCGGAAGTATTGGATATATAGAACACGCATGTGAATGAATCTCCTGAGTATGTGATTGGAATTATTCAGAAGGTATTCCCTGAATTGACTAGAGAGAAGCTGTTGGAAGGGTTGAATAAGGTAAGTGAGGGATTGAATGTCGTGGATGCTATTGAAGCGGAGACATTGGAGGAGACTGTAAGGAATCTACAGAAACACTTGGAGGGATTGAAGAGTGATACTTGGGCGGGAGCTAGTTCTTTAGCTGCTAAGCTGCTTGCTATATTCCTTTCTCCTAAAGGGGTTAAATACGCCATTGTAGAGATGGTAATGGAATACGTCTATAGAAAGTTCATTAAGAAAGATTAAGGGCTTACAGAGCTTTATTAAGGGAGGTTCTCATCCTAGATTATCTCCCTTTTTTATTTCTTAAGCATTTCAATTGTTGCATTCCTGAACCACCAACTTACACACTCTTCTATCCTTATCTTATCTAGCCAAGACAGATGACCCCAACTAGTTTTATCATTAATTCGTACTTCTATTATAGAAGTCATCCATCCTAAGAATAGGATATGTCCATTCCCGAATCTGGAAATAACTACATTATCTTTTTTAAGTTCATAATCGCCTTGTCTGACCCATGATTCAGGATTCTTTTTAATGTCATTTATTACTTCACTTACAAATTTGCTCATATTTATTTTCGTTTATAAGGGAGGGTACCATCCGGTATTGCCTCCCTTTATTGTTTATTAACTCTCCTCATTAAAGATATAACATATTGAATACTGTTTTGAGTCTGTTAAGCTCAGTAAGATACTCTTCCTCTGTAATTTCATGTTTAAGCATAGATATAGGGCTAAAATCATCTATCTTGAACTCAGCTTTGCCGTCACAGTCAACTTGAAAGGAAGATATAGTAGCGTGGAAAGTTCCTTCTACGTTTGTGCATTTAGAGTACAACCACCATTTAGCCCTATCTCCTCCATAAGAATTTAGATATTTAAAATATTTACCTTCATATTTCTCTTTTAAGGTAGGTAATTCAACTTGAGTATTTACTGCATCCAATTCCTCTTTCAGTTTCATTAACTCATGTTGCTTTTTGCCGATTAGTTGTTTTAATTGTTTAGCGGTTTTCATTTCTTATTAAGTTTAACGAATGCCACTCCCATAGTATCACCTATATGGTTCTCTATATACTTGTATATTGTCTCTCTGTCGTTTGAGCCACATAGCTTCTTTGCTACTACAATTACTTCCCAATCTACATCTAAGGTCTTAGCAGCTTGCTTAAACTCTTTGATTGTGTCTGCGATTGTTTTACTGTCTTGTTTTTGATTTTTCATGATTTATATGTTTTTAAAAATCTCGTGTAAGCTTGTTATAATTACGTCAGGGGCATTCTCATCATATCCCATTTCTTCAATGAAATGGAAGAACTCATATTCTTCTTCAAGGTCTAAAGAAAAGTGGTTTACAATAGCATCCCTTCTTGACTCTCCTTGGAACTGTGTTATGTTTTTCATTTTCCTTTATTTTCTACGTACATAGCAAACTGTTCAAACCAATCCACATAGTTCATCTCATCAGGAAACTCACTACGGTATATCTTTCTTCCTTCTTCCCAAAAGGAAAAGAAATCAGTAACATTGGCATTCATTCTTTCTTTAAATTCTTCTTGTGTCATTACATCTCCTCCTTTAACTGTTTAAGCCGTTCTAAGGCACTATTGACTTTTGATGTCTTATTGGACTGTAGCATTAAGATAATCTCTTCTATGGTGTCTTTAATGTCTTGTGGTGTCATTTTATAGGTTTTCGTCAAATGGACAACCTTCTTCTTTTTGCTTTATCTCCTCTACATGGATAATTGTGTAATCATCACAATCGCTATGTTCATCCTTTATACGTTGAGCCTCTAAGTAGCCGACGTTCTCTGCAATAAAATTACTGCCTCCAAGAAATATTGATCGCCTTACATTATAACGCTTGTGTTTTAATGCGTCTATATTTAGTCTATCAATCTCAGCTGCAATCAAAGCCCCTGCCTTAGTCAACTCTTTTATCCTATCGTTAGGGGTTGGTTTCCAGAATTTATCCTCCCACGGCCATTCTAAAGGTATATTTTTATAATTGGTAGCTCGGTATTCATCGTGTAGAGCATAACAAACTGCTGCAATAGCAATCTCGTTATTTATATGTTCTGCATCATGTTCAGGTGTCCATCCCTCTATAGAGATTTGTCTTTGCCTTTCTTCGGAAATAAGTT
>Ga0126314_10000286_pt1 | contig 25206 bp, 27 predicted proteins | sample Plot105B_FD_92535 | JGI IMG/M metagenome (GOLD analysis project Ga0126314, IMG submission 92535) | Serpentine soil microbial communities from UC McLaughlin Reserve, CA, USA - Plot105B | ecosystem: Environmental > Terrestrial > Soil > Grasslands | place: USA: UC McLaughlin Reserve, Lake County... | reverse complement strand
TTCTTTCGGAATAACTGTATTTTCTATATTCGGGAAATTCGGTGCTGAGTTGCGATTCGCACAGCAAGACCGAATCGACCAGACCATGTGTATGTGTGACGATGTTCCATGCTTCTTTTAAAGGATTTTCTATATATTTTGCCTTTCCTACCAGATAGCTGTAGTTTTTGCTGAAAAGTTCAGGCAGCCTGCTTTCCCAGAATGCGTGAATGCCGGTTTGATTGGTCAGCTGCCCGTTGTGGTTTTCTGTGGTGTGCAGCGGAACGTGGGCGTCTGCGATATAATGCCCGAGGTAAGCTGAATAGATCAGTATTTTTGCAGAATCACATTCCCTGAAGGCTTGCGTTAGCTTATAATAACTTTTTTGGATTTGCCAGGGTAGTATGCCGTTTTCGCTGAGTTTTGCTTCACCGTATTTTTTTAGGGCATCCTCCCATTTTCTCGGAATGCTGTCTATTGCGATTTCATAGCGCTCTACATCCAGGTAATGCCTGGGTGCTTCTGAGGTGTCTGCATATCTTCGCTTATCGGGATCTGTTGCGTGATCTGAAATATACCTGATATTTGATTTGTAAAATCTCTTTATGCCGTCCGGAAGCGTGAAGACAGCCATCCGGTTGATCTCGATATGGGCAAAGAAACCCCATGAACACAACAGCAGCACAGCTAAAATACCGGCCATAACAACAGCCGCCAATGAGATTGAACTTTTCATTGGCCAAGTTAATTAAATCAGACCTGTGTTCGCTATTCGCTGATGTTTTTTCCCTTCATGGCGGAAGACACGGCAACATCCATCACCCGCTCGGCAAACGGACGTGTAAACTCATTCAGCTCATCGGCTTTCTGAAGGATGTCGTCCTTTTCAGCTTTTGTAAGGGCTGCTTTCAATGCGTCAATATGCGTTTGGGTGTCCGAGATCTCTTCGGCAGTAAGGTGGCTGCCATGTTTTTCTATAAAGCGTTCTGCAGTGTAGACCAGCTGCTCGGCTTCGCTTCTGGCTTCAATCAGCATTCTTTGTTCCACATCGCTTTTGGCGTGGGTGATGCTGTCGATCAGCATCTTTTCTACGGTGTCATCAGTCAGCCCGTAGCTAGGCGTGATGTCTATCTGCTGTTTTACGCCTGATCTTAATTCAATGGCCTGAACGGTAAGTATGCCGTCGGCGTTCAGCAGGAAATTAATGTCTACTTTGGGTAATCCGGCAGGCATTGCCGGTATGCCCTTTAAATCAAACTCGGCCAGCTTCCTGTTTTCCTGTACCAGGTCGCGCTCGCCCTGAAAAACGGAGATCTTCATGTTGATCTGCCCGTCGAGCGAGGTGGTATATTGGCGGCCTGCTTTGGTGGGAATCTTTGCGTTTCTTGGGATGATCACATCCATCAGACCACCCATGGTCTCTATTCCCAATGAAAGCGGGGTAACATCTAAAAGTAAAATGTCTGAACGGTTCCCGGCAAGGATATCGGCCTGTATGGCTGCGCCAAGGGCAACTACCTCGTCGGGATTGATCTCGTCATGTGGTGTACGGCCAAAGAATGCTGCTACCTGCTGCTTAACAAATGGGGTACGTGTGGAACCGCCGACCAGGACAACCTCATCAATTTGTCCTGTGCTTAGATTCGCATCGCTGAGTGCCTGCCTGCAGGAGTCTATGGTTTCTGCTACTTTATCTGCTATGAGCTCCTGAAAGGTCTGTTTGTCGATACTGCACCAGATCTCACCAACCTTTTCGTTGTAGAGATTTTGGCTGCTGAGTGCTTTTTTCGCCGCTTCTGCCTGTAAGCGCAGTATCTGCATCAGGCTGTTGTCGGCTGCCAGCTCTTCTTTATTGAGGTTGTTTTTTTCTATCCAGTAGTGCACAATGGCACGGTCAAAGTCGTCGCCGCCTAAAAAGGTATTTCCGTTGGTGGAAAGTACTTCAAAGATTCCATTCTGTATCGACAGGATAGAAACGTCAAATGTTCCTCCGCCAAGGTCATAAACGGCAATGGTTTTTTGCTGCGTGGGATCAAGGCCAAGTCCGTAGGCAAGGCTGGCTGCGGTCGGCTCGTTTACGATCCTGAGTACATCCAGTCCGGCAAGCTTACCGGCATCACGTGTGGCCTGGCGCTGACTGTCGTTGAAATAAGCCGGAACGGTAATGACTGCCCTGTTTACAGGGGTTTTCAGTGCGTGTTCAGCCCTTGCCTTCAGTTCTTTCAAGATTTCTGCCGAAAGCTCTATGGGTGTATAGAATTTATCTCCTGCCTTGATTTTGACAAGTGAATCGTTCTCATCATCAATGATCTTATAAGAAAAGGTATCCTGATGGCCGGCTACATCCTTATAAGAACGGCCCAGCAGTCTTTTAACTGAAAATATGGTGTTAGAAGGATCGCTGACCAGAAATTCTTTGGCCTCATTTCCTACCAGGGCATCTCCCTGGGTGTTGAAATGGACTACGGAAGGAACAAGTACGCCCTTTCCCGTGTCGTTAATCACTTGCGGCTTTTTATCCGGATTGATAAAGGCGACAAGGCTGTTGGTGGTCCCAAGGTCGATTCCGACAATAATTTCTTCCTGCTGTAATGAACCTGTTGCCAGGTTGATCGATATCTTTGCCATATGCGGCAAATTTACAAATCTTTTTTATGGATATTGTAAAGCCAAAGTACTATATCCTGATAGCTGTCGGTGCCTCTTTGCTGGTTATTGAGTTTCAGGAAGCTGTCGAAGGCTACATCCAGGTAGGCAAACATCTGGTTGTTGTATTTGCGCCAGAAATCACGGTCGTGTTCAAAGTCTTTTATGGTTCGTTCATTGATGCTGCTGTAGAGCAGTTCGTAATCTTGTGGAGCTTTAATCCTGATCTCGAAAAGAATGCTTTTGAGCATGGCATAGGCTGCTGAATACTGAAAATTTTGATCGGGGCTGTTGCTGGCAACCAGGTATCCGATCAGGTTGGCTTCATCCTCACGGCCGATACCCAGCTGGTGGGCAATCTCATGACAGGTGACAAAGGGGAGTTCGGTGGCTGGCAGCCTCATATTTACATTGGCTTCGCCTGAAAGCGGATTGTAATAGCCTTCGATGCCGATTTTTGTGATGATGTAGCTGTTGAGTACCGGCTTTACAGATGGGCAGGGATAGCTGAAGAAAGGATATTTCTTTTCCATTTTGTCATAGCCTGCTTTTGCGATTAGCCGGAGCTGGTCGATGTTGTACCGGGTTCGCTTTACATTGCTGAGCCGGTTGAGTTTTTGGATGTAGAATTTGCCAAGCAGCACCAGTTCTGGTGTAGTATACTTTTCATTGCTGATGCCCAGTTGGGTAGAGACGGTAGGGCGTGAATAATTGAGCCCCCAGCTGATCTTGAAAAGCAGGTATAAAATCAGTATAAAATTGATAATCTGAGCCGGTATTCTGATGCGGTCCGTTTTTTCCAGGGTTTTCCGGACCATTTTTCTATAAAATAGCACCATACTCCTGATGACATACAATACTAGCAGGAGATACAAAAAATCGCCTATCGCAAATGGTAAAAGACCTGTAAAGAAACGCTGGATGACAGAGCTGAGTTTGTAGGTGCCTTCTGCATAAATGACTTCGACCGTGATGTCACTGTATCCGATGATGTATACAACTACAGATGCAACGGCAAGGATTACAAGCTTGCTGAGGGCTGACCTGAGGTTGTTATTCATTACCTGTTGAAACTTAGTCTTTTTCCGGTTTCGTTGGTCATAAACTTACCTTTCTGATAAGCGAGGTTGCCCGATACAAACGTATGGGTGATCTCTGACTGGAAGGTCTGACCTTCGAATGGAGACCAGCCACATTTGTAAAGTATGTTTGCGCGGGTAACTTTTACAGGGTCGTTTAAATTGACCAGTACCAGGTCTGCCCAGTAGCCTTCCCTGATAAAGCCTCTTTTATCTATGCTAAAGCATACGGCTACATTGTGTGCCGTCTTTTCGGCAATTTTTTCAAGGCTGATCTTTCCCCGGTGATACATTTCCAGAAGGGCTGAAAGGGCATGCTGTACCAGCGGGCCACCGGAGGGGGCCTGAAGATAAGGCTGTTCCTTTTCGGCAATGGTATGCGGCGCATGGTCGGTTGCAATAATGTCTATATGGTTGTCCAGCACGCCTTGCAGGATCCCTGCTTTGTCTGCTGCGGTTTTTACTGCGGGGTTCCATTTGATCCAGTTTCCCTTGGCCGCATAGTCACGGTCGTCAAACCAGAGGTGGTGAACACAGGCTTCGGCAGTAATGCGTTTGTCTTTCAGTGCAAGGGTATTGTCGAACAGTTCCACCTCTCTAGCTGTGGAGATGTGAAGGATATGCAGCCTGGTATTGTATTTTTTCGCAAGGTTCACTGCCAGGGAAGAAGAAAGGTAACAAGCTTCTGCACTACGGATCAGGGGATGCATATCGATGGTAATGTCTTCTCCGTATTTTTCCTTGTATATGGCCAGGTTGGCTTGTATAGTGTGTTCATCTTCGCAGTGGGTAGCGACCAGCATGGGTGCTGCCCTGAAGATGTTTTCCAATACCGTTTCGTTATCTACCAGCATATTTCCGGTAGAGGAGCCCATGAAAACCTTGATGCCGCAGACATTTTTTGGGTCTGTTTTTAATACTTCATCTATGTTGGTATTGGATGCACCCATGAAAAAGGAGTAATTGGCAAGGGACATATCTGAGGCGATCTGGTATTTGTCGGCCAGGAGTTCCTGCGTCAGGGTATTGGGCACGGTATTGGGCATTTCCATAAAAGAAGTGATGCCTCCTGCAACTGCTGCCATGCTTTCGGAAAATATGTCTGCCTTGTGGGTGAGGCCGGGTTCTCTGAAGTGGACCTGATCGTCGATCATGCCAGGGAAAAGATGCAGCCCTTCAGCATTGATTTCCAGATCTGCGGATTCACTGATGTTATCGGCAATCTTTTCTATAAATCCGGCTTTGATAAGTACATCAGCTACGACTATTTTGCCTTCGTTTACAACTGAAGCGGCTTTGATCAGGATGGTATTCATACTGTCAAACTTAGAAAAAAAATGTCTATTTTTGCAAAATGCCCAAAAAGTTTGAAGAGTTTAACCTTAACCGACAGATACTAAATGCTGTGGAAGACGCAGGATTTACGGTAGCCACGCCGATACAGGAAAAAGCCATAGGGCCGGTGTTATCCGGTCAGGACCTTTTTGGTATCGCCGAAACCGGAACAGGTAAGACTGCGGCCTATGTGCTGCCCATTTTAATGCAGCTCAAATATGCGCAGGGTGATTCGGCAAGGGCTCTGATCCTTGCACCGACCAGGGAACTGGCCATGCAAATCACAGAACACGTGAAGATCTTTTCAAAGTATACGGATCTGCGGACGGTAGTTGTGTATGGCGGTCTGGGGCCCAAAACCCAGATTGAACAGATCAAGGCCGGAGTGGACATTATTGTGGCTACGCCGGGCCGTTTTTTAGATATTTACCTGGCCGGACACATCAATACCCAATACCTTAAGTTTTTAGTGCTGGATGAGGCCGATAAAATGATGGATATGGGCTTTATTGGCTCAATTCACAGAATTCTTGAAATTGTGCCGCGCAAGCGCCAGAATCTTTTGTTTTCTGCGACTATGAGTGATCTGGTCCAAAAGATTGCCGGAGATTTTCTGAAACATCCGACCATTGTGGAGGTCGGGGAACAGGCGACTCCTGCCCAGACGGTAACCCAGGTTTTGTATGAGGTGCCCAATTTCAAGACAAAGATCAATCTGTTGCAGCACCTGATGAAGGATGCCGAGGAATTTAAAAGGCTGATCATTTTTTGCAAGACCAAAACAGTTGCGGATAATATATTCAGTTTTATTGAAAGAAGATTTGGCGCCGATGCCGTTAGAGTGATCCATGCAAACAAAGGACAAAACACCCGGATCAATTCTATAAACAGCTTCAAGGAAGGTAATATCAGGGTTCTGGTGGCTACCGATGTTGCGGCAAGGGGCATTGATGTGACAGAAGTAAGCCATGTGATCAATTTTGATGTGCCGATCATCATAGAAGATTATGTACACCGCATCGGCCGTACGGGCAGGGCTTACGCAAAGGGTGATGCTTTAACTTTTTGCACGCCTGCTGAAAAATATTACATTGAAAAAATACAAAAACTGATCAGACAGGAAATTCCTGTTGTACCTTTGCCTCCGGAGGTTTTTGTGGATGAAACGCCTTATGAGGAACGTCAGGCTATCGCCAGGGCAATAGATGACCAGAAGCGTAAGGACGATCCTGATTTTAAAGGGGCCTTTCATGAAAAGAAACATGCGGCGGCCATTGCTGCTGCGGCAAGAAATAAAACGAACAAGCAGCCTGCCTGGAAAAAAAAGAAGTTCAAAAAGTAAGATTGGCATTGAAAATAAAACTGACCCCGCTTAATATTGTATCTGCTATAGGTGTTGCAGTAAGCGTGCTGTTATTTGTCAGTAAGGCACAGCCACAGCGCCCTCAGTACATAGATGTCACGGGCATGATGGCCTGGTTTTCCCTGCTGGCAGCGCTGATCTTCTTTGTCTCAGACCTGATTTTCAGAAGATTCATCCCGGGCTTAGGGAAGCTGTGGGTGGTTGAAGGGGTGTTGGTTGTTTTTATCGTTATTTTAATATTTATTATAAAATCCAGTATAAGTTAATGAAACAAGCAGAAATAAAAATCACAGTAGAATTGGACGATAATAATGTGCCTGATAACATTCTTTGGGAGTCTACAGATGCAGAAAGTCAGGAGAAGGTGCCTGTGAAGTCGATGATGCTGGCCTTGTGGGACCATAATTATAAAAATTCGATGCGTATCGATCTTTGGACAAAGGACATGCCTGTAGATGAAATGAAGCGTTTTTTTTATGAAACGCTGCAGACGATGGGAGACAGCTTCCTGAAGGCAACAGGTGAGAAACTAATCGTGGAAGACCTAAGGGACTACTGCGCGCATTTTGCCGATAAAATGGGTATCAATACACAGGCGTAGATGAGAACCCAGGGGATTATAGGGGCTGCCTTAATGGCAATCGGAGGTCTAAGTCCGCTAATGCACCTGCCGATTATCGGCAACTGGAATTATTTTGATATAGACATGAGACTGGCCGTTGCGTTTTATGTACTGGTGCTGCTGGGTTTTCTGGGAGCATTTGCAGGAAAACCGGGCATGATCCGCTTCTCGGGGATAGCGGCTATTGTTCTTGTGCTGATCACGCTGGCAGGGATCTATTTTAAAGCGCACGATTCTTTCGGTTTTTTGCATTTCAGGAAACTGGTAAATTTTGCTGCCGGGATGGTGAAGTATAAGTGGGGATGGTATGTGATTGTTGCGGGTGCCTTTGTTTTGGCTACCGTGAGAAAGCCCAAAGTAGTGATGGTTTGATATTCAAATTTCCATGCAGCTGTTACATCAGGTAAGATACTTAATCAGGAAAGAATTGCTATTGGAATGGCGTTCGAAATATGCCATCAACGGTGTTTTGCTGTATGTCGTCTCGACGATATTTACCTGCTATCTTTCTTTTGTAAGCTTAAACGATAAACTGACCTGGAACGCGCTGTTTTGGATCATTATGCTCTTTGCTTCCATTAATGGTGTGTCGAAGGGCTTTCTGCAGGAGAGCAGGGGAAGGCAGTTATATAGTTATATTCTGGCCAGTCCTGCGGCCATCCTGATTTCGAAAACTGTTTATAACGTGATTCTGATGCTGTTCCTGACTACGATCGCCCTGGGGTTTTACTTACTGGTTTTCGATAGTTTTGTTCCGCCTGATCTGCTGATGTATTATGTTGCCGTAATTTTAGGCAGTATAAGTTTTTCAACTTTGTTTACCATGGTTTCTGCAATTGCCAGTAAGACAGGTAATGGCGGGATGCTCATGGCTATACTGAGCTTTCCCGTGATCATACCGGTAATGATCCTGCTGATCAAACTTGCAAAGAATGCTGTAGACGGCCTGCCCTGGGAAAATAGCTGGGATGATATCGGAATGATTCTGGTGGTTAACGTGCTGATCGTGTCAGTGTCGCTGCTGTTGTTTCCCTACCTATGGAGAGACTAAGTTTTAATGAAATAAATAATTGTATTGTTAACTTTGGCAAGATCAAAAATTAATCAAATATGAATAAGAACTGGTGGAAGATTTTGGGTTCTGTGCTGGTAATTTATACTGCAATTGCAGGATTGTTGCTGGAGGTTCCTCACCTGGCGATTTTGAATGAAACGATACGCAACCTGTATTTCCATGTTCCGATGTGGTTTGCGATGATCGTGTTGTTTTCCATCTCGGTCTTCTATAGCGTCAGGGGCTTGCTTACCCAGAATGAAAGGGATGACATCAGGGCTGTTGAGAGCGTAAACGCCGGGATTGTTTTTGGTTTGCTCGGTCTGATAACAGGGGCTGTATGGGCTAAATTTACCTGGGGACAGTTCTGGAGCTTTGATCCAAAGCAGAATTTTGCCGCCATCTCTATCCTATTGTATTTTGCGTATTCGGTGCTTCGCAATGCCATTGATGAGGAACAGAAACGGGCGAAGATTTCGGCTATTTATAATATTTTCGCATTTCCGATGATGGTGGTGCTGCTGTTCGTACTGCCGCGTCTGCAGGATTCATTACATCCAGGAAACGGGGGAAACCCGGGTTTCAACAGTTATGACCTGGACCGAAACATGCGGATGGTTTTTTATCCTGCCTGCCTGGGATGGATCATTATCGGGTACTGGGTTTATACCATACGTTTCAGAATTCGCATATTAGAAAACAAACAAAATTCATAAGATGAAGAAGATCATATTTGCATTCCTGCTGCTGCTGCTGAGTTCAGTGCAGTTATTTGCCCAGAACGGCCCTGTAGAAATGGCTGATACGCTGAGGAGCAATGGTAAAATTTACGTCGTGGTGATCTGCATTGTACTTATTCTTGCCGGGTTGCTCGGTTACCTGTTCTCGCTGGATAAAAGATTAAAAAAAATAGAGAAAAAATCTTAAGTTAAAAACCAATTTTAAACGACCTAATCGTCATTTTTGACTTCCTATGGCCGTAGTGTGAGCCATACACTAAGTGGTATCGTATTTGTTATATTCGTTTTTTTTAGTGCAATTTTGCAATATAAGACTAACAACTTATTTCAAATTCATAAAAAACTAAAATGGCTACTACAGCAAATGAGACAAAATTTTTTGCCGACGTGTGCAATAATTTTGACAGCGCAGCGCAATTCACTTCCCATCCGGAAGGATTATTAAATCAGATTAAAGCTTGTAACAGTGTGTATCGGTTCCAGTTTCCCATTCGCAGGGGAAATGGATTTGAAGTGATTGATGCATGGCGTGTGGAGCACTCTCAGCACATGAATCCGACCAAGGGCGGTATCCGCTACAGTGACATGGTTAATGAGGATGAGGTGATGGCATTAGCGGCGCTGATGACCTATAAATGTGCTATTGTAAATGTACCGTTTGGCGGCGCCAAAGGCGGGATTTGTATCAATCCTAAAAACTATTCGGTAGCTGAACTGGAAACAATAACCAGAAGGTATACGACTGAACTGATCAAAAAGAATTTCATTGGTCCTGGTATAGATGTTCCTGCTCCGGATTATGGATCGGGAGAACGTGAAATGAGCTGGATTGCGGATACTTATATGACCATGCATCCCGGACAGCTGGATGCTTTGGGTTGTGTAACCGGTAAGCCGATTGCTTTGCATGGAATCAGAGGCCGCAAGGAAGCTACCGGTCGCGGTGTGGCCTATGCCGTTAAGGAATGTGTGAACGTGGCTGAAGATATGGCCAAGATCGGTTTTACTGCGGGTCTGGGCGATAAGCGTGTCATTGTACAGGGCCTTGGTAATGTGGGCTATCACTCGGCTAAGTTCCTGGCAGAGTTTGGCGCAACGGTTGTAGGTTTATGTGAATTTGAAGGTGCCATTTATAATGCGAATGGTTTGAATATAGACGAGGTTTTTGCGCATCGGAAAAATACGGGGTCAATTTTAGGGTTTCCGGGGGCTACCGATTTCAAAAATTCTATGGAAGGTTTGGAACAGCCTTGTGACATCCTGGTTCCGGCCGCTTTAGAGAATCAGATTACCGTGCATAATATCCGTAATATAAAAGCCAGGATCATTGCTGAAGGTGCGAATGGCCCTACTACGCCTGAAGCGGAACTGATCTTTTCAGAGATGGGCGGGATCATTATTCCTGACATGTATTGCAATGCAGGCGGGGTGACGGTATCTTATTTTGAATGGTTGAAAAATCTTTCTCACGTAGCTTTTGGCCGTATGGAAAATCGGTATGCTGAAAATTCAAATGCCAACCTGATCAACACACTGGAAAACCTGACCGGAAAGCAGATTCCTGCTGAAAACCGCCTGATGATTGTAAAGGGTGCTTCTGAGCTGGAACTGGTAAATTCTGGTCTGGAAGACACCATGATCCATTCTTATCATGAGATTCGGGAGACTTTAAAGGCTAAACCCGGGGCGCAGACTTTGAGAACAGCCGCCTTTGTGGGTGCTATTGATAAGATTGCGGTTTCATATATGAGCCTTGGTGTCTGGCCATAAAATTAAAAATATATCAGGATCTAAAAAGTCCGGAGACTCCAGCGTGGGTTTCCGGATTTTTTTTGTCAGATTAATGCTATTAATGTTCAATCTTAAAATCTGTGGCGTACTGCGAACGTATATTGCAGTAAATGGTGATCTATGAAAATTAAGGGTCTGCTGCTTATATTTGTAATGTTATTTGCGGCTTGTAAACAGGGGCAAAAGCTGGAAAGTAAAAACGGATTTACAGTACTTCCCGAAGTAGCTGAAGGCGAAGCAGTGGCTACTTATGCCGGAGGGTGTTTTTGGGCGATGCAGGAATGTATGATAGAACTGAAGGGGGTAAACAAAGTGGTCAGCGGGTATGCGGGCGGAGCCACAAAGGATCCTACTTATGAGAAAGTGCTTGGTAAAGCTACAGGGCATGCTGAGTCTGTTCTTGTCTATTATGATCCGAAGGTAATCAGTTTTGAAAGGCTGACTGCCGCTTTTTTTAATGCGCATGACCCTAAACAGGTAAACAGACAGGGCCCTGATGTGGGGTCAGATTATCGCTCTATCGCTTTTTACCGTTCGGAAAATGAAATGACAATCATCAGGAATGCGATCAGCAGGCTGGATTCTTTAAACGGTTATGTTAAGCCCGTAGCAACAGAAGTTCTTCCCTTTGAAGCTTTTTATCCTGCGGAATCTGATCATCAGGACTATTATAAAAGAAATTTCTGGGACTTTTACATCAGAAACGTCTCTAAACCCAAAGTGATGAAGTTAAGAAAGCTTATGCCGCAATTGATTAAAGCTGAATACGCTGAATAATAGTGTTTTTTGTCAGAGAACTATCAATAAACTGTCATCTAACTGAATTGAAAAGACCTAAGGGACTTTGGGTACTTATATTTTTTATCTTTGTGGGATTGCTTTTTAGCTTAAGTAACAAACTTGGGCTCCACATGATTCTACTGTTCTCAAATCATAGGAAAATAAAATCGGGGCAGCATTGTCAGCATTGAAAGAAAAAATATAAAACGGATGAAAAAAAGTGCAATTATTGGTCTGATCACAATAGCAATCTGCGTATGCTTTCTGGTAAGTCTGAATGCAGATACCAGTAGCTATTCGAGTTTTACTGAGGCTGCAAAAGATGCAAGAGAGTTTCATGTCATGGGGTACTGGGAGAAGACAAAGGGTACTTACTATGATGCCCAAAAGGATGCCAATCATTTTGCGTTTTACATGAAGGACCAGAATGGTTCAGTTAATAAAGTTGTTTACAATGGCACAAAGCCCCAGGATTTTGAGCGTTCTGAAAAACTCGTGCTGATAGGTGAGATGAAGGAAGGAACTTTTTACGCCTCTAAAATACTGATGAAGTGTCCATCTAAATACAATAATGATCTGGTAGAGGTCAAGAAGGACGGTAAAGTGGAAAAATACAATTAATCTTAATGGATATACAATTTATTGGAGAGAACCTCCTTCCGGGTAAAATCGGCCAACTCTTTATTGTTTTGGCATTTGGCGCCTCTTTACTAGCTGCGATCTCCTATTTCTTTGCCGCTAAAAATAAGGACCTTTCAGATCAGTCCTGGAACCGCTTAGGTCGTATCGCTTTCTTGATCAACTGGCTAAGTATTATTGGTATAGGCTCCACGCTCTTTTTCCTGATATTGAATCACTATAACGAATATTACTACGTATATTCTCATTCTTCCAAAGCTCTTCCTGTCTATTATATCGTCTCCGCATTCTGGGAAGGACAGGAGGGTAGCTTCTGGCTTTGGGCATTCTGGCAATCTATGCTGGGGCTGGTGCTGATCTGGAAGGCAAGGACATGGGAAAATGGTGTAATGACTGTCGTGTCATTCTCGCAGGTGTTTCTTACTTCTATGTTGTTAGGTGTGGAGATCCTCGGGCAGAGAATAGGTAGTTCTCCCTTTATTTTACTCAGGGAGGCCCTGAACCTGAAAGAAATGGCGCCTGTGGTGTTTGCAGATCCGGAGAATTATAAGAATTATCTCAGCTTCATTACCGATGGAAAGGGCTTGAACCCGTTACTGCAAAATTACTGGATGGTTATCCATCCTCCGACCTTATTCCTGGGATTTGCCAGTATGGTGGTGCCTTTTGCTTATGCGCTTACCGGAATCTGGTTAAAGAAATATAAAGAATGGATTAAACCTGCGATGCCCTGGGCTTTATTTGCCGTGATGATTTTGGGTACGGGTATTATCATGGGGTCATTCTGGGCTTACGAGGCGCTTAATTTTGGTGGTTTCTGGGCATGGGATCCGGTTGAAAATGCTTCCATAATTCCATGGCTTACACTGATAGCGGGTATTCACGTTATGATCGCCTTTAAAAACACAGGACACGCTTATTTAACTGCGATAGTGCTCGTATTCTTAAGCTTTATCCTGGTGCTGTATGCTTCATTTCTGACCCGCAGCGGGATTCTGGGAGAGACTTCGGTGCACTCGTTTACTGATCTTGGCATGTTCGGCCATCTGATCCTGTACAATGTGGTCTTTCTTCTGCTTCCTTTTATTTTATTGATTATCCGGTGGAAAGAATTGCCGATCACCAATAAAGATGAAGAGACTTATTCAAGAGAATTCTGGATGTTCATCGGCTCTTTGGTGGTAACCATAGCTTGTATCCAGGTGATATTCGTTACTTCTGTGCCTGTGTTTAACGCAGCCTTCGGAACTAATTTTGCTCCTCCAATTGATGCTGTTAAGTATTACAACCAATGGCAGGCCCCATTTGCCGTTCTGGTAACGATCATCTCCGGGTTCTCGCAATTTATGAAATACAAACGCACAGATCCTAAGAAATTTTACAGCAGTCTGCTTGCAACCGTTGTTTTCTCGATCTTAATTACTGCCGGTTTTGTATATATCACCAATGTTTATCACAACCTGATGTTTATTCTGCTGACGTTTAGCTGTGTGTTTGCGGTGCTGTCGAATGCAAGGATTCTTGGACAGGCTTTCGGTGGTAAAAAGAAATTGGTGGGTGCAGCTGTCGCGCATATAGGCTTTGCGCTGTTGCTACTCGGTGCACTGGTAGCCGCGGCGACCAATAAGCCGATTTCACTGAACGCATCTAAATTTATCCCGGTTAAAGATTTTGAGAAGGCTGAAAAACCAGGTGAGAATATGGTTTTGTATAAAAATGAACCTAAAAAAATGGGACGCTTTACCGTTACTTATATCAGTGATACCACGGTTGCTCCCAACACCTTCTATAAATTGAATTTTAAAGTTTACGACGAAAAAAGCGGTGCGCTAAAAGAAGATTTTGATCTTAGTCCGCACATCCAGTCCAATGAGAAGATGGGCCTGATCGCGTCACCGGATACCAAGCATTACCTGACCTACGATATTTATACACATATTACGAGTGCTCCCGTTAAAGAGGAAGAAGATCACGCTCCGCATGAAGGACATAACGAGGAAGAAAATTATAAGGCGCCAAGGATCGTAAATGTCAGCGTGGGTGACACATTGCACACCAGCAGTGGTATCTTGACCGTGAAGGGCGTTAATCCTAAGCCTGCTGCTAAGGATTTGGTGATTGCCCAGGGTGACCTGGCTGTCGGATTACCAATTGAAGTTGATGTAAGTGGTAAAATCTATAAGACTGAGCCTATCTTTTTGGTAAAGGGCAATAACATTTTTGACTTTGCCAGGAACATTGATGAGCTGGGTCTGAGACTTAGGTTCACCAGGGTGTTTCCTGATCAGGGCAAGATGGAACTGCAGATCTTTGAGAAGCCTCAGCAGGCTAAAGACTGGGTAGTTTTTAAATCTATTGAATTTCCTTACATCAATTTGTATTGGGTAGGGACAATTATTATGGTCATTGGATTCCTGTTGTCTATTTTCAGAAGACAGAAAGAAATAGGTACGGTATAAAATGAAGGTAGTCTGTATCGGATCCGGTAATGTTGCAACACATTTTTGCGTTGCCTTGAAGGCAAAGGGAGCCGATGTAATACAGGTTTGGAGTAAATCTGACGAAAATGCCGCGGTCCTCGCCCGACTTATAGGTGCGCAGCCGGTCTCTGATCTTGCTTTAATTGACAAAACGGCCGCCTTATATCTGATCGCTGTAAAAGACGATGCGATTGCTGAGATTTCTGCCGTATTGAAGGGCATATCAGGCCTTGTGGTCCATACTTCAGGAGCAACAGATATAAGCGTGTTATCCGGGTATGAGAACTATGGGGTATTTTACCCGCTCCAAACGTTTTCTAAAAGCAGAGGTATTGACTTCAATAAAGTCCCCTTGTGTCTGGAAGCTGGTTCTGAGCAGGTAATGAAACGACTAAAAGAAATCGCAGGTAAATTGGGTGGCCCTGTCTATGAAGTGGACAGCCGGAAACGGAAGATATTGCATCTTTCGGCCGTTTTTGCCTGTAATTTTGTGAATCATATGTACGTCCTGGGCAACGTGGTCCTGAATGAGCATCGGCTCGATTTTGAAATGCTGCGGCCGTTGATCATGGAAACGGCGGAGAAGGTTCAGGCCGATCTGCCGGTTAATGTTCAGACCGGGCCAGCCGTTCGCCATGATGAGCAAACCGAGTTAAAACATCTGCAATTGCTTACAGGGGCGCCTCAATTGCAGGAAATCTATCAAACATTAAGTAACAGCATCAAAAAAACACATTAATAGTTATTATTGCCGTTTTTGGTGCTTATTTTTGAACACGATTATGAGTATTTTTAAATTAACAATAAATTTTGAAGAGCAGGGAAAAGAACCGATCGAACTGCCAATAGCTGGAGGCGAGTCGGTCTTGGATGCTTGTCTGGACCATGGAATAGAACTGCAGCATAACTGTGGCGGAGTATGCGGATGCAGTACCTGTCATGTTTATGTTTTAAAGGGCATGGATAACATCCAGGAGATCTCTGATAAGGAAGAAGATTTTATAGACAGGGCCGTAAGACCAAGAATTACTTCGAGACTTGGCTGCCAGTGTGTCGTGATCAACGGTGATATTGAAGTAAAAATACCTGACCAGTCTGAATTTTTGGGTCATTAATTAAATTATAAATAAAATAACATGCAGGATAAGTTTGCTTTGCCAATATATTGGAATGACCATGAAGATATTGCTCAGGAGCTCTACGAAAAATTTGGCGATGAGTTTAACGAAGCTAAGATATACCGGATTAGATTTACCGAACTCATAGAATGGGTTTTGGAGTTGCCTAATTTTAAAGGTAAACGTGAAGAAAGTACCGAAGGACACCTCGAGCAGATCCAATCTGCATGGGTGTATGAATGGAGAGATAACCAGGACTAATGTTTCTGCAGAAGCTGAAAGATATCAATGCCCTCCTTTTTGACGTAGACGGGGTACTGACCAATGGAGATATCATTGCTTCAGAAAGTGGTGAGTTTTTGCGTACATTTAATATCAAAGACGGCTATGCCTTGCAGCTTGCTGTTAAAAGAGGTTTTATCGTTGGCGTCATCTCAGGGGGGAAAGGACTGGCCATGCAAAAGCGCTTTGAAGGTCTGGGCATCCAGGAGATATTTCTGGGGGTGTCAGATAAAGTAGAAATCTACGACGCGCTGCTTAAAAAATACAGCATTTCTGCCAGCCAGATTTTATATATGGGCGATGATATTCCTGACCTTAACGTCATGAAGCTGGTGGGTCTGCCTGTCTGCCCGGCTGATGCGGTGCCTGAAATTAAGGAGATATCACAATATATTTCCCCCAATGACGGCGGAAGGATGGCTGTGAGAGATGTGATTGAAAAGGTGTTGAAGGTGCAGGGTAAGTGGTTTGACGAGTATCCTTCTGCAGCAGATTCTGGCAAATAAAAATAAGCTCTGCTTGTAACAAGTATGTTGCCTTTCGCAATTAAACTTCTGTTGTGCCTACCGCTCTAATTCATACAAAACGATAAAGCAATATGAAGAAATTATTGATGATCTGCGGATTGGTATTCAGTGTAATAACTTTCGCAAATGCCCAGGATGGACAGGGTCGCCGTGGCGGAACTCCTGAAGAAAGAGCTAAAGCACAGACGGAAAGGTTAGCGGAAAAAATAAAGCTGACGGACGATCAAAAAGCAAAGGTAAATGCGATCTATCTGGAGCAAGGGCCTAAAATGAGGAAACTGCGTGACTCATTGGGAGATGACAGGACGGCATGGAGAGGCGCCATGACGAAAGTCAACGAGCAGAGTGACGCGAAGATCAGTGCCTTATTAACGGAAGAACAGAAAAAAGCTTTTGTTGCCTGGCAGGAAGAAAGAAAAGAAGCGATGAAAAAAAGAGCTCAGGAGAACGGGAACCAATAGCGTTAAACGGTATAATCAAAATAATAAAAGCGACTTCAGGTCGCTTTTATTATTTTAGCGCAAATATTTAAAATGTATAAGCAAACTCTTCCAATAATTCTTGCATCCAAGTCACCACGGAGGCAAGAGCTCATGAAATCTATGGATCTTGACTTTCAGGTCGTACTTAAGGATGTGGATGAGAGCTACCCGCCTGAACTGCAACCTGCGGAAATAGCCCTGTATATTGCCGAAAAGAAAGCGGCTGCATTTATAGAAAACACAGAAAATGCTGTTGTAATCACCGCAGATACCATAGTAGCCTATAACCAGGAGATACTGGGTAAGCCGGCAAACATAGATGAGGCCGTAGCTATGCTCGGCAAGCTTTCCGGGTCCAGACATCAGGTGTATACTGGTGTTGCTCTTTGCTATCAGGGCCACTATACATCTTTTTATGACCTTACAGAAGTTTATTTCAGAACACTTACCAACGAACAGATCCATTATTACGTCGACAATTACAACCCCTTCGATAAAGCCGGGGCTTACGGTATTCAGGATTGGATAGGAATGGTGGCGGTTGAAAAGATAGCCGGTTCGTATACCAATGTAATGGGACTGCCGACGGAAAAACTCTACCAGGCGCTTCTGGCCATTTAATTTGTAAAATTATCTCGTCGGATAATTTCCAGTACACCCATCTTCAGATCGTAGGCGGAAAGGTGAAGGGTGCTCAGTTCCATTGTTTTGATGATGTAATTCGTCAGCAAAGCAGCAACTACAATCATATCCACTCTCAGCGGAATAAGGCCCTTTAATTGCTTTCTCTCCTCGTGGGTAGAACTGATCAGTTGTTCCGAGAGCTTTTGATAGGCCTGTAGATCCAGTTGTTCAGAAACCGCGTGCTGCAGATCGAAGTCATTAATCAATAGGGTGGCGAAGGTTTCAAAGGCACCTGCAGAGCCGATAAGGCGGCTGGGCCTATGCCACAAACAGGCCTCCTTCAGATCGGTCAGTTCATTTGCTACATGAGATAAAATAGCATTCCTGTCATCAGCACTGATCGGGTCTGTTTTGAAGTTAGCCTGCATGAGGCGTGCTGCCCCAATATTGTAGCTCTTTTTCCAGATTAGTTTTTCATCATTGCAAATGACGAATTCAGTGCTACCCCCGCCAATGTCCATGATCAGGGAAACCCCCTCGATCACACCCGAAGCCTTTACACCATTAAATATATACTCAGCTTCAAGGTCTCCATTGATGACCTCTATTTCAATGCCGGCTGTTCTGGCGGCATCAACAAATTCCTGCCCGTTTATGGCGCTTCTAACTGCAGATGTCGCTATAGCCCGGACAATTTGCACACCATGCTTGTCAATTTCAGCCCTGAAGTCTTTCAGCGTTTGGATGCCTCTGTCAAATGCTTCGGGAATAATGATATGATCATTGATACGTCCCTGGCCAAGTCGTACGGGTACATTAGTCTTATAGATGACGGCTATTCCGGAGGCTGAAAGTTCGGCAATGATCAGATGAAATGTATTCGTTCCCAGGTCTATAACAGCTGCTTTCATAAAAAAGGTATACTTATCACCGTAAAACTAATCATTTATTCCTGGTCGTAAATAAAGTCCTGATCTTATCTATAACACCAGTTCTCTTCTTCCTGGGATTTTCAGGGCCGATCAGAAATCCGTAAGGCTGCAGCTCCGGTACATTGTCGCAGACAATCTTTACAATGCCAAGCAAGGGTATGGCCAGTATCATTCCCGGTACACCCCATAGCGTTTCACCCAGTACGATCACCATGATGGTAAACAGCGGGTTAATGCTTACCTGTTCCCCAACCACCAGCGGCTCCAGAATATAGGTCTGGACAAACTGGACCACTGCATACACAACAAGCACTCCAATGATCATTTTGCTGTCCCCTCCCTGTGCAAAAACAGCCAGCAGGGTTATAGATGTACCCGTGAGGTTTCCTACAAAAGGGATGACTTCTAAAAGGCCACAAAGCACGGCAAAGAATATCGCGTTTTCAACGCCAACAATGCTAAAGCCTACCCCATACATTACCCAAAGCATAGCGATCATGGCACCCAGTCCGCTCAGGTAGTTCTGGGCTACTTTGCCTGCCTTATGTACCACGCCATCTGTCTTGCTTTTTTCATCTCCCGGTACCAGTTTAAGTATAAACTTCTTAATGTGCGAGCGGTATACCAAAAACAGGAACATATAAACAAGAACGAGTACAGTGTTTACTAAGATGCCAAATATGCTGCCTGCAAAGCTTGTCATCATACTTCCCGCACCTCCGCCCGAGCTTTGGCTCTGAGATTTGATCATTTCGTTCTGTGCACGTTTTGTAATACCAGCCTGTTCGTGAATCCATTGCTGCAGATTCGACAATGTTGAAGTGAGCCGTTGTTTCATGGCTTCCGTATTTTCCGCAAGACCGCTCAACTGCCATGAAAGTAAAAAAATGATCAGTGCTACTGCACTCAAAAAAATAATGATGCACAATAGTGACGAAATACCACGGTTAAGCTTTTTACTTTCAAACCAGTTGCAGAGCCTGATGAACAGCATAGAAAACACGGCAGCAAGTGCCAGTGGAATAAGAAAACCAGCAGCAAAATATAAACCAGCAAAGGAAAGAAAGAGGAACAAAACAATATAAACACTACGCTGAAGTTTTTCCATAATCTGTAAACACAACAAGACACCAGGCAGAAAGTTTGACGCACAAAAAAGGCCGTCTGCAAAGACGGCCTCATCATATAACATTTAGCTGTTATTCAAAATACTCTTTCATTTTTTCAAAGAAGCTCTTGTCGTTCTTACCGGGCTGCGGTTTGAAGTTAGGAGAATCTTTTAGTTTTTCGAAGATGGCCCGCTCCTCAGCGCTCAATGCCTTTGGTGTCCAGATATTGATATGGATGATCTCGTCACCACGATGGTAGGAATTGATCTCCGGAATACCCTTGCCCTTCAGGCGCAGCAACTTTCCGCTTTGTGTTCCCGGTTCTATCTTAATTTTAGCCTTTCCGTCTATTGTAGGTACCTCGGCGCTGTAACCCAAAGCCGCATCTACAATAGAAACATGGAGATCATAAACCACATTATTGCCTTCACGTTTCAGGCTTTCATGAGGAACCTCTTCAATCAATATGATCAGGTCGCCGGGTACGCCGCCATTAGGTGCCGCATTACCCTTGCCGCTCATGCTCAGTTGCATGCCGTCACTTACACCTGCAGGAATATTAATTGAAATGGTTTCTTCACCCCTCATAGTACCTTCACCATGGCATGAATTACACTTCGCAGTGATCTGTTGCCCGCTGCCGTTACAAGTAGGGCAGGTAGAAGTTGTCTGCATTTGCCCAAGTATGGTATTGGTTACCCTGCGCACCGCACCGCTTCCGCCGCATGTTTTGCAGGTACTAACAGACGACTTGTCCTTAGCGCCGGTTCCATCACAGGTTTTGCAGGTGATCTGCTTGTTTACCTTGATCTTTTTCTCGGTACCATTGGCAATTTCTTCCAGAGTAAGCTTTACTTTGATGCGCAGGTTACTGCCCTTGGCTACCCGTCTGCCCCCACCGCGCTGCTGCTGTCCGCCACCGCCAAAAAAGCTTTCAAACGGACTGCCGCCATTGCCGAAAATGTCACCGAACTGGCTGAAGATATCCTCCATGTTCATTCCACCACCGCCATATCCGCCGCCGCCGGCAGCACCACCAACACCCGCATGGCCATAATGATCATAGCGCTGTTTCTTCTCGGCGTTGCTCAATACCTCGTATGCCTCAGCTGCTTCCTTAAAATTGTCTTCAGCAGCCTTATCCCCCGGGTTCTTGTCCGGGTGATACTTGATAGCAAGTTTGCGGTAAGCCTTTTTAATTTCTTCTGCAGATGCGTTTTTGGCTACACCAAGCACATCGTAATAATCTCTTTTACTCATAATATTAACTACCCACTACAACTTTAGCAAAGCGGATCACTTTATCATTTAATGTATAGCCTTTTTCCAGTTCGTCTATTACCTTTCCCTTCATCTCCTCAGTAGGAGCAGGGATCTTAGTGATGGCCTCATGATTATCCGTATCAAAAACCGTATTGATGCTTTCCATCTCTTTCAAGCCCTTCTGACTCAACACACTTTTCAGTTTGTTATGCACCAGGGTAATGCCTTCACGGATCGGATTAATGTCAGTCGCGCTTTCAATGGCCTTATTGGCACGGTCAAAATCATCCAGAACAGTCAGCAAGGAAACGAGCACGTCTTTTCCGGCAGTTTGCAAAAGCTCTGTACGTTCTTTTTGCGTGCGGCGCTTATAATTGTCGAACTCTGCAAACAAGCGCAGGTATTTATCATTCAGCGCTGCATTTTCTTCTTTCAGTTTTTCTTCCGCCGAAAGTTCCGGAGCAGCTTCCGTATTTTCCAGGTTCTCAACGTTCTCCGCCTGTTCGGTACTCAATGTCTCTTCGTTATTATTTTCCACAATAGGATCTTCTTTAGTATTGTTCTTCTTCTTGCTAAACATAGTATAGTAGAATTTTTGGATGTGAGTTCAAAAGTTTTGCCAATAGGATATTTCAGTCATGCTGTCAGTTTTAATTAAAATATACTGACCAGAATGACTGAAAAAGAATTTTTGTCAGATTTTAAGGATTAAACGATCTGGGCATCCTCATGCACCACACCACCTTCACACTTGATGATCCTGGAAGGCATCATCCGGATGATGTGATAATCGTGCGTAGCCATCAGTACAGAAGTACCACTTTGGCTGATCTGCTTTAACAGCAACACGATTTCCTCAGAAGTGTCCGGATCAAGATTGCCCGTAGGCTCATCTGCCAGAATGATCTCAGGGTTATTCAATAAAGCGCGCGCAATCACTACCCGCTGCTGCTCGCCGCCCGAAAGCTCATGCGGCATCTTCCTGATCTTCGAACGAAGGCCTACTTTTTCCAGCACATCCTTAACGCGTTCCTGGATGAGTGCCTTATCATTCCAGCCCGTAGCCTTCAATACAAACTCCAGGTTTTTCTCTACCGTCCTGTCTGTTAACAGCTGAAAATCCTGGAATACGATACCCAACTTCCTTCTTAGGTAAGGAACATCTCTGATTGCCAGGTTCTTTAAATCAAAACCAGCTACAAGGCCGTCACCGTTACCAATATGAAGATCTCCGTATATGATCTTCAGCAAACTGCTCTTTCCCGAGCCGGTTTGTCCGATCAAAAATACAAATTCACCTTTGTCAATGTCCAGATTCACATCCGACAACACCAGGTGTTTTTGTTGAAATACATCTACCTTTCTTAAATTTATAACTGCGTTACCTGCCATTTTTAAATATCTATTTTAGCGATCTTCCCGAAGGGCAGATCCTGTACAAAACTCATTATATAAGGTAATTTGTCACCGAGACCCAGTTTTTCCAATGATTTATCTGGTCTGTCTACCCTAAAATACGCCAGTAAAGTAAATTTATCATCCCTCAGCTGAACGTAATCGGGTATCTTGGCTATGCCCTTTACTTTAATAACATACATCAGGTCAAAAATAGTATTTCAAATTGAGAAATAAGGCATCACCTTCATTTATCTGATGAGCGTCAGCGAACCGCTCAACGGTGCGATATCCTCCCGCAGATAGATCAGGTAATAATAAACACCAGTTGGGAGGTTCTCATTTTTGCGCTTTCCTTCCCAGGGTTTTTCATATCCCCTGCTTTCAAATACCAGTTCCCCATAGCGGTTCATAACTTTAACAGATGCGGTCTCAAAGGCATCGATAGCTGTAATGTTCCAAACATCGTTGTAGTTATCACCATTCGGACTAAAGGCATTCGGAATGATCAGCCGAGGATAAACTTTCACAAAAACCTCATCAACAGCAGTCGCACAACCAAAGCTGGACATTACGTTCAGGATATATCGGGTATCTTCCTTTGGAGACACCGTTGGATTCAGAGAAGTAACATCATCAATAGCAATTGCTGGCGTCCAGAAATAGCTGATTCCGTCTCCCAGGACCTGGCCTTCCAGTTTAGTGCTATACCCGTTCAGAATCTTTTTATCAGGACCTGCATCTGCTTTAGGTACATTGTGTACAATCACATTAACCTGTGTTTCCCTGTAGCAGGAACCGCTATAAACCTTCACCGTATACAAAGTCGTTTCTGTGGGTGAAGCTATAGGATCAGCAATGCTGCTCGAGCTCAAACCGATAGAAGGCGACCAACTGTAAGAAGTCCCTCCGCTCGCGAGTAGCCGTACACCATCTCCTGCACAGATCTCAGGCTCAGCGTCGTCTACAACCGGAACCGGCGGAGGAATGATATCTACATTTATGCTGGCACTAACCTCACATCCGAAACTGTTAATAGAAACGGTGTAAAGTCCGGCCATTGTGTTGTTTGCACCCTGGAGCACCGGCGATTTTTCCCGGGAAAATACCGGGCCGCCATCCTTTCGCCATTCATAAGTACCCGGCGCATCAGCCACATCTAAAATTATGGCATCCCCGACACAGACCGGACCGTTACTAAGGGCAACAGGAAAGGGTGCCAGGTTGGCCCGAAAGATAAGTACCGGAGATACCGTACGGCAGCCCGGAGAATCGAAATTACCGGGTTCAGCAGCAGTCAGCCTATAACGGTAATCTCCCGGTGCCGGATTGGAAATGGCCAAATCATAAAAAAGGCCCATTGCACCAGGAATGTCTGCCCAGCCGTTCGGTGTTTCCTGTTGCCATTGATAGCGAAGCGTTGCAGAGCCCCGCACTTCGGCAGATAGTTGAAATACAGCATTTGTATTTTCACAAACATTTTCCATCTGCGTAAAACCGGTGCCAATTCCTGTATTGATGAGGGGCCCGCATGCGCGGAACGTGATGTCATCTATGGCAAGGTCATTGCCGCCATCGCCGTTAGGATTGTCCACATTGCTGATCATCCGGATCTTTACCCTTGCTGCCCCGGTAGTTTCGAACAGGAATCCGTATTGTTTCCAGTTTGGGTCTCTATCGGGGATATCACCTGTATTATAACGTCTCAGTTCATTGTTGTTCATATCCAGAATCACAAAAGTAATGTTTGGCTTCAGGCCATCATATTCCAGCATGTTGATTACCCAGGCAGCAAACTCATAGGTGGTATTCGGGCAAAGGTCTATCGGTATGGTCGATTCATAAAAAATCCCCCTGGATTCATCGGCGTTTATAACCATCATATAGCCATTAAGGTCGCCCGGCGTGTGGTTTCTGAACTCATACCAATCTCTGTTCATGCTTCTTGTAGATTGTGCGATCGCATAATCACCATCATTTACACGGGTACTGTTTACGTAGTTATAGCTCCTGATCCCAAGGCTGGGGCCAAACGGAGCAGATCCCCTTCCGAAATCAATATTGACCACCGGATCCCCAAGTGAGCCGGTACATACCTGCGCCAGGACCTTTGAAGAACAAAAGAACAGGGTCAAAACCAGTATTATTAATTTTGGATATCCAGGAACCAATGCATTAAATTTAGCAATACAATATAGCGCTTATTCCGGTTAACTGATTTTGCTTCTGGTAATTAATGTTTGAAAACGAAGATTTTGCAATCTATTTAAGCCAGCCATAATTTATGATACCTGCTTACGCCAGGATCAACCCTTAAATGGATTGCAAAAAACTGGCCGTGTCGACATTGTCTGCGTAATCCCACAGCCTGGGGTGCTGGCTGTGCCCGAAACCCAGAGCCGGAGTGTACTGTTTAAGGTCGGCGGTACTGACTACGCACTGAATATTTTCCTGCTGATCCTTCAGTATCTGCACTACGTCTTCCAGACGCTGGTACCTTTCATAGTAGATTACAGACAGGGGAGAAGCCAGTCCAGTATCTTCTCTGAGCAGCAAAAAACCGTTGTCATAATGCTGTGCCCCGTTTACCAGGTAAATGGATTTGTTATAATCGTAGTTGTTATTGTATTTAAAATGATTGGCGATGTCTTTGAACTGTTCTAAAGGCTCAAAGAAATGTTTAATGTCGTAGGCCTCCGGAATGTAAAGCTTCGACACGTTGCGGCAGCCCAGCCCAAAGTAATCAAACAAGTCGTGCCCCAGTTCCGCAATGTCTTCCGGACGCTCATTTCCCGTTAATACCGCCACGCTGTTGCGGTTTTTGCGGATGATATTGGGCACTTTTCCAAAATAATACTCAAAATATCTGGAGGTATTGTTACTTCCTGTGGCGATGATGGCATCAAAATCTTTAAGGCGATCCGTATAGACGATGTGCCGTGCCAGCAGCGGTTCTATTTTAACCA
>Ga0126314_10000285_pt1 | contig 25231 bp, 21 predicted proteins | sample Plot105B_FD_92535 | JGI IMG/M metagenome (GOLD analysis project Ga0126314, IMG submission 92535) | Serpentine soil microbial communities from UC McLaughlin Reserve, CA, USA - Plot105B | ecosystem: Environmental > Terrestrial > Soil > Grasslands | place: USA: UC McLaughlin Reserve, Lake County... | reverse complement strand
CCGCTGACTTCAAACATTACGTCGACGCTTTCAACCAGGCCGATAATGAATATTATCGCAATTTTATTGGTAATGAGGACAGCTGGACATTCCTGTCGGCAAACATTCCGCTCTTAGACTGCCCAGATAAGGACCTGGAGCGAACCTATTATTTCAGGTGGTGGACTTATAGAAAGCACATAAAAAAAACACCTGAAGGGTATGTGATTACCGAATTCCTGCCAGATGTACCCTGGGCGGGCAAGTACAATACCATCAGTTGTCCTGCATCCCAACATTTCTACGAAGGCCGCTGGCTGCGCGACAACACTTATCTAAACGATTATGCTAAGTTTTGGTTCAAGGGTGGAGGGAATCCCCGGCTCTACAGCTTCTGGGCAGCCGATGCCATCTATAACCAGTATCTCGTCAATGGCAATCCTGCAAGTGTCAAACAATTGCTGCCAGATCTGATCAGCAACTATGCTGAATGGGAAAAAGAAAAGCTGGATGCAAATGGCCTGTTCTGGCAGGTAGATGACAGAGACGGGATGGAGGTTTCTGTTTGCGGCAGCGGGTACAGACCTACAATTAACGCCTATATGTACGGTGACGCCCTGGCGATCAGCAAAATTGCAGGTGTTAGCAAAAGTGAAAAACTCTCAAATATTTACAGGATAAAGGCAGAACAGCTAAAAAACAAAGTTCAGAATCAGCTGTGGGACCAAACCTCAAACTTTTTTAAAGTGAAGCCCAGGCAACCCAATGCGGTACTTTGCGACGCCAGAGAACTCCTTGGTTATACCCCATGGTACTTTAATTTACCTGATGCCGAATATTCCAGAGCGTGGCAGTACCTTACCGATAGCACTTATTTTAAAGCACCGTTTGGGCCTACAAGCGTGGCACGTAATCATGTAGGGTTTAAATTATCTTACGAGGGCCATGAATGCCAATGGAATGGACCAAGCTGGCCATACTCAACCTCAATCACATTAACGGCAATGGCCAATCTGTTGAACAATTACAACCAGCATGTCGTCGGGCGCAGTGACTACTATAATCTGATAAAAACATATGCAGTCAGCCAGCAAATCAAGGATGGTAGTGGAAAGCTCGTGCCCTGGATCGATGAAAATCTCAATCCGCTCACCGGCGACTGGATTTCACGTACCCGGTTGAAGAACTGGGTAAACGGTACCTGGGCTAAAGACAAAGGAGGAGTGGAGCGCGGAAAGGATTATAACCATTCTACATTCTGCGATCTCATCATATCAGGGCTGATCGGACTACGCCCTTCAGAAGGCAGGCAATTGGTCATCAATCCGCTTGTGCCGGAAGGTAAATGGGATTACTTTTGTCTCGATAAGATATTATACCACGATAAAGAGCTCACCATCCTATACGACAAATTTGGAACAAGGTATAAAAAAGGCAAGGGCTTCATGATCTGGGTCAATGGACAAAGACTGGTAGCTTCCAAAGTGCTTAAAAGGGTAGTGGTTAATTTATAGTACTCATTACCGCAAGTGCTTTGGCTTCAGCCCTTGCTCCGCACATTCTACGATCTCGGCAATCCGTCTTTGCCTTGTCTCTACTTGTTTGGCCAGTACAATCCATTGAAGCAAAGCCTTCTTAGAAGACTTGCTCAGGTTTTCAAAGAATTCTCTGGCTGCCGGCTTGTTTTGAAGTTCCGCTCTTAAGTCCTCCGGGACAATCAGTTCTTCAACCTCATCTAAAATTGTCCAGGAACCATTTTGTTTTGCGGCTTCAATGCCTTTGTAACCGGCTTCTGTCATTAAACCCTTTTCAATCAGCTGCACCACTTTTTGCTTATTGATTTTCGACCAGGTACCATTTGGCTTCCGTTTACTGAAAAACTGATGCGTTCTTTCATCGTCAATCTTTATTTTCTTGCTGTCGATCCAGCCAAAACATAACGCAACCTCTACAGATTCACTCCATGTTAATGATTTTTTACCCGAACTCTTATTGTAGCAAACAAGCCATACAGCCTGTTTTGAAAGATGGTTTTCCGCTAACCATTTTCGCCAGTCTGTGGGGCTCAACGGATAAAATATTTCTATTTCCTGCATTTTACTTTAACGGTAGCTTCAAGCGCTACGGTTTTAAATGAAAGGTACATAAACATCCATACACGAAGTAAAAAAATCTTGCGTACAAGTTGTGCACACGTGCTAGATTTCCCACTCCAAATACTTATTTAAAATATCCTGATAATCCGATTGAAAAGGGATCGTCAGGTAAACACCATTGGGCAGCAACAACAATTTAGTAGGGTAAGACCTGATCTTAAAATCAATTTCAACCTTACCATCCGACATCAGTACCTGGTAAGAATATTTTGTTCTCGACATAAAGTCGTCGACGTTTTTCTTTTTGTCAAAACATGCGATGGTAGTGACCACTAACTTATCCGGGCTGGGATTTTTTAAATGAATCGCATCAATTTTATCAATTTCCGCAACGCAGGCCCCGCACCAGGTGCCCCAGAAATCGACAAAGACAAATTTACTGGCCTGGTCCTTATTGGCGACCATAAGCCCTGAGCGCTCTTGTAGCGAAAACTTGGGAACAGCGGGTAATTTTGCTTTAAGGGTATTGTTAAAGAAGGTTTTGAAATCGCCGGTAGGAAAAACCTTCATGTAGTCTTCCTTCAGTTTAGTATACCGTTCAGGTTCCAGAATCACCATCTCTACATTTTTTTGCAAGCGTGCTTCGTCGCTCATGCCTGCATTTCCCCCGGATGCAAGGTACAGATCCGTGTAGGATACATAAGGAATAAAGCGGTAATCCACTTTCAGCGCATGGTCATTGTCTACCCGGTCCTGCTGACTCGGCAGGTGATCGGCAGCCATTTGCAGGTATGCCGTTTCAGTAGTTTTCAACAGCTGGCTTTTGCGGTAATAAGCATCTGCAAGATTCTTTTTGTAGATCACCTTGTTGGGTAAAATAAAATGTTTAAAGATAAACGGAGAGACGTTTTCTATTGATCCCGAGTTTAGCAGGTCAATTTTTTTCTTATCCAGATCGATGGTGTAATCAATATAGGCCAATTTTATAGAGTCGGGAACCCGTTTCTTAACCAGTTCATCGTAGATCAATAGTCTGTAGCGCCCGGCCTTATCGAATACAGAATTGAACTGTGTATTGGCTATTGCGGCAAGTTCGCCCGGGCTGGTGGCCAGTTTTGCACGTACATAAGTTTTCATACCCGCCAGCAATTCAGTCGCTATAGGTATTTTAAGAGCTTCAATCTCCTGAATGATGCCCAGTGCCTGTTTCAGGGAGTCTTTATCCTGCAGTCTATAAATCAAACCACCAAAATTATCATGTATCGTATTACTGGTATTTTCCATGTTCCTCAGGTAATAATCATCCCCTTTGAATTTGGTAAAACTAAGCGTAATCGCTTTTTTAACGTTACTGAAATCACCTCTGGACAAATCTCTGGTCAACTTATTTTCCACATCATTACTATGCGGTAGAAACTCGTAGGGAACTTTGTTCAGGGTTTCCCAATAGCCGCCAGTATTCAGATAAGTTAAAATGCCCAGCCTGGCACCCATATATTGGTAGTCATCCTTTGCGAAACCTTTATCCAGGGAATCCAGTTGATGCAAAATATTAGCCTCAATGGTCTGGCTTCCTTTCTCTTCTCTAAAAAGCATGGCCAGATCCTGTATTTTACGGGTAGCTTTTTTGAAGGGCGTATAATAATCATCATAACCCATCCGGCTTGTAGCCTCCGCCAGCAATGGTGATCGATCAGGCATAGATTTTGAACCAGGCACAATCAGGTTAAACTTGCGTACCGTGCGCGAATTCGCCGTTACAGCTCCTGTTGCAGATTTGGTGGTTTCCGCAGAATCCAGACTCGAAGATGGGATTAAGCCAGTAGGATTCCCATATATAGCGAGTTTTTTGAGTTTGTATTGGGTAATCTGATCGGTGTTTTTGCTAACGTAAGCCGTATCTAGTTCTTTAGCTGAACGTTTAAAGAAAGAAGAGAGCATTTTTACGCGGTCCTCGCCGACAAGGGCATCTAAAAGTTCCGGATGCTTCTGATAGGTTTCAGGAATGCGCAGCTCCTTCACTTTGGACAATACGGCCGCCTGAATTTCTGCCAAACCATTTATCGCTTTGATATTGCCATTTTCATCCATAACCAGTTCATAAGAAGAGTTAGCCATAATTTTATTGGCTACAGCTAAAAATACATTCGGCTGTTCCGACAGATCAGCTTTAGAATCCAAAATATTGTTTTCTCCCCATTCTGTAAGAAACTGTTCCGGTGAGGCCTTTAAGGTATATACGCCATTTTTATGACTGATGACCTCAAATTTCGTACGCCAGTAACCATAGCTTGATGAAGATTGGTCCCCATTCTTCCACTCAGAACTGTTTACACCTTCATAACTGAATCTCTGTCCGGGTTTTAGTTTTAAATTCTGTGATTGCGCGATACCGCAGATCATCAACAAGGTAATTAAGAGCGTAATCTTCATTGTAATGGATTTATTGAATGGTTATTAAATATACGTATTCTTAAAGAACTCGATTCATACCTAAAGTTAACTGTTATCAGAAACCCGGCAAGTTAAATATTGTTAAATGTGATAGGATAAGACGATTATATAAAAGAAAAGCGCATTAGCCTTATTTTTCATAAATTAGAGCTATTGAATAAAAAACATCTGATATGAGCGACATAAACCTCGGAGCATTCTGCATCAGCCTTGCGGTGAAAGATATTCACGCGTCAAAAGCATTTTATGAAAAATTAGGCTTCACCGAAACGAGCGGAAATATAGACCAGAACTGGCTGGTTTTGAGAAACGGAGATAAAGTGATTGGCCTGTTCCAGGGGATGTTTGAGAAAAATATGTTAACCTTCAACCCGGGCTGGAACCAGCAGGCCCAACCTGTGGCTGAATTTACCGATGTACGGGAAATCGCCAGACAACTTACTGCCAACGGCCTGGAACTAGGCGAAACACCCAAAGGCGAAAGTGGCCCGGCTTACATAACCCTGACGGATCCCGATGGCAATCCTGTCTTGATAGATCAGCATCGCTGAGATTTTATCCTTTACGACAAATCATCTAAAATTTCATAAAATGGCAACAACAAATACCTATTTAAACTTCAATGGAAACTGCGAAGAAGCATTCAACTTTTATAAATCAGTATTCGGAGGGGAGTTTACCTATATCGGTCGATTTGGTGATATGCCCGACAGTGACGAATATAAAGTTCCCGAAGGTGACAAAAACAAAGTAATGCATGTTTCTCTGCCAACTGGTGCTTCAGTTTTAATGGGCAGCGATAATGGCGAACATTATGCAGCATCATTTGTAAAAGGCAATAACTTTTCCGTTTCTATAAACACCGACAACAAGGAAGAAGCGGATAACCTATTTAACGGACTTTCTGCGGGCGGACAAGTAACCATGCCTATGAACGAAACCTTTTGGGGTGCTTATTTCGGTATGTTTACCGATAAATTTGACATCAACTGGATGGTAAATTACGATGACCCTGCTAAACAGCCACTATAGGATCTCATTTTACAATAATATGTTTCATTTTACTTTCACCCTGGTTGATTCAATGTAGTGGGAATTATTATTTATATTTAATTAAATATAACTGAACAGATTCAAAGTTGCCCGCTCATGAAAAAGATTATCGCACTCCTGTTTTATGTATGCTGGGGCTATCAGTTACATGCTCAGGAACTCAATCGCATATTTGATGATTATGTCGAACAGGAACGATACCCCAATTCAATTTACGTTTGGGGTGGAATAAACAGGATTCCACTGCCCGGAAAAATCTTCATCCATCCGCGGCTACTGGGTGATACTGAACATTTCCCGAAGGTCATCGTAGTAGACGGAATTGACGCGATCAGAGCTTTGTTGCACCCGGAGATCCGGGATAAGGTGAGTGGTTTGGTTGTTACTGTACCCGATTCTGTTGAATTCATCACTACGATCGCCGAAATCATTAACTTTCCCAATCTGCGATATTTGCATGTAGGAGCAGAACCCGGAGTGGTAGACAGATCTTATGCGCATGAGCAGGGTAACCGCTACAAACTTCCAGACAACATTCTGTTACTAAAAAAACTCGAAATCGTTGGCTTTACCGGAGGATATGTGGACCTGGATGATGCCTTTCGGAAGTTGTCCGAACTAAAATCCCTGAAGGCATTATCATTGAATATGATCTATAAACCGATTCCTGCAAGACTCACAAATTTAAAGCAAATACGTCTGATTAGCCTCATTGGCAATAGCCTGAAAGGACAAGACCTGAGTGTCGTAAAATGGGAATCTGTAAGGATCTGGCGCCCAGATGATGAGATGCTCGAAGAGTTGGCCCGCATGCCATCTCTTAACTCCCTGGAGCTTAAATCTCCGAAGTTCAATATCAATGTATTACTTAATTTCAAGCGCTTGAAAAGGCTTTCCATAAGTGGCATTGCTTTGGAAGGCACCGATCTGATTCAGCAAATCAGTTTAATGAAAAACCTGACCTCGCTTAAATTAACTCGCGCACAAGGCCTCGATCTAACCGGACTTTCGAAGCTGAAGTCTCTGAAGCATCTAGAACTTACCGGTTATAATTACCCATTAAAAAACTCGGGTGACGTGTCTGAAATATCCGAATTGACCCATCTGGAAGAATTGAAACTGGGTGCTTACTATTTGTCCCGGATCCCGGATGTTTTTGATAAGCTGAAAAACCTCAAGTTTCTCAGTTTGTGGTCCGGAGAGCGCGACTTGCCGGAAAGTATATTCCTGCTCCCAAAGCTGGATAGTCTGGTCATTTCAGGTACGGGCATCCGGTCCCTGCCAGACCTTCCGGTTTATGGCTTCCGAAAAATTAAGGCTTTACGCATCAACTCGACCAATGTACACAGTTTGCCTGAAGCCTTACTGAATCTGCCAGATCTGGAGATTCTTGACATATCCAAAAACGAGATTTCCAGCCTACCGGCCGATGGCTGGCCGCAACTTAAAAAGTTGAAGCACCTATATCTTCAAAATAACAAGCTGGGTGCGGTGCCTGAGGCTATTGGACAACTAAACGAACTTCAATTTCTCAATGCTTCACATAACAAGATTCGCGCAATTCCAGCATCCCTTGGTAACTGCATAGCATTAAAGCGGTTGATTTTAAACAACAACCAAATTTCGTTTTTTCCTGAAGAGTTGAAGGCAGCAAGTGCCCTGGAGGAACTGCGCTTAGCGAACAACCCCAATATTGACGGGCCGTCTGTCTGGAAATTGATCCTGGCTGTTCCCCGGTCTGATCTTTTCATTGATTTAAGTAATACCGGCCTCAGCAAGCTACCTGAAAGTGGCAAATGGAAAACTATGAATTTTACCGAACTGATTCTGGACAGCAACAAACTGCAAACACTACCACCCACATTTAGCCAAATCGACGATTTCAACAGAATCAGTTTGAGGGGCAATCCGCTATTGATGCCTCAGGAACTGGCCGACGTGAGGATCGTTAGCAGAGCGGACCTGAAAATCGTGTTTGATCAGCTGAATGTTCCTATGACAGGTAAAGATGTTAGCAAAGCAGATTATGCATTGGTATTACTGGATCGGATTACTTATTTATATCGGTCAAAAGACTGGGAGCGAGTGGTGGTCTTCGCAGACAGTGCTTTAAAATTAGATGCTGCCAGCTACCACAAATCCTTTTATACTTCCTATATCGGCATCGCGAGGTTTCATACAAAAGATTACAAAGGCGCTATCAAAGAATTAAAACGCTTCGAACATCTTGAATACAATAACGCATATTACTCTGCAAACCTTTATGGAGAGGTAGAGTTGTGCCTCTCTGATGCGTATCTGGCGCTGGGTGACAAAATCAGCGCTGCACAGGTAAGCAAAAGATTTGCAAAGAACAGAGATGAAGTGGAAAGCTTTTTTACTTTCCTGTCTCATTATCTTAAATCAAAAGATCGAAAAGGTATAAATGACCTACTGGAACGCGCATTGCCCGCATTTGCAAAAGCGCTGCTGAACGAGCGTCAGCCCAATGGGAACCCTAGGCCTTCTTTTCTCTGTGAATATGCGGAAGTACTGATCATTGCCGGAAAGGCGAAGGAGTCGGCAGCCTTGCTAAGATCTATGACGGATGAAAATTACCGTAAGCCTTACGTGTCGATTAAAAATTGCCTGCTGGCCATAGCGGTCTACTTATCTAAAGAAAAGACTTTTGACCAAGCGCGGGACGGGCTGGCAGCCGCAATTGCCGCCCAGCAAAAGATCAGCAAAGACCGTTGGAGCTTTGAGACGCTCAACAATTGGTCAGATTTTAGCAGTAATTCTAATCTTCAAAGAAGAAATCTTGAATCCCTGCAGCGCATTGCTACGGAGGTTACAGGAAAGTAATGAACCCTTAACACGTATTCATGAAACGCTTTATCACACTGCTACTAGCCGTCACCAGTACCCTCGCTTACGGACAGGCACAGAAAAAACAATTTGATTTAAAGGAATTCACAGCATTTGAATCCAATGCGCTTAGGTTCGATCAAATCGTGCCCGATAGCAACTATCTGTATTGGAAATGTCTGTCTACCGCTATGCATTTGATAAAAGGGCAGGAGCAGGTGGTCGCCGAATGGGGTGACACCAAATACGCCAAACGTACACGAAACATTTACAGCAGCCGTGGATTTCTGCTTGGCTGCGGGCCGGGCTTCTGTTACAATTATATTATCGCAGTCCGAAAGGATAAAAAAGTAGAAGTGATAGACCGGGACGACCTGTTTCAGCTTGTACAGCTATTATAAAATATTATATTTACAATCACCGAATCATTAACGCTGGTATGAAAAACAAAATCCTCAATCTTACCCTAATCGGCATGCTCATCTGCGCAGCCGGTTTCGCACAAACCCAAAAGAAAAAGACCAATACAGCAGCCAAGGTTAAGACGTCATCAAACAGCACAGCACATATCGGCACCTGGAAACTGATCAGCCAGAAGATCACTTATCAAAACGGTCAAATGTTAATATCAGACAGCGGATCTGTTTTTTTACGGAAAATATTAACACCCACAAATTTTGTTGTCATCGTAGAAAAGAAAGTACCAGAGCTGAACAATAGAAAAATCGCAGCCTCAGTTTCCGGAGGAACCTACTCTCTGGAAAACGGAAATTATCAGGAATTTACCAAATATGCCGCTTTTGATGGATTCGAGAAAATGAAAGTCAACTACAAACTCACTATAAAAGATGGCCAGCTGCATACGATCGGCACGATAGGCGGGCCGGAAATATATGAAGAACTCTATGAAAGAGCAGATTGGTAATTATGATCATATGAAATGAGAATATTTTTCGTAATGCTCCTGTTAAGCCTTAGGACCACAATTTCCTGCGCACAACAGGAATTCACTATGAACCAGGGCGGCACCATTCAAAAAAACTATTTTACAGAGATCGGATACGAAGACATCAGATGGGCACCCATTGTCAATGTGACCATCAACGGTAAAACGTATCGTTTTCTTGTGGATACCGGAGCGGGTAATGCCATCACAAAAAAGCTATTTGACGAACTGAAGCCCGAGGTGATGAAGAAGATGCCCATCTCGGACGCCAATAACGAGACAGACAGCCTGAATATCGTAAACCTCAAAGAAATCAAGATCGGCGATTTGGTCTTCAATAACATTCCGACCATAGTCCCCAAAGACCCCTTGATTTTCGATTGCATGAAGATCGACGGATTTATCGGCAGCAATATGCTGCGAAACTCTATAGTGCAATTTTCATCCAAAACCAGGAAAATTGTAATTACAGATCAACCGGAAAAACTGAATCTGCAGCAAAAGCAAGGTACGGATATGCACTTAACGCCAAGCCAGAGCCTCCCTATTGTCACCCTCGCATTTGTTGGCAAAGGGTCGGGTACCATTCCGACACTTTTTGATACCGGCTTCGCAGATTTTTTTAACCTTGCCCTATTTCATTTTAATGCTACTCAACAAGCGGAAGTGTTTAACGTGCAGGCGAAATCAACCGGCAGAAATAGTTTAGGTCTGTATGGTTTTGGAAACGACACCATACAGTATCGTTTGCAGGTGCCAGAGTTACATATCAATGGAACAGTGTTCAAGAATGTAAACCACAATACCACCGTAGGAGACGATTCCATAATCGGCGCACGTCTGCTGGATTATGGAGTCGTAACAGTAGATTATAAAAGTAAAAAATTCTACTTTGAACCTTATGAAGCTTCTTTCGATCTGTCCAATGGCTGGTTTCCGGTAAGCGTCATTCCTAGAGACGACAAAATTTGGATAGGAATGATCTGGGATGAGCAACTAAAAGGTAAAATCAACCTTAACGACCAGGTTCTTGCCATCGATGGCGTCGACTACGCTCATGTTTCGACATGCGAATTCATGATGAAAACAGTCATTTTTAATGGGACAAGCCAAGCCGTTCTAAAGCTGCGGGGTGCAGATGGAAAGATCAGGGAAGTGACGATATACAGGAAGTGAAAAAGGGGAGCGCATAAAAATCCCAACGATCAGGAAATTCCAAATATCGTTATCAACATAAAGGAGGATAAGTTACAGTCCGTTTTGGAAAATCTAAAATCAAAAGATTTAGTCGTTTCGGAATAGGGCCTTGACTCACTTCTCCTGAACTTGCTATCAAATGTATTTTTAAAATCTATAAAAAATTAACCATAGCACATAATCCCGTGAAAATTGAACGAGATTTACCTAATGGTTAATTGGATTCTACAAGTCCGGTTTATATAAATAGTGATTGTATACTTCATGTTAACTTATTCGTACATGAACCATACATGAACCATACATAAGCCATACCTGAACCATACCAAAGCCATATCAAAGCGTCTGATTATGGTTTTGTACCGGCCCGGCTTCATCTTAAATAAAGCTAAATTCAATGCTATAGATGATAAGGGATAATTGTGGTAATAGCATATTTATGCGTTTGCAGGATCGATGAATATGCTTAACTTTATGTACCAAATAAGATTATGCAACGCATCTCACTATCAATCAAGTACCTTGTATTGCTCTTGCTTCTGGTTAAGCATGGAGAAAGTTTAGCGCAGCAAAGTGATGCTGCTGCTATAAGATTATCCCCGCTGAATTTGCCTGGGGACGAAAAAGTGGTTATTAAGGGGAATATTAAGCGGTTAAATACTTCATCTCCCACTGCCACGGGCAAATTTACTTTCCAGTACCGTGACTTATTAACGGGAAAAATGGTGATTATCCCGATAGATATGGATACTGCTGGTAATTTTAGCACTACAATACCTCTAAATGGCATTCAGGAACTTCAATTGAACCAGACCCATAAATACGGTAACCACATAAATGAAACCGGAATGATAGAATTCCTATTCTATGCCCGGCCAGGTGACGACATGGAAATGGAGTACTTTTTTACTGAAGACTTTAAAACGCGGAGGATTAAATTCGGGGGTAACTTTGGTAAGATAAATAACCAGGCCCGTGCCTATCAGGATAAACTTGAAACCACTGAATTTGATCCGATAGTTAAATACGGATACATTGATTCACTGCCATCTTCTGCATACCCGGAAATAAAAAAATATGTGGAAAGGCAGTTAAGGGCAGGGCTCGCCTACAATGCTGCCTACTTCGCATCTGTCAGAACGGAGCCGTTTTTACGCATACATGCAGATGCAGACATGCGCTATGCAGCGGCCACTGGATTGGTATACGCTGCATTTAAAAGGAAAATAGTTGATACTGCGCTGAATAGTTTTTTTAAAGCGCATTCCATTAAATTGAATGACCCGCAGTTATATAACAACAATAGATATAAGATTTTTATCGATTGGTATTACTTAAAATTGAAACATGAATTTGGTGAAGTGAAAGCGCTGCCCGATACGAAACTAAGTGACCTGGGAAAATATCTGCTTCATAGTCAGCCAAAGCTTATTGAAGAAGATCGGGTGCTTGCTGAAAAAATGACCGATACAGCCTACAAATTTAATGATGATGAAAGCAAGCAAGTGGGTAATCGTCTGTTAAGCCCTTATATTGGTGAATATGAATCTGCGATAGCAACCAAAAAACTGTTTGAACACCTGTTGTCCATTGATGATCGTTTCCTGCGGGAGAAATTTGTTCACAGGCAACTTAATGAAGTTATAGATGATCAGAAAATCCCCACAATCAAAGCACTGATAGATACCTATAAAAAGAAAGTTAAGCCCAGCCGGGTTAAGGATCTTTTTCTTGAGCGGTACAACCAGGAATATAGACGGGTTTATGAAAATAAAATTTCCTCTTTTTCAATTTTGAATGATATCGACAAGCTGGACCCTGATGCTGTCGTATCAGATATTTTGAAAAAACACAGGTCGAAGGTGATCTATTTGGATGTATGGGCCACCTGGTGTAAGCCCTGTATTGCGGAAATGGGCAATTCGCAATTACTTCGCGAAAAATTGAAAAATGAGGATGTAGTATTTGTTTATGTATGTATCAGTTCAACTTCTCAGAGTCAATGGCAGCAATTGATTGCTGCTAATGATATGGAGGGCGATCATTATTTTTTGAACGGGAAGCAAACTTTAAAATTTACTGAATTTTTTAATGTTAAATCGATTCCGAGGTATTTGATTTTTGACAGAACCGGAAAATTAATAAACGCAACAGCAGCAAGGCCCGGGGAAACCGGGGCGTATGATGAACTAAGATCCAGTCTTATAAAACAGGCGGAATAGCGCTTATGAAATACATGCTTAAAACTTAGCAACCTTAAATATTAACGCTTAACTCCATCCATGATGAATGCTCTTAGGCTGCTTTACAATTCAGTTCTGAATCGTTCGTACTCAACTTCAACATGAACCTTGCTCCAACCGTCCGGGGTGTAGATGTTTTTTTCCATTATTATTTTTAAGCGATTGTTGGGTAAAATGCTTACGGATAGTGGTAAAGGAAAAGAAGGATCGGGGCGGTCTCTAAAAACATTTAGCTTCATGTTTTCCAGATCGATGCTAAAGGTAGCCCCGGTAGCCTGGTTGGCGAAATTTACATACACTGCACCTGAAGGATCCGGCGTACTTAAAAATTGGTTGGGCCATAGCTGGGAGTATATGGAAGGTCCTGTTTTTTTGTTTACCCTTAAATCGAGGTAGACTTTCTCAAGATTAGGTATTTCTGACATCAGATTTGATGAGGCAGAACCGTCCAGGTTAAGGTCGACTGACCGGTCTGCTACAGCTTTTATAATTTTGTATTTGCCTTCAAAACGAGCTTTTAAGTCGTCATCTTTCCCTACGGCATTCTTCTTACAGCTCTGAAGGAACAGAAAGTAAACACATCCGAAACAGATGAGTGAAACTTGCAATATAATTTTCATGTGCGCGGATTACTAATTATAAACTAAAGCTCAGGTCCCGGAGGGCCCTGGTTGGGCTTTATAGTTCAAAGATAATCAATATTCATTTATGTAATCCGGTGCATCTCTGCATCCTTTTCCAAGCAGATCATTTAAACCCATATTGCTATGAGCCTTAAACCTTTTTTATCCTTTTCGTTATTATTGTTAATTTTTTTACTTTTCAGCTGCAGCCAAGAAAGAAGAGAGATCAAAGATCTGATGAGACTTGAAACAACCGTTATGTATAAAGCTGTAAATGAAAAGGATACGGGATGGTTTAGAATAGATACATCCGGTCGTCAAATCATCGGCTTGCTAACCTTTCATTATCATAATGGTAAAAGTTATGATGGTCAATTTAAAGGAGAAATGTTTGGTGACACTTTGAAGGGCTATTATGATATTAAAACGAGGGAAAATGGTAACTGGTATCGAAACCCGGTGGCTTTCCTGAAGCGCAAAGGGCAATTGACTATGGGTATTGGAGCTTTTATCGTTCCAAATTGGGGTTCGCCGTATTTTGATAATGGTGTGCCAATCAATTTTGACAAAGGAAGGTTTGTTTTTAATGTGCAGAACTCCCTCGAAAACCTATCAGCAGGGCGGTTTCATAAATATTGATTTTCAAGACCCCTTAAAAAATTGTATCTTAAACTAACCAAATATAAAAGCTATGAAAACGCTCAAAATCCTTATGCTGCTGATTTTAACCGCTGGCATCGCAAACGCCCAGTCATCAACAGAGGTTTCTGGAGGAATCAAATCTGCCTTGCCTGATACTTTCCAAAATGTATTGAATCTGGCACAAATGACTTTTACAATGCCCAAAGACGCAATCCCGATTCCTATTGTAAAAAACATGCAAATGCATTATGAATATGCGATCACGTTTAAAGATAAACCTTTTGAAGTCAGATATTCGGTAGCTCCCGTCGGATATACGGTTGCTGAAGCCTACACTGGTGGAAAAGGCATAACACCACAAAAAAACGGGAAAATAGATGACGAATTTGGGGCTAAGGTCACTTCAACGGTAGTGGCTATCAATGTTGGTGGTGGAACCGCCACTCAAGGTATGGGCTCTAATCCATTTCCTCCTGAAGCCGTTAAAAAAGAATTTGGTGCAGACTGGGGATCGACGACCGTAATCCCGATAGGTAACAACTCCTTTGGAACCGAATATAAATTTTGCATCATGATTACACTTTTTAAAAAGGATGTAGCCAGTGCTTATGTGATGTATCTGAGTGATACCAAAGAAAACATGATGAACCTAATGGGGGAACTGATTGCTAAAACTGGTTCTTTTTATGCGTTGAAGTTCAAATAGGGTAGAAGTTTAGGCTAAGTTCGGCACGGCACCAAAGGCAACTAAATCAGGCCCTGAAGAATGCAGGCTTTAACCAGTTGCGCAGTGTTTTTGCATTCAGATTTAGTTAGGATATTTTTACGGTGTTTTTTTACCGTTGATTCGGCAATAAACAACTTATCGGCTATTTCCGCACTGTTTAAGCCATCGGCAATATTTTTGATGACATCGATTTCCCGTTTGGATAAACTAACCGGACTTCCAACATTTCCCCTGATATTTAAGTTCATATAGGAAGGTTCACCATGCAAACCAATAAGCGAGATTTTGTAGGTAGGAAAGTTACTGAGATGGTCAATCTGAGTATGGATATTAAGTGATTTTCCATATCCCCCGTTTTCGTCTAAGGTCAGCATCAGCGCCTGGTGGTTGAACAAAGCGTAATTACCGTTTTTCAACCTCGCCCTATGGCTGTAGCTAATCTTGTAGCGCATCAGTTTATCCCTGCCGACTTTCTCTGCAAAGAATCTGGTCAAAAAATCCTCAGCTTCGATTACGAAGTCCATATCGTCGGGATGTATGGCGCCTAGTATGTCATTGAAAGATATGGTATCCGGATCAAAATCATGTAATTTAAACAGGGAATCACTGATATGCGAAAGCGACATATCGTAGAAATCGATAATGTAAAAAGAAAAGGGCCCCGTGCTTACGATAGCATTTGTAAGCTCGTTAAAAGAAATCTGGTAGTTGTCTGTAACACTTGCTGATCTGTTGGCCGACCAGACATTATGCAGTGATTGTATCTCGGCGTTCATTCCGATCAATGTAAATAAATAATTGCTGGTTTACAAATGCAACAATTAGTTCGATCGAAATAAAAACTGGTAAATGCGATGGTTCGAGATCAGGTTATCTGAAATCCATCCATCTGCATTTACCAGAAATTAAATAGGTTGTTTATTTCCCATTCCAGGACATATCTAAAAATAACGGCACACCATCCCAGCCAAACTTGCTGCTATGCAGCTCAGCATTCTGTACGCTGACCGATACTTTACCTCCTGATACCGTCACATTTACAGTTCCTCCGGAAATGCTGTAGAAATAATATTCAAAGGCAATTTTCGCTGTTCCTGCCTGCAAAGGAGACAGCCAATTCGATTCTACAATTTTAAAAGTTTTACTCTTTGCAGGCTTTTCACTTAGGGTAACCGTAATTGGAACGCGATTGTCGCCGATGGTAATCGGTTCCGCTTCCAATCGGTACTCGCAAGGCCTGTCATAGGAAGGATTAACAGATGAAGAAGTGACTGTGAAATTTTCGAACTTTGTAACGCCCCGCCAGTAATTTTTCAAATTGACAACATTTCCTTCCTCAACTTTCCCTACGGTTTTGTCGCATACCGGGGGAGGCATAAAGATAAATCCTGGCGAACTCAATGTCTTCGTTTTAGTTTTGACCACAACTGCTCCGCTTGCACCATTTGCAACAGTAGCACTTATCTCCGTGCTGCTAACCAAATTAAAGGATTTTGCCTTCACTCCACCAAAACTCACTTCAAGAACGTCCTTAAAAAGCTTTCCGTAGATCGTTACCCTTGTCCCTTCCGGAGCTGATTCAGGACTGAAAGACGAGATAGTCATTTGAACAGGAGGCTCCGTAGAAACCTCAGCACGTTTAAAACGAAATTCGTTTTTGTTCTGGTCAAACACCGTAAATTCATTCTCGCTGATATAAGTGATGCCACCGTAAACATTATTATTTACAAATGAGATACCGCCTGATCCCCAGCCGCTACGCTGAACCCTTGTTGGTGTACTGCAAATCAAGCACTCAGTAGCTGGTCCGATTTCTACATCGAGGTTCGAAAAAGATTCTTTGTTTACCAGGTCCGTCACCAGAGACTTCGCTCTTGTGGTGTGCGCATAAGCGGGGAACCGGGAATTTAACACAAAGGTTTTATTTATGTGGTGCTGGTTTCCCAAAACACCACCATGAAAAACAATATCCGGAACCTGCGGAACGTTCATCCTGATATCATGTCCTTGTCGATCATTTTCACAATACCAACCCCCGGAAAAGTCTACAAAAACCTGGCTCGTGTACCATGAACTGAAGAAGTTTCCGGCAACAACCCGCCACCTTCCAAGCCCTTCCTTTACCGAAGTTAGGGTCTTTCCCGATGCACTTAGTACGCCACCTTCCTCAGTTTCTACGGTAAGGTCCTCCTCACTGGTAGAAATTGTAAGTTGATCGACACCATTTATTTTTTGCAACGCTGCACGGTAAACAAGGCCTCTTACCGGATCGGATGTGATACCCTTTTTGCTGAAATACCTTGGGTATCGGCCCCAGTCCAGGTGAACCGCATATACTTTTGGAACGGAATCTGTAAATAACTTTGATTCTGGTTGATATACGACCATCGTAGCAGCCCCTTCCAGCTCCAACTCTCCATATTTCGCCTTAACGGTATAACCACCTTCAGGCAGCTGATCTGCTTTAATTTGTTTGCCATCAATCTCTTTTTGAATTTCCTTTTCGGATACGGAAAGCTTCAGCGCTTTCTCAAGCTTCATTCCCAAACGGTTTAATGGTGTTACAGCGATGGGGTTATCTTCTGCTCGGTTAAGCGCAAAGAAAGGCCGGTGAAACTGTGCGCTAACCGGCTGATCAAGCGCAGGCAAATCGCTTGCCTGTACTACTACCTGGCTGTTTGTCTTTGTTACCCCGTTGACAGAAGCAGTCAATATACAGGATCCATTGCCAATGGCTTTCACCTTACCTTCCGCAAAAGTCGCCACAGCCGGATCGGATGAACTGTAGGTGATCGTTTTAGGGATAGAATCAGCAACGACAGCTGTTAACTGTTTAATATCTATGCTGGTTTCCTCATTCTTTTTAAGAATAAGTAAAGCAGCTGAAGGATAAAGTATCAACTCACCGGGTTTTAATGTTGTCTTTCTGATAGATAGAGCAGGCTGGGTGCCTTCGTCTTTTCCGCCTGGTTCGGGACCATCTGCTTTCGGTCCTTTTTTACAAGTCCAGCACAGCAATGGAATAAGTATAAATGCGTAAAGTTTTTTCATAATTTTTTTGATAAAATTACTTCCGTTGCTTAAGCTGGTCAATACCTAAAAAGGGGTATTTCTGCCGCCGAATGCGATTGCATTGACGGTTTGGGATTGCCTTTGAGCAGGTATCTCTGGAATGGAGAGAGGTTGTATGCGCGCTAGAAATTATGTGCTCCGCAACCTTTTGGGAAAAATCGAACATCCTTATAAACAGGATCCAGATCTAACCTGGTGTATTGATTTTCAGTTTCGAAGTCAGGTCATGGAAATATTTTGGAGACCATATTTCAAGTAACCTCGGATCTTTTATAAAGCTGGAGATATCGGCTTTAACAAAGTCCATTTTAACGCTTTCGATCTTTTCGCTCAATAGTTTTCTGAATTCATCTTCGTTGATGGTGTCTTTTTTCCAGTCGTCACTATCGGTTGCCCTTAGCAGAAAATGGTCGAGATTAAGGGAATATCCTTTTTTTATGTACCATTCCATATCATACCAGTCGCGCCCTTTTACATTGGTGCCCCACTTGCGGAAAATCAGCGCATGCATCTTCCCGGCAAAAAGGTCGGGTAGCGACAGGCACTTCACATAAAACGAAAAAGGTCTAAGCAATAATTTGTCTTCGGTAGAGAAACCCAATGGCGGTTCTTTATCTACTTCTATCTTGATCCTGACACTCGCCACTTCCTTAAGACCGTTCTGTGGAATGAGGCCTTCCAGCACAAGTTCTTTCCAAATTGTTTCTGACTTTAGGAAGGCGGAGTTGATATTACTTTTCTGTGCCTTCTTTTTCTCTGAAATAGATACCTGCATCCCAAGGGCAGCGAATTCGTGTATGATGGCATCCTGATATTTCTCCAGCGAAAAATCCGGGTCGACGGCAAGCAGCGAAAAGTCCAGATCCTCTGAAAAGCGATCCAGCCCGTAGAATATCCTGAGCGCAGTTCCGCCATAGAATGCCGCCTTTTCAAAAAATCCGGCGCGGTAAAGTCCCGCCAGGGCAATTTCCTGCATGATTTCCCTCAATGCATCTTTGGCTTCTTCTCTGTTTGTGGGGCGATAACCTTCAAGCCATTCCTTTATCATATTTTCTCGATCATTTTGATTAACATTTCCAGGCTATCCCTTTTAGGTGCATTTTCCAGCCAGCTCAACATAACATTCAGATCAAACTTAGCGAGATCATCTTCCTCCATTCTCAGGTTTCCAAAAACATAGTCCCTTGCAGACGACAGGCTTCTTAAGCTTATGCCTGCTGTTGTAGCGATTTTATCGCATAGCGCTTTTTCCGGGATTGCCATTATGGCTTGCTGATCTTCAGACAGGCTCACGGTAGCAAGACCGAATGCATAATAGGGTAGCGGCAGACTGGTATAGGTATATAGTCCAATGCTGGTCTGAAATTTCCTCGAGGCTTTTGTAGTCATTGAGGTTACTGCAAAGACCTTTTCCGGAATTAGTCCGTGATGGGCAAGGGCACTTTCCATTGAAAGATAGCTTGGTCCGAGCATATGGTTGGCAAGCAGTGCGCTTTCAGGTCGTTCGGCGCCAAGAGAATTGCCTGCTATATAAAGCCCTTTTTTGACCGGTTCGATCAGACCATCCGCCTTTAAAGACAAAATCTTGTCATTTGGCCGTTTATAGTTTTTTAAAAGGCCTGTCAGAAGCTGGTGGGTCAAGGGTTGGCTAGATAGCTCTCTTAATGCTGCTGGAATATCCATTGTGAAATACTAATAAGATAAACGGTTTATATTCGTTTATCTTATGTTAAAGATACATAAAATATTTAAATATGTGAAATTATTATAAGATAAACGGAGTTTGTTCGTTTATCTTGTGTTATTTATACAGAAGGGTCAGAGAAGTATTGTCCATTATTAATATACTTACTATCCGGTTTCAAAAATAAATAACAACCGCCATCAATTCCGACAAATGCTAAAGTATATATCGTCAATGAAAAACGCTTAAAAGTACCCCAATGATAGTTTTGTATCGAAATCTCAAAATATTGGTTATGACAGGGTTAGCGGTCAGTTCCTACTTGCCCAACCTCGCCAACGCCTCCTCAACAGAGCTCAGGAAGTTTACCTGCCTGCCCTTGTTACTCTCGAAAATAAAGTCACGAATACTCTTACCCGGATATTTATCAAACTCTCCAACAATCGCTAATCTAAGCCTGTAGTTGGAGACTTTCTGCAATATCTCACCTGCAATCCCTGTTTTCAGGTCAAAGAAATCAGAAACAATGTCCTTTTCATGGATAATGATCCTGTCAAAATCCTGATAATATATATCCACAAACAGCTGCAGTGCATCTTCAGGGTTGCTAATAACCGCCTCTTCGGCTACAACTTCGGCTATTCTAATCCCGTCTATTTCGTGTGTTTCAATTTTCATTGGAATATATAATGTGCAAATTAAGGCCCTAATCTATGCACAATATGAAGATATCGATAAACAAAATTCTTATTTTGGCATACGCTTAAACCAACAACCACCCATTCAATGAAAATCGCTTTAGCATCTGCTCCCTTTCCAACATCACTTTCAGACGGCTTGCTAACCCTTGAAAGACTGGCAATCGAAGCAGCGTCAAAACAGGCAGAGATCATTTGTTTTCCGGAATCTTATCTGCCGGGTTATCCGGGTATGAACTACCCATCAGAAGACCGTACAAATGAGCGCTTAAGCGAAGCATTAAACACAGTCTGCAAGGTCGCCGCAGACAATTCCATTGCCATTATTGTACCTATGGACTGGCACGGCTCTTCAGGACTGCTCAACCTTGCTTATGTGGTTTCTTCAAAAGGCGGGATACTGGGCTACCAGACCAAAAATCAACTCGATCCATCAGAAGATCACATCTGGGTTCCGGGCACGGCAAGGCAGATGTTCGAAGTTAATGGTGTCAAGTTTGGCATCACGATCTGCCATGAGGGGTTTCGTTATCCCGAATCTACCAGATGGGCCGCACAGCAGGACGCTAAGATAGTCTTCCATCCCCATTTTACGGGCAGCAATACAGACGGACTCAGGCTTAAGGAATGGGGGAATAAAGACAATCCCTATTATGAAAAAGCCATGATGATGCGGGCGCTGGAAAACACCATTTACTTTGCCAGTGTCAACTATGCTTCTGCATTTCCAGACTCTGCAAGCGCGGTAATCGCACCGGACGGTACTTGTGTGGCGCACGAAGCCTACGGCAGGGCAGGGCTGCTCATTGCAGAGATAGATCCTGGCAAGGCTACGGGTTTACTGGCCAAAAGGTTTAAAGGCGTATTCCCCACCCAGTATTCACTACTCTCTGCTCAGGCAGTAAAAGACAAGCTCGAAAAACAATATGGTTTTAAGGATATGCATTGTCGCCTCCTGATCCACAATGTAGGCGATACCTATCTTCTGGAAAATGCAAGCACCAAATACATCTTTAGAATATACCGTGATGCACACCGCAAGCTGGAAGAAATTAAAGGAGAACTAGAGTTGCTCAACCTGCTCCACGACGGAGCGGCGAAAGTTGCCTACCCCATTAATGACCTTGCAGGAAAATGCATTCAAACTTTCAATGCAGCTGAAGGCACCCGGTATGGAGTGCTGTTTAGCTACGCAAGGGGCGAAGTGAAGCAAGAAATGAGCGTGGAACAGTTGACAGTTCTTGGACGTGAAATGGCTCGTGTGCACCTGCTTACAGCCAATCTTGAACTGTCGCACCCTCGGCATGAATTTAATGTTGGTACCACGATTACAGATCCGTTGATCCGTATAAAGCCTGCTTTTGCAGGACTTGAAACTGAATACACTTATTTATTGGAGATTTCAGAAACTGTTATCACAAAGTTAACGTCCCTGGATCCGGATGCATTTGGATATGGCTACTGCCACTATGATTTTTTACCAAAGAACTTCCATTTCAGTGAACAGGATGAGATCACTTTTTTTGATTTTGATTTTGCCGGAAAAGGATACTTAATTAACGATCTGGCATCTTTTTATGCTCATTATTTTCTAATGGTTTTGCATGGGAAAATGACACAGGAAGCAGCCGATCGCGCATTTTCTGTATTTGTAGCCGGATACAGATCTATTAGACCAATATCTCAATCGGAATTGGATGCGATCCCGTATTTCGGCTTCGCCTGGTGGATATTTTACTTTGGCTTCCACTATGACAACTTCGAAGACTGGTCCAATTTCTTTTTCGGGCCGCGGTTCATCAAAGAAAGAGTAGAGCTGATCAGAAAATGGTGTGACTATCATGGGATTTCTGTTAAGAAAATACGTCAGGCTAATATCCGTTAGTCAGCGAATCAACAACCACAGCTGTATTTATCAATGCTTATTATTTGGCCCTACAATATTGTTTAAAGCAGTGAATAGATTTAGCGGATCTGAGGAGCCTGCATAATGCTCCGGGGCCCAGCAATTGTATCAGAAGAGCGGCCATTCGGATGGAATTTATTTTTTTTCCTATCTTGAGCCATCTAAACTACCGTCTCAATGGAAACCAAACCACTCTTACAGATCCGTAAGCTGTCTAAATCTTATGGGTCAAAAGTCGTTCTCAGGCAGCTGAACCTCGACATCTACCCCGGACAGGTGATCGGCTATATTGGCCCGAATGGTGCAGGCAAATCAACTACCGTAAAAATCCTTACCGGCCTGATCCCTGAGTTTGAAGGTGAAGTGATAATCGATGGCTTAAATATGGCAGAGAGCCCTCAGGAGATTAAAAAACTGATCGGCTATGTTCCTGAAAATGCCGAAATCTACGACGTGCTGACACCCACAGAGTATCTTGACTTTATAGGAAAACTCTATGGGATGGAAGAGGAGTTGCTGCAGGAAAGAACACAAAAACTGCTCACTGCCTTTGGCCTGGGTGGCGTTTTAAATGATAGGATGGATACCTTTTCTAAAGGAATGCGGCAGAAGGTGCTGTTGATTGCAGGCATCATCCACGATCCAAAGATCATTATACTCGACGAACCGCTTTCCGGACTCGATGCCAATGCGGTCATCATGATCAAAGAACTGATTCTGAGATTATCGCAGGACGGTAAGACGATCTTTTATTGTTCGCACATGATGGATGTGGTGGAGAAGGTTTCCGACCGTATCCTGCTCATCAACCACGGAGAAATTATTGCCGACGGTTCTTTTGAGTCGCTAAAGCAAAACCATAGTGATACACTGGAACGTATATTTTCCAAACTTACAGGTCGTGAAGATCAGGCAAGTGAAACAGATGCGATCATCAACGCCTTCGATTAATTAGCGCCATGGACAAGATATTTCTGAGATTCGTTAGATTACTGAATCCTGTAATGGCTAAAATGGGTGTCGATACAGATCAGCTGATGCTCATTCTCGGGCTCAAACTGATGATGGACAACCGCCGGCCAAAAGGCGTGTTCGGTCGCAGCAGTAACAAGCAAATAAAAGCGGGAGGCATGCAGTGGCTTACCAACATCATGACCGTGATTATGGGGCTGCTGATCGGATCAGTACTCTGGTTAAGTGATGCACCCTACATTGCACAGACGCTGTATTTTGTCATCTTTATGTTCCTGATGTCACTGACAATGATTTCTGATTTTACTACGGTACTGATAGATGTGCGCGACCATTATATTCTTTTACCCAGGCCGGTAAATGACCGCACTGTCGCCGTGTCGAGGATTCTGCACATTTCCATTTATGTATTGAAACTGGCCTTATTGCAGGCATTACCTGCCTTGATTTTTATTGGCATCAAAGATGGTCCCCTGGCTGTTCCGTTATTTTTTGTCCAGGTACTTCAGGTTACATTTGTGAGTATTCTCATGGTTAATATGGTATATCTGATACTTATGAAGTTGGTTAGTCCGCAAAAGTTTAAGGATGTGATCAGCTATTTCCAGATTGGATTTTCCATAGTCATCTTCGCAACCTATTACCTGTTGCCAAAACTGATCAACGTCTCTATGTTGGCTAACATTAGTCTGTTGAGCCATTGGTGGGCATATCTTTTACCACCACTTTGGATCAGCGCCTTGAATGAGCTGCTGATCCATCCGGAAAGGTCAGGAGCGATAACGGCGATTATGGCACTGGCGGGTCTCATTCTTCCGCTAGTCGGCTTATGGCTGGTAGCTAAGGTTCTGGCTCCGGGTTTCAATCGGAGGCTGGCCATTCTGGCAACTTCCGAAGGCAATACTGATTCAGTTGTAAATATTACGCAATCGGGTAAAATCAATATCATCGATAAGATGTCGAATGTGCTTATTAAGGATCCCGTTGAAAAAGCAGGCTTCCGGATCACCTTAAAACTTGCCGCCCGAACAAGGGATTTTAAAATGAAAGTGTACCCCTCACTCGCTTACGTGCCGATCTACTTTCTGTATTTCGGATTAAATGGTGGTGGAAGGGGACTTTCTCAAAAGTTTATGACCCTTCAAACGGGGCAGAGCTATGTTGCACTAATCTATCTTTGCACGTTTGTACTGGCGGCAGTACTCACGAACATCGCGATGTCTGATAAGTATAAATCTTCCTGGGTATATTATGCGCTTCCGATCGGCGAGCCTGGTAAAATCCTTTCGGGCATGTATAAGGCCATCATAACCTTTTACTTTCTGCCCTATTGTATTGTCATCAGCATCATTACGGTGGCTGTTTGGGGGTTTTCCGCGGTCAACGACCTTATTCTTGCTTTTCTGATCAGTGTAATCTACGGTATGCTGATGGCGCTTTTCCTGGTTAAAGGTCTGCCATTTTCTAAACCTGTAATGACCAGGCAAAGTGGCGGAAGAGTGATCGTATCACTGGTGGTAATGGGTATCGTAGCTGGTGTCGGTTATGCGCATTATTTAGCGATAAAATGGGAAATGCTGATCTGGATACTGGTTGTACCTGCTTTTCTCATCAATGTAATTATGTTTCACTTCTACAAAAAGCAAACCTGGGAAAGTATTGAAATGTCGGAGATGTAGGGGCTGAGGGAGTTTAAAAAAGCGCCTGTTCATTTAAGAACAGACGCTCCATTAATTAACGTATTTAGAATTAGATCTTTGTCGTGGTGTCAGTTGTTGCAGTGTCTATTGCTACAGTATCGATTACAGCACTATCGGGAGCGGCAATTACAGTCGAATCTATTGCTGTTGAATCTGCATCAGATCCTGTTTTTCCGGATGGATCGCAAGCAACAACTGATATAGATACTGCTAAAGCTAAGAAGCCATATTTGAATGCATTTTTCATAGTCATTTTGTTTTAAGTAAAAAAGTAAGTTTACAGATTAATACCGAAATGTGTAAAAGGTAACCGTCCAATTTTTACCGATTGCAATAACCTGTATAGCTATGCACAGATAAGACACATAGAAGTCCCTTCTGATCTTCAAAGT
>Ga0126314_10000283_pt1 | contig 25399 bp, 25 predicted proteins | sample Plot105B_FD_92535 | JGI IMG/M metagenome (GOLD analysis project Ga0126314, IMG submission 92535) | Serpentine soil microbial communities from UC McLaughlin Reserve, CA, USA - Plot105B | ecosystem: Environmental > Terrestrial > Soil > Grasslands | place: USA: UC McLaughlin Reserve, Lake County... | reverse complement strand
TTCTTGATATTTTAAGTAAGATTTAGGATTTTCTAAACAGGCTTTACACAAGAAGATTGAATCTTTTTGACTTTCATGATTTAAGAAAAAGTCATCATGATAAATATATTGAACCGCAGTACAGCATAATAGACAATGTAGAATTATTCCAGAATCTTTCTCAATCGTTTCATTCTTTAACTTATTAGTGTTATCGTTCTTACAATCAAGATGTTTTATTTTTTTTGATGATTTTGACCATAGAGCGTATTGACCTGCTAAAATTTGCTTTTCGCAAATTTGACATTTACCTTTAAATTTTACTAATAATTTTATCCATTCAGACTCTATCATATTTTTTAGGCCTATTCATCTCTTTTTGAAGAATATCGACAAATTTCTCATCTATCTCAAAATTTGAAATCAATTCATGAATATCTAATTTACATTCACGGATTATCTCAAGTAGATATGGAAAAAACAACATTCCAAAAGTACTAGAAGAAACATGAAATAATATAGATAGATTAGAAATTAAATTACGCACAGATACACCTCTTGAAAAAATTTGTCCCATTATAGGCCAGCTAATCCCATATTGATGATAAGATATCATCTTATTTTGTATCTTTGCATATAAAAGATCAATTAAAATACTATCCATATATTTTAATAATTTCCAATTTCTATTTTCATATATTCTTGCTACTTGTAAATCAATTAGGGATAGACTGTCTAATAATTGGGACAAAGTATTCATATCTAGATCCGATGTTACAATACTTGTAAATAATGAATTGACAATATCTTTTCTTCGTTCTTCAGTTGATAAGCCATACCGTGGATCAGAATATTTACCATCCAAAGATAATAAATTAAGTCTGGCATTATCTTTATTTGGACTAGAAAAAAATTCATTTAGACCTTCGGAGATATCAACTTTAAATTTTTGGGTGATAAATTGTCCATAACCAGTGCATTTAGACTGAGCTATATTAAGCATCGTTCTAATATCGCCATTACTTTTTTCAACTATCCATTCTTTATCATCGAAAGGTAGAGAATATTTTTGTTCATATAATACAAAATTTAAAAACATCATCAATAGATTGGATGAAATACGTTGGAATTTAATTATTTTACAAAGTTTTGATAAATTTTTTAATTTAATGTTATTAGAATTAGCAGCAAAAATTATTGGAAAGTTTGATGATTTGATAATTTTTAAAAGAACTTCAATTCCTCCACTATCTTCTCTACCATAAATACCATCTACCTCATCAAAAAAAAGAAGAATCTTTTTTCCAAATAGACTTGTATTATTAAGAAGTGGATTTACAAGTTTTTCTAATTGTGGGCCACTTCTAGTATTACTTGCATTTAATTCTATTAGATCATAGTTCAAAATAGAAGATAATATTTTAACAATTGTAGTTTTTCCAAGTCCAGGGGCTCCTATTAAAAATAATGGTTTGGTACCTGGAAGCCATTTTACTAACCATTTCAATATAGTAATTCTTATTTCTTCATTCCCAATCATCTGTTCTAAACTTTTTGGTCGATAAATTTCTGTCCAATACATATTCTATCGAATTTTGGCTATACTAATTTGCGTGTTAGAGGATGAATAGTTCTTTCAAAATACTTAAAGAGATCACGTTTAGTGATATCATGATACCAATATTGATTATAGTGATTCACAGTAAGAAATAAAAATGTTAGAAATGGTTTAAGTTCAAATTCTTCTGGTAAAAATTCCAATGCGAGTTTTGCTTCATCTAAATATATCTCACTTTTCTTCAGAGTAAGTTCAAATCCTTTTCTAACATCATTAGCAATAAGGGAGTAATATAGGGGCCAAGATGGTATTTTAATTGCACCTTCGTTAATTGAATCTTGCATTTCGTTACCGCAGCCTACAGATTCACTTGCTTTCGACATTCCTAAATGGTAAATTTCATTTAAAGGTGTTTGATTTAAGGCCATGTTTCTGCCAGCAGTACCCATAATTGAACGATATTTTTTATAACAACCAATCATATGTTCATCAGTAATTGATTCGGGTTTTATCTTTAATTTATGATCTATTACTTGACCTATTCTAGCATCTTTAAATCCTTCTTCAAATGCCTTTAGAACTGAATCACCTCCTTGCGAAATTTTTTCTCTAGCTATATCCAAAATATAGGGATTCATTAATCTATAGTCATCAAGATATTCTACATCTTCATCTTTATCCATAATTCGATCCATAGGTTCACTCAAATCAATAGCTATGATATGCCCATCTATTATAGAAGTTCGTAACTCATTTGAAAGATCCTCTTTATAATAAGCTACAGAGCCATCAAATAATGCATTAAATACTGGAAAAGTCATTTTAACAAAATTAGAGTTTAATATTCTTTGTACTCTATCGGCAAGAATTTCGGGTCTAGAAAGACGATTTTTAATATCTTCAATTTTAGCAGCAGAATCCAGTTCCATATCTTGGGAACCAACTTCTTCTGCAAATTGAGAGACTGTTGAAGTTGGAGAAGTATCAGAAATAATTCGTCTATGTAATGATAGAAGAAAACGTTTAGTAAAATCTTCAAATTCCATTTCATATTTCAATTTATATTTATTATATTGTTTATAGCCTCGTTCTCTTAATAATACTTGTTTAAGTATATCTTTACCAGCCTTTGTACTCATTAAAGCACTTTTGGAAAAAACAAAATCGTCTTTGCTACTCATTTATAATTAGTTGAATAGTAATTATCATTATTTATTAACGTTCATCTCAAATTAGAAATATTTCAATCAACATATCTTTACGAATATAATTAAAATGGAAACAAAATAGTAAAATTAGTAGTTATCTTGAAGCCATTGCAATACGCTCTTGTTCATTCTTCTTCTTTATTGCATGACTTGTCATATCATTGTTAGCTGCTTGCATAATTTCTCTAGCTAATGCTTCTTCGATCATTTGAGGATTAGAATAAGTGGATTCTCTAACTCCTTCTGCTATAAACCTAAGTGCTAAATCAAGTCGCCTGAGAGGAGAAACATCTACTGACACATGATATACAACCCCTCCATACACAATTCTTGTAGTATCTTCATTTGGAGAAGAGTTTTCTATAGCTCTGACGAGTAATTCTACCGGATTTTTTCCAGTTTCTAAATTTATTATTTCAAAAGCAGTTTTCACTACATTAAGTGATTTTGCTTTTTTTCCGCCCATTCGTCCTGTATTTTTTGCATATTTTTTTCCAAAACGCATTAATTTATTTGCTAATCGTTCAATAAGATTTACTTCAGCTTTTTTAAGTCTTTGATGTTCATGTCTGCCAAAAGATATAGGAATTACCATCGAGGGATTAAAAGATATAACTCGATTTAACCCGGGATCATTAACTCCTATACTAGATGTTTCCCATTTATTAAACAATAATATTTTTGAAATTTCCTTTCCACTCAATATTATCGCCTCGGTTTTTCCTTTTTACCATAAACTAATTCTTTTAATGATACACCATTAACTTTGAAAACTTGCCATCGTACTCCAGGAATATCACCCATTGCACCCCCCATTGAACCTCCAATGCCCTCTACTATTACTTCATCATGTTCATCCACAAAATTTAATGCACCATCTCGTGGAAGAAATGCAGTTATTGATTTTCCATTTTTTATCAATTGGATTCTAACACATTTACGTACTGCAGAATTAGGTTGTTTTGATTCTATTCCGACTTTTTCCAAGACGATACCCCTAGCTTGAGGGGCACCTTCCATAGGATTAGTTTTTTTGTCAAGCAATAATACACGTCTTTTATAATATTTGTTTGCCCATCTAGAACGTTTTCTTTTTGATTTAAGGACACGTCCAGCAAACAAACCCAAAGGAGATTTAGCCATTTTATATATTCACACCATTATTTTCATTAGTTGTTTGTTCAGGGCTCAATATTAAAACATTTGAAATTTGAAAATATCGCCTCGCAAGTAATCTTGCTTTTTCAGCATTTCTACCTTCTTTTCCAACTACAACACCCTTTTTTTTTGAATCAACAACAACAATCGCCTGTTTTGTACCATCTATCCTTTTATTAATCTTTATCTCATTAATCATATTAGAATTAAGAATATTTTTCAAGAATTCATCTACATTATCCGAATATTCAACTAACTCGATTCTACGAGGGACCATATTTTGTAATTGCTTTATAGTCGCACCTCCTCTGCCAATAGCAAGACCCATTTGACCTTTATTTACAACAAATATCACTCGATCCATTTTTTCATCTACAATACAATCTCTTGCAGTAGCACTAGTGATACTTGAAAATAAAGAGATAAGCCTAAGTTCATCAGATGTTAGTTTTATTTTCTCAGTCATTATTCCATAATACCTCTATATACCAATTTTCAATTATATTATACATCAAATGATTAACATGCTGTGGAATAAAGTATAATTTAAATTTTAATGAAGATTGGTATCATGGAAGTACGTAAAATTTGTTTTAAATACATAAATCCAAAGATTAAACATAAGTTTATTTGTATAGATTTGTATTCTTTTATTTTCTTTGTTCCCTCATCAAATATAACGAAATTAACTCGCCTGGTCATAAATACAAATTATTAATTTGTCTTGAATGATCCAATGTATCAACCAAACACCGATTGTTACTTTTAGAAATTATAATTGCTTCTTCTAAGATTGATTTCCTCTTTAAACTATTGATCCGAAATACAAAAAAAGCTAAAACAATAAAGACTCCAATACTGATAATCAAAAAATAAAAAATAATAATTTCGTAGAGGAAAGATAATTCTCACTCTCATTACCAAATTTATAGTCCATAAATATAATTAGGGAATAAATCTAAGAATATTTTGATATTGTTAAAAGTATAGAGACTAAAAATTACAAACTAGAAAAATAAAAAATTTTATTGTGTCTCCAATAAGGTATTTACATCTTGTTCAGATACCCCTTTAAGCGCTACTGTAGAAATTCTATAAGGCCTATTGAAAAGTCGTCCTAGTTTTATAGAATTATCACCATAATAATAAATAGGAACCTTGTATTCTTTAGAAGACTTTTCAAGTAACTGTTTATCTGCATTATTAATTGAAGTAGAAACTATAATTAATTTGGCTCCTTTAATATTAGATTTAACTTCTTTTATTCCTTCCTTATACTTATTGGAGGACTTTGCTTCTTTAATTATTTTCTCCAGATTCTTCATTTTGTTCATTCACCTTCATATACAAGTCAACCATACCTGTTCCAACAGGTACAGTTGCTCCTACAATAACATTTTCTGTAACCCCTTTTAATGCTTCCGTTTGTCCTTCCATCGATGCTTTTGCAATTGTAGGAACAGTTATTTCAAATGCAGCTCTTGCCAAAACAGAAGTTTTCGTTCCAGCAATACCATGTCTTCCAATTTGTTGAAGATATCCTTTCGATGTCATTAAATCTGCTACCAGCATAATATGTCTAATGTCAACTTCCAAACCTTGTTCTTCTAGAGTATTGGTAATCTCGCGAACTAGAGCAGTTCTTGCTGCTTCTATTCCCAAGGTTTGCCATATTTCATATACATTATTTGTTGTTATACGTGAAAGATCTATTCCATCTACATAAATTATTTTAGATAAATTAGAACCAGCAGTTTGTATTACCCATTCTTCATTTTGTTTAACTATTGTAACTCTCTCTATATCAGGTACACCTTTTACTCTAGTATTAAGAAGCTTATTTTTCAACAGTAATAAGGTTTGAGCATCTAGTTCTTCATTCATCTTTAGAACAATACTCAATTCCTTTTCATCTAGAGTAGTATCATATTTCTTTTTACTGCCCTTTAGAATTTCAAAAATATCCGTCAGAATACAACCTCGATCGTTTAATTTAGTTTCGGAAAAGGTTAATTTTATTATTCCACTATAATCGATATCTGTCTTTGCAACTACATCAATAACCTTAGTATGTATTATCTCTTTTGCTACACTTAATGCTTTTTCTCTTGAAACGCGATGTTCTTCATCAAGGTAAATATCCATTGTAGGGGTTATAGGTTTTTTTCTTGCATCTACTAATTCTATTAAACGAGGGAGCCCAAGAGTTACATTTCGTTCTTTAACTCCAGCATAATGAAAAGTTCTCAAGGTCATTTGTGTTCCCGGTTCACCGATAGATTGAGCAGTGACAACTCCTACTGCTTCTCCAGGTTCAACCATAGCTCTTTCTACCAAATCTATAATTTTTTTGATAACTTTTTCTATTCCTTGTTTACTTAGTTTGTTTTCGAGTAATACATTTTCAATATTACTTTTTAGTTTAAGATTAAAGTCAGAGACATATTGATTTAATATATTTTTTATTTCTGATTCATCTGCTTTTACTCCTTCGTCAATGACTGATTCACTCTCAATTATTCTAGAAATATTGACAGCTTCACCATGGTCACTTTTTGCAGGATCAATACCATCCTCTCCATAGAGATACTGAATTATATTGCCATGAGGATCTCTAACAGTACCATCATATTCCATTTTCAAATGTTCGAGGGCATTGATTAATCTTCTTTGCATATATCCAGATTGTTGAGTTCTTACAGCAGTATCAACTAAACCTTCTCTACCACCCATAGCATGGAAAAAGAATTCAAGTGGTGTAAGCCCATCTCGATAATTTGATTTAACAAAACCTTTTGCATCTGGATTTGTATCATTTACCTTGAAATGAGGTAAAGATCTATTATGATACCCTTTATGGATCCTTTTTCCTCTAATAGATTGTTGTCCCAAAACAGCAGTCATTTGACCTATATTTAGTATAGAACCTCTTGCACCTGTTGATGCCATTATAACTCCTGCATTGTTATTTGGAAATGATCTATCCGCTAGTCTGCCAGCTCGATCTCTAGCTCTTGATAGCTCATTTACAAGATATAATTCTAATGCTTCTTCTGGGGATAATCCTCTGGTTAATGGTAAACTTCCCTCCTTATACTGTTGAATTAGTTCATCGATCTTATCATATGCTTTCTTGATTACTCCTGTAATTTCATTATGTGTCTCCTCTGATAACCACAAATCTGAATAGCCATATGTGAAACCCCTATGAGTAATAAAAGTTTTTAACATTATCAAAATAGAATTAAGGAATTTTTGTGCTACATCGTTTCCATAATCCTTCGCTATTCTATGTAAAACACTATCGGGTTCCTCGGCACCAATTGAGGCTTTATCTATGACACCACTAATCAATTCACCATTTTTAATTACCACATCCTTTCCTTCTCCCTTAATAGATTTATTCCATTTTGATGTAATAATGAAATTGAAATCTTTTGGAAGAAATAGTGAAAATAATTGTTTACCTGTATATACTTTATTACCGTCTTTTTCAGCTTTTGATTCTGGCATTGGTCCTATATAGCCTCCCAATAGTGCTAAATTGAAAAACTCTTCTTTTGATAGTAGAGTTTCATCTCTTGTTAAAATATAAGCTCCTGTAATAAAGTCTCGAATTCCACCAATAATAGGCCCTCCATATCTTGGAGAAATTAGCTGATCTTGGACACTCATCAATAATGCTGCTTCAGATCTAGCTTCTTCACTTTGGGGAACATGAAGATTCATTTCATCACCATCAAAATCAGCATTATATGGTGGACAAACAGCAGGATGTAATCTAAATGTTCGATACGGAAGAACTCTTACATAATGTGCCATAATAGACATTCTGTGTAAAGAAGGTTGTCTATTAAAAATAACTATATCATTCTCTGACAAATGTCGTTCAATAATGTAACCAGGTACAATAGAATCCGCTACCATTTGTCTATCATTGACATAATCAAGCCTTATTTTGACGCCATCTGGTCTTATAATATAATTTGCTCCTGGATAATTGTTAGGTCCATTAAAAACTAATGTTTTTAATTTATCTATGTTCCAATTTGATACAGTTTCAGGGATGGTTAGTTTCTTTGCAACTTCATATGGAATACCTACTTCTGAAATAGCAATATTTGGATCAGGTGAAATAACAGTTCTACTTGAAAAATCTACTCTTTTTCCAGATAAGGAACCTCTAAATCTACCTTCTTTACCTTTTAACCTTTGTGTTAACGTTTTTAATGGTCTTCCTGATCGATGATGAGCTTGAGGAATTCCTGAAACTTCATTATCAAAATATGTTGTGACATGATACTGAAGTAAATCTACTAAATCTTGGACAATCAAGGGAGGAGTACCTGCTTCTTTGCTTTCCTTTAATCTTTGATTTACACGAATTATATCTACAAGTTTATGGGTTAAATCATCTTCAGATCTAATTCCTGTTTCAAGGATAATAGATGGTCTAACAGTTACTGGAGGAACAGGAAGAACTTGTAAGATAAACCACTCAGGGCGAGCAGTAGTCGGATCATACCCTAATAATTTTAGATCATCATCGGTTATGTTAGTCAGTCTTTCTCGAATAGTTATTGGTAATAGTCGATTTTCTCCAGCATCAGTCTTTTCAACAAAGATAGTAGGTTTAGTAAAAATTAGATCATATTGCTCCTTTTGACAATGAGGACATATTTTTATTTTTTTGGATTTTTCTATTATTTCATCTTTAATATTTTCTAGAGTAATAACAGCATAAGATGCCTTTCCACTTCTAATTTCTCTATAAGATTCTAATTCTTCATTTTCTAATTTTATTCGATTACAGGATCTACACGTTGTAAGTAATAATTTATGAATATCATCTACAAATGCTATATGTAAGACAGGCTCTGCTAATTCTATATGACCAAAATGACCTGGACACTTTGCAGAGGTATTTCCACATGATATACATTTTTGACCTGGTTCAAGTGTTCCTAAACGGTTATCCATCAAGCCACCTTGAACTGGCATTCCGTCTTCATCATAGGTTTCAGGTGCTGTTATTTCAGCAACACTAAATTTTCTAACTTCTACAGGAGACCATATACTAAATTTTATTGCACCTAAATTTTTAATTGATTCTTCCATGTATTTTCACCTTTACCTATAATTTCTCTTTTGGAATAAGCCTAGGAGCTACGTTAAGACTCATCATCTCTTGAAGTAATAACTTAAAGGCATATGCTATTACAATAGTTGAAATTTTTGCCTTATCACCACAAACTCTGCATATATGTCTTCTTTGCTTAATATCATAATATGACAATAATCCACAACGTTCACATACATTTACTTCAGCTTTATCAGACTCTTCTAATAATCGATCTTTTAACATCATGGATGCACCATATGCAATAAGACAATCTCTTTCCATTTCTCCAAATCTTAGACCACCACCTCTTGCTCTACCTTCAGTTGGCTGTTTGGTTAACATTTGAACTTGCCCCCGAGCTCTACTATGAATTTTGTCAGCTACCATGTGATGAAGTTTTTGATAATATACCACACCAATATAAACTTCTACGGGAAATTTTAGTCCTGTTCTTCCATCATACATTTCCTCTTTACCACTATATTTGAATCCATACTGTTCCATAACGTCTTTTATATCATTTAATTTCTCACCTAAAAAGGCAGAACCATCAACCACTTTTCCTCGTAATGAAGCTGCCTTTCCACCTAAAGATTCCATGAATTGACCTACTGTCATTCTGGAAGGAAAGGCATGTGGATTTATCATTATATCTGGAACTATGCCCTCTTGAGTATATGGTAAATCTTCCTGATTAACCAGCATTCCAAGAATTCCTTTTTGTCCATGTCTTGAAGCAAATTTATCACCTATTTCTGGAATTCTCATATCTCTTACACGGATTTTATACATCTTCCCACCTTCTACAGATTGAGTCATTATTACGCTATCTACAACGCCATTCTCAGATGGCCTTACACCTATAGAAGTATCACGTCTATAGGGGCCTTTTACTTCAAATTCTTTGTATTCTTCTATGAATCGTGGAGGTGATGTTCTACCGATTAGAATATCCCCACCAGAAACTATTGCTTCATGCATCACTGCACCATCTTGTTCCAACAATCGATAAGCTTTTTCTCCCCTAAATCCACGAATATTTTCATCTGCTGAAGGTAATTCAAAAGTATCCTTCATTCCACCTGGATATTGTTTTGCTTCTGCTTCATAAACCCTGTAAAAAAATGTTCTTGCTAAACCTCGTTGTACCGAAGACTTATTGAAGACAACGGCGTCTTCAATGTTATAGCCCTCAAAAGGAAGTACTGCTACAATACAATTCTGACCAGTAGGACGTTCATCAAGTCCAAGAAGGCTTATTGCTTTAGTACTTACTACTGGGGTTTGCGGATACAACATAAAGTGTTGTCTGACATATGTGCTTGCATTCATCAAAGGTGTAGAGAATCCAAGGCTTTGTTTAGCCATTGCACTTTCATATGTATTTCTGGGAGATTGATTATGTTCAGGATATGGTATAACAGAAGCACCAATTCCAAGAATTGAGGGTGGATATATTTCTACATGCGTTGTATTAGAGTCTATTGAATTGAGATCAATAGAGATAAAACAATTTTCTTCTTCATTTGCGTCAACTAATTCTATTATTCCCATGTAAATCAAATCTATCCATGAGAGGAATTTTTTATTGATCTTCTCAATCACCTCTGATGTCATTAAGGATTTTCCTTCTTTAACAATTGCAAGAGGTCTTAATACACGTCCAGAATTACAAGAAATGTATAATCTTTTTGCAGCATTTGCATTTAAAGAAGAATAAAAATAAATTCCAATATGAGGATGGATTTTCCCATTTCGTCTGAGGACTCTGAGTGTATTTGCTAACTGAGAACCGTCTTCAATATAACCTACTGCTTTTCCATCTACAAATATTCTACAACCATTTCGTCTTAAACTTTCATCTGCATCATCAATATGTTGAACTCTCAATTCATATAGTTTTTCTATAATTTCTGAAGAAGAAACACTTACAGAGATTATCGCAGATAGAGCAAGATTTTTTACTAATCCACAATTTGAGCCTTCTGGGGTTTCTGCTGGGCAAATTCTACCAAAATGAGTAGTATGAAGATCTCTGGCTTCAAAATTTGGTTGACTTCTACTAAGTGGAGACTGTATTCTTCGTAAATGACTAATTGTAGACATGTAATTAGTTCTGTCTAATAATTGTGTAACTCCTACTCTTCCTCTACCCCAATTACCTGTAGCTATCGCATTATTCAATTTATCCGATATAATACCCGGCCTGACTGCAGCTGCAACTGCATTGATTCCTCTTTTTTGTCCTGATCGTTCAAGTTGGTACTTCATATCTCTTATTAAATTTCTAAAGGCAGTTCTAAAAAGATCAGCAAGCATTTGACCTGCAAATTTTATAACTTTATTTCCATAATGATCTTTATCATCGTTATCTACCCATCCGAGTTTAAGTTCAACTAATTTGTTTGCAGCTTCTCCAAGAAATAAAGCTTTTTCACCACGATTTTCTGGATTTTTTCCTAAATGAGGTAACAATCCCCAATCTAATAGTGTTTCAGCACGCTTTATTTGAAATTCTTCAAGCATACCAGGAGCAATTCTTTTACTGATATATACAATGGCATCTCTACTTGTAATAATTTCTCCTACTTTTTCAAATGAAGGTTCTAATTCGTCTTGTACCCTTTCATTAAAAGAAATAGCGTTGGCTATATCTTTATCAGATTCAAGCCCCAAAGCGCGGATCAATGTTATTAAAGGAATATCGACAGGAGAACCAGGTATTTTTGCTACTATGGAACCATCAGGTTTCATAATAAGTTCTAATTTCGCTCGATAGCCTACAATTGAAGAATAGACTTTTGCTTTATAAGTAAGGGTTCCCGCAGTTTCTTCTGCATCAACAATAATTTTATTATAGGATAAGTCTTCTAATCCCACTATTACTCTTTCTGAACCGTTTATAACAAAATACCCACCAGGGTCTCTTGGATCTTCACCTAATTCGATTAATTTCGATTCAGGAAGGTTATGAAGAATACATACATTAGATTTTACCATTACAGGCATATCACCAATATGAATGAATCTAGATTCAATTATTCTTCCATCTTCAACAATGCTGCATTCAAGCATAATGGGGGATGCATAAGTAAGATTTCTTAGTCTAGCCTCAACAGGGGCAACATGTGTAATTGATCCATCCAATTCCATAATTCTTGGACGTTGAAGTTTTATTTTTCCTAATTTCAATTTGTAGGGAAATTCAGCTGTTTCTATTTCTACTTCGTTTACTTCATCTATTATACTTTGTAATCCAGATTCCATAAACTCATTGTAGGAATTTAAATGCTGTCGTGCAATACCTTCTCTTCTTAAAATATCATTAATAATTGGCCATATATCAACAAAATTATTTACCAAAGAACATTATCTCCTCATCCTTGTACAACATATCTGTAATATACACTTTCACCTGCAGTTGGACTTTTTCTAGTAATTTTAATAATATCTCCTGGTCTAATATCGAGATCTTCTAATCCTTTATCGCTTGCCATAATATATGGAAGTTGATTAGTTCTTACATTGAACTTTTTAAGAATATTTTCAGCTTCATCTTTCGGAAGAATCTCATGTTTAGGTTGATAGATATGATTTTTTACTTTGACAATTTTTTTATCTACTGACAAATTAATAATCCTCCTTTCTCGTATTTATTATTGGATAAATAAATTTTGATAAAATAGCTTTTCGCAATACGAAATCATTAGATTTCTTAGAAAAGGAGATATATGTAGTTTCTTAAATTATAATTTTAGGACTATTATAATAAACCAATTATGTATATACAATAATCTTTTGGAAATTATTTTGTATCATTAAGGCCTTCGGAGGGATTTGAACCCTCCTCAAGCGGTTTCTACCATTTTACAAAACAAGACCACAGCCGCCTATACTAACCAGGCTATACTACGAAGGCCACTAATGTTTTTATGAAAATTTGCATTATTTATTCTTTAGAGAATTGAATAACAAGAATTAAAAATTACCATCATCAATTATGCCTCTTTTAACCACTACTATTTCTCTTTTGACTAGTTCTTTACAAATTCCATTCATTCCTATAGAGTCTCCGGCAAGATGTCCAAGAATAACAAGGTTTTTACATCTCTTATCTTTTTTTAATTTTAAAAGTTCGTTATAATCAATATGAAGGTAGATTACTGTAGAAATATTATTTTCATAATAAGTGCGGGCAATATCATATCCTCCATTAGATCCAGCTGCTATGATAAGAACCCACTTTCCTAGTTTGTTAGTTAATTTTCCATTGCAAACTAAAACTCTTGTTAAAGCTTTTTTAAATTCCGGTATCTCTTCTATTACTTCTATTAAATCAGAGATAGATTCCAATTTTGAATTATGAAGTTTACTTAAAATAATTTTTCTCATATATTCATCGAGTGGCTGATGAATATTCAATAATGGCATATTGAGGAGTTGTGAGGTGCTAATTGCATCATTATAAATTAAAGAATGAGACTTTAAAGAAACTTTATGTTTTAGATCTTTAACCAATGAAATTGCTAGATTTTTTTTGATGCCACTCTCTGTCATATAATCTACGTGTCTATCAAAAACTTTATGAAATGATAACAATGACTTTCCTATTGGATGATGCGTTAACACACAATCACAACCGAGGTTTTTGGCAAGAGAAATATCTGCTGGAGTTACATCAATGGAAACAAAAACCTTTTTAATATTATTCCCTTTTACATGAATAGCACTATCAAATGGGATTTTTTTCCATCCTGCTAAATCTAAACCAATTTTCATTATTTCACTTGTATCTAATCCTTGCAAAATATTCTAAAATAATATTAATAATGGAGAATATTTACTTTTAACATAGTAAACTTGTTTGCCAATTACTAATAATCGTCTAATTTAATGAGGCACTAACAAATCTCAAATTGACTATGGTAAAAAAATAATAATAATAATAAAACAATAAAACTTGAACTATTTTGTTTAAGAAATTTATTAATTTTTATCTGCGCTATCAAAATCTTAACCTAAAGATCTCATTCTTATTAATATCATTACAATTATTACATCTTTATTGGCTTACAACAGATGTTGTATTATATCGTATAACAGGAACAGACTATTTTGTAGAAGCATCTGACTTTGTTTTATTATTTATAATAATTGACTATATTGAAATTCCTGCTTTAGTTTCAGGAATAATGTATTATTTCTTTAACCTAATTTATAATAACAAAGAAAAGGAAAATAGAATAAAAAATACAATTTTCTTAATTCTATTGGCAATACAATCAATTCATATCTTTTGGATTACCGATGATATCGTTTATTCAACTTTTGTAGGTGATGATTTAATTGAAATTCCAGAATATATTGCTTGGATCGCAATTCTAATAGATTATCTAGAACTACCTGTAATTTATGATCTTTTGAAAAGGATCATCAAAAAAGAATAATCAACAGTAAAATACGATAAAAAGTGATGATTATACTTATTCTTTTTGAAAAGAAATTAAAAATATTAAAATATTATTATACAACAATTTATATGGATACATCATTTACAAATTAAAAAAATGATAAAGATCATCAAATGTATATAAAAAATCCCTTTAAATGATTATATAATATTTTGATTAAATAATTAAAAAGTAACAAAACAATCAAATATGCTCATGTATGTTATTCCCTTCAAAATATTCCTTTATCCATCTGTCGGTATATCTATTATGATTTTGTAATACTACTATTCGAGAAATTTCACTTTCATCCATTATACTGTAACCTTGTAGAGTTTGTCGAAGAGTATTAGTAAATTTTCTCACTTCTCTAACTTCAAGCATATTATTTTGCTTTAGCCTATTAGTGGACATTCCTATATGCATATACGATTTAATTTCAATAAAATTTGGATTTCCTTGATTAATTACCTCGGCAAATTCAGGTATATTATTTAAATCATTATTGTAGTTACGAATTAGAGTAATTCTTAATACTGTTCGAGTATTAATTTCTGATAGAAGTTTTAATGTTGTAAGCCATCGATCCCAAGCATCTTTATATTTTGGTCTATTTATTTGATAAAACATCTTTTTATTTGAGGCATTAGTAGATAAATATAATTGAGTTGGTAAAGCATCTTCTTTTATTAAACGATTAATCATTTCTGGTTCTTGACCATTTGTTACCAAAAAAATGGATTTGGTGTTCTTTAATGATTTAAGATATTTAATTAAGTTAGGTAATTTTGGATACATGGTTGGTTCACCGGATAAAGAAATAGCATAATGGGCAGGAAATAATGATTCATCGAGTTTTTCCTTATTAGATTTAGAATTTCCGTAAAATCCCATAATTAATCTTTCTCTTTCTTTTAAGAGTTGATGTATAATTGCATCTGGTTCATCAACTAAATTCGCAGGCATTTGTAATGTATCATAGAATTCTGTTGGACGCCAACAATATACGCACCTATTTTCACAGTTCATCGCAGTTGGAGTCATTTCCATACATCTATGGGTAGAAATCCCATAGAACTTATGCTTATAGCAATTTCCTTCATCATAAAATGACTTTTTAGTCCAATGGCACAATTCTACGGCTGAGTGATTGAATACACCATACTTTGCCTTACGAAGTTTTGCTTGTAAATTTGGTGTAATATTTATCAAGTTATTCTCTTTATCATGATAAACATATTCATCTGAACAACTCATATATTTGAATAAATAACAAACTAATTTATATTTTAACTAATGCATAGAAAATAATGATTATTTAAAAATAGAAAATACAATTAGTTTTACATATAACATCTATTACTAATATCATTGGATTGAATAAGACCGTAGCTATTGATTTAGACTCAGTTTTAGCAGATGTTTTGGTAATTTGGGTTAATGAATATAATAGATTAAAAGATGCAAAGATAGCGAAAGACGATATAATTGTGTGGGATATTCATACTATTTTACCAATCACTGAAACTGAAAGTGAGTCTTTATTTTCTGATGTATGGAAATATAGATGGAAAGATATTCCTCCTACTCAAAAAGATATTGGAAAAATCACAGAAAGACTAAAATTAGAAAACTATAGAATATCAATTTTAACAAAAAGAGAAAGAAAAACAATTCCTTATGTATATAATTGGCTAGAAACTAATAATATTCATTGTGATGAACTAATATGTGTTTTTGACGCTACTCCAAAGAGTTTTTATCCATTTGATATTTTAATCGATGATGCCCCTCAAAACCTAATCGATATAAAGCTTCCAAAACGAGGTATTTTATTTAATCAACCTTGGAATAAAAATTTTGATTGGCCACTTCGAATAAATTTACTATCAGATGTATTTCAAATTACTTCAGAAATTTCTAAATAAATATAATACAATTAAATTTGATCTAATTCAATTAAAGCTCTATTAATTAATGACGATAATCCACTATATTGGGTTAATATTTCTATTGCATTATCAAAAGCATTGTATCCACGATATCCTTCATCATATTTCATTATAATAGTTCCTTTATTTGTCTCAAGATTAATAATTAAAATAGAATATTCACCAAGCGTTAGATGTTTATTTGTAATATAGAATAATAATTCTAGTTTCTTTATAAAATGTACAGTATCATACATAACATTAGACAAAATTGTAATTGACTTTTTCGGAGTTTTTTGAAATAAATTATAGGTTTCTGGATCTACTTTGACTATTTTATTATTCATAGTCCAAAAACCTTATCCATTCTGGAAACCATAAATTACTCTCTGAAATACCTATTCCTTTAGCTAGTAATAATGGAGAATTATAAAATATTTTTTCACATCCAAGCTCATAAGCAATATAATTATTAAGTTGATTTATAGAAGCAACTTTTCCTATGTATTTATTCGAAATAAAATCTCTATTAGAAGTATATAATCCGACTTGTCTTCCATCAATTGTTGGAACATAACAAACTATTATATCTATTTTTTTCACTCCATTTTTATTCAAGTAATGAATTGTTTCTTTTGCTGTACTTCCAGTTTGAATAGTTCCTTGGATGGAAGCTATCTTTTTATTTTTGGTTATATCTTCTAATATAAATTTAAGAGACATTCCAGTAGTAAGTAACTTATTTTTGCTTTCTTCTTCTGAAAAATCTATCATGTGATCGGAGTCATCATATCTATCTTTGATTACTCCTTCGGAAATTTCAAATTTTAAAAATGATTTTTGCAATTCTATTCCCATTCCAAGAGCCATGGGACGAGTATAATCTGGTTCTGCATACACCGTATCAAGATCAATATATTTTGATAAATAGTTAGCTTGAACTTTTCCGATATTCCTTCTAATTGTATATATACTTTTGTCGTTAAAAGTCGTAGTAACATGAGATTCTCTAATAAACTCAAATGGATCCATTAACATTTTATGGTTGTTCAAAATTGTTAATTCTTGTATATGATTTTTGTTTGATATTTTAAGCAATTGTCCCATTTTAACATCTGAATATTTGAGATCAGAAAATGAAACTTGCAAAGAATTCTCTGAGGAAAAAATTACCATGTTTTGTTGTGATGCCATTATCAATGGTTTAAAACCGGTACTATTTCGATAAACAAAAATTGAATCGTTTACTTTGAGAATAAGATTTCCGAGGAGGTGTCTATCTAAAAATTCGGCCGCTCGGCTATGATCTTTTCTCTCATTCAATAATTTGATAAATATTGTATATATTTGTAACAATGGATCTGCATCTTTTGCCGATCCTATGTAAGGATGAAGATATAGCTTTTCCGTATCAACAAGAAAACCATCTAATGCAATTTTGAGATAATTCATACTAGGATATATTGGAGCTCGTTTAGAAAGATAACCAATAGCATTTGAACCAATTAAATTCTTTTTTTTTATCAACATTGATAAAATATGATTTGATGGAAGAGAGCCTTTATTTTCTAAAACTTTTCCTCCAATCATCATCTTCCAGTATGCCTTTCCTCTATGTTGAAGCATCCTCATCGCGCTTACTAGGTAAAATAGGATCTCGTCAGAGGATTCTCTCTTAACATCAAAATTATAAATTGCTACTATTCCTGCCAAGATCCAATGACTTGATTTAGGGTGTCATTTTGAATATATAAAAATTATAGAATAAAAGAAAAGATGAAACTCATACAAATTTATTATTTTGAAGCAAAAATAAATAAAATTTAATTCTATAATATTATATTTTTATCGATGTAATAAGATATTGATACATCTTTAGAATTATCAATGAATTGTAACAATGAGAATAGAAAAATAAAAAAAACTCTGTTAATATTAGTAAAAATGATTAATTATGATAATAGGAATTATTGGTAAAGCTAATGTTGGGAAATCTACTTTTTTTAATGCTGCAACTGATCAATCCGTCCCTTCAGCTAATTATCCTTTTACTACTATTCAACCAAATATCGGAATAGGCTTTGTCAGAGAGAAATGTGTATGTAGAGAATTTGGACTACAAGATAATCCAATTCATTCATTATGTATAGATGGAAATAGATTTGTACCTATAAAATTAATAGATATTGCAGGGCTCGTGCCAGGAGCTCATTTAGGAAAGGGTTTAGGAAATAAATTTTTAGATGATGCTAGACAAGCAGATGCAATAATTCATGTTGTTGATGCCTCAGGTTCAACTGATCCAGAGGGTAAAGTGGTAGAAAAAGCACATGGTGATCCCTTATTTGATATTAAATTTATAGAGGAAGAATTCGATCAATGGATTCTTTCAATTATCAATAGAGATTGGAATAAAATTAGTAGAGATATGTCAAATCAAAAATTAAAAATTGAACAAATATTAACAAAGAGGCTTTCAGGATTATCTGTAACAACTGATACTATTTCAAATGCATTATCAAAAGTTGGACTAACCAATAAAAATCCTGATATCTGGACACAAGAAGAATTATTAGAGCTGGTACAATTAATAAGAAAAAATTCAAAACCTTTACTAATACTGGCTAATAAAGCAGATATTTCTTCTTCCAAAGACAATATAAAAAAAATAAAACAGAGGAAGACAATTGTAATTCCTTGTACATCAGAAGCAGAATTAGTTCTTAGAAAAGGTGCAAAAAAAGGTATATGGTATTATCTTCCAGGAGACAAAAATTTTGAAATAAAAGATAAAGATAGATTAAATGAGCAACAAAAAAAAGCATTATGGATAATACAATCGATACTTGATGAATATGGCTCTACAGGAGTTCAAGAAGCAATAAATACAGTATGTTTCAAATTACTTAACTTAATTATAGTTTTTCCTGTTGAAGATGAAATAAAATTATCGGATAAAAAGGGAAATATTTTACCTAATGCAATTTTATTACGAAAGGGATCTACAGCAAAAGATTTAGCTGCAAATATTCATCAAGATTTAGCTAAAGGATTCATGTTTGCTATAGATGTAAGAAATAAACAAAGAATTGGAGCTGATTATGAATTAAAACATAATGATATAATAAAAATAGTTTCTGCTACTAGTAGAGGATAATTATGAAACAATCCAAAAAAAAGGATAATATTATCTATTGTCTTGGAATTGAAAGTACTGCTCATACTTTTGGATGTTGTATAATTCAATTTGATTCTATTAAAAAAAAAGGAGAAATAATATCTGAAATTAGAAGTATATATAAAGCTCCAATTGGTGCAGGCATACATCCTAGAGAAGCATCTAGACATCATTTAGATAAAGCTCCAGATCTTCTCACAAAGGTATTAAAAAAAGCTAATATAAAACCTAAAGAGATAGACTTAATCTCATATTCAGCTGGCCCTGGTTTAGGGCCATGTCTCAGAGTTGGTGCGGTAATTGCAAGGGCTCTTTCATCATTTTACAATATACCCCTAATACCAGTTAATCATGCACTAGGCCATATCGAATTAGGTATCATGCTTACTAAATGTAAAGATCCTCTTGTTTTATTAGTATCTGGAGGTCATACCATGATATTAGCATTTTCAAATAAAAGGTGGAGAGTATTTGGAGAAACATTAGATATTACTGTGGGACAATTATTCGATCAATTTGGAAGATACATAGGCCTTGCATCTCCTTGTGGAAATAACATTGAAGAATATGCTAATCAATCTTCAAAACAATATTTTCAATTACCATATATTGTGAAAGGGAATGATGTTTCATTTTCTGGTATATTAACTGCTACAAAAAAGTTAATAGATCATGGATACAATAAATTTGATACCTGCTTTTCCCTTCAAGAAACGGCATTTGCAATGTTAACTGAAGTTATTGAAAGAGCATTATCATTTACAGAGAAAAAAGAAGTTTTAATAGTAGGAGGAGTTTCTGCAAATAATCGTCTTTCTAGTATGTTAAAAAGAGCTTCAAGAAGACAAAATGCAAAATTGTATACTTGTCCATTTCATTATTCAGGGGATAATGGTGCCCAAATAGCTTGGACTGGACTCTGTGGGAATGTGTCTTCAGATCAAACAATCAAAGTTCGAGATGCATTTGTAAAGCAGTCATGGAGAATAGACAAAGTAGAAGTAAATTGGAGATAAAATAATTGTTATAATCACTATAACTAAAAATTTATTTAATATTGGATCTTGATTTTTCTATCTCTTTCGCCCATTTAGAATTATTTAAAACACCAAATTTATAAATGTCGTCATGTATTGTTATAATTACTACTTTTTTTAATAGAAACCCTTCTGTTTTGGATTCTTTAATTTCATTTAAAGAAATATCTAATAGTAATTCTCCTGTCCGTTTAGATAGAGTTGCTAAAGTTCCTTCCGTCTTTTCAAAAAAAATTCTTTGGTTTGTCAATGTTAATAATCCATTCTTTAAGTGATCTTCAGAACAATCTTCTTGAAGAATTAGTTTTTCATCTTTTCTTGGTTGTACAGAGCTCACATTTTTATTCTTTTTAGTTGCATATATTATTATTGCATTATCAAATTATTAAAAAAGGAGCAGAAGCAGATATTTTTATAGTGAAATGGTATAAAGACAAAGCAATTTCAAAACTAAGGACTTCAAAAAAATATAGACATAAAATCCTAGACAATATAATTAGAGTACGAAGAACAATACATGAAGCAAATATGCTACATGCTGCCAAGACAGCAGGAATAAAAACTCCTTTTATATATTTTCTTGATCCAAAAAGAGCCGAAATTATAATGGAATATATTAACGGAAAAAATGTTAAAGATATTATTTCCAAGGAAATAGGAAAGCAAATTGGAAAATATGTTTCCATTCTACATAATAATAATATAATACATGGGGATTTAACTACATCCAATTTTATATTAGACGGACCTAATTTGTATATAATTGATTTTGGTCTCTCTTTTTATTCTGAGCGAATAGAAGACATGGCAACTGATATTAGAGTAATAAAGGAAATTTTAAGTAGTGCCCATACATATATTTTTGAAGACACTTATCATAACTTTTTAGATGGATATTCAGAATGTACTAATCATAACTTTAGCCAAATTTTAAATATAGTCAAAGAAATTGAAAGACGAGGAAGATATTCAAGAGTAGTATAATATAAGTTTATTTGAAATAAATAAAAAAGATCAAATAAGTGAATAAATATGCTTATTTTAAATATTTAATATATGTTTGAATTATTTTTTGTTAGCAATAACACTCATAAATATTCAGAAATAAAATCTATTTTAAAGGACAGAATAATAAATATAGATTTAAAGTTTCATAAACAAAATATTATTGAAATACAAGAAGAAAAAATAAAAAAAATTGCCATAGCGAAATCAATATCTGCATATAATATATTAAAAAAGCCTATAATAATAGAAGATGACGGATTATTCATCAAATCGTTAAATGGCTTTCCCGGACAATATTCTTCATATATTTTTAAATCCTTAGGCAATACAGGTATTATAAAGCTTTTAAAAGGAAATAAAGATAGATCTGCACTTTTTAAATCTGTTTTTGTTTATAATAATGGTGTTATTACAAAAATATTTACTGGTCAAGTTAATGGAACAATCGCGACAACAATAACATCAGGAGGTTGGGGATATGATCCAATTTTCATTCCCCATAAAATGAATATAACATTTGGTAAATTAAATGAGAATAACCAAAAGAACGAATTATCTCATCGAAGAATTGCTTTAGATAAATTGGTAAAATGGTTAAATCAAAACAAAAAATAGAAAGAATTATTACAATAAAACATATTAGTCATAAACCTACAAACAAGAAAAACGATAAAAAATTTTCTTTACAACATAAAAAATTATTAGGATTAATATATAGTATTTTTTTTAATATAAATTAATTTAAAGTAGAAAAGGAAATATATATTTAAAATTTAGTGAAAGATAATCTTCTATTTCATAGTATCGTACTCATTATATTAAATAACGACTTTATAATATAAAGATGAAAAATCGCAGTAGATATGAGGTAATTGCAGCTATACTATCTTCTTGCATAAGAATGGAAACCCGGACAAAAATTATGTATAAAGCTATGCTTAGTAACGATCAATGTAAACTGTACATACAATTTCTATTAAAATGTGGATTGATTAAGGAAATGACAAATGGTGAAAAGAGATATTATTCCATTACTGAAAGTGGTAATAAATTCTTGTTTAATTTTGAGAAACTTAAACAAATGCTTCCGACTATGATGGAGGAAGATGTTGCAGATAATTATAATTTAACTGTTTAACATATTAGTTTTGTCAGTTAATCATGGTCTTTTGGTAAAGCACCTATTCTTAATTTTTAATGAACCAATGTCATTAAAAGGTTTTTCGTAGTTCTCCCAATCACCTTGAATCCTGTTCTATACTAACTGTTAATTATCTAATGTAATTATTATTATGCTATTTATTTCTAACATGAATATTAATTTGTCATATTTCTAACTTAGATATAAAAATCAAGATTATTTGTCTTTAAAGCAAATTTGAAAATCTGAGACATTAGCCTTTATTTATTGCGATATGTTATCATATATTGCTTCAGTGTAATTAAATTTCCATGTCCATCATCAATTTTTTCATGTATGGTTAGATAAGGACCTTTTTCAAGGTTATTTGGTAAATATATAGATTCAATTACATAAATAATAAAAGCGTTATGAAAATGGTTACTTTTATTGTTTATATAATGAAAATAATCTATTAATAGTCATATTTAAGATAAAGTTTATGAATTGTTTTATGTATTTATCCATTCTCTATTTTCTAAATATTCTAATAAATCCATCATTTTCTGTATTCTAATCTCTCCACCAATTTGGTTCTTACAATTCTCATAATGTTTTATTATTTTTGTATCTTCTTCTTCAGATATACTATGTTTATTTTCTATTAGATCAAAAAATTTATCTTCTTTTCTAGTATGATCGGTAATAAAGACAGAATAAGCTTTAAGAAATCTTGCTACAGGCTCTTTTATTTGACTAATATTTGACACACTTTTTTCTTTATTCGATATATTTTTCATGTTATTTTTCATTTCCTTTAGCTCTCTTCTAAACATATTAGATATTCGTCGACCTAATTCATGTTCAATTAGGAATTTTCTAATATCTTCAGAAAAACCATTTTTCTCTTTTGTTTTAGGAAAATATGATTGTTCTTCTTTTCCATGATGAAATCTATCAACAAATTCTTCCATAACTACAGAAATAATTTCTAGATCTTCAATTGGTATATCTTCATCTTTGTATAATTTACTTGAGCATCTTTCAGCTATTTGGCCCAATCTTCTTACAAATGTATGATCATATTTAAGATTTTGTGTAGAATTCAATAATTTTGTTATAAATAAACTAAATTTAAATATTTTAGATTTATTGTTATTTTTTATAATATAACATGATCTTTTTAATAGTTATCAATAATACTTTCGTTCTATGTTAAATATACTATAGGAATTTCCATAAATTGCTAATAGCATCCTAAATATGAGTCAAAATGAAGTTTTGGTGTTGATTACAAATAAAGAAATCATTCTACTAGACTATTAAGAGTTAAGATATAACAAAGAAATAACATAGAATCATAATAAAGAGAAAGAATTTACCAGATTATAATTTCCATTATTTCCTAAACATTGATATTAAGGCTGAATTAATATATTTACAGTCTTTATTCAATCTAATATTAATTTGATTAATTATAAAACTTGAAATAAAAATATGTCATCATATCACAAGCGATACCCTTGGCATACGCTCAAATATTAAAAATAACACTTATAAAAATAACAATATAGATAACGTTCTAGGGGCCGGTGGTCTAGCCTGGTTAGGATACCGCCTTGACATGGCGGGGCTCACGTGTTCGAATCACGTCCGGCCCATATTTTACGCTTAAATTATCATTAGAATAATAGCTTTGATTCTGGGTGTTACTAAATTTGGTAGCGATGTTACTAAATTCAGTAACAGTCGGTAAAGAAATCAGTCCTTTTTCTATGAGCAAAGGTAATTCGAAATTCTCAATTTTCAAGCTTTTTTCTAATCTGACTCTTTATTTTTCGATTATAACTTCCTGATAGTTGTTTCTTGCCTAATAGCCATTCTAGTTCTGTTCTAGAAAGTAATGATAGTTCTTGTGAATAATTGTTCTCCAACATGTTATAATTATAGCAAATACTTATAAAGTTATCTTTCGGTATCTAATGGTATAAGGATATGCCAATGAAAAAAATAATGATATCCTTACCGAATGAAATGGTAAAAGTTTTAGAAAACAAACGCAAAGATAGATATCTTGAGACTATACCCGAAACTATTAGAGTAATTCTAAGTGACTATTTAAGAAATAAGGTGAAGAAAAAATAATCAAGATGATATTCTTAGGGATTTACACGCTCGGTTCGACAGACGATTGGTTCTGTCATATCCAAACTTATATTCAATTACATATTTAGCTTTTTATCCATAACACCCACAATTAAGCATCATTAAAATCGAAAAATGATTCTTTAGTTTTTTTTTGATTTCTTCTTTCTTTCATAAACCACTTGAAATAATCTGTTTTTGCCTCAAGTCTTGAAAGTTTACAATTACATAATTTCTCCGTGCAGTGATGAGGAATGTTAATCTTGTGTCTGCCTAATGGATGGTTGCAACTAGGACATAGTGCTTCCTTTTCGTTTATGCTTTTATAAAGTAAGAATTCTTCACGATGATGATGTTTATTGAACTTTTTAGATGTGTTGAATGAATTCTTTTGCTTCATTTTTTGTTACTATCTTATTTTCTAGTATAATACTGATACATTATTTGAATACATTCTGTTTTCAAACAAGATGGAAGAAAAAAAGATTATTCCAAACATTGTATA
>Ga0126314_10000280_pt1 | contig 25472 bp, 18 predicted proteins | sample Plot105B_FD_92535 | JGI IMG/M metagenome (GOLD analysis project Ga0126314, IMG submission 92535) | Serpentine soil microbial communities from UC McLaughlin Reserve, CA, USA - Plot105B | ecosystem: Environmental > Terrestrial > Soil > Grasslands | place: USA: UC McLaughlin Reserve, Lake County... | reverse complement strand
GGCCTCGAGCTGGTCGGCCGCGCGCTCGAGCAGTCGCGTGCGCAGAGCCTCCGCAGCGATCGCGATCGCGCTGCCGCCGAGCATCGACGCACGGCTGCCGAACGCTCCCATTCCTTCGGGGACTGAGTCGGTGTCGCCGTGGCGCACCGTGACGTCGTCGTAGCCCACCCCGAGCACGTCGGCGCAGACCTGTGCAAGGACCGTTTCCACGCCTTGCCCTACCGACGCCGAGCCCACGTGCACGACCGCGCCTCCATCGCCGCCGATGCCGACGCGCGCGTACTCCCAGCGCGCGATCCCGCTCTTCTCGACGAAGTAGCCGACGCCGAGGCCGCGCCGTTTGAGCGGCCCGGGATCCTCGCCACGCCAGCGCAGCATCTCCTCCCAGCCGAACGCCTTCAGCCCCTTCTCCAGCAGCAATGCGTAGTCCCCGCTGTCGAAGACGACTGGGTGATGGTCGGTGTGCGTGCGCACCTCGTACGGCATCTCGTCGAGCGCGATGAGGTTGCGGCGGCGCAGTTCGACCGGATCGATACCGAGCCGACGGGCGGCGATGTCCAGGATCCGTTCGCGGACGAAGTTCGCCTCGTAGCGCCCAGGGGCGCGGTAGGTGCCGGCCGGTGTCTTGTTCGTGACGACCTGCTGCGCGGTGACGTCATACGCCTGCCAGCGGTATGGGCCGGGCAGCAAAGCGACCGTCATGTTCGGCACGACGGTCCCGTGCGTGCGCACATAGGCACCCGTATTCATCAGGAAACGGTCGCGCAGCGCGAGGAGCGCTCCGTCGGAGCGCAGCGCGACCTCGATGTCGTGCACCTGCTCGCGCGAGTGGTTGAGCGCACGCAGGTTCTCCTCGCGGTCTTCGGTCCAGGTGACGGCGCGGCCCGTGTGCAGCGCGCACCACGGGATCAGGAAGTCCTCCGGGTAGAACTCCCCGCGGCCGCCGAAGCCACCGCCGACGTCGAGCTCGACGAGGCGCACGTGATCCTCGGCGAGGCCCAACAGCTGAGCGAGGATGCGACGGTTCGTGTGGACGACCTTTGCCGCGCCCCAGACGACGACGCGACCGGTGTCGCTCTCCACTTCGGCGACCAGGCCGCGCGGCTCCAGCGGCACGGCGCCGTGGCGCTGGCAGACGAGCCGCTCGCGCACGACCAGGTCCGCCTGCTCGAAGGCGGTGTCGACGTCGCCCCAGGCGACCTTGATCTCGGCCGCGAGATTGGTGCCGCGCTCCGGGTGGAGGAGCGGCGTCGCGTCGCCAAGCGCCTTGGCGGGATCGACCAACGCGTCGAGCGGCTCGTACTCGACCTGCAGCCGCTCGACTGCGTCCTCCGCGGCGTAGCGCGAGCTCGCCAGCACGACCGCCACCGGCTCGCCCGAATACCTCACGACCCCGTCGGCGAGCGGCGGCTGCAGCAGCAGCTCCATGCCGGGCAGGGAGTACATGCGCATCGGGATGCGGACGACCGGCTGCGGCAGGTCGCGGGCGCTGATCACCTCCGAGACGTCGGGATCTGAGAGCGCATCGATCGCGTCGATCGAGACGACCCGCGCGTGAGCGTGCGGGCTGCGCAGAATCGCCGCATGCAGCGCGTCGGCGCGGTTGAGGTCGTCGACGAAGCAGCTGCGGCCGGTGAGCAGCGGGAGATCCTCCTTGCGGCCCAGCGACCGTCCGATCACGCCGGCCGAGGGCAGGCGATCCGCGTGCGTGCCGGCCGCGCGGGGCCCGGTCACCACGGAAGCTTCAGGCGGGCACTGCGGCGGCGGCGCTTGCGCTGCCCGAGAACCAGCGCGACACCGACCCCGACGATGCCGGCGACGGCAACCGCCGGGGGCCCGTACCGCCTCGCCGCAGCCGGGAGTGGCGCCGAGGCCGCGGCAGTGGCCGGCACATCCCTCGGGGTCTCCGGCGCCTTCGGCTTTGCGGGGCGCGACGCCCGCTCGGCAAGGCTTCTCTCGAGCTCGGACGCAAGCGCGGCCAAGAGCCTGTCCGCGTCCTCGCGCACCGACGTCTCGTCCATCCCCGGCGCGGCCAACCTGCCGTCGAGCGCCAGCGCGACCTGCGCGGAGCCGTCGCTGCCGCTCACACGCCCACGGAGCGTCCCGGTGGCGAAGCCGGAACCGTTCGCCTGGCGGACGCGGAAGGAGCAACTGGCGCTGTAGGTGTCCTCGTCGAGGTCGAGCGGACGCAGCGTCGCGATGCAGTCGAACGCTGATCCGCCGAACTCAGGCCGGAGCACTCCCTGGAAGATCGCGTCGCCGTCGACCGGCTTCAACTGCGAGCCCGGAATGACCGCAGCGAGCGTCTCGAGATCGGCCAGTTCCTCCCACACCCGCTCGGGAGGCGCGCTCACTGTGATTTCCGTCTCGACGATCATCTGGCTCTCCCCGGACGCTGCTCGAGCAAAAGTATAATGTTGGACCTTACTGCCCGCCAGGCCGCCAGGAGGGAAATGAAGCTCCAGAACGAGTTCTTCGTGCATGTGCCGATCGAGCGAGCGTGGGAGACGTTGCTCGACATCGAGACAGTCGCGGGATTCCTCCCGGGCGCCAAGATCGAGCCCGGCGGCCCCGAGGGCGTGTACCAGGGGTCGATGAAGGTGAAGGTCGGGCCGATGACAGTCAACTACCAGGGCACCGCTCGCCTCGCGTCGGTCGACGAGCAGGCCCACAGCGCTGAGATCGAGGTGCGCGCGAAGGAGGCGAAGGGCCAGGGAACGGCCGCCGCCGTCATCCGCAACACGCTCCATGAGGAGAACGGCGGGACGCGCGTGAGCGCCGAGACCGACCTCCAGGTGACGGGCCGGCAGGCTCAGTTCGGTCGCGGGATCATGCAGGACGTCGCCAGCCGGATGCTCGACGACTTCGCCGGCCGTTTCGAGGCCTACCTCGTCAGCGCCGGCGAGAGCCCGGCGGGCGCTACCAGCCCCACCGATGGCAGCGGCCTGGCCGGGGTCGGGGCAACACCGCCCGCGCCGCCGCCGACGGAGGACGCGCTCGATCTCGGCTCGGTCATGGGGCGGATGCCGATCGTGCGCTACGGCGTCCCGGCATTCGTGCTGGGGCTGGTGCTGATCTGGGTCTTGAGCCGCCGCCGCTAGGTCGTCGAGCGCGCGCACATCGCCAGCGCGGTCAGCGCGTACACGCGCGAGGCCCGCAGCAGGTTCTCCTTCGACACCGCGAAGACGCCACCGCCCACCACGCCCGGCGGCCCGTAGGTCAGCGCCGGGATGCCCGCCTCGTTGAACACGTTGTGGTCGCGCCACATGCTGCATTCGGGCGGCGTAGCGATCTCGCACCCGGCGTCGAACTCGAATCGATGCGCCTCGTCGATCGCCTCCGACAGCGGCTCGATTCCATGCGCTTCGTAGCCAGGCCGGTCCACGAACTGCTCGACCTCCCCCTCGAGCCCGAGCTCGTCGAGCAGCGCCCGCAGCTCGTGGCGAATAGCGCCACCGTCCTGCCCCGGCACGGTGCGGATGTCGAGGTAGAGCATGCAGACCTCGGGGTTCTGCAGCACGAGCCACGGCTGGCCGGCGCGGATCGCAGAGACGTTCACGCGCGGCACGACCGTCCCACCGGGTGATTCATAGGTGCCGCGGCGCTCGTAATCGAGCGCCCATTCCTCGATCCGCTGGATCAACGGCAGCGCGCGCACGATCGCGTTCGGGTGCTCGCCGTCGGCGTACGGGCGAGCGACGTACGGCGTGTACAGCACCGGCCCGCCGTACACGGTGATCTTGTAGAAGGCCTTGCCGGCCTCGATCCAACCCTTGCGGAAGGCGGTCGCCTCAGCGCATACGCAGAAGTTCGCCCGCGGCGAGTGGTTGACGAGGTAGCGCGCGCCAACCTCCTTGCTGAGGTAACGCTTGCCCTGGAACTCGTCGACCGGCTCCTGACCGATCTCGCCGGCGACCATCGTCATGTAGATGCTCCCGTCGAGCTTCACGCCGGCGTCGCGAATCGCTTTGGTCGCGATCATCCAGGCGGCCATCGGCCCTTTGTCGTTGACGATCGGGTTGCCCACGAGCATGTCGCCGTCCTCGCGGCCGAGGTGGAAGTCGCGCTTCCCGGGATCGCGCCATATGAGGCGGTCGTCACGGCGCATCCACGTGTCGATGTGACTGTTGAAGGCGAGCGCCGGCCCCTGCCCCTCCCCGGGCAGCTCGGCGAATATGTTGAAGCGGTCCTCGAACATGCCTACCCGCCGTGGCGCGAAATCGTTCTCGGCCAGCCACTCGTAGATCACCTCGGCGCCGGGACCCTCCTCGCCTGGCGGCGTCTCCACACTCGTGATGTGGAGGGCGAGATCGACCAGGTCCTGCTCCTCGATCCGGCCGAGGACCGCCTCAGCCACCTTCGAGTCGATCATGCGGGCGCTTCTTTGCGGAACTGGTGCGGCTTCGTGTGGTCCTCCGGCCAGAACTTGGCGTCCCACTCGCGCGACAACTGAACGAAGCGGGGCGCCTCCTTCTGCATCGCGCGCATCACCGCGTCCTCGTCCATCGTCAGGACCGATCCCGCGCGAACGACCACGCGCCCGTCGACGACAACCGTATGGACGAGGTTGCCGGTTCCCGAGTAGACGAGATTCGCCAGCAGGTTGTCCTCGTGCCACGGAACCATCTCCGGCCGCATCAGGTCGAGCAGGATCACGTCGGCGCGCTTGCCCGGCTCGAGCGTCCCGATCTCGTCCTCGAGCAGCATCGCCCGCGCCGATCCGATGGTCGCGAGCTCCAGCGCCTCGTACGGCGAAATGAGCGTCCAGTCGAGCCGCGCCTCCTTGTGGCCCGTCGCCGCCAGGTGGACCTCGCGGAACATGTCGAGGAAACAGGACGCAGCGGGTCCGTCGGTGCCGAGTCCGACGATTCCGCCGCCTGCCATCAGCTCCGGGAAGCGGCCCTTGGAGAAGGCACCGTAAGCGCCCTTCATGCTCGCGCTCGGGCAGTGGATGGCTGAGGCGCCGGTCTCGAGGAGCAGCCGGACCTCCTCGTCGCTCAGCCACGCCATGTGCGTGCCCGCGAAGCGCCGGTTGAGGATCCCGAGCGAGTTGAACCGCTCGATCGGGCGCGTCCCGCCAAAACGCAGGCCATGCGCCTCGATGTCCTCGCGGTCGACGTTCGAGTGGGTGACGACACCGACGTCGTAGCGCTCGGCCAACTCCATCGCGCCCGCGCAGAGCTCGTCGGAGGCCGAGGTCACCTGGATCGGACACGGCCAGGCGCGCACCCGGCCGCCCGCGGCTCGGTCGAAGCGTTCGATGTAGGCCTCGCCGCTCTCGAGATTCTCGCGCGTCAGCTGGTCGGATCGGGTGAGGAACTCGGCCAGGTCGTCCTGCACGTCGGCCATCGCACGTGCGAGCACTGCGCGGATGCCGGCGGTCTCGACGCCGGCCACCGCCGCCTCCTCGAGGTCTTGGTAGGTGCCGCAGTCCAGGAACGACGTCGTCCCGGTCTTCAGCATCTCGACGCTCGTGAACTGCGTGCCGAGGTAGTAGTTGTCCGGGTTCAATCCCTTCGAGGTGACGTAGAACTTCTTCTGGATCCAGGGCGTGAACGACAGGTCGTTGACGAGGCCGCGCGCGAACGCGCCAAACAGGTGCATGTGCGTGTTCACGAGCCCCGGCATGACGAGCTGCTCGTGAGCGTCGATCGTCTGCCGAGCGTCGAAGCGCTGCTGCAGCTCGGCTGTCGGACCCACCGCCAGAATCCGGCCGCCGTCCACAGCTACCGCGCCGTCCCACAGTAGATCCTGCTCGCCAGTCATGGGGAGCACCACCCCGCGCTCGATCAAGAGCTCGATTTCCTGCCTCGGCGCTTCTGAATCAGTCATCGCTCAGAACTCCCTCATGTCACACGCGCCAAGCGCGGGTGCTAACGGTCGCGTTGGGTCGCCAGTCTCACTTCAGATTCCCGGAAAGTCATCGGGGCAGGTCCGCTCCCTGCGCGGGGTTTTCCCGCTCGTCAAGCCGCCTGGGCCGCGGCGACTACTCCACGCCAACCAAGGTCGAGTCCTAACTAGCGTCTCGCACGTTGCCCGTTCCGTACTCGATGAGCCGGCGGCCTCCACTGCCTTCGGATATGCGGGGCAGCTCACTGCGCCGTGCCAGCGCCCCCGCGAGGGCGCTGGGGAGATAGTGGCTGTGGACGTCGACTGAGCCTTTGTGCGGGGGCGTGGCTTCGGCTCGTTTCTCAGCTGACATGCGACGGCGCCTTTCTGCTTGATCCCGCGCCCTCCACCTCGGCCGCCTGAGCCGCCCAAAGGCGCCACACCGTTTCGGGATCGAGCGGGAGCTCGTCGACTTCCACCCCGAGCGCATCGCTCACCGCGCCGGCCAGGACGGCCGCGGGCGCGATCGTTCCAGCCTCGCCGGCGCCCTTCGCGCCGCCCGGAATGTCCGGCGCCGGGGTCTCCATGTGCTCGATCTCAATCGCGGGGATGTCCGGGGCGACCGGCAGTAGGTAGTCCATGAGCGATGCGGTGAGCAGCTGTCCAGCGTCGTCGTAGGCGAGCTTCTCGAGCACGGCACCGCCGATGCCCTGCGCGACTCCGCCCACGATCTGCCCTTCCACAATGGTTGGGTTGAGAAGCACCCCACAGTCGCTCACGACGACGTAGCGCACGATGCGCAGCCCGCCGCTCTCGAGGTCGACCTCCACCACTGCCGCGTGAGTCCCGTAGGGGAAGGTGCTGGCCGGCGGGTCGAAGGTCTCGCGCTCCTCGAGTCCAGGTGCAGTGCCCTCGGGAAGGTCACGTCCCGCATGGGCCATCCGTGCGAGGTCTGCGATTGGCACACGCCGACTTGGCGTGCCACGGACGGCCGCCACTCCGTCCGCAAGTTCGATGTCAAATTCGCTCGCCTCGAGCATGTAGGCGGCCAGCTGACACAGCCGCGCCCGCACCCGGTCCGACGCTCCACGTACGCTCGCCCCGACGACTGACGCCACCCGCGAGCCGATCGCGCCAGCCGGGCTGTAGGGAGTCACTTCTGTGTCTCCCTGGACGACCAGTACGTCGCGCTCCGGATCGATCCCGAGGCGATCGGCGCAGACCTGCGCGAGCGTCGTTGCATGGCCCTGACCCTGAGACGGCGCTGGGACCAGCAGTGTCACGCGGCCGCTCGAGTCCATTTGCACGAGCACGCTCTCGTAGGAGGCGTAGTCCACTCCGGCCTCACTCATCACCTTCGAGGGCGCCAGGCCCGCCGGCTGCACGAAGCTGGCGATGCCCACTCCGCGATAGCGACCGCGGCGACGGTCGGCGTCGCGACTCCGCTGAACGGCCGGATAGTCGATTAGGTCAAGCGCGCGATCGATCGCGGCTGGGTAGTCCCCGCTGTCATAGGTGAAGCCCGTAGGGGTAGTGCGAGGGAGCTCCTTCGGTCCAATCATGTTCAGCTTGCGGACCTCGCGTCGGTCGCGCCGTACGAGGCGAGCCAGTTCGTCCATCAGCCGCTCCATGACGAAGGTCGACTGGGGCGAGCCGAAGCCGCGGTATGCCCCGACCGGCACCTTGTTCGTCACCGCTCCCACCACGCGCATCCGGTAGTTCGACACCGCGTAGGGGCCGAGCAGCGTGTCGGCCGATGTGCGCGCCGGTCCGATCCCGTGATTGGACGAATGCCCGCCGATGTCGTAGATCAATCGACCGCGCACGCCGAGCACCTCACCGCGCTCGCTCGCGGCAAGCTCGACGTCCCAGATCTGCTGGCGCGAATGCACGGTGGCTAGAAAGTGCTCGCGCCGGTCCTCGGTCCACTTCACAGGTCGGCCGAACCGCTGGGCAAGCGCGCACACCAGCACCTCCTCGGCGTAGACGTGGTCCTTGACCCCGAAGCCTCCCCCGACGTCTGGTGCGATCACCCGGAGACGGCTCTCGGGCCAGCCGCAGACGCGACAGATCACGGTGCGCGCGTAATGCGGCGACTGCAGAGAGGCCCACAGGATGAGCTGGTCGCGAACGGGATCGTTGCTGGCGAGAGCGACCCGAGGCTCGAGCGGCGTGCCGGCCTGGCGCTGGATCCGGTAGCGGCGGCTCAGAGTTACGTCCGCGCGCGCGAACGCCTCGTCGACCGCCCCTCCCTCGACGATCGCTCCCACAAGCTCGTTGGTGCCCCACTCCTCGTGCAGGAGCGGGGCGTCCGGAGCAAGCGCCATCTCGGCATCCGTCACTGTCGGCAGCAACTTGTAATCGACCCGCACCCGCTCGGCCGCATCCTCGGCCAGGTAGGCGTTCTCCGCGAGCACCACGGCGATCGGCTGCCCGACGTAATACACCTTCTCGCGTGCGAGCAGCGGGGTGGTGGTGCCGCGCTGCCCGGGGTGTACCCACGCCACTGGGAGCGCGCCCACGCCGATCTCGTCCAGACCGGCCGCAACCATCGTCTCGGCCACTCCGGGCATGGCTCTCGCCGCCGACGTATCCACGTGCAGCAGTCGGGCATGCGCGGCGGAGCTGCGGACGATCGCGGCGTGCAGCACGTCGGGCGGATTGAGGTCGTCGGTGAAGCAGCCCTGCCCCGTGAGGAGCCGTCTGTCCTCCTGGCGATGAAAGCGTCGGCCGATGATTCCACCGGCGGGCTGCGTCATGGGATTCGCACTGCGACCACGGCTGGTTGACCGTCGCGGGTGGCGGCGAGCGCCCGGACGAGCGCGGCTTCGACATCCTGCGGGTCGTCCACCGACTCGCCGTGGGCCCCGGCGGCGCGCGCCTCGGCTGCGAAGTCCGGCGGCGGGTCGAAGCGCCCGCCCGGAAAGTCCGCGGCAGCCGCGTATCCGTCGTCGCCGTAGAAGTCCACGACCTGCGAGGTACCGGTGGTGTAGCGGGCGTTCACGTAGACGACGGCCATGTACGGAAGGCCGTGATTCACGGCGGTCCACAGAGCGATGGTTGGAAGGCCGAAGGCGTAGAAGCCATCGCCCGAGGCGAGGATCACATCCCGTTCCGGCTCGGCGAGCTTCGCCCCGATCGCCGCGCCCGAACCCCAGCCTCCTCCGCTTCCACCCTGCGCGAAGAAGGACGCTGGACGATCCGTGTCCACGTAGCGGCGCACGAACCGGGCATTGCTGAGCGCCTCGTCGAGGAAGATCGCCTCCTTGCCCACGATCCGCCCGACCTGGTAGGAGAGCCAACGGGGATCGATCGGCTTCCGGCTGGACGCCGCATGCGCGTCCTGCTCGTACCGCGCCCGGAGCTCGTCCTTACGAGCCTTAGCCACGCGAATCCGCTCGGCCGCACGCTCGCGGCCGCCAGCGTCTATCCGATCCTGGAGGGCGTCGCCGAGCGCGCGCAGCGCGAGGCGCGGCGCGGATGCAATCCGCAGGTCGCCGGCAAGCTCCAGCAGCGGCAGCTCTGTGATGGCGGGGTCCTCAGCAATCCAGGCGATGCGGCACGCCTTGCGTGGTGCGCGTGCCGGATCCGCAAGGTCCAGGTCGCTTCGGTCGTCAGGGAGCGCGCCGTCATCGGGTCGCTCACCTCGCGGCACCCAGGGGACCTTGCGGTCGATGACCAGTACGACGTCGGCCTCGCACGGAGCAGGGCCGGTTTCGAGCAGCGGGTGGGTCGACGGGAAGTTCAGCCTGTCGCGGAAGCCGTTGTCGGTCAGCGAGGCGCCGACGAGCTCGGCAACCCGAACGAGCTCGGCCACACTGCTGGGATCCCGCCCGCCACGTCCGGTGATGATCACCGGACATCTCGCGGCGAGAAGCCATCCGGCAAGCTCATCGATCGCATCGGGATCCGGGCCGCTCGGGCGCACGATCCCGAGCTGCTCGACCCTAGGGAAGGAGCCTCCGTCGACGGGCGACATGGCTACCTCGCGCGGGACGGTGAGGAAGACCGGTGCTTGCGGCGGCGAGAGCGCGAGCTGAAGCCCCCGGCTCACTACGAGGCCCGGGTTGTCCTGGAGCTCGAGCCTGTAGATCCACTTCGTGTAGCTGCGCGCCAGCTCGCGCTGGTCGAACCGCTCCTGAATCCAGTAGATCGGGTGGTCGCGCGCGCCCTTCCGGGTGCCGGGATAGCCCTTCGCCGGCGAACCCGAGACCATGAAGACCGGGTAGCTGCCGCCGAACGCGGTGTGCAGAGCGCAGCCGTAGTTCAGGGTGCCCACGTCCACATGCACCGCTGTCGCTGCAGGCCGCCCGCTGACCATGGTGTTCCCGAGCGCGGCGTTCAACGCGATGGTCTCGTGCATAGTCGTGACGATGTCGGGCGTTGGCCGGCCCGTGGCCTGAGCCTTGGCGACAGCCTCCTGGAAGAAGAGGATGTCCGAGCCCGAGGTGAAGAAGAGGTGATCAATGCCACCGAGCGCCATCGCGGCAACGAGCACGTCCGCCACCTCGTCGCCCGCGCAATGAGTCCAGCCCTCCTCTCGCGGCGCGGCTTCGCGCGCGACGGTCGGTGTCTCAGTCATCCTTCCTCCTTGTCAGCTTGCGGCTTGCCCCGAGGTCTGCAGGTCGCCTAGATACTGCGCGCGGCCTGGCTCTGCGAGCAGCTTGTGGTCCTCAACGAGGAGCTCTCCAGCCTTGATCGTCGCCACCGGCCAGCCGGTGAGCTCCTTGCCTTGGAGGGGGGTGAAGTCGGCGTACGAACCGAGCTCGCTCGGGTCGACCACGCGCTTGAGGGTCGTGTCGACGATGGTCAGGTCGGCGTCAGCGCCGACGCAGATCGTGCCCTTTTGCGGATACACCCCGAAGATCTGCGCCGGGCGCTGGGCGATGCACTGCGCCAGCCGCTCCAGCGATACGCCACGCTCATGGTGGCCGTAGTGGAGCACCGCCGCGAGGTGCGTGCCGATGGCGGGCAAGCCGACGCCGGCGCCGTGCAGTCCCTTCTCCGGCGCCTTACTGTCGCTGCTACGTGCGGTGTTGTCGGTCCCGATCGCGTCGACGGCGCCCGAGATCACTCCGTCCCATAGGGCCGCCCGTGTGGCGGGATCACGTACCGGTGGAACCATCTTGGCCAGTAGGCCGATGTCGTCGTCCGTTGTGACCGAGAGATAGGGGCTCGTGGTCTCGAGATAGATGCGCGAGCCCTGCGCCTTGAGCGCGGCCGCTCGCGCCAATCCATCCCTACTCGAGATATGCACGACGTAGAGCGGCACGCCCGCGGCGCGAGCCAAGCGCTCGGCGGTGGTGATCGCCATCTCCTCGGCGAGCGGCGGGTGCGCACGCATCCAGTCGCTGAGCCCGCCTGCGGGCACGGTTCGCTCGAGCTCCGACCGCGCCGCGGCCACGAGCGAGCCATTCTCCGCATGCACGCAGGCGACGGCGTCAGGCCCCACGCGCGCAACCTGCTGGAAGCCCCGGAAGAGGACCGCATCGTCAACTGCGGGACAGATGCCCGGAAAGCCCGACATGAAGAACTTGAACGAGCGCACCCCGTACGCGTCGGCGTACTCGGGGATCGCCTCGGCCTGCATATGGTTGAAGATCCCGGGGTGCACGAACACGTCGGTGAACGCGTTCTGGGCGACAGCGGCCTGGACCATGTCCATGTACTGGTCGTAGGGCTCGCCGAAGTTGAGCAGCATCACTCCCACGGTCGTCACCCCGCCGAGCACGGCCGCGCGCGTCTCCGTTAGACACTCCTCCTCGAAGCTGAGCTGGTTGCCGAAGTGGACGTGAGGGTCGACAACGCCAGGGAAGATGTGATGACCGTCCGCGTCAATCGTCCGGGTGGCGGACTGGGCGTCCAAAGAGCCGAGCGCGGCGACCCTGCCGTCGGCGATGCCAACGTCGCAGGACACCACTCCAACGCCCGGGACCACGACCCGTCCGTTCTGGATGACCAGCTCATGCATGTCGCTCCTCCTCAAGGTCAGGCCTTCGTCGGCCGTGCCGCCGACACCGGGCTATAGGTCGCCGGTCATGTGAGGGCCTCGATCGATCAGGCTTACCGGCTCGATCCGACATGATGCCGGCGAGGGCCAAGACCGCGGAGGGCTTGAACAGACTCTGCGAAGCAGTCGTCCACCGCACGTGAGAGCTCATCCCGGACAAACGGCTGCGCGACAACTGGGCGGCAACCGGTGCGATTATCAGCGCCCGTCCAGGCGTCGTCATCGGGACATCCCCGCGTCCAGTGCGGGTTTCCCCCCGCCGTGGGGAAACCATCACCGCGCCGCGGGTGTATGTGGTCGTCGCAACCGGCCGAGCGGCGAACGGGCAAGATCCGGAGCAGTGACGACCGTCACCAGCAGGAGCAGCATTGCGGTGATGATGCTGCTCAGGTAGTCGGCCGCACCGACGATCGCAAGGGTCTGATTGAGCGTGGCGAGGGACAACGCCCCTGCGGCGATGCCCAGGGGAGTTCCGCGCCCACCGGTGAGGGTCACGCCGCCCAGGATGGCCGCGATCGTGGCGAAGATCAATGGGGTTACGCTGACGTCCGATGGGCCGCTCGCGACGCTGAAACTCGTAAGGGCTCCGCCGAGGCTGCAGCAGGCGCCCGAGGTCACCATCACGCCCAGAACCGTCGCGCGGACGCGAACCCCCGCGGTCCGACTCGCCCGGATGTCGCCGCCGACGGCCCTGACGCTTCTGCCGACCCGGGTAAAGCGCATGACCGCGGCGGCCGTGACGAACAGCCCCAGCACGGTCAGGCTGCGGGGCGAGAACACGGTTGCAATCTGGCGGTTGAGGTCGATCCCCAGGTTGATGTTGTCGTAGGGGACGGGCTTCCCGTGGGCGACGGCGGAAGTGATGCCGGCACAGATCACATATCCGCCCAGGGTGACGGGCACGCTGCTGATGCGCAGGCTCGTCATGAGGCCTCCTTGAACAACCCCCAGGGTGATCCCAACGCCGAGCGCGAGCGCAGCGCCGAGCAGCGGGCTCGACTCGCCGAACTTGACTGCGAGAAGGCCTCCCAGCGCGTACACGGCGGCCGACGACAGGTCGTATTCGGCGATCACCATCGTGAGACCAAGTCCAAGCGCGACCAGCCCGAAGTCCGCGAAGGCCTGGATGATTGTGTAGACAGTGAACGAGTCCACAGTTCCGCTGAACAGGCGGGGCAGCACGATGAGCCCGACCACCATCGCGAGCAGGATGAGCCAGGGCTGAAGCCCGCGGCTAGTGGTGGCCGAGAGGCGGCCCACCATCAGCGCGAACGTGCCGTGGCGATCTGGAGAAGCACTACGACTCCGAGCAGGATCAGGCCCCGAATCAGGATCTGCACGCCTGTTGAGTAGCCGCGCAGCAGGGCGATGGACGTCGCGGCGGCTATTACGAGGGCACCCAGGAAGCTCTGAATTGCCGATCCTCGACCGCCGGCCACGGCGTTGCCTCCAACCAGTACCGCCGCGATGGCGTCGTACGAGTACGTGCCCTGAAGATTCAGCGTCGCGGTGTTATAGGTCGACGCGAGCAGTACCCCCGCCCCGGCTGCGCAGATTCCGGAGATGGTGAACGCGCCCGTGGTGATGCGGGTGATGTTCAACGCCGCGGCGCGAGCAGCAGCCTTGCTGTCCCCGACCAGATACAGCTCGGATCCGAAGCGCGTCCGGCGCAGAACGATCTCGACTGCGACGGTGGCGCCGATGAACGCGTAGATGGGGAACGCGAATCCGAGCGGCGAGCTTGTGAGGAGGTGAAAGCTCGCGCCCTTCGGGGCCAGCACGGAGGTGCCTCCTGAGATCCAGGTGGCAACCGCTGCCTGGAGGAGGCCGGCGGCGATCGTGACGATGATCGGGTTCGCCCCCAGGGCACCTACGAGCCATCCCTGCAGGCCGCATGCGAGCCCGCCGATGGCCAGCGCGAGGACGATGGCTTCGCCGAAGCCGAGTCGGAGGAAGTACGTGAAGGCCATGGCACACACTGCCGCCGTCACGCCCAGCGAGAGAGAGAACAAGTTTCCGCCGATTGTGATCGGCGTCATCCCGACGGCGATGATGCCGACGAATGCACTGCTGAGCAGAACCGACTTGAGGTTGCCTGTGGTCAGGAACCCGGACGTACTTGCGGCCGCGACGGCGAGGAACACCCCGAAGACCGCGACCGGCGCAAAGAGCATCAGGCGCGTACGGTCTCCCCGTTGGGACGCGAAAGCGGTGGTGGAGTCGGGTCCCGCCGCCGTGACACTCATGCGTTGCTACCGGCCGCCGGATCCTGCGTCATCTCCCGAAGTACGCGCTCCGGCGACGTGTCTTGTCGTGCGGAGATCGAAACGATGCGACCGGCGAACATCGTCACCACTACGTCCGACAGCTCCATGATCTCGTCCAACTCCGTTGACGAGAAGAGGACCGTGGTGCCCCCCGCCGCGGCAAGGCGAATGAGGCGGTGGATCTCTGCCCGGCCGCCCACGTCGACCCCGCGGGTCGGGTCGTCGAGCAAAAGCAGGGCGAGCGACTCATTTCGCAGGCAGCGCCCGAGCAAGACCTTCTGCTGATTGCCTCCGCTGAGGGTTCTCACCGGTGAGCGGAGTCGCTCGGCAGGGATGCCGACCAGGCTGGCAAGCGCTGCGGCGCTTCGCAGCCTCGCCCTTGGAGAAAGCCAGCCGTTGCTCGAGAGTCGACTGAATCGAGTTGCGTTGAGGTTGCCCTCGATCGTCTGGGACAGGAATAGACCCTCCGCCTTCCGGTCGTTCGATATGTACTGGATACCTGCGGCTTTCGCCCGGCGAGGCGCGGCAAACCGAACCTGTCGGCCGCGGACCGTCACGCGACCGGTCGCATCCGGCGTCAACCCGGCCATTGCCCGAAGAATTGCGCTTGCACCGGAGCCGACCTGCCCGGCGACGCCCACGATGGTCCCGCTGCCGAACGCGAACTGCACCTGGTCGACTCGCCCGGGAACCGAGAGCTCGGAGACCGTCACGGCTTGATCTTCGGCGGCGCGCCGCGGCGCTGCGGGGAGCTCCTGTCCAGCCGCACCCAGCATCAGATCAACCAGCCGCCCTTTGTCCAAGCTCCTCGTCGGTTCTGTAGCCACCGCGCGCCCGTCACGCATGACCATGACTCGGTCGCAGAGAGTGAGGACCTCGTCGAGGCGGTGAGATACGAAAATGACGCTTCTGCCGTCCGCGGCAACGCCACGCACGGCATCGAAGACACGTGCAATCTCCCCCCGGCTGAGCGCCGCTGTCGGCTCGTCGAGGATGAGCAGGGTCGCATCGCGGCCGAGCAGTCTTGCGATCTCGACGAGCTGTCGCTCGCCGAGTTGGAGCTGCTCCGCGGGGGTCTCCGGGGGTATGTGAGAAAGGCCTACGCGAGCAAGAAGTTCCCGTGCCCTGCGCTGAAGTGCGCCGCTTCGGACGAGGACCCGCTCACCAACGTTTCCGAGCACCAGGTTCTCGGCAACCGTGAGCACGGGGACGATGCTGAATTCCTGATCGAGCAACACGATCCCATGACGTTGAGCGTCCTGGGGTTGGCGCAACTGAACCAACTGCCCGCGGATGCGGAGACTTCCGTGATCGGGACTCTCCAACCCCGACAGGATCTTCATCAACGTGCTCTTGCCGGCGCCATTGTGGCCGCAGATGCCGAGCACTTCGCCTGGCGCGATGTCGACAGAGACTCCCTTCAGCGCCTCCACCGCCCCATAGGCCTTGACGACATCCGTGACTGCGAGGAACGGCTCGACGCCGTCGTCCTGCGAGGCGACTGGAGAAGCCGCGTCCGCCGGCGTCGTCAGGCTCGCGGGGTCACGTCGTCGTCCGTTCGGCACAGCCGTCGGAGTATGCGCCCCGGAGGTCGGGGACCTAGTAGGTGCAGACTTCGGTAAGAGTGTCGACGTTCGCAGCTGTAATGCGTTGCACAGGGAATAGCTGGACCTTCGGGACGCTCTGTCCACTCAGCAGCTTCAGAATCTGGTCGGCCGCGCGAGCCGCTTGCGTGGTGGGAGCCTGAGTCGCTCCCCCGTAGAGCGTGCCCGCCTTGATCGCCTTGATGCCGTCCGGCCCGCAGTTGCTGCCGCTGACGATCACTCCCTTTGACTTCACGCCGACGGGCAGTCCGGCGGACTTCGCTGAGCGAGTGATTGAGACCGCCATCAGATCCGACATGCCATAGGCGGCCTTGATTCCGCCCTTGCCGCGATACTTCGCGAACAGCTGCGAGCTGATCTGGCCCGTCTTTACGGGGTCCCACTGGCCATCCTGGACCTCGACGATCTTCAGGCCCGGCGTCTTCGCCATCTGCTTGCGGAAGGCTTCGAGCCGCTGCTGGACGCCAAGCTGCGACGCCGAGCCGGTGATGGCGATGACGTTGCCGCTCTTGACGCCGGCCTTTGCCAGTCCCTGCTGCAGGTTGATCGCGGCGAATTTCCCGAGGTTGGCCTGATTGTCGAGGAACTGACCGGAAGACAGCGCCACCGCCCTGCGAGATGCCGGATTGATGACGATGACGACGGGGATCCCGGCCTGCTTGGCCTTTGCGAACGGCGCCGCCACCGCGGTCGCGTCCTGCACGGCGACCGCGATCAGGCTCGGACGCTTGGAGATCGCCTGATTGAGCTTTTGTTGCTCAACCGCTGAGTCGAAGTTGTTTGACAGCACCGAGACCTTGACGCCCTTTGCCTTGAGTGCGTTGGTGAAGCTGCGGTTGTACGCGGCGATGAAAGGATCGGCAGGCGCACCGTCCACGAGGATCACGGACTTGCCCTTCGCCGAACCGGTCGTGGTCGACCCAGCGGTGGAAGAGTTGCTCGACGAGTCGTTCGACGACCCGCAGCCAGCGGCGATCGTCAAGCACACCACGGCGAAGACCGCTGACCACAAGGTTCGGCTGGACCGCCCCGTCAGTCGGTTCCGAAAAGTCATCGCTTGTTCCTCGTTCACAGAGTGGAAGGCCTAGATATCGTCGAGAACCACCGCACTCGGCGGCGTGACAGCTCATCCCGAACAAACCGGCGTTGCGCGACGCTGGGCGCCAATGGTGCGATTATCAGCGGCCGTCCACGCGCCGTCATCGGGACATTCCCCCGTCCAGTGCGGGTTTCCCCGCCTGGCCACCGTTCTCGGCAATGACTCTGCCGTCTTTGATGACGTGGGTCTTCTCGGGCTGAGTAGTCAGGATCGAGCGGTAGTCCGCGCTGTCAACCAGCACTAGGTCGGCACGATCCCCGACCGCGGTTCCGTAACCCTCGAGCGCGAGCGTCGCGGCGCCGTTATAGGTCACCATCCGCAACAGCTCTCGCAGCTCATCCTCGTTTCCGAGGTGAGCGGCGCAGGCGCAGACGTGCGCCTCCAGAAGCAGGTTCATATTGGCGAACGGGAGATAGGTGTCATCCAGATTGTCGGTCCCCAGCGCCACGTTCACGCCGGCGCCCAGAAAGTCCTTGACTCGAGTGAGCCCCCGGCGTGGGTTGACCTGATCGGTCCGGCCTTCTGTGAACAGGTTGCTCGTGGGGAGCGTGATGATGTTCATGCGGGCGTCGCGCACCCTCTCGACCACAACCGCGGCGGCGCGGGCGTCGAGCGCGCTTAGGGCAAGGACGTGGTGAGCACTGACGGCGCCGGGCTTGTAGCCGCGGCGGAGAACCGCCTCGGCCAGGCGGTAGACGCCCAGCTCCTCGGGGTGCGGCGGACTCGAGCGGTCATCTGGAAAGAGCGCGTCGACGCTCATGTCCACCAGGCGACCGTCCGCGATGTCGAATATCTCGTCGATATGGCGGTCGTAATCGAGCGCATGGGGCGGATCGCCGTGGGGGCGCCCTCCAACCACGTCGGCGCCCCGCTCGACCGCGCGAGCGAGGAGCTCATGCATCCCGTCGACGCCGAGGAAGCCTTCCTGCGGAAAGGCGAGGATCTGCACCTCGATCCGGTCGCGGTACTCGTCGCGGACCTCGGCGATCGCTTCGACGCCGAGCGTGCCGACGATGGGATCGACGTCTACGGGCGAACGGACTGCCGTGACCCCGTGCCGGATCGCCAAGTCGAGGGCTCGCCTAACTCGCTGCTTCACGTCCTCGTGTGTGTATTCGAGCTTGCGCATGGCACCACGCGCCACCCCGTCCAGCATTAGTCCGGAAGGAGCGAGTCCGCCGACGAACGCCTTGTCCAGGTGCACGTGGGCATTCACGAAGCCGGGAATGAGTACACGGCCATCGGCCTGGATCTCGCGCCGCGCAGGCAGCTCAGAGGCGGGCTCGATCCCGACGATGCGACCGCCATCGATCGCGACGTCGACGAGCGCGGATACGTCCGTCACTCGGCAAGCGCGAATCAGCAGGTCGATCATGTCGAGTCTCTAGGCACGCCCCGCGGAGCCCCGGAAGCGCTCGCGGCTCGCCCGTGCCCACCTCTACTCATTGAGAAAGCCGACGAGCCGGCAGATCGACGCGTCGCCGCCCACGAACTTCCACGGGAATGCGCACAGCGTTAGCCGGCGGCCCAGAACGTCCTTGATGTCTCCGCCGACGTTTTCCACGTGGACGATCCCGTGCGAGAACGGAAGCTTGTGCATCACGGCGAGGTCGTCGCGGGGAAAGGCGTCTTCCACGTTCACGCCCGTCTGCGCCTCGTACTCGTGGACGAGCTCCGGACGGCCGTTGCGAAAAGGCGGGTTGAGCATGGGGTGCTCCGGCGTGCAGGTGTCGACGCCCGTCCAACGGAAGTCCATCTCGACGATCCACTCAGCCAGCTCACGGCCGCCGCCGGGCTGCTTGAGCATGAACATCCGCTCATCCGGCGTCTCGCCGAACTCGTAGTAGCGCGACCAGCCGGTGTAGTAGATGAGGATGTCGCCCGGCCTGACGTCGGCGCGCTCGGTGATGTGCTCGGGTCGAATCACGTCCCACGCGCCGACGGCATCGCTGATATCGACGACGACGCCGTCGCCGTAGAACGTGTCGATCGACATGCTCGCCATGTCCGCGCCGCCGTCGATGAAGTGGCGGGGAGCGTCGATGTGGGTTCCGCAGTGCATGCTCGTCGCCACCCGCGTCATGAACGTGTTGTCCACGGCCATCCGGTGGGTCACGGTCACCGTTGGGTACTCGAGGCCGATGAACGGAGGCGTCGCAACGCCCCAAGGGTGCGAGAGATCCACGAGCCGAACGCGCGACATTCCTTAAATCCCTACGGCACTGGAGCAGGCCCTCGACCACGGTCGGAAGACGCGGCCGGAGGTCATCGGCCCGCCTCAGGGCGGCAGACGTGGAGGGCGGTGAGCGCGTACAGCTTCGCCGCCTCCACCAGCTCCGCGACGGGAATCTGCTCGTTGTACGCGTGGGCCTGCCACGGCTCCCCGGGTCCGACGACGGCGCCGTTACGGATGTGGCCGCCGTTCCAAACCGGCCACAGCTCACCGCTCGAGTACCAGCCGCCGAGGCCGATCTCGCGCCCGCTGGCATCGCTGCCCGCCCGCCGCAGCGCGCTGATCAGCGGCGACTCCTGCGGGAACTCGAGCGGCTCGCGGATCTCCGTCACGCGCATCTCACCCAGCTCGAGTTCCGGGTCGGCCTGCTGGGCTGCGCGCAGCGCCTCGTTGACCCACTCGCGGACCTCGGAGCTCGAGATCGGTGGTCCCCAGCGTAGGTCGAAAGCGACTGTTGCCTCGCCAGCGACCACGTTCACCTGGTCGCCCGCGTGCATCGTCCCGACGTTCACAGTGCCGGCGCCGAGAACCGGGTGGCTGCCCATGTCGATCCCGCGGATAGCCTCGATCACTTCCATCGCCTTATCGATCGCATTGATCCCGCGCTCGGGAAAGGCGCCGTGCGCGGAGCGTCCGATCACGTCGAGCTCGAACCAGATCCGGCTCTTGAACACGTACTGGATCTCGAAGGCGGTCGCCTCTCCCAACACCAGGTTGTCGGCCTTGATGTGCCCCTCATCGAAGACGTAGCGCAACCCCATCGGCCCCGCGGTCTCGTCGTCGACGTACGCGCACAGGTAGAGGTCGCCCTCCAGCGCCACACCGGATTCGCGAATAGCGCCGGTGGCGGCCATCATGCCGGCGAGCATGCCCTTCGAGTCGGCAGCGCCACGACCCCACAACACGCCGTCCACGATCGTCGGGTCGAACGGGTCGTACCTCCACTTCGAGCGGTCGCCCGCGCTCACCACGTCGGTGTGGGAGGCGAGGCAAAGCGCGGGTGCATCCGGATTCGTTCCTCGGATTCGGCCAACGACGTTGATCCGCCCCGGTTCGCCCTCCACGGCGGTGACGGCCTCCAAGCCCATCCTGCGGAACTCCTGCTCCGTCCAGCCGGCGACCTCCTCGTAGCTGCCGGGAGGGTTCTCCGACGGGCGCCGCACAAGCTCCTGCGTATAGCCGACAACCACCTCGTCGCGCAGCTGCGCCAGCACGCGGTCGACGCTGCGAGTCCCTGCGTGGCTCATCGGCGCATTTCTCGTGGCGAGGTGCGTTCTGAAGATGTTCCGTTGTACGGCATCCGCAAGCTACGGTCGGCGATCAGACGGGATACTGTGGGCCAGCACGAGTCACGGCAAACGAGGGACTCGAGTCGGATGCGCTTCTCGCTGTGGCTGTACCCATACTGGCGCTGGGGCAGTATCGAGGCGATGGGCGCCGCCGCTCGCCGGGCCGAGGAGCTCGGGTTCTCCAGCATCAGCATCTCCGATCACACGGTTTGCCCCGTAGGCCCGGCAGCGGCCGGCGTGACACCCGTCTGGTACGACTGGAGCGTTCTCACGACATACCTCGCGGGGTGGACCGAACGCGCGAGGCTTGTGTGCTGCGTTGTCTTACCGCACCGGCGGCTGCTGCCGATGGCCAAGCAGATCGCGACCATCGACACGCTATCTGGTGGTCGCTTCACCCTGGTTGCGTGTGCTGGGTGGTTACGTCCCGAGTTCGAGGTGCTCGGAGTGCCGTTCGGCGAGCGCGGAGCGATTACAGACGAGTATCTGCGTGCGATGAAGGTTCTTTGGACGGAGGATGCGCCGCGTTTCACCGGTCGGTACGTCTCCTTCAGCGACATCATCTTCGAGCCGAAGTGCGCACAGCGCCCCCATGTCCCGATCTGGATTGGGGGCAGCGGCAAGCGGCCGCTCGAGCGCGTGCTCGAGCTGGGCGACGGCTGGATGCCCATGGGCGGCGATCCCGACCAGAAGCTGGCGGAAGTTGTGGCGAGGACCAAGGCCGACGCCAAAGCGCGGGGCCGGGACGGCGACGCGCTTGAGTTCCGGTACACCATCGAGGTCGGTAGACGGGGCTCCGCGCTGGCGCACCTGAGCGAGATCGTGACCTCATCTTCCGAGACGGCCACCGTCCCGCGCGACTCGCCAGACGCCGCCGCCGAGGCGATCAGCCGCTTAGAGGCGGTTGGGTTCACCGAGCTGGCCGTCAACTTCGGCGGGGATTCCGCCGTGGAGTGTCTCGAGCGCCTGGAGTGGTTCGCCGCCGAGGTCATCCCGTTGGTGGGCGCCGGCGCGTGATCGCCGCTGTCGGTGCGTTGCCCGTCAGCCACTGGTCACCTCGGCACCGTGGTGGAGCGTCGACTCGAGCCGGCTCTCTGCCATGAGGCGGCCGTCGTGGAAGACGAGGCGCCGCGGCGGCACCAGCCGCAGCGCGTCGCGCACGGTCGGTGCATCGATGACGACGAGATCCGCGCGGTCGCCGCGGTCCAGGCCATAGCCCTCGAGACGCATCGCCCGCGCGGCGTTGTAGGTGATCATGTCGAAGACGGTCTCGAGCTCGGGCAGGTAGGTCAGCTGCGCGACGTGCGCCGTGTACTGGCCAACCTCGATTTGATCCGGTTTGCCGAATGGGTAGTAAGGGTCGTTGACGTCGTCCTGCGCGGACAGGACGTTTACACCGGCGTCGAGCAGCTCGCGCACGCGCGTGATGCCGCGCCGGATCAGGCCGCGGTCGCGGCGGCCGTCCAGCACCAGGCTGATCTGCGTGTTCGAGGCGATCGAGATGTCGGCCTCCTTGACGAGCCCGATCACCTTCGCTGCATGGTTGTCGTCGTAGGCAGCGAGCGCACCGCAGTGGCTGGCGGTGACGCGGCCCTGGTAGCCCTCCTCGATCGTCCGCACCGCCAGGTACTCGAGGCTGCGTGAGTACGGGTCATCGGTGTCGTCGGCGAGCATGTGGAGGTCCTTTGCCGTCCGCTTCGCAAGCTCGAAGCAGAAGTCGATGTGCTCCTGAACGTCGTGGTCGAGCCGCTCGTACCAGGGAAGGCCGCCGACAACGTCGCAGCCCATGTCCATCGCCTGCTCCATCAGCTTGTCGCAGCCGGGGTCACGCACGATCGCCTCCTGCGGGAAGGCGACGACCTCGAACGTGATGAGCCCCTCGAAGCGCCGCTTGAGCTCGAGCAAGCCCTGGACCGGCACGAGCCCGCCGATCGTGTCGACGTCGGCGAAGCCGCGCATCGCGGTCGTGCCGTTCACGATCGCCGCCTCGATCACCGGTCCGGCGCGATTCGCGATCTCCTCAGGCGTGTAGTTGCGCTTGTGGTCCCACGTGATCTCGATCGCTTCTTGGAGCGTCTGCGACTCGTTCTGGCGCATGACGTCGCCGAGCATGCACTTGTCGAGGTGCTGATGCGCATTCACGAACCCCGGTACCAGCAGCCCGCCGCGCCCGTCGTGCTCGGCGTCGGCCTGCGCCTCGATGCGCGGCTCGACGGCTGCGATCCGGTCGTCCTCGAGCGCTACGTCGAACGACCCGTCACGATCGCGCAGGCGCACGTCGCGGATGATCTGCTTCAAGACTCCTCGTCTCCTTTTCTCGGATGTAGGGCTTTGACGACGCCAAGCACGACGTCAGGTGCCAGGGGCAGGTGGCAAAGCTCGCTGCTGTCGCCGATTGCGTCGGCAACGGCATTCGAGATGGCCGCGCCCATCCCGACGATCCCGCCCTCGCCCGCGGCCTTCAACCCCAGCGGGTTGGCGGTCGCGTGCTCCCAGTGCGGGAGGTCCAGCTGCAGCGTGTCGACCGGCGGCACCTCAGCCGCTGTCGGCATCAGGTAGTCCATGAACGACGTCGCAAGCGGCTGGCCCTGCGGGTCATAGGCGAGCTCCTCGAAGAGCGTGCCTCCGACGCCCTGCGCAGCGCCGCCGACGAGCTGCCCGTCGACCAGCTGGGGGTTGACCGCCTGTCCGATGTCGTGGCAGACGACCAGCCGGCGCATCGCCACGGCGCCGGTCTCAGCGTCGACCGTCACCTGTGCCAGGCACGCCCCCATGTCGAAGACGGGCAGCGGCTTGTCGAAGCGGTGCTCGCCGCTACAACCGAGCTCCGCGCACGGGATGCCGCGGCTCGGGTTGCCGCGCGGCTGGACGATCGCCCCGGGCGCCCACTCGAGGTCCTCCTCGGCGATCTCGAGGCGCTCGGCCGCCGCCTGGAACGCCTTCCGCTTGAGGTCCTCGACCGCGCCAACCACCGCGCCGCCGCCGATGATCGTCGCGCGGCTCGCGTACGCGCCGAAGCCGTGCGGGACGAGGTCGGTGTCGTGGTGGCTGACCTCGACGTCGTCGATCGGCACCTGCAGCTGGTCGGCCATGATCTGGGCCAGCACCGTCCGCACGCCCTGTCCGAGGGAGGCGACGCCGACGCGCGCGATCCAGCCCCCGCCGTCGCGCGGCACGACCCAGGCGAACTCGTAGCGCCCGAAGGCCGTTTCCTCGACGTAGGTCGCGAGGCCGACGCCGACGAGCTCGCCGCGCGCCCGCCGCTCGTCGAGGTCCGCACGCAGCTGGTCGTAGCGAACGTGCTCTAGCAGGCTTGACATCACCTGCTCGAAGTCACCGTTGTCGTAGACCACCGGCGGCGTGATGTCGCGCAGCTCCATCCGGTACGGCATCGCGTCGACCGGCACGAGGTTGCGGCTGCGCAGGGCTGCGGGGTCGAGGTCGAGCGCCGATGCGAGGCGGTCGATCATCCGCTCGCGGAAGAAGGCAGCCTCGAACTGGCAGGGGGCGCGATAGGTGCCCGAGGGCGTCTTGTTGGTGAGGACGCTGCGCGCCTCGACCTCGAACCCCTCCCATACGTACGGACCAGCGATGTGGTGCACCAGCACCCACGGCAGCAGCAGCGTGCCATGCGTCCGCGCGTACGCGCCCTGGTCGACAAGGCACGACGCGCGGAAGCCGAGCAGGCGGCCGTCGGCGGTTGCCGCGATCTCGAAGTCGCACCAGGTCTCGCGCGAGTGGTTGATCGCCAAGAAGTGCTCGCGGCGGTCCTCGACCCACTTGACAGGGCGGCCGAGCTGCATCGCGAGCCACGGAACCAGGAAGTCCTCGGGGTAGAACTCGCCGCGCGCGCCGAAGCCGCCGCCGACGTCGGCCTCAACGAAGCGGACCGCCGACTCGGGCAGGTCGAGGAAGCTGGCCAGAAGCGCTCGGTTGAAGTGCTTGACCTTGGTCGGCCCCCAGACGGTCAGGCGGCCGCTGTCGCCGTCGAAGTCCGCCAGCAAGCCGCGCGTCTCGAGCGGGATCGCCGCGTGCCGCTGGATCCGCAGCCGCTCGCGCACGACGACATCGGCGGACTCGAAGACCTCGTCGGCAGCGTGACCCCAGCTCGAATGGAGCGCGTTGACGACGTTGCCGGTGAACGCGTCGGGATGCAGGATCGGCGCGTCCGGGCCGGCCGCCAGCGGCCCCTCGAGCAGCGGCTCGAGCTGGTCGATCTCGACCTCCACCTGCCCGGCGGCGTCCTCCACGGCGTAAGCGTCCTCGGCGACCACGACCGCCACCGGCTCACCGACGTAGCGCACGACTTCGCGCGCCAGCAGTGGTTGCGTGACCGGCACCGCCTCATCGGAGGGCATCATGCGAACCGGGATCCGATGCGGCGGGATGCCTTCGGCCGTGATCACGGCGATTACTCCTGGCTGCGCGCGCGCCTCGGCCGTGTGGACGGCGACGAGGCGCCCGTAGGCGACTTCGCTGCGCACGACACGCGCGACCAGCTGCCGGCTCCGGCCGAGATCGTCGACGAACGCCGCGGCGCCCGTCAGCAGCGGGCCGTCTTCGACCCGCGGCACCGACTGGCCGACGTAGGTCACTCCGGCCCCGCGGCGAGCCTCTGGATCAGCTCCGGGGTGATGGGCAGCGAGGCGATCCGCCCCGCGCCCGCGCCGAGGGCGTCGGCGACCGCGGAGGCGACGGTGGCGGCCGTCGCGATGATTCCCCCCTCGCCTCCTCCCTTCGCGCCAGCGAGTGGATCACCCGCACTGGTCTGGCCGAGCTCGACTAGTTGGATGTCGAGCGGCGGCATCTCCGCCGCCGTCGGGAGGGCATAGTCGATGAAGCTCGTCGACAGCGGCTGCCCGTCCGCGCCGTACGAGAACTCCTCGAAGAGCGCGCCACCTAGCCCTTGCACTGCCGCGCCCTGAACCTGCCCCTCGAGCGTAAGGGGGTTGACGGCCTTGCCGACCTCGTAGGCAATCGCGTAGCTCAGCAGGCGCACCGCGCCCGACTCCCGGTCGACCGCGACCTGGCAGACATTGCCGCCCATCAAGATGTGCGAGCCCCCCTCGGGTTGGTAGCGGTAGCGGCCCTCAACTCCGAGCTCGGCGAGCGGCACCTCGAGCCGGCGATTGCCCTCCGAG
>Ga0126314_10000279_pt1 | contig 25647 bp, 22 predicted proteins | sample Plot105B_FD_92535 | JGI IMG/M metagenome (GOLD analysis project Ga0126314, IMG submission 92535) | Serpentine soil microbial communities from UC McLaughlin Reserve, CA, USA - Plot105B | ecosystem: Environmental > Terrestrial > Soil > Grasslands | place: USA: UC McLaughlin Reserve, Lake County... | reverse complement strand
CTTGATTTCCCGTTGATCAGTATTGTTTATGAGCTTCCAGATTGTAGAATCCCTGCTCAGCCTTGCCGGGTCATAAAATCTGGAAATTTTATCTCCGATATCCAGGTACATAGTGTCTGTCCGGAAAGGCTTCTCTTCAGCAGTAGTCCGTTTGGTGAATAAATAAGAACACCTCAGCTTCACCTGATCCGTCAGATTCTTCGTTTTCTGGCCAGCAGCCGAAAAACATATTAAAATTAATAGTAAAAGGAACAACGAGCGCTTCATAATTTTAAGGTATATAATCCATTGGAACCATATCGGCTACTTTTTCATAACCCCAGTATCCCTCAAAAAGCAAAGCAGAGGGATCAAATACCATCCCATTCTCGTAGAAAGCAATAAGGGGTTTATGCTGACGAACAATAGATACCTGACTTTGGGCAAGATCATGTGGTCTTCTTATCTTGTAACCCCGCTGCTCGCTATAAGCTTTAGATTCTTTTTCGAGGCTATAAACAATATATAATTTGTCACGGTAATTCATCCATCTCAGGTTACTTACTTCCTGTTTGACCAGAGTGTCAGTAAGCACTTCATTGCGGTTCAGGATATCTATGGTGTCCGGTAAGGATTTCATCTGCTTGTAATACCTTAGGGAGTCGCCGGGTTGTGTCGTCAATTTTGCTCCCCTGGTGGTCAGCTGGGTGAAGCGCTGTATTTTTTCATCCAAAATACTGTCCGGTAGTTTTTGAGGATTGGGCTTTGCTTCCATCTTATAAATCATAAAGCCACTCGATTTTGCAGAATTATCAAACAAAGAGGTAAAGAAATGCTGGGCCGAGCCCATATAAGCCAAATCCCTTCTTTCCTTATACTGCCTCGCCTTTGACTTTGAACTCGCCAGGTCCTCAAAATAAGGATACCCAAAATACCTGATCAGATTTAGCCGGTCGTCTTTTTCAAAGTATTTAAGCAGATATTTGATCTTGTAGCCAAGTTCTTTATTCTCTAATATAATGAATTCATCTGCAGTTGCCTGAAGAGTAAGGGCTTCACTGTCGTATTCAAACCGGATCACATTCGGATTTAGAATTTTTGTTTTTTGCGCATTGGGAGAAGTACCTACAAAACTCTCCTTAAAAGCCTTTAAATATCTCTCTCTATTTGCGTCTGGTCGGATTACGACTTCTTTAAGCAGCCTTGCATTTTCTGTCATTACAATATCAACAACAACAGACTTGTCATCAACAATCACATTTATGCTGGCGGGCAGATAACCCATCATTTGCACCAGTACATCATAATTTCCCGGTCTTAATGCTGTGATCACAAATTTACCATCATTGTCGGCGACTGCACCTTTCTGGTATCCGCTCAAAAGCACATTTGCTCCCGGTAGTGTCTCTCCCTTTTTATCTTTTACCACACCGGAAATGCCATAGCTGTCCTGAAAGGCGTATCCCTTCGAAGCCGCAGTTAACATAAGAGCGAGAAAAATCAAAAAGATCAACTTCATTTAACTAAAGGCAATTAACAGATAACGTTTAGGGACATCATAACAATAAAAAACACAAGTTGATTGCGGGTTTGGATCTGCAGTCCGAAAGAAAGACATAACAATAGCAACGGGAGAGCGCATTTCAAGGCCGTATAGGTTTATATTCAAAATAAATATAAGGATTAAAAGAGTTGTAAAAAGATTAGGCGGCATTTTGTTTAGCAGTTTAAATCAAATGCCGTATCTTAACCTCTATGAAAGATCAAAACGATGTAAAGCTGGTAGCAGTATTTGAAGGCGAACCGTGGCAGGTGACCATGATGCAAAACGTACTGGTAGAAAATGACATTCCCGCTTTTGTTAAAAATAATTTAATGGGTTCCATAGAACCATGGGTGCTCACCTCCGGCGGATTGAACCCGGCCCAGCTAATGGTTTCTGAACAGCAGGAAGCAGCGGCGATTCAGCTTATAGAAGAATTTAACAATGCCGGAGAACTGGATGAATAGCATAAAACTCCTGCTTTGTCTGGTATTAAGCAGCCTGATTAATGATGTTGCCCTTGCACAGCAAGCTGTTCCGGCCGTCACCGCGGGTGCTGCACTTGTCAAACTCGATAGTGCGCTTGCTGGCAGGATGACGCAGTTCAATGTGCCCGGGCTCTCTATAGCTATTGTAAAGGATGAAAAACTGATGTATGCTAAATCCTACGGCTACGCCGACAAGGAAGCAGGCCAAAAGGCATCCAACGACAATCTGTACAGAATTGCGAGCGTTTCTAAACCTGTCACCTATATCGCTATACTGAAACTGGTGCAGGACGGCAAACTTTCCACAGATCAGACAGTATTTGGTAAAGGGGGGCTACTAGGCGAAGATTATGGCAAGCCGCCTGCCGGCTCAAACAAGGAGCTGATCACAGTGCAGCATTTATTAGATCATACTTCAGGCTGGACTAACAATCCGGTCGACCCGATGTTCACGGATACCAGCTTAAGCCGTACACAATTGATCAGGGCCTTGCTGCTTCACTTGCCGCTTACGACAGCTCCTGGAAAGACATCTTATTATTCGAATTTTGGCTATTGCATACTGGGCAGGGTGATTGAGAAGATCACCGGACAGAAATATGAGGATTACGTTAAGGATCAAATTCTTAAGCCCTGCGGCATCAGCAATATGAAAATAGGTGGCAATACACTTGCTCAGCGCCTGCCGAAGGAAGTGAAGTATTATCAGTCAGAATACAATCCGTATAGTATGAATGTCAGCAGAATGGATGCTCATGGCGGCTGGGTTGCATCGGCAACAGATCTGGCGAAGTTGATGGTTCACATTGACAGGAATTCTGCAAAGCCAGATATCATCAAACCCGAATTGCTCAACAAAGCATATTTCGGCTACCAAAATTGGGTGTTCAACGGATCGTTACCGGGGACTTCATCGACGCTGAGCAGGCTGGATGATCATTTCAGTTTTGTGTTACTGGCCAACACCAGAACGGAAAATGACTATGGAGATATCCTGAAGGTATTTTATGAAACCATGAAGGCGGAAATATTTGCGGTGACCAAATGGCCGGCGGGTGGGACACTTTGAGAACCTTTATTCCTCAAGCAGCTTTTCAATGTCAAGTTTGAGTTGTTTAATCTGCTCTTCACTGTCGCTATCATAAGCGCCTCTTAATCTCTGGTGCTGGTCAACCAGCAAAAGATATCCCTGATGAACAAAATTTTCCTTCACTTTCACATCCTCAACCACAGCAGTCATATAACTTTGCTCTGCGATGCTATAGATGTCTGATTTGCTGCCATGCGCAAATTGCCATTTATTGCCGGTGGCACCTATTTTTTCTGCATACTTCTTTAGCCTGCCGGGGGTGTCATATTTAAAATCTATGCTATGAGACAGGAGCATCACCTTTGGATTGTCCTGATAGTCGTCAAAAATATCTTTCATCACCCGGTTCATTGCCGGGCAAATGGTGGTACAGGATGTAAAGAAGAAGTTTGCAATGTAAATCTTATCATCAAACGTTTTATTGGTGATCACTAAACTGTCCTGATTTAAGAACCGGAAATCAGTAATTGGCTTGCTCCCTAATATCGGAAGTGGATTTTCAGTCTGGCAGGAGGCAAGAGTGAGGATTATCAGGGTTATTATAAATTGTATTTTCCTGGAGTTCATCTGATAGAATTTAGGTAAAGATATCTTTGTAATAGCCGATTCACAAACTAAACAGTAATGTTGCTGCTTTAACCTCTCTGATTGCTGGTATCGGAATGACAGGGGAAAAATAAATAAAAGTGTCAGTCAAATTGCTACTTTAAGAACAATTAGTTATATTTAGTTAACCAAATATAAATATTATGAATAAATTGTTAACACTCTCGTTGGTTATCTTATCGATATGCCTTGTGTCATGTAAAAAGAAAAAAGTTACAGAAGAACCGGAAAAGCCTGTACCAGTCAGACTTCTTACGCGGGTATGGGGCACAAACTACTTCAATCAAACCGGTACAACAGAAGTAAACACACAATATACGTATGACGATCAAAACAGATTAATCAAAATTTCAGCCGTTAAAGGCGAAACTACGTCATGTACTTACAAGGATGGACTCCTCACGCAGGTTGAGTATCACGTTGCTTCAAGTACAGCCTTTTTAATCACAAAATATGCATATCAGAATGGGAAGCCGACAGGCAGTACCGAAACCTGGTATCGTGAACCTGGTGTTATCAGAAGCGAGTCAGGTACCAGGTTCATATACACCGAAGGAAAAGTAACCGCTATTGAGGCGATATCAAAGGATAAAGTAACTGGAGTGAAAAAATTTACCTATTCGGCAGACAATGTAGAAAGCTATACCAGGGAAGATGGCGCGGTTTTCACTTATAGTTATGACGATAAGAAAAACCCTTATTGGAATAAGGATTTAAAAGGATTGATGCGCTCTACGGATCATTTTTCTGTGAACAATGTTATAGAACTGGTCACAGTTCCATTCCCTAATGTCAAAATAACTGATGCTTCAATCTTTACATACGATGCTGAGGGATATCCGCTGACGTCGAAATCTCCTGATGGGAAAACATTCGTGCGTAATTTTGAATACGTTATTAAGTAGAAAGGAAATGTATTTTCTAATCCGTTCTTCTTTGTTAGCTTTGACATCTTAATAACAGATAGATAAAAAACAATGAACCATTGGCTAGTCAAATCAGAACCTTTTAAATACAGCTGGGACAAATTCAATAAAGACGGAAGAACCTTTTGGGATGGTGTGCGCAACTATCAGGCACGGAACAACCTCAAAGAAATGAAAGAGGGAGACCTGGTCTTGTTTTACCATAGTAACGAGGGAAAGAACGTAGTAGGCATAGCGAAAGTAGTAAGAGAATTTTATCAGGACCCGACTACAGAAGACCCGAATTGGGTAGTAGTTGATCTTGCACCTGTCGAGGGCTTAAAGAACCCAGTGTCTCTGGAGCAGATCAAAGCCGAACAAAGTCTGAAAGATATTTCACTGGTGAGGCAGGGCCGTTTGTCTGTTATGCCCTTAAAGACAGAAGAATTTGATAAGATCCTGGAAATGGGCGGCTAGCCTATTGCTGCAGTTTTTTTTCGGTTTGAAGCAAGCAAGCCAATACTCATCACAAGGCTTGTTCCAAGTACGACTACGAATAGAAACGGAGTTCCTATTTCATGTAGTTTCAGGTGGTTGGGGAGATTAAAATAAAGCAGTATGCTGATGAGTCCACGTGGGGCGATAAAGATCTCCTGTCCGCTGTTTTCCTTTCTGAACAGTTTCAGATAAACAATCCTGATCACAAAAATACTTACCAGGATGATCATCCCATTGGCAAGCACAATCTGGTCGTCCAGTTGGTGTATGTTGATCGTGAAGCCAAATATGACAAAGAAGAACGTTCTTAAAATAAAAGCACTTTCAGCCGAAAGCTGGTGAAGCTGGCTCAGGTCGGCAGAGAGATTTTTATAAATGAATACACCCCTGAACCAGGCATGCTGTATGGCATCTGCGTTGTTCAAAAAGAGTCCGAAAGATAAGATGAGGATCAGAGCCGACAGGTGATAAGATTGCCCTATGGCATAAACCATGATCAGTATAGATATGATCAAAAAGAACTTGATGTGGTGTGAGATCTTTCCCATCACATAGAGCAGCACCACGCAGGATATTGCTGATACCAGCATAATTAGCATAGTACTTATGGCAAGCCCGGTAAAGGAGCTCACCGAGATGTGCGGATTTTGCACCGCGAAATTAAACAGGATGATCCCGATGATGTCCGAAAAGGAAGATTCGTAAATGATAAATTCCTTACCTTTTTTGCTTAGCGCGCCCGCCGTTGGGATCGCTATAGCCGAACTGATCACACTAAAAGGGATGGCGTTCGTAAAGCAGGTGTAAAGGTCTTTCCCGGTGATCTGGTAAATAATGAAAGTAATTACTGAAACGGTCAGCAGCAGAATAAACAACGCCGATAAAAAAGCACCTTTAATGAGTTTGTTCTTGCCGGGATCATACTTCAATTCCAAGGAGCCTTCAAATACAATCAGAATTAGTCCTACTGTTCCCAATGCGGGAAGGATTTTCAAAAAATCGAATGTTTCGAGTTCAAGGTTGTCTACCAGCAGGCGTATACCAATACCCAGGAGCAGCAATAATAATACTGATGGTAATTTTGTTTTACTGGCAACCAGGTCAAAGAGGTAAGAGAAAATGACCAGTCCGCTCAATATGATAAGAGTTGCATACGTAGTCATGCATTGCGGGTTTAATTAATGACTGAATTTGTGAACTACTCTTTAAAAAACAGCGCCTTCAATTCAAGCGCATCATTCGGCTGCATTTTTCCGCTGAGGATCAGTCTCAGCTGGCGGCGCCTTAAAGCTCCCTCAAACAATTCTGTTTCTTCCGCAGTGTCAGGCTTCAGTTCAGCGACAGGGACCTTATGTCCGTCCTTATCCAGCGCTACAAAAGTATAATAAGCTTCGTTAGATTTTGATCTGCTGCCAGATGGAATATTTTCTGCCCACACATCAAGCCTGACCTCCACCGATGTATTAAATGCCCGGGTTACCTTGGCTTCAATAGTAATCACATCACCAAGCTTGATCGGCTGCTGAAAAGATACATTATCTACAGATGCAGTAACCACGATCCTGTTGCAATGTTTTTGAGCAGAAATAGCTGCTGCAATGTCCATCCAGTGCAGCAATCGGCCTCCCATTAAATTATTCAGCGTATTGGTATCGTTGGGCAATACCAGTTCGTTCATGATCGTAAAGGATTCCTTAGGGCTTTTTACTTTTGTAGTCATATCACTGCAAAAGTAAACAATCTTACCGATACAATACTAAATTGACCGGTCTTGGATAGCTAAGACTGCTATCAGGCTACTTTTTAAGCGTATTTACATTGCTATAGCCAATCAGTTCTTCCCAGCGGGAGCCGGGCTTTTTGTAATAGGCAAAAACCTGGTAGGTATTGCCGGTCTCAAAAAAAGAACCCTCAAAAACAGTCGGGTCTGTGCTACCGGTCTCTTTGTTCAGCCATACATACTTATAGTCATAAAGGCCTTGTTTCAGCGTCAGATTGGCATAAAAACGTTTTCTGGAACTGTCGAAGTTGAGTCTTGAGGCATCATCAAGTCTATAGTCGTTAAAGCGGCCAACCACATACGCATCGCCAGAAGCGGTAGGAGGGATAGCATTCAATGTAAAAGCTACATTCACATAATCGCTTTCCGTGCCATCGTCTCTACCATCCTGATTTCTGATGAAAAAACTACCGTTTTCATCTACCAGGTTACTATATCTGTCCTTACTGGTATTGATATCCTGGAAAAGGGTCACATTTACCGCAGTATCCCTGATGATGTCCTGCACATTTTCAGCCTTAAAACGCAGACTGCGGATATCAAACTTCCTAAACTCATTTCCCGCCGGAAAATCATTGCTGTTTAATTCATTATAAACCAGCGACCCCTGTCTGATGAACTGGGGCTTTGTATTCACAATAGCAGTAAGGGGGTTGGTGTTCTGCATCACTATCGCCTTCAGGTCCGTATATGGATTTTGAATGGGCGTTTTATGAAAAATGGTAAAATTCACCTTCTGGTTACTGAAGCGCAATGAAACCTGCGAACTCGGCACCACATCAACTGCAATGTTCACCACATTTTCCACTATATAGAAACGCTGTGAAATGACAGGTTTTTGCTGGTTGCCTTCCTCATATACCTTTAGCAGAAAATTGCCCGATATCTTGGGTTTTACCTGTGCATTTGGCAAGAGCAACTGATAATGCGTGTACTTCTGCAATGTGCCAAAAGAATATTTAAATTCTGTGATCCGGTCTTCAGATAAGCCCTCGACATAATCCAGGGCAGATAAACGGGAAGACTTCCAGTCTGATGTGCAATGCTCTATCGTATACCAGTAGTTCTTGCTGCTACCGTTCAGATCATCAAACGAAAAAAGCAGCTGTTCATTAGATTTCAATGTCATTACCGGCACCGACTGTTCCTTCCGGGTATTGTAACACTGAACAGTTTTAATATTGCCCTGATATACTTTATTGTCGTACACAAACTGCTGGTTTTGGGCCATAGCTATCTGCGTGTTTAGCATCGCCATTTGAAAAAACAGCAGTGCAGTCAGCAGCAACCAGTTCTTTTTTATCATTATTTTCCTTCCAGTTCCATGATCTCAGAAGCTAGATTTTCCCAACTGTTCTGAGCAGAGTCCAACTGGTGTTTGGCGGCATTATATTTGCTGTTTGCCTCCGCAAGCTTTTGTGCGTCAGCATAAATGTTCTCATCTGCAAGTAACCCTTCAATCGCCTTTAGGTTTTCCTCAAAAGAAGTAATTTCCGACTCGATCTTTTTCAGCTGGTCATTTAGTTTTTTCAATTGCTGCTGCGGATTGGCAGGTGCAGGAGCAGAGACAATCTTTTCCTCCACTTTTTTCACTTCCTTATCTGGTCTTACCGGAATGCTCGATGGTTTTGCCGGTGGCCTTTTACTGTTCCATTCTTCGTACTCAGCATAGGTGCCTGGATATTCCTTAATATCCTGATCTTCAATAAACCAGATCTTATTGGCCACGTTGTCCAGAAAATACCTGTCGTGGGACACGGCTATGAAAGTACCTTCATACTGCTGCAATGCCTGGATCAGGATATTTACAGACTGTATGTCCAGGTGATTGGTAGGCTCATCCAAAATCAGGAAGTTAGAATCTGTTGTTAGAGATTTGGCTAGTGCCACCCTCGATTTCTCTCCTCCCGAAAGCACACGGATCTTCTTAAATACATCATCTCCTGTAAACAGGAAGCAACCCAGAATACCACGTAATTCAGTATCGGTATGTTTAGGTGCAAAAGCCTGCAACTCTTCTAAAATTGTATTTTCCAGGTGAAGCGACTCTAGCTGGTGCTGCGCAAAGAAGGTAGTGGTTACATTATGGCCGGTTTCACATTTCCCATCGAAGGTCTCTGTACCGGCAATTATCCTCAATAAAGTTGACTTACCCTTACCATTTGCACCAATCAAAGCGATTTTGTCGCCTTTTTCGATCAAACCATCAGCATTGGCCAGAATATCTATGTTCGGATAGCTTTTGTAAGCCTCATCGACCCTGATCACGTGACGGCCCGACGGCTTGGAGAATTTGAACTGGAAGTTCACTGTAGGGTTGTCATCATCCACATCCTCCACACGCTCCAGTTTGTCAAGCGCCTTCATTCTGGATTGCGCCATCTTGGCTTTGGAAGCCTTGGCCTTAAAACGCTCGATCAGACGTTCTTCCTGCTTGATCTTGGCCTGCTGGTTTTTAAACTCTCCTTTTTGAATCTCACCACGAAGGGCTTTTTCTTCAAGGTAGAAGGTATAATTGCCTGCATAAGGCGTCAGTTTTCCCTTGCGTGATTCCACGATCTTGTTCACTACCTTGTCCAGGAAGTACCTGTCGTGAGAAACAATTACAATCGCACCTTCGAAGCTACCCAGATAAGTTTCCAGCCACTTGATAGACGGTAAGTCCATGTGGTTGGTAGGCTCATCCAGCAATAGGATATCAGGAGTCTGCAACAGGATCTTGGCAAGCATTACACGCATCCGCCATCCTCCCGAGAAAGTATTGAGCGGCCTGTGCTGATCTTCAGTACTGAAGCCCAGACCTGCGAGGATCTCATTGGCGCGGTATTCTATATTGTAACCATCCAGTGCTTCAAATTCCTGTTGTTTGTCGCTGAGTTTATTCAAAACCTCTTCAGAGTAGTCAGTTTCAATCTTTTTCAGCAATTCCTCAATCTCATCATGCAGTTGGTTCTGGCGTTCAAAAGCCTCCATGGCCACATGCAAAATGCTATGGTGTGAATCGTAAGAAAGCAGATCCTGGTTCAGGTAACCTATTTTTACGTCCTTAGACATAGAAATATTGCCCGAAGTAGGCGCATACTCTCCGACAATTATTTTCAGTAATGTAGATTTTCCGGTTCCGTTGGCACCAATCAGTCCAACCCTGTCGCCCGGCTTAATGTGCCAGTCTGCCTCGTCGTATAAAGCCCTTGCCCCGATCAGGAATGTTAAGTCGTTTATTGAAATCATTTGGGCGCAAAAATACAATTTTAACCGCTAATTTTTGTCATATAACCGTATCAGCAGCTTGAATTTATTTTGCGCTGTAACTGCCGCAAGACTCGCATCCCTAACCGGCCTGAGAAAATGGTACAAACATGAACCATAAATTAAAGCATCCAAGTACTTCTGAAGACAAAAAACCTTATTATATTTGTGGCATGTACCGTCTGATTAAGCCTATATTCTTCCAGTTTGACCCTGAAAAAGTACACTATTTTGTCGTAAAGCGACTAAAGTGGTTTCATGAACATTTCCCCCTGGGACGTACCATTCTGAGAAGCAACTTTGATGTCAACATCAAAGGTCTGGAACGCGAGGTTTTTGGTATCAAATTTAAAAATCCTGTTGGCCTGGCCGCAGGATTTGACAAGAACGGAGAATATATAGAGGCACTCAGCGATCTGGGTTTCGGCTTTATCGAAGTAGGAACAGTTACACCACTGCCTCAACCCGGTAATGATAAACCCCGAATGTTCAGGCTGGAAGCCGATGGGGCAATTATCAACAGAATGGGTTTCAATAATAAGGGAGTAGATACTCTTGCCGAGCGGCTGCGTTTGCTGAAATCCAAAAACACCGGTATTGTTATCGGCGGAAATATCGGCAAAAACAAGAATACACCAAATGAAGAGGCGACCAGCGACTATATCAAATGCTTCGATAGGCTATTTGATGTAGTGGATTATTTCGTTGTAAATGTGAGCTCCCCGAATACACCCGGCCTGCGCGCCTTACAGGAAAAAGGGCCATTGATGGAATTGCTCAATACCCTGCAGCAACGCAACCATATCAATGGAATATCCAGACCGATCCTGCTCAAGATTGCTCCCGACCTAACCAATGAACAGCTCGACGATATCGTCGAAATTGTATTGGAAACCAACATAGCAGGAGTTATAGCAACCAATACCACCATAGACAGAAACGGGCTTTATACACCTGAAAAAGTAAAAAGTGAAGCCGGAGGTTTAAGCGGAAGGCCCCTTACACTGCGCTCTACTGAAGTGATCAGGTATCTTTCTGAAAAGTCAAATAAGGCATTCCCGATTATAGGAGTAGGGGGTATCCATTCACCTCAGGACGCCAAAGATAAACTCGATGCCGGCGCCGCTTTGGTACAGCTGTACACAGGTTTCATTTACGAAGGCCCTGGGTTAATCAAATCGATCTGCAAGGAACTAGTGTTGCGTTAAATTTATGTCCATTTCCGTTTGTTTGGATTGCGCAAACGTGATGTCTTCGTTTTCGACCAGCATAAGGACCAGAATCCTATGGTTATTATGGCAGGCTATCTGCTTTGAGATGCGGGGAAACTCTTTTGTTTTCAGGCAGTGCCTTGAATTCCTTATATGCCGCCATCAAATAAAATTCCAGGTCTTTCGCATCCATTTTACCGAGCTTCGTTAGTGTAGGGCGATACAGCACCATAAAGTAATCCAGTTCCCTTCCCTTTAGCGGGGTCAGGGCCGTAACCGCTTTTTCATTGAAACGGAAATCAATTTTCCTTTCAGTTTTCTCCCGTTCCAGTTTTCTTTTAAACCGGCGCGCGAATTTGCCCTCCCTGCTGAAATATTTGGAGGGATAAAAAATAAAAGGCTGGTTTTTACTTACTTTTATGGCCTTTGCTTTACGGTATACATCAGCATACTGCAACTCTGGTTTGAAAGCATCAGCCTTAATTTCTACAAGCTTCAGGTAATTGTTATTGAGGTTTAAATATCGCCTTACAGGTTTAAGGTTAATCAGGAAAAGGGTGTCATTTACATAACCCGGCTGATTAAAGATCAGGATATTATTGGTGTAGGCCTCAATTCTGAACTCGCCTTTCGCATTTGTTTTCGTTTTTTTATTGAGGGTTTGATTAAATACATCGACGTCCTCCAGCTTCAGCCTGTCTACCCTGTCTGAAACCGTACCTGTAATTTCCTGGGCCTTTACAGACTGTGCAAGGCAAATCATGATGACAAGAATGTACAATTTTGAAAGCATCCTGAAAATTACTGTTTTCAATCGGAAGCCGCTTGTCATCAACAGTTAAAGTATGTTAATTATGATAGTAGTTTTATTGCTGTTTAGTTCAGCTTCAAAAATGATTTGTGACCAGTCTAAATACTAAAGACGTTTTTGTGGCAATAAGACTTCTACAAAAGAACCTGTTGTATTTGACGAAGTAATTTTTAGTGTGCCACCCAGAGCATCTATAAGGTGTTTAACGAGTGATAGACCAAAACCGTAACCAGTCTCGCCGGAAGTGCCCGCAGTGGTAGCGGCATCACCCGACAAAATTTTTTCAATTACCCCCTCACTCATGCCAACACCCGAATCGTTGACTGATATCACCAAAATATTCCGATCCGTATTAAGCGTCAGATCAAGGCCAACATCTATAGTTCCGCCATGCGGTGTAAACTTCACTGCATTTGATATCAAATTGCCCGCGATCTGTAGCAACTTATTTTTAGAAAAGGGGATACGCTGGGTTACTTCGCTAATGTTTACGTTGAACAAAATTGATTTGTTCTGGGCTTGCGGAGCATACAACCTGATTAGTTTTTCCTTAAACAGCACAAGGTCAAATTCTGATGCCCCCAACAGCTTTACATCCTGATCTTCACTTAATATTTCATCAGCCAGTTCGAGGATCGATTTGCTGCTTTTGTGTATTAACTTAAGAAACTCGAGTATATCATCCAGACTGTTTTCATCACCCTGCTGGCTTGCAATTTCCGAAAGCCCTATAATGCCTGCCAAGGGACCTCTTATGTCGTGTGCTACTTTCTTCTTTGAGTTGTTTGCGTCATCCAATCGTTGTCTGAGCATATTAATTGCGCCGTAAGATTTAATTCGATTGGCGATTTCGCCTGCGATAATCTTTACCAGCTCAATTTTTTCAGGATTTAGGACTTTTAATTTCGTATCTAAAACACACAGTGCTCCGATGTTTAAACCTTCCCTGCTTTTTAACGGCACACCAAAATAATATCTAAGAGAAAGTGGATCTTTTACATAGTAGTTGTCTTTGAAGCGATCATCGGAAGAGAGATCAGGGACTTCAAACTGATCATCAGTCATAATGGTATACTGGCAGACAGATTCATCTCTGGTCATCTGTTCAAGACTAAGTCCGTAATTGGCTATAGACCATTGTGTGAACGAATCAACAAGGTTTATAAGAGAAATGTCCGTGCCGGCTACCCTTGCAGCAAGATGTGTCAGATCTTTTAATTGATCAGATAAACTGGAATAATCCAAATCGAGTTCTGAGAGGCTAAGAATTCTCTCCAATTCATTGTGAGGTACCGGTCGCTCTATTTCTTGCATGTCTTACAAATACGTTTTTATATATAACAAAGATTTTGGGAAATAATTACGAACCTAAATTAATTATTTTTAATTGAAATGATCAGGTAGGCCAGCCATCTTCAACTAAGATTTAAAGTTTGAAGTTTGGGTGTATCCCGAAAACCTCTTTTTATATTCACCAGGATTAATGCCTGTGACTTTTTTAAAAGTTCTGGAAAAATGGGAAAGACTTTCGAATCCCGTCTGCTGGGCAATATCGGTATATTTAGATTTGCTCGTCATGATCAGATACTGTGCACGTTCTATTCGCTTCTCAGTAATGTAAGCCAGAGGACGGGAGCCGGTATATTGTTGGAAAAGTCTGGAGAAATATTCAGAATTCTGATGAACCCTGCCTGCCAAAGATTTTACCGTAAGCGGCAAGTGCAAACTAACCACGATGTGGCTAATGGTGTCCAGGATTTTAATCGGAATGTGCTGCCTTTCTTTCTGCGCAATTATTTCTGGCTGTGCAAATCTTGCAATTAATTGAAGCAATATGCCTTGAGTCTCCAGGAATTGGGCAGTATTTTGTTGATGATTGAGCTCCTGATATTCTTTATAATAGATGTCTTTTTCATAAATCTTCGGATCATCAGATCTGTTGATTCCGCGCCCCGGGTTGATGCGGACGAGCCGCTCAAAATTAAGTATGTCAATTTCCTTTGCCGGGACCTTAAATATGGATCTGTTTTCAGCAAACAGCGACATGCCATCGGAAGACTCTTCAAAGAATTGTACAAAGTATTGATCCAGAAAGCCGTCACAAACCAGGTCGCATATGGTAAAGCTTGGGATAATAAAGAGATAGCCACTTTCCAGCCTGAGTTTCTTTTCGAAATGAGAGATTTCTCCTGCGCCACCGGAGATATAATAAATGCGATGATATGGACTGACTATGTTTTTATAATTCCAGCGTGAGTTTAATTTGACAGCATCCACATTGAGAAGTGAAAAATTATGGGTTAGTAGGCGCTTGATCATAAGCTAAGGTAATAAATTTCCATTCATCTGTTTTATGAAAAAATTAGTCTGATTTTGTCTACTATTATCATATTAGCTCTTGTATTTTTGATTTTGCACCGATTTGAAAACGCGCAGATTAAACCAGATATAAACGCAACTACCAATAGATTGCATCAAAATAAAATTAAAGACACAAAAGAGGCAGTCGACTGGTAGATAAATAATGAAACATATGAAACGGAGAACACTGATTAAGGGTGGAATTGCTGGACTGGCAAGTTTGTATGCAACGAATCTGTATAGCAATCCATTAACTTCTATGGGCCCCTTCCAGCCAAGCTGGGATTCACTGGCACAATACCAGGTCCCGGATTGGTATAGAGACGCGAAGTTCGGCATCTGGGCACACTGGGGGCCGCAATGTCAGCCCGAACGCGGTGACTGGTATGCCAGGGGAATGTACGAGGAAGGCAGCGATCAGTACCAATATCATTGTGAGAAATATGGCCATCCGTCCAAGTTCGGATTTAAGGATGTAATTAACGAATGGAAAGCTGAAAAGTGGGATCCGGATGCGCTGCTGGCGCTGTATAAAAAAGCGGGAGCAAAATATTTTATGGCTTTGGCCAACCATCACGACAACCTCGATCTGTACGATAGTAAGCACCAGAAATGGAACGCTACCAAAGTCGGTCCCAAACGGGATTTGATGGCGGGATGGGCTAAAGCTGCAAAGAAACAAGGACTGCCGCTTGGTGTCAGCGTACATGCCGCGCATGCCTGGCGATGGTATGAAACAGCGCAGCGATCAGATAAATCCGGTCCTATGGCAGGTATCCCATACGACGGGAAACTCACGGCCCCTGATGGAACCGGCAAGTGGTGGCAGGGCTATGACCCGCAGGAACTATATGCCCAAAACCATCCCTTAAGTCAAAATAGCCTGGATGACGGCGCTATACACGGGCAGTGGAACTGGGCCGACGGTGTATATCCACCAAGTAAAGCATATTGTGAAAATTTTTATGACCGCACAATCGACCTGATTGATAAATATGAACCGGAATTGGTTTATTTTGATGACACCGCACTTCCGTTATGGCCTGTCAATGATGCCGGCCTTCGCATTGCTGCGCACCTCTACAACAGGAGCATCAAAAAACACGGCAAGCTCAAAGCCGTGATCAACGGAAAAATATTAAATGAGCAACAGCGCAAGTGTATGGTATGGGATATTGAGCGCGGACAAAGCAATGCGATTGAGCCACTGCCATGGCAAACAGATACTTGTATCGGGCAATGGCATTATGACCGCAGAATTTACGACAACAATCATTATAAGTCGTCCAGGACTGTTATCCATACCTTAATTGATGTAGTCAGTAAGAACGGAAACCTGATGCTAAACGTGCCGCTTCGGGGAGACGGATCTATAGATGAGAAAGAACAGGCAATTGTGGAAGAAATCGGAGACTGGATGCAGCTCAACAGCGAAAGCATTTACGGTACGCGTCCCTGGAAAGTATTCGGTGAAGGTCCCGCTACAGAATCAGCCGCTCCGTTAAGCGCCCAGGGTTTCAATGAAGGAAAGGGCAAGCCATTCGGATCTTCAGACATCCGGTTTGTAAAGAAAGGGTCAATACTGTACGCTACTTTACTCGGCTGGCCTGAAGATCGAAAGGCACTTATCAAAACCCTAAGTTCAGCTGCGGGTAAAGTGAATAAAATAAGCTTATTGGGGCATCCGGGTAAAATTCCCTTTCAGCAAAACGCCGAAGGATTGAAAATAGATATGCCCGAACGAGCACCTGGACAAAGCGCCTTTGTGTTGAGGATTGAAGGAAGCATTGTTTAATCAAATTAAACATGGCAAGCATTAAACTTCCCGAAGTAATTTTTGGTACCAGCGGTCTGGGAAACCTTTATGTCTCCCTTTCCGAAGAAATAAAATTGTCAATCATACGTGAATGTCTTAAACATTCTGCAGTACCTGCGGTTTTCGATTCAGCAGGTAAATATGGAGCAGGGCTGGCGTTGGAATCTCTCGGCAAGTGCCTTGAAAAACTTAATGTGAGTCCCGATGCGGTGATGATCAGCAACAAACTGGGCTGGATGCGTACAGAACTGAAAACTGAAGAACCTACATTTGAGCCTGGGGTTTGGAAAAACCTACGCCATGATGCGCTGCAGAAAATCAGCTACGAAGGAATCCTGGAATGTTATGAACAAGGCAACCAGTTACTTGGTAATTACCAGGCAAAAATGGTTTCAGTACACGACCCGGACGAATATCTGGCCGGAGCTGTGTCTGCAGCAGAACGTGAAAAGCGATACCAGGATATACTAAATGCTTATGCCGCGCTTAGAGAACTGAAATCCAATGGCCATGTTTGCTCCATCGGAGTCGGAGCCAAAAACTGGCAGGTTATCCAAAAAATCAGTGAAGACGTGAGGCTGGACTGGGTGATGTTCGCCAATAGCCTCACCATCCACAGCCACCCCAGGGAACTGTTAAGGCTAATGAAAGAGCTGCAGAACCAAGGTGTAAAGATCATCAATTCCGCTATATTTAATGCAGGATTCCTTACGGGATCAGACTGTTACAACTACAAACCGGTCAGCCGGGAAACCAGGCCGGATTTGTATAGATGGAGGGACAGCTTTTATTGCCTTTGTGCATCTTATGATCTGGCCCCTGCTGCTGTTTGTACTTCCTTTGTATTTCATGCTCCAGGAGTTGAAAGCATTGCACTGAACACCACGAATCCAGACCGCGTAGCAATGAATGCCGGATTAATAAACGTCCAAATTCCTAAAGAATTCTGGCAGGAAATGCGGATACGAGAACTAATAGACGACGCTTACCCAATTTAGAATGAAAAGAACTGCCTGGCACTGGACCTGATAGACGACCCTAAACTGACCCCTGCTCTGGGCCAAGCCGGCGAAAAACGGCTGCTAATGAATCAGATATTTCAATTGTAATGAAAGAAAATAGAATTTTGGTATGTACCCAGCCCGGACAACTGGCTTATATCACTCAGACATTGGGCGAACTTAAAGAAGATCATACTTTGCTTAAAATCAGGCGAGTTGGTATTTGCGGAACAGATTTGCACGCCTATGGCGGAACCCAGCCTTACTTCAACTATCCGAGAGTTTTAGGACATGAGCTTGCCGCCGAAGTGGTGCAGAGCAGCAATCCGCAATCCTATAGACCTGGAGATGCAGTTACCATTATGCCATATGTGTTTTGCGGAGATTGTCTTGCCTGCCGGAGCGGAAAGACCAACTGCTGTGTTAAAATGCAGGTTTTTGGCGTGCACCGGGATGGCGGTATGGCGCAGTACCTGCAGGTTCCAACCCGGCTTGTGGTCAAAGGCGAGGGCCTCACCTTAGATGAACTTGCCCTTGTCGAACCGCTTGCAATCGGGGCTCACGGAATCCGGCGGGCGGCAGTTAGCAACGGGGAGTTTGTTTTGGTCATTGGCGCCGGGCCCATCGGCTTAGGTACAATGGAGTTTGCCCGCATCGCTGGTGCGAAGGTCATTGCTTTGGATATCAATCGGCACCGTCTGGATTTTTGTCAGGAGAAACTAAAAGTGGATTTCGCCGTTCACGCCCAGGAGGAAGACGTGACAGAAAGACTCCTGGAAATAACAGGTGGTGATATGCCCACGGTAGTCATTGATGCCACAGGTAGCCAAAAAGCAATTAACGGAGCGTTCCAATATATGGCCCACGGGGCGAGATTCATACTGATCGGTCTGCAAAAAAACGAGATCAGCTTTAGTCATCCTGAATTTCACAAGCGTGAGGCCACTTTGATGAGCAGCAGGAACGCGACCATTATGGATTTTAATCATGTCATCACCGCCATAAAAAATAAACAGATCGATCCGGCGAACTATATTACACATCGCGTATCATTTGATCAGGTATCTGAAGAATTTCCCGGATGGCTTGATCCGGAACAAGGCGTAATTAAAGCAATGGTTTCTTTATAAATGAAAGTTATGAACCTACGTAAACAAACAAGTATTCGTATTGCAGAAATCCTGATGATGTTGTTCATCCTTCCTGTCAGTCTTTCCGCACAGCAGAAAAAAATAGAAAAAGGTCTTAAGGACTATTATAGGGATTATTTCCCGATAGGAGTTGCCGTAACGCCGCGACAGTTAGAAGATTCTGCTCAACGCAAATTGATCCTAACCCATTTCAATAGCGTTACCGCAGAGAACGCCATGAAGATGGGGCCGATTCATCCGGAAGAAAAGCAATTCAACTGGAGCGGGGCCGATGCCATTGTGAATTTCGCCGTAGAAAACAAGCTCAGAATCAGGGGACATAATTTATGCTGGCATACTCAGACACCCAAATGGATGTTTGTTGATAGTTCAGGAAATCAAGTAAGTAAAAAGGTTCTGCTGAGGCGTCTCCGCGATCACATTCATGCAGTAGTAGGGCGTTATAAAGGTAAGATCTATGCCTGGGATGTAGTGAATGAAGCGATTTCGGATAATCCACAGGAACTTTTGCGTAATTCATTATGGTACCAGATCTGCGGGGAAGATTTTATTGCTAAAGCTTTTCAGTACGCACATGAGGCAGATCCAAAAGCAATTCTGTTCTATAACGATTACAATACCGAATATCCGGAAAAAAGACAACGGATCTATAAATTGTTAAGGACATTAAAAGACGCGGGAGTTCCGGTGCATGCAGTGGGTTTACAAGGGCATTGGTCTGTTAAGGATCCATCAGAAGCAATGCTTAGAGAATCTATACACCAATACGCGTCGCTGGGTCTTAAAGTCCAGATAACTGAGCTCGACGTTTCTATTTATAGTGATGGCAATATTCCCGGGCAGGCAGGTGAGGCTGGAGTTACTGAATTTGGTCCGGAGTTACAGCAGCGGCAATCCGCACAGTATAATAAGTTATTCAGGGTCTTTAGGGAAAACAAGGACACCCTAACCGGAGTTACCTTCTGGAACCTATCTGATCGCTATAGTTGGCTGGACAATTTTCCCATTCGTGGCCGTAAGAATTATCCGCTGTTATTTGATAAAGATCTGCAGCCAAAAGCAGCCTATTGGAATGTGATTAAGTTTTAAAAAAATGTGATAAGTGATGAAATATAATGTAAAAATAAAATTATTGGTGTTGATCTGCACGGTAATAGGCGTCAGTAGTTATGCAAGGCAGGCTGATCAGCGTCATATGCTGTGGTATGATAAGCCCGCAAACAACTGGAACGAGTCCCTGCCAATCGGCAACGGCTATATAGGTGGAATGGTATTCGGGAACCCCGGGCATGAACGGATACAACTCAATGAATCCACAATCTGGGCAGGCGGTCCCAACAATAACATCGATTCCGAGGCAGGAAAAAATATCAGTAAGGTTCGTGCTTTATTGGCAAGCAAAAAATACGTGGAGGCGCAGGAACTGGCCAACCGAACATTGGGACCCAAAGGAAATAGTGGCATGCCTTACCAGCTTGCAGGGAATCTTATCATCGATATCCCTGCGCATGCCGCTGTGAGTAACTACCGTCGCGATCTGGATATTTCCAGAGCTATAGCATCAGTAAGCTACACACATAATAGTGTAAATTATAAACGGGAATACTTCACTTCTTTCACGCAAAACGCAATGCTTGTAAGGCTGACCGCCGACAGGCCTAAAATGATCAGCTGTAAAATCAGCCTGCAAAGCCCGCTTTCTTTCGGGGCATCGGTCATAGGCGACAATTTTGTGCTGTCGGGAAAAGGCAGTGACCACGAAAATCAGAAAGGTCAAATTAAGTTTAATGTCATCACGCGCGTCAAATCTTCCGGCGGAACGCAGCATACTGATACTTCCGGTATAAGCATAGCAGGTGCAGATACCGCAGTCGTTTACCTGGCAATGGCTACAAACTTTATCAATTATAAAGACATCTCTGCCGATGCCCTTAAGAGGGCAGAATCCAGCCTGGACAGGGCCTTTAAGAGCAGCTTCCCTACACTCGCCGCCGAACACGAGCTATTCTATAAAAAATACTACGATCGGGTTTCCCTCGATCTGGGCATTACCGATGCTGTGAAGAAAACAACGGATGTCCGTATTGCTGAATTCGCTGATGGCAGGGATCCCCAGCTTGCAGAACTTTATTTCCAGTTTGGAAGATATTTGCTCATTTGCGCGTCACAGCCAGGATCTCAGCCCGCCAATCTGCAGGGAATCTGGAACGGGGAACTCAAAGGCCCCTGGGATAGCAAGTATACCGTCAATATCAATACCGAAATGAATTATTGGCCAAGCGAAGTAACGCAGTTGTCTGAACTCAGCGCCCCGCTGTTTAACATGATAGCCGATCTTTCGGTAACCGGCAGGCAAAGCGCACAAAAGATGTATCATGCGCGCGGCTGGATGCTCCATCACAATACCGACATCTGGCGTACAACAGGCATCGTAGACGGAGCCTTTTGGGGCCTTTGGCCAATGGGAAGTGCCTGGTTAAGTCAGCATCTTTGGGAACACTACCTGTATACCGGTGATAGAAACTTCCTGAAAAAGCAATATCCAATTATGAAATCGGCGGCATGGTATTTTATGGATGTCCTCCAGACTGATCCGGAACACAACTGGCTGGTGGTCTCGCCCTCTATTTCACCGGAAAATCAGTACATAGGAGGTAAGATACCGGTATCTGTCGCAGCCGGAGCTACGATGGACAATCAGCTCATTTACGGCTTGTTTACTAACCTGATGAGGGCTGCAACAATCTTGAAAACCGACAAAAATTTTTCCGACAGTCTGGCCCGGCTGCGAGACAGGCTCCCGCCAATGCAGGTTGGGAAACACGGGCAACTGCAGGAGTGGCTGGAAGATTTCGATAATCCTGACGATAAGCACCGTCATGTGTCTCACCTTTATGGACTGTTCCCTGGAAACCAAATCAGTCCATTTAAACATCCTAAACTATTTGCTGCAGCAAAGAATTCCCTCATCTATCGTGGCGACGTTTCTACAGGCTGGTCTATGGCTTGGAAGATCAATCTCTGGGCGCGTCTTTTAGACGGTAACCATGCCTATAAATTAATTACCGATCAGATCAAGCCTGTTTCTGGTGGTTCAGGAGGAACTTATCCAAACCTGTTTGATGCGCATCCACCATTCCAGATCGACGGCAACTATGGCTGCACATCCGGCATAGCTGAGATGCTGTTGCAAAGCCATGACGATGCCATCTATCTGCTGCCGGCATTGCCGGACGCCTGGCCAAATGGCAGCGTAAAAGGACTCATTGCACGCGGAGGCTTTAAAATAGATATGGAATGGACTGATCGTAAAATCACCAGGTTAGTCATCCATACCTCGCTGAACGGAGACTGTCGTTTGCGTTTAAACCAGCAGGCAAATAACAAGTCTTTTAAAAAATCAACTGGCCCTGTTGGGAAGGATAATTTGAATCGGTCAACAGACATCAAAGCGCCTCTGATCAAATCAGACGATGAAAGGCTCAACACACAGTTGAGCGAAAGCTGGGTTTATGAACTATCAACCAGGGCAGGAAAAAGTTACCACATCATTGGAGAATAGACCAAGCAAGTCTGTTTAAATTATATCTTAATAACAGAAAGCCCTGCAGTGTTGATGCTGCAGGGCTTTCGTTTTACCATTTTACCATAATATTAAGTGATTTTGGCATTACCTCAATACTGTCATTTAATGTCTTTACATTTAATCACATAGCTAGGTAACGAGCTAATACGGCGCATTGCAAATAGCCACTTACATTTAAAAAACTAGGAATATAGCCAGCAGAAGCTGGGTGATTAGACCCAAACGCGCGCAAACCGAACAAATGAATTTTAGATATGAATGACAACACGCTGGATCGAAGAGATTTTATAAAAAAAGCGGGGCTACTTACAGCGGGCCTTGCCGCATTGCAGTTTCCGGTATGGGCGCAGAGTATTTTTGCCCGCGCTTACCCATTGCATAACATTCCCGAAAACAAGGAAATAGATCCGGCATGGGCGCGTTCGCTTTATCATAGAGGCGAGGCTACTACCTATTTGAAAAGCCGGAACGAGCTAAAATATATTGGTATGCCTGTAGGTGGACTACATGCAGGGACCGTTTATGTAGGTGGAGACGGCCGGCTCTGGCTATGGCAGATTTACAATGAAACCTTTGAAGGTCCTCAGGAAGGGATAGATCCCAAGGTGGTCAATTGGAATGATGGTACATCAGTAAGGGAAATACGTGTCAGAGACGGTGCAGCCTATATAGAGCCAGCAATAGCTGACAACAAACGTGTTTTAGAGCAGGGTTTTGCCATTAAAGCAGTAATTGACGGAAAGATAGTTGTAAAAGAACTTAACGAAAACGACTGGGACGAGATCAGTTTCACAGCATCTTATCCTGTAGCCAATATAAAGTACAGTAGTAAAAAATTTCCCCTTGAGGTCAATTTAAAGGTCTATTCACCTTTTATCCCGCTGGATGCAGAGAAATCTGCGTTGCCGGCTACGATTTTAAGCCTTGAGGCAGTAAATAAAGGAAAAAATATATTGCAGGTTTCCCTGTTGGGCTGGATGGAAAATGGTGTAAATAAACTGACCGGAAAAGCAAACACCGGACAGCGAAAAAATGAAGTCATCAGTCTTGGAAAGTCGACAGGTATATTTTCTTCATTTGAATCCACTAATGAAGAAGTAAAACAAGCTACCGATAATGGTACTATGAGTTTTGTACTCCATGGAACAAAGGGTAAAGCCCAGACATCGTTTCGTCCATGGCCGGTTCAGGCCAAACATTTTGATCTTTCGGACATCAGTACGGTCAATACAGAAGCTCCGGAAAAACTGGTCGGTTGTATTGGCCTTTCAGAAAATTTATTACCGGGGAAATCACTTAAAGCAAACTATTCGGTCAGCTGGCATTTCAACCAGGTGAATCCCAAGCTTAAAAAACTGGTGAAAGACGCTGAAGGTGGCTATCATTACGCGACCAGGTTTAGAGATGCCAAAGCAGTTTCAGAATTTATAAATAACAATTTCGATGAACTGTCTTCCACCACCGAAATGTGGAGTAAGACATGGAATAATTCTACATTACCACACTGGTTTTTAGAACGCACTTTTGTAAATATAGGTACCTTAGCTACAGCCAATACCTATCGCTTTGCCGATGGCAGATTCTGGGGCTGGGAAGGTGTTGGTGCATGTGCAGGGACCTGTACACATGTATGGCAATATGCCCAGGCTGTAGCCAGAATCTTTCCGGAACTGGAGAAAGACCTGCGCCAAAGGGTTGATCTCGGCGTCGGATTTAAAGAAGACAGCGGAGCCATTATTTTCCGTGCCGAAAACGAAAACAGACCTGCAATTGATGGTCAGGCAGGAACCGTACTCCGGTTCTACCGCGAACATCAGATGAGTAAGGACAATACTTTTCTGCAAACCAACTGGCCTAACATCAAGAAGGCAGTACAGTTTATACTTGCCCAGGACAAAAATGGAGATGGCATGACTGACACACCAATGGAAAATACGCTGGATGCGGTATGGGATGGGGAAATTGCCTGGATCGTGGGGTTGTGTATTGCAGCAGCAAGAGCCGCACAAGCCATGGCAGAAGAGGTTAAAGATGATGCATTCGCAGGGATCTGCGAAAATTACGTCAGGAACGGACGCAGGAATATGGAGAAAGAATTGTTTAATGGCGAATACTTTATTCACCGTCCGGATGCAGTTCAGGGCCGGAAAAACCTTGGCTCCTACAATACCTGTCACATTGACCAGGTATACGGACAAAGCTGGGCATTTCAGGTAGGTCTGCCCCGCGTACTGGATAAAGGAAAAACAGTAGCCGCCCTGAAGGCATTGTGGAAGTATAATTTTACTATGGATGTTGGACCTTATATCAAAACACATACAGGCGGGCGTCCTTACGCCCTTCCGGGCGAGGGGGGAATGGTCATGAATACCAATCCGCACAATGAACCTAAGCCGTTCGGAGAGAATGTAAGCTGGCAACTGGGCTATTTCCACGAATGCATGAGTGGTTTTGAACACCAGGTGGCGGCACACTTTATGGCAGAAGGTATGGTTGAAGAAAGCCTTGTTCTTACACGTGTGATTCATGACCGGCACCATGCGGCCAAAAGAAATCCTTTTAACGAAATAGAATGCAGCGATCATTATGCCAGGGCAATGGCCAGTTACGGTACTTTTATCACGGCCTGTGGTTTTGAGTACCATGGTCCGAAAGGACATATCGCCTTTGCGCCAAAATGGAATAAAGAAAACTTCAAAGCGCCGTTTACTTCTGCTGAAGGCTGGGGAACCTATAGTCAGCAAAAATCAGGTCTTAAACAAACCCATACACTGGACTTAAAATATGGCAGGCTGGCCTTAAATCAACTTTCCTTCGAAAAATCCGGAGGAACAAAGGCAGTTAACGTGTCGGCGCAGCTGGGCGGACGCCCAATTCCACTGACTTTTAAACAAGAAGGTAATTCGGTTCAGATTCTGATAAAAGACACCCTCGAAGTTCAGAAAAATCAGATTTTGACCATAACGATAGCTTAATTAAAAACGATGAAGAATTTTATTATTATCATGAAATTACCTGCAATTTTTTTGATTGCAGGTGCATTATTTTTGGGAGGCTGTACCGAGCCGGAAGCACAAACGAACAATGTATCCGGTACCCATGAGCATTGGAAAAGCAAGTTTTACGAAAAATTACCTATGTTGGGTCACAGGAATTGGATCCTTGTGGTCGATAAGGCTTTTCCGGAACAAAATGCAGCGGGAATAGAATACATCTACGCAAATGAGAACCTTAATGCTGTATTAAAACAAGTCCTCAGCCAGGTGAACCAATCAGGGCACGTTAAGCCCATTATTTATCAGGATAAAGAATTGAATTTTATCACCGAGGAGCAGGCAAGCGGAGTTACAGAATTGAAATCAGCCATCAAAAGCACGATTGGTAACCAACCGGTGCAAACCCTGCTGCACGATTCTGTTTTTAAGAAACTGGACACGGAATCAAAACTGTTTAAAGTACTGGTCATAAAGACCAATGAGGTCATTCCTTATACCTCAGTTTTTTTGCAATTGGACTGTGCCTATTGGAATGGCGATAAGGAAGTTCAGTTGAGGAAAAGTATTCAAAAATAG
>Ga0126314_10000278_pt1 | contig 25731 bp, 24 predicted proteins | sample Plot105B_FD_92535 | JGI IMG/M metagenome (GOLD analysis project Ga0126314, IMG submission 92535) | Serpentine soil microbial communities from UC McLaughlin Reserve, CA, USA - Plot105B | ecosystem: Environmental > Terrestrial > Soil > Grasslands | place: USA: UC McLaughlin Reserve, Lake County... | reverse complement strand
TCGCCTGGATCGCGCTGTTCAAGTCAGGCGTCGACCCGATCGTCATCGGCCTCGCCATGGGGCTCTTGACCTTTGCCGCTCCGGCCGAGCGGGGCGATCTGGAGCGCGCGACGGACCTGTTCCGGCGTTTCCGCGAGCAGCCCACGCCCGAGTTGGCGCGCTCGGCGGCCGTCGGCCTGGAGTCGGCCGTGTCGCCGAACGAGCGGCTCCAGCATCGCTTCCACCCGTGGACCAGCTACGTGATCGTTCCGCTGTTCGCCCTGGCGAACGCGGGCATCGTCATCGATGGCGACCTGCTTTCGCGGGGGCTTACCTCCCCGATCACGCTCGGGATCGTCGTGGGTTATGTCGTCGGCAAGCCGCTCGGCATCGGCGCCACCGCCTGGCTCCTGAGGCGCCTGACGCGAGGCCGGGTCACGCCGCCGGTCGGATGGTCCCCGGTGATCGGCGCGGGCGCGGCGGCGGGAATCGGCTTTACGATCTCGCTCCTGATCGCCACGCTGGCGTTCGGCGGAACGGACCTCGAGGAGGCGAAGCTGGGGATCCTCCTCGGAGCGGTGGCGGCCACGGTCGTGAGCGCGGCGGTGTACCGGGTCACCCTGCTGCTGCCGCGCGGCCTGCGCGAGCGCGCGATATACGGACCCCCGGAGACGATCGTGGACCTGGCGGTCCTCGTGGATCCCGAGGTCGATCACGTCCGCGGGCCGCGGGAGGCCCACGTGACCATCGTCGAGTACGGCGACTTCGAGTGCCCGTACTGCGGGCGAGCGGAGTCGGTGATCCGCGAGCTGCTCACCGAATCGGGGGACATCACCTACGTGTGGCGCCACCTGCCCTTGAACGACGTCCATCCGCACGCGCAACGTGCCGCCGAGGCGTCGGAGGCGGCCGCGCGGCAGGGCCGGTTCTGGGATATGCACGACCGGCTCCTCGACCATCAGGACGCGCTTCGCCCCATGGATCTGATCCGCCACGCGGAGGAGCTCGGGCTGGATACGGACCGCTTCGAGAGCGACCTGCGAGAGCACCGCACCGCTGCTCGCGTTGCCCGCGACGTGGACAGCGCCGACCTGAGCGGGGTGTCGGGTACGCCGACCTTCTTCGTCAACGGCCGCCGCCACTACGGGCCGTACGACATCGACACCCTCTCGAAGGTGGCCAGGCTGGCCGGGGCCAGGGTCGCCGCTGCGGCCGCGTGACCGGAAGCCCGGCGCTCAGTCGCTCGACGTTGGTTTCAGCGCGCGAGGTCTGCGACACCATCCACCTCGGTTACGTGCCCCAACCTCGATCGCCGACGCGCAGGACGAGCACTGTCACGTCGTCCCGCAGGCGGTCGCTGTCACCGTCGAGGACAACCCGTTGCACACCGGTCGCGATCTCCCCGGCACGGCTTCCCGCATATGGGGTGAGCGCCTCGACGAGCTCCTCCAGGCTGACGACGCGGTGAGGCGCATAGGCGTCGGTCAGCCCGTCCGTGTACATGAGCACCGCGTCGCCCGGATCGAGAAGGGTGCGATGGTCGGCCAGGAGCGGGTCGGATACGGCGCCGAGGAGGTTGCCGGCGTCGCCGAGTTGCTCCACCGTCCCGTCTCGCCGCACAACAAGCGGGAACGGGTGGCCCGCCAGCGAGAGGATGAGCTCGGCGCGATTGTCCTGCCTCGGGATGAGGCGACCGTAGGCAACGGTGCAGGTCTCCCCGGGGGCCTGCCGGCGTAGAGCGCCATTCAGCAGCGCCAGAATGCGGCTGGGGCTGTTCTCGTGCACCGCGTCGGCCCGGAGCGTGTAGCGGGCCAAAGCCGTCGTTCGTGCGGCGGCCGGCCCCTTGCCCCCGATGTCCCCCAGCATCACGTCCCAGCTGCGGCGGGTGCTTTCGAACCAGTCGTAGAAGTCCCCGCCGACCAGCTCGTCCGCGCCCGCCGGTCGGGACTCGACGGCCGTCTCGATCCCCGGGATCTCGGGAAGGTGCGCCGGCAGGAGGCCCTGCTGGAGCGTCTCCGAGATGTATCTCGCCGCGTCCTCGATTCGCTGCCGCTCGGTCATGACCGCCGCAAGCAAGAGCACAGACAGCGACGCGACGCCGACGAAACCCTGTGCAAGTTGGAGGCGGTCGTCGAAGGAGAGACCGGAGAACGAGCCGTGATCGTGTGCGGTGAACGGAATCGCGATGCCGGCGACGATGAGGCTGGCCGCCACCGCGCCCGGCTGCCAAAACCGCAGGGCCGCCCAGATCATGAACGGGAACACGATGAACGAGCGCGGTACGTCGTAGTAGAAGGCTGCGAACGCCGCGCCCGCCACCGCAACACCCGCCGCGAGGGCTTCGAGTACCCGCCCCGGCGCTCGGCGGTACGGCCAATGTGTGACCGCGACCATGATCGCCGGAGCGACGACGAGGTCACCCCCCATGTCCCCGAGCCACCAGGTGCGCCACGCGGACCACAGATCGCCCGCGCTCACCCGATCGGCGAGGTAGAGGCCACCCACGCCGACCGTCGCGGCGATCATCGTGCTCAGAACTGCCGCCAGGAGGGCGAGCGCGACCACGTCGCGAACGCGCTCGAGCTGGGGCCGGAAATCCGCCACGCGTCGCAGGAAAAACGCGCCGGCGAGTGCCTCGCCCGTGTTGCCGATGGCGATGAGCGCGACGCCGTGGGCCGGAACCCCTGTCCAGCCGTTCGCGAGCAGGGCGCCGACCAGGATCGCCGGCCACATGCGATAGCCCCAGAAGATCATCGCCGCGAGCGCGAGCCCGGTGGGTGGCCACACGGCGCTGATGCTCGAGTTCATGAATGCGAGGCTCAGTCCGAGCTTCGCCGCCCCGTAGTAGGCCGCGGCCAGTCCCGCCAGCTTCAGCGCGTAGGGCGCGCGTCCCTCCCCGATGGCCCGCCACGCACCCACGGCAATCAACCCTAAGGCGTCCCGGCCTCGGCAGGGGCGAGGGGACGTGTCGCGGGACGCGCGGGGTCCTCGGGTTCCGGCGGCCTGTCGCGCCGCAGCCGCAGGCCAATCAGCGGGAAGGCGAGGGTGGAGATGATTGCCGCGCCCACGAGGGCGGATGCCGTCGACGCACGCATCTCACCCGCGTTCTGGGCCAGCGTGGTTATGGCCACGACCAGCGGGAGCTCGGTGGCACAGAAGACGCCGAGCGCCGTGCGATCCCGGAGCGACATGACTCCGCGATAGAGCGCCAGCGCCGGAATCCCGCGAACGATCAGGAACAGCGCGACGAACAGGGGGAGCTTCAGGAGCGCGACCGGATCGGAGAACAGCTCGTCGACGTTGAACCCCATGCCGCTGGTGACGAAGAAGAACGGGATCAGGAAGCCGTAGCCGACCGCGGTGAGCTTCGAGTCGAACACCTCGACCTCCCGGCCGCGCAGAGCGAGTCGGGTGATCATCCCGGCCACGAACCCGCCGAGCAGGAGGTCGAGGCCGAGCTGCGTCGCGAGCGCGACGAGGCCGAACACCAGCACCACCGCGAGTCGCACTCCCAGCTGGCTCGAGGTCTCGAAGGTCCGCTCGATCAACGGCCAGCCGCGCCAAGCGGTCCGCACCGCGAGGACCCCGGTGCCCACGGCCAGCGCCACGAAGAAGACCAGGATCGCCGCCTCGTGCAGCGGATGCCCCGTCGACAGCACCAGCGTCACCAGGAGGATCGGCCCGAACTCCGCCGCCGCGCCCGCTGCGAGGAGGTAGGTCCCGAAGCGCGTCCGCGACTCCCCGGCGTCGCTCAGGATCGGCAGGAGCGTCCCGATGGCCGTCGTGGCCACCGCGGACCCGGTGTAGAGGCCGGAAACGACGACGCCGCCGGCCGCAAGCGCGCCGGCGAGTCCGTACGCGAGCACGAGCGAGACCACCCAGCCGCCGAGCCCGAGCCGGAGAGGCAGGCCGCGAACGCGCTCGAAGTCGATCTCGTAGCCGGCGAAGAAGAAGAGCATCCCCAACCCGAGGCTTCCGAAGAACTCCGTCGCCGGATCGAGATGCGCGATCCCGGCGACCTCGGGGCCGACGATGATCCCCAGCAGGAGCTCGACGACCACGACCGGGATCGCCACGCGGGGCCCGAGCACCGTCACCGCCAGCGCCGCCAGCGCGGCGCAGGCGACGATCACGAGGAACGAGGTGGCGTCGACGCCGATCACCAGGTGCTCTCCAAGCGGGCGATTCCGAGAATCTACGCGGCGCCTCGGGCGCTCGCGGGCGAGCTATTCGAGGTCGCGCGGCTTGACGAAGGCCGCAAGACGCGCGCCGTCGGCGTCCAGATCGGCCCAGGAGCCGTCGAATCCCAGGACGGCGAGAGCACCCGTGGGGAACTTGCGGGCGAGCTCGGCCAGGGCGGGGCCGTTCGCGGCCAGGTCGAGCGCCAGGCGCTCGATCGCGGGATTGTGCCCGACCACCATCGCCGACGGCACGTCATCGTCGATCCGCCGGACTCGTTCCAGGAGGCCGCGCGCCGAGGCTTCATAGAGCTCCGATTCGATCCGCACGTCGGGCGCCGGGGCGAGCCCCGGGGCCACGGCATCGAAGGTCTGGCGAGCGCGAACCGCCGACGAGCAAAGGACGAGGGCGGGAGCGAGCTCCTGCCCTCGCATATGGCGGGCCATCGCGGCCGCCGCACGCCTGCCGCGCGGCGCGAGTGGGCGCTCGTCGTCGGCGAGGTCGGGATCGTCGTGGCTCGACTTCGCGTGGCGCAGGAGGAATAGCTGCCTGGCGGCGATGATCTGCACGATGACCGATCCCGGTAGAACACGCCGCTCCGCCCCCGCCGGGAGGATCCTGGTCGCACCCGACTCGTTCAAGGGCACGCTCAGCGCGGGTGAGGTCATCGGCGCGCTGGCCGGTCCGCTTCGCCGGTCCGGCTTTGAGGTTGACGGCATTCCGCTTGCCGACGGCGGCGAGGGGACCGCCGAGGCACTGCTCGCCGCGTCGGGCGGGCGGCTCGTGGAGCTCGAAGTGCACGATCCGCTGGGCCGCCCGCTCACGTCGTGGTACGCGCTCCTCGGCGACGGTACGACCGTGGTGGAGACGGCGGCGGCGAGCGGCCTCGGCCTTGTTGCGGAATCCGAGCGCGATCCGGAGCGGGCGACCACGCGCGGCACCGGCGAGCTGATCGTGGCCGCCTCCGGATACGCGTCGACCATCCTGGTTGGGGTCGGCGGCAGCGCCACGACGGATGGAGGACGGGGTGCCGTGGATGCGATCGCCGCCGCCGGAGGGATTGGCGACGCACGGATCGCGTGCCTGTGCGACGTTCGGATCCCCTGGGAGTTGGCCGCGCGCACCTTCGCGCCGCAGAAGGGCGCCGACGCGGCGGCCGTCGCCAGACTCTCGGCGCGGCTGGAGCACTACGCGACGGAGCTGCCTCGGGATCCGACGGGCCTTCCGCTCACCGGCGCGGCAGGGGGCCTTGCGGGCGGGCTATGGGCTGCATGCGGCGCGGAGCTCGTCGACGGAGCACGGTTCGTCGCCGAGCGGGTTGGCCTTGATGCTCGGATGCGGGACGCGCTGGCGGTCGTGACCGGGGAGGGACGCCTGGACGCCACCACGCTGGAGGGAAAGGCGGTCGGCGAGGTCACGCGCCGTGCGGCGCTCGCCGGAGTTCCGGTTCATGCGGTCGTCGGTGAGGACGCCTCGACCGTCGCTGAGCGCCGCGCCATCGGGCTCGCGTCGGTGCGTGAGGCGTCGACGGCTGCCGAGCTCGCCGAGGCCGCGGCCACGCTCGCACGGGAGATCGTCCTCCACTAGACGCTGCTCCGTGGCCGAGCAGCTAAACGAGTCAAGCGTTAGGGTCTGTCGCAAATGAGGTCCATCGGAAGGCTGCCACGGGCGGGCCTCGTGATGCTCATCGGCGCCGCCGCCCTGCTCGGGGTGACGTCGGCCGCTAGTGCCAAGCCGCAGGTCCACTGGATGCGCGGATTCGATGCGCCTGAAACGCCCCGGAGCCTGGATCGGGTCGGGGTCCTACGGTTCGGGCCGGATCGCGCGCCGAACATCCTCGTCCTGAACCCCGGCACGTCCGCCGGGCAGCCTACTTCGCTCCGCTGGCGCGGCGGGTGGTGAAGCGGACGAAGGGATGGCAGGTCTGGTCGGTCGAGAGGAGGGAGAACCAGCTCGAGGATCAGTCCGTGTTCAACCAGGCGAAGCGCGGGAAGGCGACGCCCGCCGAGGTCTTCGACTACTACCTTCGCTGGCTCACCGACCACAGCATCACCAACCACGTCCAGCCGGTCGCGGACTCCGAGGTTCAGTTCGCCAAGCACTGGGGGATGCGGGTGGAGATCCACGACCTGCGGAACGTCGTCCGGGCCGCGCGGAGACAGGGGCGCCACGTCGTCGTGGGCGGGCACTCGCTGGGCGGCTCGATCACCGCCGCCTACGCGACCTGGGACTTCCACGGCAAGCCGGGAGCGAAGGGGCTCTCGGGCCTCGTGTTCATCGACGGCGGCTCAAGCCCCGACCCGGTGAGCGAGGCCGAGGCGAAGAAGTCTCTCAACGACCTGCGCAGGGGATCCTCGCCATGGCTGTCGTTCGGCGGCATCCCGGCACCTTTCGCGGGGCTCTTCGGGCATTCCGGCGCATCGTCGACCAAGATGGCGCCGGACGCGCGCTCGCTCGGCCAGCAGTGGTCCGGCCTGCCGGGCAACCTCAAGCCGCCCGTTCCCGTCACCAACGCGGCGCAGTTCGGCTACGCCGCCGACGTCAAGACATCCCCGGAGACGCTCGCCGCGTTCCAGGTCCACGCGGGTCACGTCCAGAGAGGCAACTGCGACCCGTGTGATTGGGTCCGGGGCGACGCAATCACCCCGATTCAGCGCTACGCGACGATGATCTCCGGCTGGGACCTGCTGAGCGTGGACGGCACCGCGTGGTACCACCCGATGCGCCTGACGATCGACGCGGGCGCGGTCGCCGACGGCAACCGCACCCCGGCGCAGCGGGTGCTACACGTCAAGGCGATCCACGGCGACGATGTCCACGTCCCCATCTACGCATTCGCGGCGGCGCTGGGCGATGGGCGTGTCGTCGATGCGGCCAGGGCGCTGGCGCGCCAGTCGGACCTGCCCCCGGGCGAGGTGACCATCGTCGACCGGCACGCGACCTACGCGCACAACGATCCGAGCTCAGCGTCGCCTCGCAACGCCTTCGTCAAGCGCCTGCTGCCCTTCCTTCGCGGAATCCGGCGCGGCTAGCCCAGGTCAGCCCAGGATGGGCGCCGTCCTGTCGGCCGAGAGCTCGTCGAGCGCCTCCTGCATCTCCGCGGTCACCTGCTCGTACACCTCGTCCGGGTCCGGGTGCTCGCCGAAGCGCTCGCGCAGCTGGATGGGCTCGAGGACCTCGATCTCGATCTTCGCCGGCAGCGGGAGTCGGGGCGGCAGGTCGAGGACGCTGATGCCGAAGGGCGGTCCGAGCGAAACCGGCAGCACCTTGATCCGCGCGGTCCGGTCGAGCCCGGTGAGGCGGGCCGCCCGCTCGCCGCGAGTGAGGAACAGGGCCGTCTCCTGGCCGCCAATTGCGACGACGGGGACGATTGGCACGTTCTCCTCGCACGCGAGGTGGATGAACCCCTTGCGGTCGGCGAGGTCGATGCGGTCGGTTTGCCAGGTGGGCCGGAATGTCTCCCAGTCGCCGCCTGGGTAGACCAGGACCGGTGCGTCACGCGCGAACGCCTTCTTCGCGTTCTCGTGGGAAGCCCGCACGGTTCCCCACGGGCGGATGCCGAGGCCGGGCAGGCGGGCCGCGAGGTCGTGGGCGAGCTGGTGAAAGCGCCGCTCGGGCCCGAACCGCTCGTAGAAGCAGGTCGCGAAGACGAACGTGTCGGCGATCATCGTCCCGCCCGAGTGATTGCCGACGAGGAGCGCAGGCCCCTCCGGGATCCGCTCGAGGCCGTGCACCTCGCCGCGGAAGTACGTGCGAAAGAGCCTTCCGAGGATTGGCAGCGTGCGGCGAATGTACTCGGGGTCCCACGCGTCGAGGTCATCGTCCCGCGCGCCGCTCAGCGCCTCGCGCCACTCGTGCGCGACGTTGGCGCCGATCTCGGCGAGTCCGTCCAGAGGGCGCGGAACGGCCCGCGCCAGGCGTCGGGTGAAGCTCGTGTCGGGCACAACAAAAGCCTGCCCGCGCTGCAGCGCGATAAACGGTGCGAGGGACCTAAGGGCCCTTCAGAGATCAGATGCCGTCGAACACGGCCGCCTCGGCGTCCGAGCGTGAGGCGCGGACCGGAATCACCTTGTCGACCGCGGTGATCTCCAGCATCCTCGCGACGTGGCCGATCGCCACGACCGCGAGGCACGGGCGCTGATGATTCGACCCTCCATGCAACAGGCGATGAGCGCGGAGCAACAGCCGGATCCCCGAGGAGTCGATGAACGCGCACTCGGTGAGGTCAAGCACGACCGGACGCCTGCCCCCCTCGATTGCGGCGATGACCGGCCCCTCGAGACCGGTGACGGTCGCGATGTCGATGTCGCCACCCACCTCGACCACGTAGGGCGTCTCGGCAGTCGCTACGCCGGGAACTCGAACTTCCACGAGATGTGCCTCCCCAATAACCGACCTGGTATCACCTCGAAAGCCCGGCCCGGCGCCCGTTTGAGCGCGGGGCGTGCTTCAAAGAAGCCACAGCGCGAGTCCGTCGTCCCGTCCCCTTGCTGCAAGCGGGAGCTTACCCGCCGGTCCTAAACGCGTGGCTTGAGCCGGAAGACCTCGAGCGCGAATCGCGGCTCCTCCTCGAGCTGCGTGTGGCTCGCGAACGCGAGGACGCGGCGACCGGTAGCTCGCTCCACCGCGGCGCGAAACGTCGGTGCGATCGTCCTCTGGAAGCTCTCCCGCAGATCGCGGACGGCGTCGGCTCGCCCGCGCTCGATCAAGAACTCCTCGTGGGGGAGGAGGTCGAGCCCGTCGAGGATGACGATGACGGTATCCCCGATCACGTGCGCCTGGGCGGTCTGCGCGGAGCGGCCGTAGGAGTCGCGCTGGATCGCCAGCAGATCGCTTGCGATGCTGCTCGTCACGACCTCTGGCGGGGGTGCGACCGCCTTCTCGGGGTGCGGGTCGGGATCGGCAGGACCCGGCTGCTGCTTGTCCACGTCTGACCGTCCTCGATCGGGGTCAAGGTCGAGGATCCGGCGGCCCTTCGCGTCGTGCACGCGGAGCACCCGTCACCCGTCTACGTGCTGCAGGCCCGGCGTCGCCTTGCGCTGCCGTTTGGCCCGATCGGACCGTACCCGTCGACGTCGGCGCCTAAACCGGATCTCTCCCTTGCCGGCTCGCAGTGGTGCTACCGTTTACCTACGCGCTCGTTTGGATCTCGGCTGACTCTGCTTTTCGGGCGTTCCACCACAGAGTCGTCGAGGAAGGACCACAATGAGCGCTCGCGAGACCGTCGAGCCAGGCTTCCTGGCGGACGTTACGCGCGACCTCGTGCAGCTGCACCTCGAGTACTACGGGAAGGGCCCCAAGAAGGCCCGCAGCTACATGGTCAACGACACGCTGATCTCGATCCTGAAGGGCGGGTTCACGACGGTCGAGACCACCCTCATCGACGAGGGCAAGGCGGGCACGGTTCACGAAATGCGCCGCAGCTTCCAGGCGGCGATGGAGGAGCGCTTCCGCGCCGTGGTCGAACGGGCGACGGGACGGGGCGTGATCGCCTACATGAGCCAGATCCACACCGACCCGGACATGGCCGTTGAGCTGTTCGTGCTGGAGCCGGTGACGGATGGCATCGTGGCCGAGCACCAGGTGGACCTGGACGGGACCGATTAGTCGTGGAAGGCACCCGTCACGAGACCACACAGGGCGAAGTGCTGGCCCAGATCTCCACCGGCCTGGTCCAACTCCACCGCCGCTATTACGGCAAGGGACCGACCAAGGCCAAGACACACATGGTCAACGACACCGTGATCTCGATCCTTCGGGGAGGCTTTACGACGGTCGAGCGCACGATGATCGATCAGGGGCGGTTGGCGGCCGTCCACGAGATGCGCCGGAGCTTCCAGGAGGCCATGGAGGAGCAGTTCACGACAGTCGTCCAGGAGGCGACGGGCCGCACCGTGATCGCGTACATGAGCCAGGTTCACACGAATCCGGACCTGGCTGTCGAGATCTTCGTCCTTGAGCCGACGGGGGAGGAACCGCCCCCCCAGGTCGACCTGGAGGATCTGCCCGAAGTCGGCTAAGGTCGCCCGGTGCTTGCGATCAGCGAGGACGCGGCGACAGCCATCAGGGCAATAGTGGGAGCCGAGGGGGTTCCCGAGGGGGCCGGACTTCGCATAACGCGTGAGGAGAGCACCGATCCCGGCGGTAACCCGCGGACCGATCTGCGGCTGTCGGTCGTCGCGGGGCCCCAGGAGGGCGACCAGGTCCTGGAGGCGGAACGCGTCTTCGTCGATCCGGAGGCCGCCGACCTCCTCGACGACAAGCTGCTCGACGCGGACTATGTGGGCGATGAGCTCCAATTCAGCCTTGACGTCCAGGCGGAGGCGCGCTGACGTTCGCCGTCGCGTGCCGCCATCGCATCGGCTAGGTTCCAAGCCGAAAAACGATCGGAGGGAGCTGTGGACGTAAGCCTGCTGAAGACGATTCCGCTGTTCGCCGAGGTCCCCGACGACAAGCTCCGCAAGATCGCGCCGTTCGCGGAGACGGACGAGTTCGCCGAGGGCCAGGTGGTCGTCAAGGAGGGCGGATACTCGAACCACTTCTTCGCGATCGAGGAGGGCACCGCCAAGGTCGAGCGCTCAGGAGAGCACATCGCTGACCTAGGTCCCGGAGACGTGTTCGGGGAGCAGGGGCTGCTGGAGAAGCAGGAGCGCACCGCGACGGTGACCGCGGGTTCCCGCCTGCGGGTAATCAAGATCGAGCACTGGGAGCTCTCGCGGATGCGCAAGACGATGCCCGAGGTCGTCGAGGAGCTCCAGCGCAAGGTCGAAGAGCGAACGGGCTAGACAGGCCCCCCCTTCCGGGAATAGACTGGCGGCCGACATAGGGCCGGTGGTCAAGGGAAGTCCGGTGCGAAACCGGCGCGGTCCCGCCACTGTGACCGGGTTAGACGGCGCCGCGAGGCCCATGCGGCCAGCCACTGGGAACGCCACGCGTTCCTGGGAAGGCGCGGCGCCGAGATCCCGGAAGCCAGGAGACCTGTCCACGGGCCAGCCCAATCGACCCTCGAGGAAGGGGTGGCACAGATGTATGGATCTCACCTCCGGCTCGGCGCCGCGATCGCCGCTGCCGTTGTCGTCTTCGCCTCCGCGGCCGCTACGGCCGCGGCGGACACTCACTGGGGCGACCTGCGCGTAGTGACCCACACGGGGCGCACGCTCGCGGAGTTTCGCCAGTACACCGGCACGACCACCGTGCATTCGACCAAGGGGAAGGACTGCTTCGGCAGCCGCAGCAGCGGCAAGCGGTACCGGCTCGAGGGCTCGAACGCCCTGGGGATCGTGAAGGACGCGCTCGCCTCGGACGCCGACCTGCGCCCGCTCGTGCTGAGCGACGCGTTCGTCGATGACGGCTTCGGCCTCGGCGTGTGCGGGATCGGTGGCTTTGCAACCGTCGGGTTCAGCTTTTGGGACCTGATCCGGAACGACCTCGCGGCCACCACGGGAGCGGAGTTCATCCCGGTGCGAAACGGCGACGAGGTCCTCTGGTACTTCACCTCCGGCTCGGAGCCGTCGTCCGGGCCGCGCGAGCTGAAGCTGAGGGCGCCGGCCGCGGCGGCGCCAGGCGACCGGTTCACGGTCAAGGTGGTCCGGTTCACGGCCCAGGCCAAGTCAAGCCCGGCCGGCGGCGTCGGGGTGTTCGCCGGGACCCGGCGTCTGGGCACGACGAACGCGGACGGCGAGCTGCGGGTGCGGCTCAGCTCCTTCGCCAGGCTCGACGCCACCGGGACGCCGAGCGACATCCCGTCGAATCACGTCGCCGTCTGCGTCAATGCCACGCCCAGCAAGTGCCCAAAGGCGCATGGGGCGCGCATCTACGGTTCCAATCACGCCGACCGTATCGACGGAACGCGCGGCTGGGACCGGATCAACGCCCGTGGCGGCGGCGACGTCGTCGACCTGCGGCGCGGCGGTAGGGATCGAGTCAACTGCGGTGGGGGCCGCGACGAGGTCATCCTCGAGCGGGGCGACCGCAACGACCGCATCGCCTCCAGCTGCGAGCGGGTGAGCAGGCGCTGATGGGATGACGTCCCAGGCTGCATGGCTTGCCGCCGCGGCCGCGCTTGCCTGCGCGGTCGCGGTGGTGGGCTGCGGCTTCGGCGCCGGACCCTCGTCCTCCGGGACCGCGACACTCATCGTGACGCGCGGGTACGGGTCCGAGCTCCTGGTCGAGGCCAGGGACGAGGATCCGCCCTCGTCCGAGACCGTGATTCGCTTCCTGGACGCCGAGGCCGACATCACTACGCGCTACGGAGGCGGCTTCGTCCAGTCGATCAGCGGCCTCTCGGGCACGGCGTCGAGCGACTGGTTCTTCTACGTGAACGGCGTCGAGTCGTCCGTGGGTTCCGCCGATGTGCACGTCGCGGGCGGCGATCGCATCTGGTGGGACTACCGGAACTGGTCGGCAGCCATGAGCGTGCCGGCGGTGGTCGGGGCGTGGCCCGAACCATTCGCGCAGGCGTCATTGTCGAAGCCCGAGCCGGTCGTCGTGCAGTGCGCTGATGTCCACCCCGCATGTGAGGTGGCGAGGTCCCGCCTGGCGGCCGCGGGAGTGGATGCCCGGATGGCCACGAAAGGGCCGCCGGCCAGGAGCGAGCTGCGGTTGCTCGTGGGCACCTGGCCGAAGGTTCGCCGGGACCCCGCCGTCGACGAATTCCGCGGTGCGCCGGCTAGCGACGGCGTCTTCGCGACCTTGAAGGGGTCGATACACGGAACCTGGCACCTGATCGGGCTCGACATGGGGGGCGATCCGTCCCGTGACTTCGGATCGACGACCGGGCTCGTCGCCGCCGTCGGGCAGTCCGGTGATGGCCCGACCTGGGTCGTCACCGGGTCCGACGACTCCGCGGTTCGCCGCGCGGCTGCCGCACTCGACGCCGGTTCCCTGCGCAACCACTACGCGATCGCCGCGACCGGACACGGCGCCGTCCCGCTGCCGATCGTCGGGAAGGGGGCCAGATGAGATCGGCCATCGCGTACGTGCCCAGGCGAACCCGCCTCGCGCGGGCGGACGCCCTGTCCGTGACGGTCTACCTCGGGTCGCTGGCGCTGGTCGCGTTCCTCTACTCGAACCCGATCGTCCTCGGCGCGGCAGGCGCGGCGGCGGTCGTCGTCGGTCTCGCCGGGCGTGCCGGGCGCGCCCTCGCCGCGGCGGCTCGCTGGGGCATTCCTCTGGGCGTCTTCATCGTCATCGTGAACGGGCTGGTCGCGCAGCGGGGAGACACGGTGGTCGTAAACGGGCTGTGGCTCCCGCTGCTCGGCACGACCGACGTGAGCGCCGAGGCGCTCGCCGACGGCGCGGTGCTGGCGCTTCGGATCCTGGTGGTGATGCTGGCCTTCGCGGTGCATTCGGCCTGCGTCGACCCCGACCGGGTGCTGCGGATGCTGCGCCCGCTGGCCCGGCGCTCTGCGCTCACCGCGACGCTGATCTCGCGGCTCGTGCCGGTCGCGGCTGCCGATTACGCGCGGCTCGGCGAGGCGGCCGCGCTGCGCGGACCGGGCGCGGCGCCGGTGGGCCGGGCGGCGATCGCGCGCCGGCTCGTGGCCGGATCGCTGGACCGCGCCGTGGACGTCGCCGCGACGCTCGAGCTTCGCGGATACGCGCATGGGGTCCCGCGCTCGGCGCGCGGCGGACCGCGCAGCCGGTACGGCCTGCGATTCGCCGCTGCCGGGCTCGCGATCTGCGCGCTCGCGATCGCGAGCCGCATCGCCGGCGTCGGCGCCTTCGATCCGTATCCCACCCTGAGCATCGCCGCCGACGGTCCCACACTGCTCCTGGCGGCTGGGATCGTCCTCGTGGCGGCGCTGCCGCTCCTGGGCAGGAGGCGTCATGGCTGAGCATCTGGTCCGCATCCGGAGCCTCGACTACCGCTATCCGTCGGCGGCGGTCGATTCGCTGGCTGCGATCGACCTGGACATCGAGCCCGGCGAGCTGGTCGTGCTGGCGGGGCGGTCGGGCTCGGGCAAGACGACGCTGCTGCGCGCCTGCTGTGGGCTCGTGCCGCACTACCACGGCGGTGATGTTGCCGGTTCCATCGAGGTTGCGGGCATGGACGTCCGCGAGCACGGGCCCGCCGACCTGGGGGCCGTGGTCGGGATGGTGGCGCAGGATCCCGAGACACAGGTCATCTCGACCACGGTCCGTGCCGAGCTCGAGCTGCCCCTCGAGATGCGGCAGGAGTCGCCGGCCGCCAGCGCCCGCGCCGTCGAGGAGGTGGCACTTGCGCTCGCGATGCCGCACCTCCTCGAACGGGCCGTCGACACGCTGTCCGGCGGCGAGCTGCAGCGCGTCGCGCTCGCCGCCGCGCTCGTGGGGCGGCCCCGGCTCGTGCTGCTGGACGAGCCGACCTCGCAGCTGGACCCCGTCGCGGGCGACGAGCTGATCGGGCTGCTGCGTCGCCTGAACGAGGAGTGGGGCACAGCGATCGTCCTCGCCGAGCACCGGCTCGAGCGCTGCCTGGCGGCGGCCGACCGCGCGATCGCCATGGCGGACGGTGGGATCGCCTTCGACGGGAGCCCGCGCGAGTTCCTGCGCTGGACACTCGATCACGATCCGGCGCTGGCGACGCCGGGCGCGAGGCTGTTCGAGCTCGCGGGCATCGCGCCGCCGCCGACCGCCCCGGACGGTGCGCGGCGCGGAGGGGACCCGGCACTCCTCGCGCGTGATGCCTGGGTCGAGCTGGACGACGGCACCGGGGCGCGCGACGTCCTGCGCGGGATCGGGGTGCGCGTCGAGCGCGGCGAGCGGATTGCGCTGATGGGGCGAAACGGCGCGGGCAAGACGACCCTGCTGCGGGCCGCGGCCGGGCGGCTTCAGCCCGCGCGCGGCAAGGTCCTGGCGCCCGCCGGGTGCGCCCTCCTCCCGCAGAGCCCCGGGGACCTGCTGGTGCGCGAGCGGGTGGGGGACGAGCTTCCCGGCGAGACCGGGGAGGCGGCACTCGAAGCCGTGGGCATGTGTTGGGCCGTGGGCGCGGACCCGCGCGACCTCTCCGGCGGCGAGCGCCAGCGTCTGGCGCTGGCGATCGTGATGGCCGGTCGGGCGCGGGACGGCGCGCTCCCGGGTCTGATCTGCCTGGACGAGCCCACCCGCGGGCTCGACCGGGCTCGCAAGGACTCTCTCGCCGAGTGGGCGCGGGAGCTGTCGGCGCGCGGCGCGGCGGTGGTCATCGCCACGCACGACACCGAGTTCGCGGCCTCGTTCGCCGAGCGTGTGGTCCTGCTCGGTGACGGCGAGGTGATCGCGGACGGAGCAGTCGCCGAGGTGCTGGCCGGGGGGTGGTACTTCGCGACCGAGGTGGCGCGGATCCTGGGGGCAGGTGGGGCGGTCCTTCCGGAACGGGGTGCGGAAATCCTCCGCGAGTCCGCGGCGAGGCCAGCGGAGGGAACTCTCACGGAGGCGCCATGAGCTGGGAGGCCTACGCATACCTGCTGCTGGCGGTAGTGCTCCTCGGGGGCTTCGTTTGGTGGGAGCGCTCGCGCCCGCCGGCGCGTCTCGTCGCCCTCGTTGCGGCGCTCGCCGCGTTGGCCGTCGCCGGCCGCCTCGTGCTCACGCCGATCCCGAACGTCGTCGCGACGACCGACATCGTGCTCATCACCGGCCTCGCTCTGGGGGCCGCGCCGGGCTTCGCCGTGGGCGCGCTTGCCGCGCTGGTCTCGAACATGTGGCTCGGTCAGGGACCGTGGACCCCGTGGGAGATGGCGGGGTGGGGGATGGTCGGGCTCGGAGGCGCCGCGCTCGGCGCGGTGACCCGTGGCCGCATCGGGCGGATCGGTTTGGCCGCTGCGTGCGGCCTCGCCGGCCTGGCCTACGGGGCTCTCCTCGATCTCTCGGTGATGGTGAGCTACGGCGGCGAGCAGTCGCTCGAGCGCTACCTCGCGATTTCCGCCCGAGGCATCCCGTTCAACGTGGCCCACGCAACGGGAAACTTCGTCTTCGCCCTCGCCGGCGGACCGGCGCTGGTTCGGATGATCGCCCGCTACCGCGAGCGCTTCGAGTTCCGCTGGCGCGATGCGCCGGCCGCACCGCTGGCCCTCATCGTCGCGGTGGTCGGCGTGACCGCCGCCTTCCCGGCGCGCGCTCAGGCGAGTCCCTCGGCCGCGGTGAGCTGGCTCGAGCGCGCCCAGAATTCCGACGGCGGATTCGGCGTCGCCCCCGAGAGCTCGTCGAGCGCGACCATGACGGGGTGGGCCGTGCTGGGACTGGAGGCCGCTGGGCGCAGCCCGTTTGCGACGAGGAGTGACGGGCGCACACCGATCGCCTACCTGCGCGACCAGGCCGGGCACGTGCGATCCACCGGCGACATCGAGCGCACGATCCTGGCGCTTGAGGGCGCCGGCGTCAATTCGCATCGCTTCGCCGGGCGTGACCTCCCATCCGAGCTGCGCCGCAAGCGGGCGAGTGGTGGCTCGTTCGGGGGGCAGGTGAACCTGACCGCGTTCGGGATCCTCGCGCTGCGCGCCTCGGGTACCCCGGCCTCGGCGGTTGGACGGGCCGCGAAGTGGCTGCGCGGGGCCCAGAACGGCGACGGGGGCTGGGGCTTTCAGTCCAGCGCGCCCAGCGACGCGGACAGCACCGGCGCGGCTCTCCAAGGCCTCGCCGCCGCGCGCGGCAGCAGTCATGCCATGCGCCGCGGCGTGTCATACCTGCGCCGCGCGCAGCACCGCGACGGCGGGTTCGCCCTGGGTGGAGGCGGCGGAACCAACAGCCAGTCAACCGCGTGGGCGATCCAGGGGCTCGTCGCCGCCGGCGCCAACCCGGCGCGCGTTCGCGATCACGGGCACTCGCCGCTCGACTACCTGTCGAAGCGGCAGCGGAGCGACGGCCATTACGCATACTCGACGGCCAGCGACCAGACTCCCGTCTGGGTCACCGGGCAGGCGCTCGTCGCCGCAGAGCGAAGCGCCTTTCCGGTGAGGCCGGTGCCGCGCCCGCCGCGCCCCGACAGCTCATCGCATCACGACGGGAGCGGCAACGGCGCGGCGCCGAGCGCCGGCTCCGCCGCGCCGGGCTCTGCGCCGCCGGCGAGCACCACCGCGTCCGCGGGAGGCTCGGGCGGGGGCGGCGCGCGGCCCGCCGCCACGAAGGCCGGCGGGAGCAAGCCATCGCGCGGCGGCGGGCAGGACCGGGACGGCTCCCGTTCCCCGTCGGCGGCCGGCGGGGCGCCCGCGGGAGTGCCGGTGAGCGCGCCGGCCACTCCCGCAGCCGAGACGGCGCCCGGTGATGTTGGCTCGCACACGGTCGCGTTCGTCCTCGGTGGACTCGGGGCGCTCACCCTCGCGCTCGCGGGCGGCTTCGTCTGGTATCGCCGGCGGCTCCCTTGATCGCTGACGATGGTTTGGATTCCGTTGCCACAGGCAACGTTTTCGACCATCGTTGGAAGGCCACTGGATACGGTGTCCGGCGATGGATGTCGAGACCGCGATTCGCACCCGGCGCACCCACAAGGCGTTCAAGACCGAGCCCGTCGAGCGCGAAGTCCTGGACGAGCTGTTCGAGCTCGCGCGCTGGGCGCCGAATCACAACCTGACCAATCCGTGGCGGTTCAGGGTGGTCGGCCCAGACGCCCTGGAGCGCCTGAAGCAGGCGGCCGGCCCCGAAGCCGCTCCCAAGCTCGATCGCGCGCCCACCCTCATCGTGTGCTCATGCATCGCCTCGGGGGACGAGGTGCAACGGGAGGAGGACCTTCTCGCCACGGCGTGCGCCGCCTTCATCGTCCTGCTCGTGGCCCACGGGCGCGGCCTCGCCGGTTACTGGCGCACGCCGGGGGTCCTGCGGACCCCTCAGGGCCGCGCTGCCGTCGGCCTGGGTGAGGGTGAACGCTTCGTCAGCCTGATCCACCTCGGCCACCCGATTCAGGCCAAGGGAGCACCGGAGCGCGCTCCCGTAGGCGAGATCGTCACCTACCTCGACTGATGCTCTCCCGCGCCGACGCCCTCGAGGCCCTCAACACGGACAGCTTCGACGTCGTGGTCATCGGCGGCGGGATCACCGGCGCCGGCGTCGCGCTGGATGCCGCCTCGCGCGGCTACTCGGTGGCACTCGTCGAGCGCGACGACTACGCGGTCGGGACGTCGAGCCGCTCCTCGAAGATGGTCCACGGCGGCCTTCGCTACCTGCAGAACTTCGACCTCGGGCTGGTCCGGGAGGCGCTTCTGGAGCGCCAGCTCATGGTGCAGCTCGCACCGCACCTCGTCTATCCGACGCCGTTCCTGGTCCCGACTCTGGGCGAGGCACGCCGTAGCCGGCGGCTCGGGATCGGGCTGAACATGTACGACGTCATGGCGACCACTCGCGTCGGGCAGGGCCGGCGCGAGCGCCAGGCCAGGGAACGCCACCGCGAGCGCGAGCACGTCGACGCACCCGCCGAGGAGGACTGGGCGCCGGACCGCCACCGCACGATCCCGGGCCCGGAGGCCGCTGAGCGCATCCCGGCGCTCGCCGCTCGAGATCCCAAGGAGGCCTACCTCTTCTACGACTGCCAGACCGACGACGTCCGGCTGGTCCTCACCGTCTTGGGCGAAGCCGAGCGATTCGGTGCCGTGTTCGCGAACCGCGGCGAGGTCGTGGAGCTGCGCTCCGAGAATGGCCGCGCCGCAGGGGTCATCTGCACTGATGCGGAGAGCGGTGAGCGCTTCGAGGTGCGGGCGGCCAACGTGGTGAATGCGACCGGCGTGTGGGCGGATCGGATCAGGCCCGAGGAGATCCTGGGCGAGGAGGAGGTCCCCCGCATCGCGCCGAGCCGAGGCACCCACGTCACGCTCTCCCAGGACCTGCTGCCGCTCGGCAGCGCCGCATGCATCGTCCCGGCGGGCGAGGAGCGGACGATCTTCGCGCTCCCGTGGTACGGGCGGGCGCTGATTGGCACGACCGACAGGGACTACGAGGGCGACCTGGCGCGCGTGGAGCCCTCGGTCGACGACATCGAGTACCTGCTGGAGGCGACCAACGCGTTCTTCGGCACCTCGATCGGCCGGGGCGACCTCACCGGCGCGTACGCGGGCGTCCGGCCGCTGATCTCGACTGGGGATCCGCGGAAGTCGGTGGACATCTCCCGCAGGGCGGAGCTCTATGAGACCTCCTCGGGTCTCTTGACCATCACCGGCGGAAAGCTCACCACCTGGCGGCGGATGGCCAAGCAGGTGGTCGACCGCATGGTCGAGCGCGAGGGCCGCGAGGCGCCCTGCCAGACGGCGGAGATCCCGCTCGGGATGCCGGCCACCGAGGCGGATCTCGCGCTGCCGCCGGGCCTGGACGAGGCCACGCTCCCGGACGGCTGGCGCGAGCTGCTGGCATTCCGCTACGGCCACGCGGCGCGCCGCGTTCTAGCCATCGCCGCGGAGCGCCCGGAGCTTGCACACCCGATCGTCGCGGACCAGCCCGACCTCCTCGCCGAGGCCGTGATCGCCACGCGGCTCGAGCAGGCGCGGTCCGTCGCCGACGTGCTGCTGCGGCGGACGCGGCTCGGGCTCCTCGCGGCGCCCGAGCTTCGCACCGCGAAGTCGGTCCTGGCGGTCGCTCAGGCGTTGGGCGACGAACTCGGATGGAGCCGGCGGCGAGTGCGCAGCGAGGCCGAGGCCTGGCTCGACGACGCCCGGGCGGACGGAATCGACGCCGCGGCTTCGGGGAGCGGGGACGGGGCATAGCCCGTCACGGTTATCCTGCCGCCGCCATGGCGGAGAAGATCGAAGAGCTCCACCTCGCGGACCTTCACGCTCAGGCGGCGAAGCTCGGCATCCCGCGCTACCGCCTGCTGCGGCGCGAGCGGCTCGTGGCCGAGATCCGCGGCCGCGACAGCGAGGATCTGGCAGCTGAAGAGCCCGAGGCTGAGCCCGAGCGCGAGCGGGAGCGCCTGGAGGAGGGCGAGACGACGGAGGTCGTCGGCGTGCTCGAGGTCACGCCGCAGCGCTACGGCTTCCTGCGCTTCCGCGGCCTCGACGCACAGCCGGGCGACGTGTACGTATCCGCTTCGCAGATCCGGCGCTGCGAACTGCGGTCCGGCGACCAGGTCGCCGGGCCGGCCCGGGCTCCGCGGCGCGGAGAGCGACACCGGGCGCTCGTGCACGTGGACCGCGTGAACGGCGGCGAGCCTCCCAGTGACGGCCGCCCCGCCTTCGAGACCCTGACGCCGGTGCTCCCCACGCGGCGCCTCGCGCTGGGCGACTCAAACGACACGCTCACGCGGGCGGTGGATCTGCTCTGCCCGCTCGCCCTCGGCCAGCGCGTTCTGGTGATGGCGGCTCCCCGGTCCGGGCGCACGATGCTGCTGCGCCACCTCGCGGCCACGATCGAGGAGCGGGAGGGCACCGAGCTGATCCTGCTGCTGATCGACGAGCGGCCCGAGGAGGCGACCGCATGGCACGATGCCCTGCCGCGGAGCGAGGTCGCGACGGCCACGGCCGATCTGCCTCCGGAGGAGCAGGTGCGGGTCGCCGAGCTGGCGGCGGACAGGGCGCGCCGCCTCGCGGAGTCCGGCAAGGACGCCGTGCTCGTGGTCGACTCGCTGTCCCGTCTCGCGGTCGCCTCCGCGTCAGCGGGCGGTCGCGCCAGCGACGTGGCGGCGGTCAAGGCGCTCTTCGGCTCCGGCCGCGAGCTGGCCGAGGACGGCGCCGGTTCGCTGACGGTGATCGCAACCGTGGTGGAGGGAGCCGAGGACGGCGGCGCGGCCGAGCGCGCGGTGGTGACGACCGAGAGCTCGCTCATCGCGCTGGATGCCGGCCTCGCGGCGGCCGGGGTCTTCCCGGCCCTGCGCCCGGGTGAGTGCCGGGTCTCGAACGAGGATGAGCTCCGCGATCCTGATGAGCTGGCGGCAATTCGCCGCCTGCGCTCGCTTCTCGCGGACCTCGATCCGGCCGAGGCCGCAAATCTTCTTCGCGAGCGGATCGAGGGCTCGGCGTCGAACGCCGAGTTCCTCCGCAGCCTCTAGGCGCTACCGCCGGTACGCGAGGCGGGCCCAGGAGGGCTCGCGCGAGAGCTCGATCGGCTCGGAGTCACGCTCGGGCTGGACGTAGCCGAAGCTCTGCGTCTCGGGGTCGAAGACGATGTCCAGCTCGCCCTCCTTGACCCGCTGGTCCAGCCAGGCGCCGCGGAAGACGAGCCGCCGGATCCAGTGGACGAGGCTGCGGCTGGCCGGGCCGACGAGCTCGGTCCAGTGCTCGTTTATGTGCTCGCCCAGCGAGGACGTTGGCTCGCGGATCTCACCGTTGACTGCGAGCTCGAGGAGGTCGGTCAGCTCGTCGCCCCCGAGCCCCTGGTCGACGAAGTCGAGCTTGACCGCGGCCTGCTCGACTCGCTGGGCGAAGTCCTCCTCATTGAACGAAAACCGCAGCTCGCCGTACTCCAAGACGTAATCGGAGCCCGAGTCGTAGTTCCCTCTGCGCGTTGCCTTCTCCACAGCCTTCGTATCCCGGCCCCGAGATCTGACCCATGTCCGCGGCCGCCCGGACCGCTCGAATCTTTCACGATGCGAGCCCCGGCGGGTGGCTAGGAGGCCGGCCTGAACGGGGGTTTGCAGGCTCGGCGCGCCGGTCCCCACGGCGGGATGGCCGCCAGCGCGCGGACATGGCGGCGCAGGCCGAGCCCGGCGGGCAGCTCGCGCCGCAGGATCCCGCGCTCCCGCGCGGCCGGCGGCCGATGGTCGCCGGACTCGTAGCGCATCGCGCGGAGCTTGGCGATATACGCGGCGGCCCCGGGCCCAACCTCCTGCTCGAGGCGGCGTTCGAGACCGAGCAGCGTCGACCCCCGGACGTCCCAGGACCGCACTCGCGCCAGGGCCGCCTCGATCTCGCGTAGCTGTGCCTCGGGCCCGCTGGTCGTGGCGGACCTGAGTCCGCGGCGCCTCACGACGACGCCGACCACGAGCAGTCCACCGAGCAGTCCGGCCCAGCCCCAAGGGGTGCCCAGGCCGAAACGGGAACCGGTCCCCTCAGACGGATCGACCTTGCCCGATCCGGGCGCCCCGTTTGTCTTGCGCCGGCGGTTTCCCAGATCGCCTCGCTGGCTGGCCGGTGCGGCCGTCGGGGCGCCAAGCCCGCTGGTACGCGAGTGGGCCGGCCCCCCGGGCGGCGTCGGGTCGAATGTGACCCAGCCGATCCCGTTGAAGTACACCTCGACCCATGCGTGGGAGTCGAAGTCGGTCACGGTGTAGTTCCCATCGGTCTCCGCTCGCCCGGGGCTGAAACCGGAGGCGACCCGGGCCGGAACGCCGAGCATCCGCAGCATCAGCGCCATCGCGCCGGAGAAGTGCTGGCAGTAGCCGCGGTGTATCCGGAGCAGGAACGTGCGAAGGGCCAGGCGCTTTATGGGGGCGAACTCGCTGTAGCGGTACCCCGTCGCGAGGTAGCTCTCGATGGCCTTCACGGCCCCGTATGTGGTGTGCCGGCCGGCGGTGATGCGCCTCGCGAGCGCATACACGCCTCCATAGGCGGAGCCGGCGAGAGCGTGGCGGGCGGTCTCACCTCCCGGCATGCCCCAGAACGGCACCGTCACGGTCCGTCCCGCGGGCAGGGTGATCTGGGTATCGCGCGTGAGGGACTCCGGGTACCGGTGTGGCGTGCGCCGCATCTGGGCCGGCGTGGGGGTCGGGACGTAGCTGCGGACCGTGTAGGAGTCGCCCTGCTCGAGCGAGTCATCCGACGGCAGGACCATTCCGCGCTCCAGCACTGTGAGCCCATCGAGCCGAGGGAGCTCGAGGGGCGTTCCCGCGGCGACCACGAGATCGCTCCGCAATCGATCGATCGTGTAGGTGGCGTTGTGGATCCAGTCGGGATTGAGACGCTGCCCCTTCAGTTTCGGAGATGTCGGTTGAGGCAGCTGGGCAGCGCTGGTTGCGGTCAGGTCCGGCTGGATCCAGGCCGTTCCGTCGAACTCGTCCAGCACCGCTGCGCGCCAGTAGTACGGGCCGTCGCTTTCGACGTGGAGCATCTGCCGCCCCACCCGTGGCCAGGTGAGGGGTCCATAGGACTGATCCCACGCGAACGCCTCCGCCGACCCCACGGCATGGCTGACACCCCAGTTCCGATAGTCCAGCAACGGTCCACCCCGAAGCGCGCCGCCGATCGGCATTGCGACGACGCCGCCCGCCAGGATCAGCGTGCCGCCGAGCAGGGCCCGGCGTAGGTCCTGCCCCGGCAGCCACAGCCACGCCCAGAGGAGAAGCAGTAGGCCGAGCCCGCTGAGCAGCGGGTCGCTGGGCGGCGCCGTCGCCGTCGCCACGCCGAACGCAATCAAGAGGACGATGACGGCTGAGGTCCGTGGTTCGCCGCGGCCGCCCCGGGACGGCCAGAATGCCAGGGCCATCGCAAGGACGAGCGTCGCCGGCAGGCCGAGCAGGATCACCAGGCGCGTCCAGCCGGTCGTTCCGAGATACGGATAGTCGGCGCTCCAGAGCCCGCCAAACCCCTGCCCCAGGTTCGCGGCGAGCTCGCCCCAGTGCCAGGGAAGGGCCAGGTGCGCGGGAAGCCCGATCGCGATCGCCCCAGCGCCCAGGGCGAGCAACGCGACGGCGGCCGCCAGCAGGTGAGCCACCGGGCGCGCCAGCCCGCGCTCGCCGAGGACCGATAGCGCGATGGCAGCACCGCTCATGATCGCGACGAGCAGCAGCATCCGGCCGGCGGGAGGACCAGCGACCATTCCGAGCCAGGCCGCGCTCACGTAGACGGCGAGGGCCGCGAACGCGGCCACGCGAAGCGGGATCGTGACGTCGCGTGAAGCCGGCCATGTCCAGGTTCCGGGCATCCGGCGGGCGATTGCGGCCGCGGCGTGGCTCATGCCGCCCTCGTCTTCGCCCGGGCGGGCTCGCCATGAAGGCGGTGGACGGCGCATTCCCCGATGGCGAAGGCTTCCTCGCCGGCTCCGTCCACGGGCGCGGCCGCAACCAGGTAGGTGGCGACGCTCGCAAGCGTCCGCGGCACCTGCGGGATCGTCCCGGTGGCGCTGACCCAAATCAGGGTCCCGGCCCGTGATGCGACACCGGGCTTGATCGCCGAGCCCGTCGGCTCGACCATGGCCAGGCGCGCGTGCGCCTCTGGCCAGGCGCGAAGCTGGGGATCCACGCTGAGCGGTACCCGCTCACCGGGCAGGATGAGCAGGCATCCGGCGACCGGTGCGAGGTGAAAGCAAAGGGACGCAGCGGATCGGACGGCCCGGTCGAGCGCGGTTGCATCGACGGGACGCTCCGAGTCAAGGACGACGATCGGCGAGGAATTCCCCCCGCCCACGAGCCGGCGCTCGACGAGCTGCCCGGTGCGCGCGAGGATCGGCCAGTGGATTCGCGATGCGGGTGTGCCCGGCCGGTACGCCCGCAGGCCGTCGACCTCGAAATCCAGCGCCCGCTTGCCCAGCCCAGCGCCGTTCGCCGCCAGCGAGCCCCCCTGAATCCCGCCCTCGGCACCGTTGATCGCGTCGATGCCAGTCTCGACAGCCTCGATCCGCGGCAGCACCAGCACCCGCGGCGCGCCCGTGCCGCGAACGCGCGCGGTTGCCAGGCCGAGTGGAGCGGAGATCGACAGGGTGGCGGGTTCGATCTGATGCCATCCACGGCGCGGGAACGTGATCTCGAGCGTGCTCGGCGAATCCGCACGAGGGGCTGCCTGTTCAGGTCGTTCGGCGAGCGGGTGAGTCACGCTCGCGCTTGGAATCGGGATGCCACCACCGCGCACGACGAACGCGAGTGGATACGGCTCGCCTTCGACGACGGCCCGCGGGCCGTGGCGGTGCTCGAGTCGGAACCGGCGGGCCGCGAGGCGCACCCACAGCCGTGCGCCGTCGAACGCCAAGAGCAGTCCGATGCCCGGCACATAAAGGGCCGACACGCCGAACATGGCCGCCGCGAGCACCATCGCCACCGCGAGTAAGGGCGTGGCGCGTCGCGCGTTCATCGGACCGTCAGAGCGCCGGGACCTGCTCCAGCGCGTCGGCGATGATCGCCCGGCGGTCGTCGGGCGTCGCCCCCGGTGCGAGCAGCAGGCGATGTTCGAGGACTGAGGGGGCCAGCGCCTGGACGTCATCGGGCAGTGCGTGGTCACGGCCCTCCAGTGCGGCCAGCGCCTTCGCCGCGCGGAAAAGGAGCAATGCCGCCCGCGGGCTTGCGCCGAGCTCGACGCGGAAGTCCTCCCGCGTCGCCCCGCACAGAGCGACCACATAGCGGCGCAGCGCATCGGAGCCGTGTACACCCGCAGCTGCCGCCTGCGCGGCGAGCACGGTGCCCACGTCCGCGACCGGCTCGAGATCCAGGACCACGTCCCGACCTCCGTGGGTCGCCAGCATGTCGGCCTCCGCCGCGGGATCCGGATAGCCGAGCGCGAGCTGCACCATGAACCGGTCGAGTTGCGCCTCGGGCAGCGGGTAGGTCCCCTCGTACTCGATCGGGTTCTGCGTAGCGATGACCATGAACGGCCGAGCGAGCTCATGGAGCTGCTTGTCGACGGTGACCTGACGCTCCTGCATGCACTCGAGCAGGCCCGATTGGGTCTTGGGCGAGGTGCGGTTGATCTCGTCGACGAGCACGATGTTCGCGAACACCGGTCCCGGCCGGAAGTCGAACCGCGCCTCGCGCTGGTTGAAGAGGTTCGTGCCGAT
>Ga0126314_10000277_pt1 | contig 25733 bp, 17 predicted proteins | sample Plot105B_FD_92535 | JGI IMG/M metagenome (GOLD analysis project Ga0126314, IMG submission 92535) | Serpentine soil microbial communities from UC McLaughlin Reserve, CA, USA - Plot105B | ecosystem: Environmental > Terrestrial > Soil > Grasslands | place: USA: UC McLaughlin Reserve, Lake County... | reverse complement strand
GACAGCGAGGCCGCGAGCACCATCGAGCCCGGGGTGCCGGGTCGATTGCTGCTGGAAGGTGAACGAGGGACCGAGTCGTTTCACGCGACCTGGAGCATAGGACGACCCAGGGGCCGCGTCTCGAAAACGCACGAATGCGAGACGTCGCTGCCACACTCCGGGCGAGCCACCTGGACGGTCCGTGGGGTGCTACATCCCTGCTCATGCGGACCCTCACCCTGCGCCTGCTCGCCCCGCTGCTGCTCGTGTCCAGCACGCCGACGCCCGCGAGGGCCGCGTCTGGAGATGAATGGCTGGGCCCCGACAAGAAGAAGCACTTCGCGGCGTGCTTCGTCCTGGCGGGCGTGGGCTATGGCGCCGGTGCGCTGCTCTTCGAGCCGCCCGAGGCGCGCCTCTGGACGGGCGCTGGGCTGGCGCTCGGGGTGGGCGTGGGCAAGGAGCTGTACGACCTGGGGCGTGGGACGACCTTCTCGCTCAAGGACCTGGCGTGGGACGCAGCGGGGACGGCGACGGGGCTGGGCGTGGCGTGGCTCGTCGACCGGCTCCTCTTCGGACCTCCCTCCAGCGAGGCGTCCGCGACGTCGCCGCTACGACGGGGTGTTCCGTTCGTCGTGTTCGTCCCTGGAGGGTTGGGGCTCGGGCGACAGGAGTTCCTCGTCGGGACGCGCGCGCGCTTCGATGAGTCGCAGCAGCTTCTCGCGCTCCATGAGCGGATCCACCGTCATCAAGGCGGTGCCTTGTCGCGGGTCTCCGCCGGTGACGAGCACGGTGACCTGGCCTCGGGGGCACTGCCGCAAGCAGCCGGTGGGCATGACGCGGACAGTGTCGGAGAGTCCTCGCTCGCTCAGCGAGCGTTGGAGCCAGCGGGGCAGCTCGACTCCACCGGCCCTGGCGCCGCGGCGCATCAAGCACTTGCGACAGACGAGCACGTCGATTTCCTCGCGCGTCTCGTCCATCTCCCCGGCGCGTTCATCCCGCATCCATCCTCCTCGTCGTCTTCGGAGCCAGGCACGTCGACCTCGCGGCACACCGCCGATGCGCCGCTGCGAGCCCGTCTCCAGAGGTAGCCGTTGGCGCGTGGCCGCGCAGCCCAGGCCCGCATGTCCGCGGAGCAGGGGAGCGGAGGGGCGGCTGCCGGCGTCGAGGCTGATGGACGCTGAAAGGGGACGTGGGGTGCGTCATCAAGACGCAAGCAACACGGCGGGGTCGGACTGGTAGCGTGCCGGTCCGGTAAATGCCCCTGGAGTGCCTCATGTCGCGCAACCGGTTCCTGACGCTGCTCACGTTGACCTCGCTCGGCGCGGGTGGACTGACGGCGTGCGAGCGGCAGCAGGAGGTCGCTTCTCCTCCCACGCCTCCGGTGGAGCAGGCCGCGCCGAAGCCGCGCGCGCCGAAGTCGCTGACGCCCGACCAGCTCGCGCACTTCTTCCGCCCGCTGCCTCCCGCGAAGGACGCGAAGCCCGCGCCCAAGGACACCGAGGCGCAGGTGTCGCTGGGCCGCATGCTCTTCTTCGAGCCTCGCCTGTCGAAGAACCACGATGTCTCCTGCAACACCTGCCACGGCCTGGACACCTACGGCGTGGACAACAAGGCGCTGTCGGACGGGCACCGGGGGCAGAAGGGCACGCGCAACTCGCCCACCGTCTACAACGCGGCGGGCCACATCGCGCAGTTCTGGGATGGTCGCGCGGACACGCTGGAGGCGCAGGCCACGGGCCCCATCCTGAACCCGGTGGAGATGGCCATGCCCGACGAGCGGCGCGTGGTGGCCACGCTCTCCTCCATTCCTGAGTACGTCACGCGCTTCCGCGAGGCGTTTCCTGGGGAGAAGAAGCCGGTGTCGCTGACGAACGCCGCGCGCGCCATCGCCGCCTTCGAGCGGGGCCTCACCACGACGTCTCGCTTCGACCGCTTCCTGGCGGGAGAGCACGCGGCGCTCACCGAGCCGGAGCTGCGCGGCCTCCAGCTCTTCGCCCTCACGGGCTGCACCACGTGCCACAACGGCCCGGCGGTGGGGGGCATGTCGTTCCAGAAGCTCGGGCTGTTGGAGGACTACCCGGGCCTGACGGACGCGGGGCGGTTCGACGCGACGAAGAACGAGGATGACCGGGGCAAGTTCCGGGTGCCCACGCTGCGGGACGTCGAGCGGACGGGGCCGTATCTGCACGACGGCAGCGTGAAGGACCTGCCGACGATGGTGCGGCTGATGGCGAAGCACCAGTTGGCGCGGACGCTGACGGACGGGGAGGTGGATGACCTGGTGGCCTTCCTCCGGAGCCTCACGGGCGAGCTGCCGCCCCGGGAGCGCATCGCCGCGCCGCCGCTTCCCCCCAGCACGAAGAAGACGCCGGAGCCGGATCCGTCTTGAAACGTGCGTCTCACCCCGTGCGTTGCTAAACCGCGAGCCCCATGGACCGAATGTTCTTCTACGCCCACTCAGGGCTTCGCTATCTGGTGCTGCTCGCGGGCGTGCTGGCCATCGCCTATTTCGCCTTCGGGCTCGCCACGAAGCGCCCGTTCGACAAGGGCGGTCGCATCCTCGGCGCCTCCTTCGCGGGGCTGCTGCACCTCCAGGTGCTGCTCGGCATCCTCGTGCTGGTGACGCGCTTCTACTACCCGGCCCTCATCGGCCACATCGTGCTGATGGTGCTGGCGGCCGTCGTCGCGCAGGTGCTCCTCTCGGTGAACCGCCGTCGTCCGCAGCCGGGCTACGCGCTGCCGCTGGCGGGCGTGGGGCTCGCCATCGTGTTCATCATCGGTGGCATCATGGCCATCGGCCGCGGCGTGTTCACCACCACCGCGATGTGAGCCGTGCCGCGCGGGTGGAGCCTCTCGCTCCCCGCGCGGCTTCGTGAGGGTTCCGCTGGAGGGCGCGTGTCGCTCCCAGCGTCGAGCAGGGCTGCCCGTCAGCCCTTCTTCTCGCGGGTGGAGCACTTCGTTCACTGTGAGGCAGGCGCGGTTCGCGAGGATTCCGCTGGAGCGTCGGCGGCACGTTCCTCGCCGAGCGGGCTGCTCGTCAGCCCTTTCCGCTCCGGGGCTCGTGGACTTCGCGCTGGGGTCGAGTACGCCATCGTGATGGAGGCCGCATCGTGCGAGGACCTGCTCCTCTGCCCTCCGTCGTGCGTTGGCAAACGGTGCGTCCGCTCGTGCCGCGCGGCGCAAATGCTGCGCTCCCTTCGCATGATTTCCCGTGCTCCATGCGGCCGTGAGCCGGTGAGCCCCCTGGCCCCCTGGTTGCACTGAGTCCGCGTGTGCCGAGCAACGGGCTCGGCTTCCCCGTGAGGAGGGGCACGCAGCAATGCGGACACGTGTGCTGGGAGGACGGTCGCGTCAGGAGCGAACGCTTGTCCCCATCATTCCGCTCCTGGCCGTGCTGGCCGCGCCGTCCGCGTTGGCGCAGGCGTCACGACAGGGCGCGCAGCTCTTCACCCAGCGGTGCGCGACCTGTCACTCGGTGGGCGAGGGCGACAGGATTGGTCCGGACCTGCACGGGGTGCTGGAGCGTCGCGACGAGGCGTGGCTCACCCGCTTCATCAAGAGCCCGGGCGCGCTCATCGACGCGGGAGACCCTGTCGCGGGCGAGCTGCTGACGAAGTTCAACGGCGTGCGCATGCCGGACCAGGCGCTGTCCGACGCGGAGCGCGCCAGCCTCTTCGCCTACTTCCGCGAGTGCACGCAGAAGGGGAAGGGCGGCTGCAAGCCCTCGCCCGCGGAGAAGATGGGCACGGACGCCACGCCGGAGGAAGTCGCACGGGGCCGTCGCCTCTTCGAAGGCGCCGAGCCCCTCACGAACGGAGGCGCCGCCTGCATCAGTTGCCATGACGTGCGCGGCCTGGGCATCGCTGGTGGCGGCACGCTGGGCCCCAACCTCACCTTCTCCTTCGCGCGCATGGGAGAGAAGGGGATGCGGCCCGCGCTCGCGAAGCTGGAAGGGCCGATGATGGGCGCGCTGTACGCGAAGGCGCCGCTCGTCGAGGAGGAGCAGTACGCCCTCAAGGCCTATCTCGCGGACGCCTCGCGTGATGGCAGCCGTCCGCGCGCGGACCGGGACTTCTTCTACCTGGGCGTCGTCGGGCTGGTCGCGGCGCTGGGCTTCATCGGAGTGGTCTTCACCACGCCGTCCGCGCGAGGTCACTCGTGAGCGACTCCATCCTCTTCTCCTTCTTCCCGTACGTGGCGGCGGGCATCGCGCTCGCGGGCATCATCCGCGGGCTGACGCTGCGAGAGGCGCCCGCGCCGAGCTCGCCCTGGACGCCCGCGGGTCGCGCCGTGCTCGCGGGAGCGGCCGTCGTCGCGTTCAACCATCTGCTGGGCCTCGCGGCGCCGCGTGCGATGCAGGCCTTCAACGCCTCTCCGTCCCGACTGTTCGCGCTGGAGTCGGTGAACCTCATCGGCGCGCTGCTGCTGGGCTGGGGCCTGTGCTCCCTGACGCTGCGCCGCGCGCGGGAGGGCCAGTGGGGCTCGGCGGTCGCCCTGGGGCTGGTGTTCGCCCATGTCCTCACGGGTGTGTACGTGGCGGTGTCGTTGCGCTGGAGCTCCGCCTGGTACGTGCACGTGACGGTGCCGTACCTGCGCTCGGTGCTGGCCGTCCAGCCGGACTCGACGCTGATTCAGAGCGCTCCACTCGTCTTCCAGGTCCACGTGCTCGCGGGCTTCACCCTGCTGGGGCTGGCTCCCTTCTTCCGGATGAGCCGTGTGTCGGCGCCGGTGCGCTCGCCCGAGTCAGCCGAGTCCTCCGAGCCCGGGCTGCTCGCCACGCCTCGCGAGGAGACGCCATGAGCCGTGTTTCCTTCCGGGCCCTGGGATACGCCGGTGCGCTCGTCTCGCTGGGCCTGGGTGGCTGCAGCGGGCCGGTGAACAACCAGCAGGGCCACATGCCCGCGCAGCCGGTGGCCTTCTCCCACGCCGTGCACGCGGGCCAGTACGAGCTGGACTGTCAGTACTGTCACGTGGGCGCCGAGCGCAGTCGTCACGCGGGAGTGCCCTCCGCCAGCGTGTGCATGAACTGCCACACGCAGGTGAAGAAGGACTCGCCGGAGATTCAGAAGGTGGCGACCGCGGTGGCCGCGAATGCGCCCATCGAATGGGTGCGGGTCCACCGCCTGCCGGACCACGCCTTCTTCAACCACGCGAGCCATGTCACCGCGGGCCTGAAGTGCCAGACGTGCCACGGCCAGGTCCAGGAGATGGTGCGCGTGGAGCAGGTGGAGCCCATGACCATGGGCTGGTGCCTGGACTGCCACCGCAAGATGTCGACGGAGGCACCTGCCGCGCCGACGCCGTCCGCACCGCGAGCGGGAGAGCTGCTGGCCCTGACCTCCGGCACGCCCCTTCCCGAACCTTCGAAATCTCCCCGCATCCTCCGGCCGCCCTCGGATTGCTCGGGCTGCCACCGCTGAGGACCTCTCGCCATGTCCGACCCCCTTCCCAAGTACTGGCAGAGCCTGGCCGAGCGGGCCACCGATGCCGCGTGGCTGGAGCAGTCACACGACGAGTTCGCCGAGGAGCTCCCGGTGGGCGTCGCCGCCACGCCGCCGGATGCGAGCAGCCGTCGCGACTTCTTCAAGGTGATGGGCCTGAGCGCCGCCGCGGCCATGGTGGCGTGTCAGCGCGCTCCGGTGCAGAAGCTCATCCCCTATGTGTCCCGTCCGGACGAAGTCATTCCGGGCACCGCGCTCTGGTACGCCTCCACCTGCGAGGGCTGCTCGGCGCGCTGCGGTCTGCTGTTGAAGACGCGCGACGGACGTCCCATCAAGGTGGAGGGCAACGACGAGCACCCCGTGTCGCGCGGTGGCGTGTGCGCGGTGGGGCAGGCCTCCGTGCTCTCGCTCTACGACGCGAGCCGTGCCCGCTTCCCGTCACGCGACTGCCATCGAGTGTCCTGGACGGACCTGGACACGGAGGTGAAGACAGGACTGCGCAAGGTGGCCGAGGCGGGCAAGGCCATCCGGTTGGTGCTGCCCTGGGTGATGGGGCCGACCGCCGAGGCCGGAGTGAAGCGCTTCCTCGCCGCGCATCCCCTGGCGCGCACCGTGCGCTACGAGCCGCTGGGCGAGCTCGCCGCCATAGGTGATGCATACCGACTCACGCACGGCGCGCGAGTGGTGCCCGACCATCGCTTCGACCGGGCCCGGGTCATCGCCAGCTTCGGCGCGGACTTCCTGGGGACGTGGGTGTCGCCGGTGGCCTTCACGCGCCAGTACACCGAGGCGCGCGACGCGGCGGGACGAAGGGCGATGGCGCGGCACTACCAGATTGAGCCGGTGATGACGCTCACCGGAGCCGCCGCCGACCGCCGCTTCGTGGTGGCCCCCTCCGAGGTGACGCTCGCCCTGGGCGACGTGGTGCGCCGCCTGGCCGCGAAGGCCGGGCGCATCGTGCCCGGACTGTCGGGCTTGCCGGCCTCGCGACTGGAGCCGGCCCATCTGGACGAACTGACCGACGCGCTGTGGTCGCACCGCACGGAGTCGCTGGTGGTGTGCGGTGGCGACGAGGTGGCCGCGCAGGTGCTGGCCGCGACGGCGAACGTGTTGCTCGGCAACGAGGGCACCACGGTGCTGCCCACGGAGGGCGTGGCGCTGGACGAGCAGGCCTTGTCCTACGGCGAGCTGCTGACCGAGCTGGGCGCGGGTGCGGTGGGCGCGGTGCTCTTCCTCGGCGTCAATCCCGCCCATGCGGACCCGCGAGGAGCGGCGCTGGGGGCCTTGCTCAAGGGCGTGCCGCTCACCGTGGCGCTCAATGACCGGCTGGACGAGACGGCCATCTTGTCGAGGCTTCATGCCCCGGCCTCCACGCCGCTGGAGTCGTGGGGAGACGCGGAGCCGCGACGAGGCGTGCTCTCGCTGCGCCAGCCCGCGGTGGCGCCGCTGCACGACACCCGGGACGCGGTGGAGTCGCTGCTGAAGTGGGCCGATGCCCCAGTGTCCCACCATGACTTCCTGCGAGCACGCTGGGAGGTGGAGGTCTTCCCTCACGTCACGCAGGTGGGGACGTCCTTTGGTGCCTTCTGGGACGACGCGGTCCGCCGAGGTGTCGTGACGCTTCCCCTGGTACCGACGGTGCCGCTGTCCTTCCGCGAGGGGGGACTGGCGAAGGTGCTGGGCGCGGTGGCCCGTCCGTCCGTGGAGTGGGAGCTGGTGCTGTTCCCCTCGGTGGCGCTGCGCGACGGCGCCTCCGCGAACAACGCCTGGCTGCACGAAGTGCCGGACCCCATCACCAAGGCCACCTGGGGCAACCCCGCGCTCATCGCGCCTTCGCGGGCGAAGGAGCTGGGCCTGCGCGACGGAGATGTGGTGCGGGTGCGCGTGGGCGGCGAGTCGCTGTCCCTGCCCGTGCTGGTGCAGGCGGGGACGCACCCGTCCGCGCTCGGTGTGGCGGTGGGCTTCGGCCGGACGAGGGTGGGGCGCATCGGCGACGGGGTGGGGACGAATGTCTTCCCGCTGGCGGCGGTGGTGGACGGGCGTGTGCGGCGCTCGGTGCCCGGGGCAACGGTGGTGGGCACGGGCGAGAAGCAGAAGCTGGCGCTCACGCAGACGCACTCGCGACTGGAGGGCCGGCCGCACGTGCGCGAGGCGGAGCTGGCCGCGTTCCTGGCGAATCCGCGCGCGGGCAACGAGGAGCACGGCGGACACGGCGGCAACGGAGCGCACCCGCTCTCCATCTGGAGCGGCCATGAGTACAAGGGTCACCGGTGGGCGCTGGCGGTGGACCTGAGTGCGTGCACGGGCTGCTCGGCGTGCGTGGTGTCGTGCCAGGCGGAGAACAACATCCCCAGCGTGGGCCGCGAGGAGGTGCTGCGCCAGCGCGAGATGCATTGGATGCGCATCGACCGGTACTACCAAGGGGACGAGGCGAACCCTCGAGTCGTCCACCAGCCGATGATGTGCCAGCACTGCGAGAACGCACCGTGCGAGACGGTGTGCCCGGTGCTCGCGACGGTGCACTCCAGCGAGGGGCTCAACCAGCAGGTCTACAACCGCTGCGTGGGCACGCGCTACTGCGCGAACAACTGTCCCACGAAGGTCCGCCGCTTCAACTGGTTCGACTACCCGCACGACGAGCCGCTGGAGCGGATGGTGCTCAACCCGGACGTGGTGGTGCGCAGCCGGGGCGTCATGGAGAAGTGCTCGCTCTGCGTGCAGCGCGTCCAGGAGGGCAAGGCGGCGGCGGCTCGCGAGGGACGCCCGTTGAAGGACGGCGATATCCAGACGGCCTGTCAGCAGAGCTGCCCCGCGAAGGCCATCCACTTCGGGGACGTGAATGACCCGGACAGCCGCGTGGCGAAGCTGGCGAAGGACGGGCGTGCGTTCCGGCTGCTGGAGGAGCTGAACATCGGGCCGTCCATCACCTACCTCACGAAGATCCGGAACACCGGGTCGGGAAGCGGAACATGAGCCAACAGCACCTGTCCCCGCTGCGCGTGCCGCTGGTCACCGAGCCGCGCACCCTGGGCCAGCTCACCGAGGAGATTTGCGCGCCCATGGAGCGTGCGCCCACGTGGAAGTGGTGGGCGGCGTTCGCGATGGCGGTGTCCGTGTTGGGCACGGGCGCGGGAATCGTCGCGTACCAGGTGGGCACCGGCATCGGCGTGTGGGGTTTGAACAAGACCATTGGCTGGGCCTTCGACATCACCAACTTCGTGTTCTGGGTGGGCATTGGCCACGCGGGCACGCTCATCTCCGCCATCCTCTTCCTCTTCCGGCAGAAATGGCGCACCAGCATCAACCGCGCGGCGGAGGCGATGACGCTGTTCGCCGTCATGTGCGCGGCGCTCTTCCCCGTCATCCACATGGGGCGGCCATGGCTGGCCTTCTGGGTGCTGCCCTATCCCAATACACGCGGCAGTCTCTGGGTGAACTTCCGCTCGCCGCTCTTGTGGGACGTGTTCGCCATCTCCACGTACTTCACGGTGTCTGCGGTGTTCTGGTACGTGGGCCTGATTCCGGACCTGGCCACCGTGCGTGACAGGTTGAAGGCGGGCGTGAAGAAGGCCGTCTTCAAGGTGCTGTCGCTGGGGTGGACGGGCTCGCACCGGACGTGGAGCCGCTACGAGACGGTGTACCTGCTGCTCGCGGGACTGGCGACGCCGCTGGTGCTCAGCGTGCACACCATCGTGTCGATGGACTTCGCCACGTCGGTGATTCCCGGCTGGCACACCACCATCTTCCCGCCGTACTTCGTGGCCGGCGCGGTGTTCAGCGGCTTCGCGATGGTGCTGACGCTGATGATCATCACCCGCGTGGTGCTGGGCTACGAGCACCTGATTACGCTGCGCCACCTGGAGAACATGACGAAGGTCATCATCGTCACCGGTGGCATCGTTTCGCTGGCGTACGCGACGGAGTTCTTCATCGCCTGGTACTCGGGCAATCCGTACGAGCGCTTCGCGTTCATGAACCGCGCCTTCGGTCCCTACGCGTGGGCGTATTGGATCATGGTGACGTGCAACGTGGTGTCGCCGCACCTGTTCTGGTTCAAGAAGATTCGCACGTCGCCCGTGGCCATCTTCGCGCTGTCGTTGGTCATCAACGTGGGCATGTGGTTCGAGCGGTTCGTCATCATCGTCACCAGCCTGCACCGCGACTTCCTGCCCAGCAGTTGGTCCATGTACACGCCCACGATGGTGGAGGTGGGGACCTTCATCGGGACGTTCGGCCTCTTCTTCACCCTGTTCCTGCTCTTCGTGCGCGTGCTGCCCATCATCTCCATCGGCGAGGTGAAGAGCGTCCTGGGCTTCGCGAGGAGTCCTCACGAGCACGCCGAAGCGCATCCCCCAACGCATCAGGCGCCCGAGCGGGACGTGTCGACGGAGCCCGCGTCGCCTCGGCTCCACCCGCCGCTGGCCATCGCCACCCGGAAGGACGTCCCCGTATGAGCGCCCCGGTCCTCATCGGATATTTCGAGCACGAGGCGCAGGTCCTCGACGCCACCCGCGCGGTGCGAGAGGCAGGGCATGACCTGCGCGATGTGTACACGCCGTATGCGGTGCACGGCCTGGATGCCGCGATGGGGCTCAAGCCCAGTCGGCTCACCTGGGTGTGCTTCGGGGCGGGGTTGCTGGGGTGCACGCTGGCCCTGTCACTCCAGCTCTACACCAGCGTGGTGAGCTGGCCGCTCAACGTGGGCGGCAAGCCGTTCAACTCGTTTCCGGCGTTCATCCCTGTGACGTTCGAGCTGACGGTGTTGTTCGCGGCGCTGAGCACGGTGGCGGCGTTCCTGGTGAGAGCCCGGCTGTTTCCGGGGAACAAGCGCCAGACGTTGCCCCGCGTGACGGATGACCGGTTCGCCATCGTCATCGCGCCGAGCCAGTCCCCGGAGTCGCTGGAGGCGGCCGAGGACCTGCTGCGCCGTCATGGCGCGGTGGCCATGGACTTGAGGGAGGTGGCGCCGTGAGGAAGGCCTGGGTGGGACTGACGGCGCTGGGGTTGGCTGTCGGCGGCTGCGAGCAGGACGAGACGCGGCCGAACTTCGAGTACGCGCCGGACATGGTGGCCTCGGTGCCCTATGACAGCTTCGCGCCCAACCCGAACACAGGGGACGGCAAGACGCTGCTGACTCCGGCGAAGGGCACGGTGCCTCGGGGGCACCTGCCGCTGCACCTGTCCGCAGGCCCGGAGGCGGCCGAGCGCGCCGGGAGCGAGCTGCGCAATCCGTACCCTGCGTCGCCCGAGGTGGTGGCGCGAGGTCAGACGGCGTTCCTGCGTTACTGCGCGCCGTGCCATGGCTCGGGAGGGTTGGGGGATGGCCCGGTGACGGCGCGCTTCCCGATGCCGCCCTCGCTGCTGGCGGAGCACGCGGTGGGGCTTCCGGATGGACGCATCTTCCACATCATCACCCATGGGCAGGGATTGATGCCGGCCCATGGCTCGCAGGTGGCGCCGGAGGACCGGTGGAAGCTGGTCCACTACCTGCGCACGCTCCAGAACCCCGCGCGCACGGCGCGCAAGGAGACGCCATGAGCGCCCCCGTCGAAGCAGTCGCCACCGAATCGCAGGGTGGCTTCGCCGTCTCGCCTGTCTTCCACCGCGCCGCGCAGGTGGCGGCGGGGGCGGGGTTGGGAGTGCTCGTGCTGGGGTTGGTGCAGGCCCCGGAGCGTGCGCTGACCAGCCTGCTGACGAGCGGCTTCTATTTCCTGTGCCTGGGGTTGGGCGGCGCGGTGTTCCTCGCGCTGATGTACGTGGCGAACGCGGGGTGGTTCACCGTGTTCAAGCGAATCCCGGAGGCCTTTGCCTCCTATGTGCCCTGGGGCGCCGCGACGATGCTGGCGCTGCTGCCGTTCGTCACGACGCTGTATCCCTGGGCGAAGCTGGGGGTGATGGAGACGGACCACCTGCTGCATGAGAAGTCGGCCTTCCTCAACGTGCCCTTCTTCGCGATTCGGATGGGGGTGATGTTGGCGGTGTGGGTGGGCTTCACGTGGATGTTGCGGCGCAACTCGCTGCGGCAGGACGTGGAGCACGGCGAGGTGCTGACCCGGAAGAATGTGACGGTGTCAGCGGTGTTCCTGGTGCTCTTCTCTCTGACCTTCTGCCTGGCGGCGTTCGACTGGCTGATGAGCCTGGAGCCGCACTGGTTCAGCACCATCTACGCGCTCTACAACGTGGCGGGGCTCCTGAGCTCCAGCGTGTGTGCCATCACGGTGGCGGCGGTGTTGCTGCACCGGGCAGGGGCGTTGCCTCGGCTCAACTCCAGCCACCTGCATGACCTGGGCAAGTTGATGTTCGGCTTTGCCACGCTGTGGGCGTACCTGTGGTTCTCGCAGTTCATGCTCATCTGGTACGCGAACATTCCGGAGGAGACGGTCTACTTCATCGCGAGGATGCACGGCGGGTGGGAGGTGCCGTTCTATCTGAATGTGGTGTTGAACTGGGCGCTGCCGTTCGTGTTGTTGTTGCCGCGCCCCGCGAAGATGAATCCGAGTCACCTGCTGCGCGTGGCGGGAGTGCTGCTGGTGGGGCGCTGGTTGGATTTGCAGTTGATGGTGGCGCCCGCGCACCAGCCGGAGGGGCTGACGGTGGGGGTGTATGAACTGGCGGGGTTGGTGGGCGTGGGGGCGCTGTTCACGCTGGCGGTGACGCGTGCGGTGCGGACGTCGCCGCTGTTGCCCGTGGGAGACCCGTACCTGGTGGAGAGCCTGCACCACCACACCTGACGCACGACCCGAGCGATTCAAGTCCGTGGCCGCTGACCCCCTGGGGGCTGGCTGCTCCTCCGAGCCCTCGGCCCTCGCGACCACGGCGGCGATGCCATCCGCACTTCCTCAGGCGGGTGGCATCGCTTTTTTCGAGGGGCTGGAATCCCAGGGGGACTTGACTGTGCTGTCCCTCATGTGACGGCAGTGCACATTGTGGAGCAGGTGCTGCCGAATGCGGCTTACCGGCAGTGGACGCTGTCCTTTCCGCATCGGGTGCGGTGGGTGTTGCTCAAGGACGTGGGCTCCTCTCAGAGTGCGTCAATTTCGGCTGCCTCAATCAGGGGCGGAGCCGGTGCTGGAGGAGGAGAGCCCCGCCTTTGGCGTGACGGTGGAGTAGCCGAGGAAGGAGCGCACACCGCGTTTGGACTGGGCCGGGCTGCAGCGCAGGACGTTCGCCCTGGATTTGTTCGCGTGCATGAGGTGTGGAGGTAGGAGGCGGGTATTGGCGTACGTGAAGGGTGCAGGAGGGGGAGAGCGATTCTGGAGCCGATGGGGTTGCCCACGGCGAGTGCGCACCTAGCCCCTGCGCGAGGGGGGCCCCAGAGAGCGTGGTGTTGAAGCTAAAGCTGCCACAGGCAGCCAAGACAGCCAGGCCCCGCCGCGCCCCGCCTGGGAAAGCGGGTGGGCCGGGCAGGCGTGTGTCTGCGGGAGATGAAAGGCTTCTGCGCCGGCTCGGCGTGCGGCTCATGGGCTCAGCGTAAGTATCCCTCACCTCCCGCTCTTCTCCCACCCGCTACGCCCAAGAAGGCTCCCGTCCTTCCTATGCTCGACGCCGTGCTCTCCGGCGCAGTGCGCCATCGGCGACTGCACCCGCACGGCCACACCTGGGCGGAAGCTTTGCCATGCGCATCAGAAGCGGGCGACTCGGGACCAGTCCCTGTCCACGCCCGTGGCGGAGACTTACGCCACCCCGTGGGAGCGGCTCACCGCCGCCGCTCTGGCGTATGCGGATGCGGGAGACGACGAGGAGGAGTTCGCGAAGGTGAAGGACAGGCTCCGGAAGGCTTCTGTCTCCTATTTACTGGGCTGCTGCTTCGGCCTGTGCCGGACGCTGCGCCCCGGCCCCCAAAGAAGCGAGCGGCCGCGCAGCTCTTTCTATGGGAAGACAGGGACAATTGAGCTGGCGCTGTGCCTAACGGTTTTCGGGGCCAACGAAGGGCGGCTTCGCTGTGTTCGATGGTACTGGTTTGTCGGGTGCTTGAGATCGTGGCCGGCCTGCAATTTTTAGCCGGACCCCAGCGGTGAGACATCCAATAACGCCTCGATGAATGCTTGTGGGGTTGTTCGTGTCTGGTGTGGACCATTCCCCGCTGAACGCCAGAGTGGGGCGCAGGGTGAACTTGACAAGATGAGTGCCAGGGTCTGGGGCGGACGGGCCGGCGATTTCTTTGATGTTGGAGAGAATTGTTTGCCTCGCCGTGAAGTCAATGCGCCCGTCTTCGTGAATCGTTACTGGAGAATGTGGTTCCCAAGCAAATGCTCGTTTGCCGCGAATATATGTGTTTCCATGGAGATATGTCTCGCCGCTATCGGTCTCATTGAACCCGAACGTTGTCTTCCATTCTGTGCCGACATACTCCCATCTCCACTTTGGGCTATGTTCTTCTAGAAGTGCATGAGTGATGATTTGTTGCTGGTTGCCAGGGTCCGTCTTGATGCCGAGCGCTACGAATCCCACAATGCATCCAACTACTTCTAGCAGGAGTGAAGCGAAGAGAGCTTTGAGATAGTCGTCCCTGATTTTTACCCAGCCAGGAAGCGCTGCGAGTGTGAGGATGGCTGTGGCAACGAAAATCGCAACCATAGTCCAGAGGGCAACCAGAAAGACCGTTTTGAGGTCCATTCGGCTCTCCTGCGGCTGAAGTGTAGTGAGGCGAAACCGGCGGTGGATCGCGCTAGTGCTGGTGTAGGCGTCACGAATGACCTATCGGACTGGCGCGACAGCCCCCGAGCCGGTCGGAGAGCAGGGGCTAAAAGCTAACTGCCATCGTACTCCATGAGGCAGGAAAATGCCACTGATGGTGTGGGCTTACTTTGCCGAACTCGTACGGCGGAGTGCGTTGCCACCCCGCCCTTTGCACCTGTGTATCGACCTCAGGAAGAGGTGGCAGCATGTGCTGCAAGTGATACGGGGGCACCTGCAATCCCTGTTGGGAGCCTGCGTTCCGAAAGAGAACACCTGCGACCAGGGCTGTGGCGCGCGTGCTGAAGCCACGAACAAGAAGGGGCGCACATGGATCCGAGGTGCATGCACTGCCGTCAGCCGTCGAGTCGGCACCAGAACGTTCACCGGTGGTGCCCAGGACTATCGACGACAGGCCCTTCGGTCGCGAGGCGGCACTGCTGGCTCGACGCCACCGGGTGTTCCATCGCGCCCGAGCCCGTCACCCCGAGCGCTGGAGCCGCGTCACGCGCAACTGGACGCCCGCAGGCCCCGTCCGTCTCGGCCCCTCTCCGAACCTCACCCCGGCCGTGGCTGACTCCCGTCGGCGTGACGGGTGTCCATCCCCGTGAAGCTCATCCAGATGCCCCCAGGCAGGACGGTGAACGTCATGTTGCCATCGGCTCCAGCGGTAGGCGCGCCGACGAAGGTCGTCCCCGCGATGGCCTCCAACATCAGCCCCATGGTCTCCGCGGCGCTGATGGCGCGCTCATCGATGAGCGTCACGGTACGGCCGCGGTACACCGGCACGTCCGCGGTGGGAGCCTCCTCCATCAACACCAGCCGGCCATTCACCAACTTCGAGCCCGCGACGACAGGGACCTCGAAGCGGACCCAGCTCTTCGCCCCCTTCACGTTGAGGTGCGGCGCCAGGGAGCTGGATGAACTCCGTGGATAGCCCCGGAGATCAAACACCGCCGCCCGGGTCGACTGGAGCTTCTTCATGACCTCCGCCACCTCTCCCTCCTCGAGCCGCGTGAGGTCCACGAAGCCGATGTTGCCTTCCAGCACCCTGAACGCCTCGCGGGCGCCCCTGTTGCGGAACGCATTGGGGGCCCGCTTCACCTTCACCTCGCGCGTCCCCTTCTCGTCGAGCACCGTGAGCGTCGCCTCGGAATCCGGAAGCCCCCCGAGCGCCGCGTAGAGGTGCAGGAGACGGGTCGCGGCCTCGGTGGAACCCTGTTGGATGAGCTCGAGGCGTCGGACCCGTTCCTGGAGCGGCTCGCCGTCCACCTTCTCGATGACATCCCCCACCCGGAGCCCTTGCGCGAGTTGGGAATCAAAGACAGAGGTCACGACCGCCTTCCCCTCGATGTCTCGCGCCTCGAAGGGGGCAGACACCACCCCCCAGACATCCTTGTACATGGGATGTCCGCTGAGGGAGACGTGGCTGTCACGCAGCTCCCTGGCGGCCTTCGCGACCTCGAGCGCATACGCCTTCGCGTCCTGGGCTGCCTCGAAGCGCTTCAGCAGCACGGGGAGCTGCTGACTCCAGTCCACCTCCATCAGGTGGGTGTAGGGGAAGAAGAGCGACACCACGTTCCACAATCGCACGGCGGCCAGCAGGCGCAGCTCACGCGAGGGATACGGGGTCTGCGCGTAGGCGTTGTCCGGTTGCCAGAGGACCTCGGGCTGGGCGGGAGTGGGAGCGCCCTTGGGTTTGGACTTCTGGCTGGCCAGCGCCAACGCCCGGGCGAAGGCCGCGTCCGGAGCCTTCAGGTCCTCGCGCGCCGGGAGCTCCGCATCAAGGCGCAGGGGCAGCACCGTCTCGCTCGTCCGGACCGTGGCGATGAGCTTCTCGCCCAGCGGCACGTCCTGGGTGTCCACGGCCAGCGCGTTCGTCACGGGGCCTTCGCCCACGAAGAGTGCGCGCCCGGCGGCGCGCAGCGCCAGCATCTTCGGCGACACCACGCTCTGGGAATCCAACAGGAAGACGACCCGTGCGGGCTTCTTCCCGGGCGAGCCATTCACGACCGAGCTCGCGTCCTGGATGAAGGTCGTGGTGTAGGGGGACTCCATGCCAGTCTGTGGCTTGTAGCCCCCGTGGAGCGTGGACCTCATTCCCGGGACGGTCAGCGCTCCGTCGAAAAACACGGGAAGGAGCCAATCCACCGCGCCGGAGACAGCCCAGGCCTTCTCTTCGCTGAAGCCGCGCAGGCGCACATCCACGATGACGGCTCGCGCGGTGCCGAACGGCTCCCACAACCTGGCGCCAAGGCCCCAGAACTCCTGGGTGCCTTCGGGAGTGGTGAGGTTGCGCAGGTCCAGGTCAATCACCCCCTTCTCGACGCCCAGCACGGGCCGGAGCGTCGGCGGAGCCAGCGTGGCGACCAGCCTCGCGCTCTTCACGCGGGTGGCGGGGTCCTCGAGCGCGTCGAGCATCGACTGGACGGCCGCGGCATATTCGTCGTCGCCGCGGGCGGCCTCGACCTTCAGCACGGCGGCCGAGAACGCCGCGTCCCAATCGATGCGCCGGGACAGCATCCACGGGTGGCGATAGCGCACCTGTCCCCAGAGCTTCCCCAGCGCGGCCAGCCTCTGGAGCCGGGGAGCCTCCTGTTCCTCCGGCTTTGCCTGGGGTGATGCGACCGCCACCCCGGAGACCGCGAGAAGCGCCAGACACAGCCCCAGCCTCAAACCCATGTCAGGGTGCCGCATGGTTCGTGCACTCCTTGCGCCTCCGGCGCTCATGTATGCGCACTCTAGAGCGGGTCTCGAACGCGAGCGAGCAAGTACGCCCCTGTGAACGCGTTCCGCGGGTCGAGCGCGCTGGAGCGCAATCGTTGTCCCCGAGGTGGAACCCGCAATTGACGCAGCGAGCCTCGTCGTCAACAGCCTCTGCCAAATGTCTGCATGGGCACTGCGGGGACAAGACAGGCCCGCACTCCTCCCCGCAAAGACAAACAAAAGCCACCTGGGCTCGAATAGACAGTCACCCGGCTTGTTGATGACAATGAGCGCCGCCGAATCCGGGGCTCCCACGCGCAGCGCACCCTGCGCGGACACTCCACCAGGTCACCCTCCGGAAACGACGGGTCGTCGCGGGGATGCTCGGTCCAAGCGGGCTCTCCGATAGCACGCGGCGGCTGAAGTCCCACCCCATGTACTGGAAAACCCATGACAATGACACGCATCGCATCGAGGGCCGCGGGGAATGCCCCCGCGGGTACCCATCCCATCCAGGGAGGACTGGCCGACTTGTGGCGCGCGCAAGTCGGTCTCCGGCCCGAAGCCGTCGCCATCCACTGGGGTGTCAAGCGCATCACCTATGCGTCCCTGGACCGTCGCGCCAATCAGCTCGCGAACGCGCTGCGCAAGCGAGGCGTGGGCGAAGAGACGCCCGTTGCCGTGGCCATGCGGCAAGGCATCGAGGCCGTCGCGGCCCTCGTGGCCCTCATCAAGCTGGGGGCCACCTGCGTGCCCCTGGACCTTCAGTATCCTCGCGAGCGAATCGCCTACATCATGGAGGACTCCCGGGCACAGGTGCTCCTCTCCGAGACAGTGACGGAGGAGGCGCGGTGCGCGGTGGGGGACATCCGTCGGATATGTCTGGAGCGTGACTGGGACGCCGTGGCGCGCGAGCCCGATTCGTTCTCCGGGCCCCACGACAATCCGGAGCGACGGATCTACATCATGTACACCTCCGGAACCACGGGCCGTCCCAAGGGCGTCGAGGTCCTCGCCAGGGGCATCCGACGACTGATGTCCGACACGGTCATGCTGGGCATCCAGCCCGAGGACCGGGTGGCCCAGACGTCGAACCTCGCGTTCGACATGTCACTGCACGAAATCTGGGGCACGCTCCTCAACGGGGCCGTGCTCGTGGTGATTTCCAAGACGACCCTCCTGGATGCCCAGTCCTTCCGCGACGCCCTGCGTGACTTGCGCGTCAACGTCGTGAGCATCGGGACCGCCGTGTTCAACCTGGTGGCCAACGCCTACCCTGACGCCTTCAGCGGCCTTCGTCGGTTGATCGTGGGTGGGGAGCGTGCCAATGCCCGCACCTTCCGCGCGGTGCTCGAAAGCCATCCTCCGGAGCGGCTCTACAACGCCTACGGCCCCACCGAGGTGTCCATCTACTCGACCGGGCATGTGGTGCGCCTCCAGGATGCCCTGAGCGGGTCGATTCCCATCGGGAAGCCCGTCGCCCACACAGAGGTCCTCCTGCTCGACGAGAACCTCCGCCCCGTGGCGCCAGGACAACCGGGAGAGCTGTGCCTCGCGGGAGAGGGCGTCACGCGTGGATATCTCCACCAGCCGGAGCTCACCGTGGAACGCTTCCCCACGGTGTCTGGATTGAAGGAGGGGCAGGCCCTCCGCATCTACCGCTCAGGTGACCTGGCGCGGTGGGATGAGAACGGGGCGCTGGAGTACCTGGGTCGAAACGACCAGCAAGTGAAGATTCTCGGCCATCGCATCGAACTGGAAGAGGTCTCCAAGATGCTCTTGCAGAGCGGGCTACTCCGGGACGCCGTGGTGACGCTCCAGGAGCGACCGGATGGTGAGAAGTTCCTGGCGGCCTTCGTCGTCCCCAAGGAGCGCGACTCGGACATCGAGGAGGCGCTGCGCCACTTCATGCACGCCAGGGTGTCGAAGCAGATGGTGCCCGCTCAGTTCGTCCTGCTGGAGCGGCTCCCCGTGACAGTGAATGGGAAGACCGACCGCTCGGCACTGCCCAAGCTCGGGTCGCCACGAGGCGGACCCGCGCTCACTCAGAGCACGACGACCTCGGAGGACTCCATCGTCGCGGGAGTGAGCGCCATCTGGACGGAGCTGCTCGGCGTGGAGACCGCCTCCCCTGGTGATGACTTCGCGCGGCTGGGTGGCAACTCCCTGATGGCGGGGCGAATGACCTTGCGGCTGCGCGAGAAGTTCGGCGTAGGCCTCTCGGCGTACGCCCTCCAGGAAGCGCGCACCCTGGGTGACTTCATCGAAGCGGTGCGGAGGGCCCTCGCGGGGGTCCAGGCTGAAGGCCGCGCCATCGCGGGGCCCGACGCGTGGCGAGAGGACGCGCGACTGCCCGAGGACATCGTACCCGGCCCAGGCAGACCCGTGACGAAGGGGAAGCCATTGGAGGAGATGCGCTGCATCTTCCTCACGGGCGCGACGGGCTTCCTCGGCGCCTTCGTCCTGCGCGACCTGCTGCGGACCACGAAGGCGCAGGTGGCCTGCCTCGTCCGCGCCAGGGACTCGGAAGCGGCGCTCGCTCGCCTGCGCCAGGTCCTGGTGAAGTATGACTTGTGGGAGGACCGCTTCGCCCCCCGCATCGAGCCGGTGCCCGGAGACCTGGGTGCCCCCCGCCTGGGATTGGACGCTCGGCAACACCAGTCACTCGCCGAGCGAGCCGAGGCCCTCTTCCATATCGGCGCGCACGTGAACTTCGTGAAGTCCTACGAGGGGCTCCGGGCTGGCAATGTGGCCGGAACCACGGAGGTGCTGCGGCTGGCCGCGATGGGGCCCACGCCCCTGCACTATGTGTCCACCATCGCGGCGTTCGGCGCCGCCGGCTACTTCAAGGACATGCGCGTCCTTCGCGAGGACGAGGCGCTGGACCCGCACCTCGAAAGCCTGCGCTATGACGTGGGCTACGCCTCCAGCAAGTGGGTGGCGGAGAAGCTTGTGTGGGAGGCCCGGGCTCGAGGCCTCGCGGTGAACGTCTACCGTCCTGGCTCCGTCATGGGCCATGGGGAGACGGGCGTCGGGAACCCAGACGACTTCGTCGCGCGCTTCATCCGCGGATGCATCCAGATTGGCTGCTGCCCCATCCTTCCTCGTCAAAGCAAGGAGATGGTCACCGTGGACTTCGCCAGCGCCGTCATGCTGGGCATCGCCTCATGCGAGGGCGCGGTCGGCAAGGCCTATCACCTGGTTCCCCCCACGCCAGCTGACTCCATGGACATGGACGGGATGTACTCTCTTCTCGCCGACTGCGGACAACCCCTCAGTCGCGTCCCGTATGAGGAATGGGTGGACCGCCTGATGCGAGATCCCCGCGCGGCGGAGAACCCGCTCTGCGCCCTGGTGCCCATGCTCTACGAGCGTGTCTACGGCGGTAGCGCAACGCGCTGGGAGCTTCACGAAGGCCAGCCTGTCTACGACGCCCGGAACACGCGGGAAGCCATCTCCAGACTCGGCATCGCGTACCGTCCCATGGACCGCGCGCTGATGTCCCTCCACCTGGAGGACTGGCGCCGCAAGGGCCTGCTCCCCACCCGCTGACGCACCCCACGGCTCCCCGCGAAGCAGCGGGGAGTCGTGCACCTGCTGTACCCAGTACAAGGACACCACCTCCGCCCGGCTTCAGGGCGCGACGGGACTCGCAGAGGGCGGGGACCCGCCCGGGCAGTCCCGCTGGTAGTCGGCGAGGGTCCGCTCGAACCGCTCTCGCTCCTCTCGCGGCCACTTCTCCTGGAGCCTCGCCACGGCTTGCCGCTGGTCAGCCAGCGCCTCCGCGCACCGCCCCATTCCCCGCCAGACCGCGGCGGAGGTCTCCAGGACATAGGCGTTGCGCGGCGCCATCTGCCGGGCCACCCGTGCCAGCGGAATCGCCTCCTCATGGCGCCCCGTCTGGACGTAGTGCCACGCCAGCTCGTTCGCGGCCCACCAGTACGTCGGAGCCAACGCGCGCAACCGGTCGAGCGCTTCGACATAGCCAGGGGCCTCGGGAGTCCGAGACCCAAGCAACTTCGCCAGGTGCGCCCAGGCATCGGGGCTCTCGGGGTAGCTGGCGACGCGCATCCGGACCCACTCCAGCTCCGCCTCCGGTGACCGGTTCTCGAGGGGAATCTGGAACTGGAGCCGGAAGCGGTGCGAGGTCGCGATGGGATGCCCCGCGAGCATCGCCGGCTGGTACCGGGTGGCGGCGAAGACCTTCATCAGCTCCTCCCCGAACTTCCTGAAGGGCGTTTCCACGACGCGGAACTCCCGTGCGCGCCCGTCCGTGTCCACTCGCCCCCGGAGGATGACCACCTGCTTCTTCCGGAGACGGAACGCCTCCACCGGGACGTCCGGCAGCGACGGCCCCTCCAGCCGCTTCACGGGCTGGAAGTTCGCGAGCAGGAACTCACAGGCGTCGAACAGGTCGACGGCGCAAGCGGCCGACAGCATCGTGGAGGCCTGCCGCACCTGCTCCTCCGTGGGCGCGCCCTTCAACAGCGCCACGGCCTTGTCGAAGGCGTCACGCGCCATCTCCGGCGTGACGCCCCCCAGCGCCCCCAGGTTGAACAACGACTCGGGTGGCAACGCCGAGGCCTCGCGCGGATTCCCTTCCGGGTCCACGTTGTACGCCATCGCGAGGGAGAGCTGCCCATGACTCGCGGGGAGCGACGGTACCCACGAATGGGCGCAGCCCGTCGCCCACGGAACGATCGACAGGAACACGATGAGAGTGTGACGCATGGACCGTCACGCTAACCCCAGCCCACGCTCAGAGATAGGTCACGCTCAGTGTCACCGCGCCACGCAGGTGCGCGAGGAGTGGCATCCCGCATCCATGTCCTTGCGCCGGAACGTGGCGGTGCGCACCGCGGTGGCGCCCTCGTCCTTCGCGGAGGGCTCGCCGTCTCCTCATTCCAACGTCCACCGGACGCGGTCAATATGACCTGCCGCCCCGGGCGTTTCAGCGGTCGACGCGGCCGGGAGGCCCGAACTCAGTCTCCAGGATTCGTGGCTCATGGAGGAAGTGATGCGACGGCTTGGAATGATGTGGGGACTTTTGGGGTGCGCGGGGTGCGCCATCGCCACTCGAGGTATCTCGGACCAGTACAACCCGGAGACGGGTCGGTACGAGCAGCCCACGCATGAAGTCGTCTATCAGGTGCCCGTCGAGGACGCGATGATGACGACCCGGTACCTCCTGGAGAAGAACCTCCTGGATGTCATGGAGAAGGAGGGCGGACTGGAGATGTTCTCCTCCTTCATTCCGGGCGCCATTCCCCCCGAGCGCTACTACATCCAGGGAGAGCGGCTCGGACTCCGGCAGTCACTCGTTCGAGTCTTTCGCATCAGGTACTGGCAGGACGGAGTCATCGCCGCCGCGGAGGACCCCGGTCCGTCCAGCACGAAGGCCGCCGTGCCGGAGGCCCTCAAGAACGTCCCGGGGCTGGAGGGCTACCGGCCGGGGCGGGGCTACCGCGACATGGGCATCGAGCAGCAGCTCCTGGAGCGGCTGGAGATGGCCCCCGCGCTGGAGCTGGTGGGCGGCAATCCCCCCATTCCCATCCGCTCGGTGGTGATGGAGGGCTGGAACGAAGAGGGTGGGGCCGAGTCCATGGCCCCCGCGTGTGGCGCGCCCGTGGAGGGCGCCTCGTCCCTGTTCTCGAAGGGAGGCGTCGTGCTCGTGGCGGACCCGCTGGGCACGCAGGAGGTACCGTCCGTGGCGCTGCGGATGTCGTGCGAGGCCACGGCCCAGGACCTGCCGGTGACGCTGGCGCTGTCCATTCCCGTCTCCGAGCAGCCGCTCCTGGAGCGCTACCTCGCCAGCAACGGCGATTCAGGGGCCGTCCAGGAGCTCCTCTCGGGGAGCGCTTTCTGGCGCCGGGTCCACCAGGACGGGCGCAGCAGCCGCGCCATGCTGTGGCTCGTCGAGCAGGCCCGGCGCTTGCGCGTCTCCGGCAAGGACGTGGCCGTGGCCGCCATCGACTCCGACAAGGCCCACGGCGATGAGCGCGAGGAGCAGATGGCCGCGAATCTGATGACCGCCCGGTCGAAGCGCCCCCAGGCCTGGACGCTGGCGCTCACGGGCAGCGTCCACGCGCGCACCACGGCGGTGAGCTGGGATGGTGACCTCGCGCCCATGGGGGCTCGCGTGGCGCGCGTGCTGCCCGCGGTGCGAGCCCTGGACGTGGGCTTCCAGCGCGGCACCCAGTTCACCTGCCGCTACAGCGTCTGGGACGAGCAGGTGGAGTGCAACGTCTTCGGCATCAGCCCGACGCTGGAGGCGCGGCAGTCCTCCAAGCAGACCGCTGGCGTGAACCTCTTCACCGTCCCGCGGCCTGACGGTTTCCACGGCAGGCTCTATCTGGGCGCATTGACCGCATCGCTTCCCCCGCTCCAAGCGCCGCGCCAGGCCCCCTCCGTCAACCCCGTGCCCGCCAGGAAGTGACCAGACGCGCAGCGGCGGGGGCCCCGAAGCGCGGGTGCGAGCGCGCTTCGGGGCGTGTCATTTCATTGGGGGACGTTGAGCTGTCCGGAGCCGTTGTCACCCCAGCACGTCAGCGCGCCCGAGGTGTCGAGCGCGCAGTTGTGGTGATAGCCCGTGGCGACCTGCTTGAACGAGCCATAGGGCACGCTGAGCATCTCCGGGTACATGGACCAGTTGCCCCAGCACGCCACCTCGTTGTCTGTCTTCACGCCGCAGTGGGTCGCGTACCCGGCGACGACCTGCTTGAACTGCCATGAAGGGTCGTCGAGCTGGCCGATGTCCTGGCCCCAGCACTCGACGGTGCCATTGCCGCGTCGTCCGCAGGTCGTCGTGTAGTTGGCGTTGACCTCCACGAAGGTGCCGGAGGGCGGGGTGGCCTGACCGGAGCCGTCGTGGCCCCAGCAAGCCAGGGTGCCGTTGGTGCGCAGCGCGCACGAGTGGTAGCCGCCCGCGGACACCTGCGTGAAGAGCCCCGTCGGCGCGGTGCCATTCATCATGCCCCAGCAGGCGAGGGTGCCGACCGTCGTCACGCCGCAGCCGTGGGTGGTTCCCGCGCTGACGGACTTGAAGGGGCCCGAGAAGAAGCTGGGGGACTGCCCGTACGCGTTGCTGCCCCAGCACCGGATGTGGCCGTCGGCGCCCAGGGCGCAGTTGAAGTCGAAGCCGGCGCTGAGCTGCGTGAAGGGGCCCTGGACGAAGGCGGGGGCCTGGTTCGACGAGTTGTTGCCCCAGCACTGGATGTTGCCATCGGCGCGCAGCGCGCACGAGTGGTAGCCGCCCACGCTCACCGCGCTCCAGGCCGTCCCCCCGGAGCACGAGGTGCCCTGGGAGACCCAGCCGTTGTCCTCGCAGGTGTACGACTGGAAGTCCTCGAGGCAGACGGGCTCGCCGCACGTGTCGATGGAGACGGGATTGCCATTCGCGTCAGTCCCGGTGCACGAGCACTCCTCGGGAGGCCCGCCGCAGGAGGTGCCCTGGGCGGTCCACCCCGTCACTCCGCAGGCGTAGTGCTGGAAGTCGGAGCCGCAGACCTGCTCGTCGCAGACCTCCACCGTGACGGTGTGGCCCAGGTAGTCGGTGCCGGTGCACGAGCATTCGTCGCCCGGGTCACCACAGGTGCCGCCCTCGGCGGACCATCCGCCCGGCTGGCAGGAGTACCACTGGAAGTCGGCGCCGCAGACGGGCTCGTCACACGTGTGCGAGGTGACGGGGTTGCCCTGGTGGTCCACGCCGTTGGGGCAGTAGCAGACGGGCTCGGGAGGCCCGCACTCGTCACGCTCCCAGACGATGAAGTCGCGCAGGCCGATGGGGTCCTGGGCGGTCGGCCGCAGGACGTCCAATTGGAAGGTGCAGTAGTCCGTGTCGCCGAGGAAGGAGGCGATGGACACCGACTCCCCCGCGTTGAAGGTCCCCAGCAGCACGCCTCCGTTGTGGTCGCCGTCACACGAGTAGTTGCTGCCCGAAGTCTTGCCGGCACATCCGTAGACGACGACGCGGGTCCCCGTGGCCGAGGGGTCATTGCAAACGCCGTTGGTCCAACCCGAGGAGCACACGCCCTCGCACTGGGGGGTGGGGCTGGAGCCCGTGTAGCCCCAGGTGAGAGGGGCCGGGCTGCCGCAGAGGGCCGTCACATGGCCCGTGTTGGAGGCGTGACTGGTGGACGGAAGCAACAGCGTGGCCACGACGGCGGCGGTCAGGGCCAGGGTTGCGGCGAGTGGCGCGCTGGCCGCAGGCTCCAGATGGGCGGGGCGGGACGTGCAGGTCATTCGTTGGACGGACATGGGGTCTCCTGGGCTCATCGGTTCGAGCCTCGTGGGGAGTGACAAGCCGCCCCTCCAGTCGTCGCAAAAAAGTGTGGAAGGGAGCGGGATGAGCAGTCCCAGGGAAGAGGTCGAGGGGCGCTGCCTGGGGGAGAACACCCTGGATGGGCTGAGTCGCGGGCTCTTGACGGCCGAGGAGCGGGAGGCCGCCGCGCGCCACCTCGACGGGTGCGACGACTGCCGGCGGCTGCTGGCCGCGCTGGGGCAGGCGGTGAGCACCCCGGGCACGGCGACGGCGACGCCCCGCACGGATTCCGCCAGGACGCCGCTGGAGGCCAGGCCGCGCCTGGTTTCGGGTGACAGGCTCGGTCGCTACACCGTGCTTCACCTGGTCGGCGCGGGCGGCATGGGCGTCGTCTACGCGGCGTATGACCCGGAGCTCGACCGGCGCGTCGCGCTGAAGCTGGTCCACGATGAGGTGCTCCCAGCGGCCTCGCGGGAGGAGGCGGCCTCGCGGCTGCTCCGGGAGGCGCAGGCGCTGGCCCGGCTCTCCCATCCGCACGTCATCACGGTGTTCGATGGGGGGCGCTTCGACGGGCAGGTCTTCCTGGCCATGGAGTTCATGGAGGGCGGCACGCTGGGGCAATGGTTGCGCGCGGCGCCCCGCTCCGCGGACGACGTCCTCGCGATGTTCCT
>Ga0126314_10000276_pt1 | contig 25800 bp, 26 predicted proteins | sample Plot105B_FD_92535 | JGI IMG/M metagenome (GOLD analysis project Ga0126314, IMG submission 92535) | Serpentine soil microbial communities from UC McLaughlin Reserve, CA, USA - Plot105B | ecosystem: Environmental > Terrestrial > Soil > Grasslands | place: USA: UC McLaughlin Reserve, Lake County... | reverse complement strand
TGGCGGCCGAGCACACCCAGGGCAAGCTGGCCATCAACGTCGCCTGATGAACTCGGCGTCATCTCGCTGAGCGATCTCACGGCCGCCCGGGCGCAGCGCGTTCGCTGAGCCGTTCGCGCTGTTCGGCGCACCCATGAGCGAGTACGACGCAGTGTTCGCCGAGAAGCTCGACGCACATACGGCTTCGCGCCGATCCGCCCGTAGATCGGCCGCCAGTGACCTCCCGGAGCGAACCGTGACGAGTACGCGCTTACCGACACATAGAAAAGCCCCGCCGTAGCGAGGCCTTCCCTTAGCCGGTCGATAAGCCGGATCCTGTCGTGGACAGTCATCCATCTCTGCGGCCTACCTGGGACTCGGCGGGCAGCGTCATCGTCCCTGCTTGGCCTTGCACCGGGTGGGGTTTGCCCGGCCGCCACGTCGCCGCGACGCCGGTGCGCTCTTACCGCACCTTTTCACCCTTGCCGGCGACGAGATGCTCGAGCAATCTCGCCGCTTAGGCGGTTCTTTTCTGTGGCACTTTCCCGCGGGTTTCCCCGGGTCGGGTTGCCTCGACCACCCTCGCCCTACGGTGTCCGGACTTTCCTCGGGCGCGGATTTCTCCCCGCGCTCGCGACTGTCTGACCAGCAACTCAAGGGTAGACGCGCACGGGGGCGCCGAGGCAGGTTCGTTGCTGGATCGGCGGCTAGACTCGCGTTCCCGCTCGCGCCTGTGGCGGAATTGGTAGACGCGCCAGGTTGAGGGCCTGGTCCTGCAATTGCGGGGTGGAGGTTCGAATCCTCTCGGGCGCATACGCGAAGAAAGCCGCTCCGGCGGCTTTTTTCATGCACGAACACTTGTTGCCGTCCGACCCGGCCCTTACTGTTCCGAACACATGTTCGAACGAGGCAAAGGACTCTGATGGCCGATTCGAAGCTCACGACGCGCCAGCAGCAGATCTTCGAGTTCATCAAGCGCTACACGCATGAGAAGGGCTATCCGCCCACGGTCCGCGACATCGGTGGGGCGATCGGGCTCACCTCGTCGTCGACGGTGCACGCGCACCTGGCCAACCTCGAGCGGCTCGGGTTGCTACGGCGTGACCCGACCAAGCCGCGCGCAATGGAGGTGCTCGCCGACAAAGCGAAGCGCGCGGTCGTGCCCTCGGGTCTTCCGCTCGTGGGCCGCGTTGCGGCCGGTACGCCGATCCTCGCCGACGAGAACATCGAGGAATACGTCGAGGTCTCGCCGCTTGCCGGCGGGGACGGAGGTGACTTCATCCTCGAGGTGCGCGGAGAATCGATGAAGAACGCGGGCATCCTCGACGGCGACAGAGTCGTGGTGCGCAAGCAGGCGACCGCGAGCGACGGGGACATCGTTGTGGCGATCGTCGGCGCCGAGGACGAACCGGAGGCCGAGGCGACGGTCAAGCGCTACTACCGCGAGCGCGACCACATCCGTCTCGAGCCGGAGAACGAGAACTTCGAGCCGATCCGCAGCCCGGATGTACAGGTGGCCGGGCGGGTGATTGGCGTGTTCCGGAGGGTTACGTGACGGCGCGCGCCGCGATGTCCGCGCCGCCCCACCCACGGACGGAGATCAGGCGGGCTGCACCGGTGCCTGATGCCAGCCAGCCACCTGGGCCGTGCTCACGCACTGATCCGGTTGTCCGGTCGTCGTCAGATCGCCGGTTCGCACCGCCTTTCGGGTGGGGCGAGGGGGCGGTTACGTCGTCTCCCTCTGCCGTCGGCACCATGGGCTCGACGCTGGAAACCCTGATCCAGCGTCTCTGGGAGGGCCTTTGGGCCGGCGGCGCCCCCTGCCCCCTCTGCAGTGGGCAACTGCGGCTCGACAACGGGCGCGGTGTCTGCAGCAGTTGCGGCTCGGCGCTGTTCTAGCGACGCCCGTACTTCTACGCGCTTCCGCATTGTCAACGACTCCTTCGCGCATTCCGGCGACAGGACATCGTCATGAGGCATCGAACCCGCGGGTGTGGGGGTCCGCGGGATTGCCGCCCTTGTTGCCGCACTCGCTTTATTGGCGTGCACGGCTGCGCCTGCGACCGCCGGTCAGATGGGATCGCCTTCGGTTGCGGCGCTTCAGGTTGCGCTTCGGGCGAACGGTCTCTACTCGGGCTCTATCGATGGCTTAGCTGGGCCGGCGACTCGCGCTGGGGTCCGGTCGTTCCAGCGGCGGAAGGGTCTCCTCGCCGACGGGATCGCCGGCCCGCAGACGCTTCGCGCGCTTGGGCGGCGTGGTCGACCGCGGCTTGGTGTCCGGGCGCTCCGGGCCGGCGCGAGCGGCTTCGACGTCGCCGCGCTGCAGTTCCTGCTGGCATGGCACGGCTTCCCGTCCGGGACGATCGACGGCGGCTTCGGGCTGCGTACCCAGGCCGCCGTCGTGCGCTTCCAGCGCTGGGCCGGCATCAGCCGCGACGGAATCGCCGGACCGACGACGATCCGACTCGTATCGACACCGCCGCGGCGGTCACCAGTGGGGTTCGCGCGGCCGATCGCGGCCGGCGTCGGCGATGGGTTCGGCCCGCGCGACAACCGCTTTCATCCCGGCCTCGACTTCCCGGCTCCATTCGGCACGGCCGTGTTCGCCGCACGCAACGGCACCGTCACGTGGGCCGGCTGGCGAGCCGGTGGCTACGGGAACTTGGTCTCCGTCGCCCACGGCGGAGGCGTGCGGACGATGTACGCGCACCTGTCCGCGATCACTGTGACGCGCGGGCAGCGCGTCGCGACCGGCACGCTGCTCGGCCGCGTCGGTTCGACGGGGCTCTCGACCGGTCCGCACCTGCACTTCGAGGAGCGGCTGCGCGGAGCCGCACTCGATCCGACGACTGGGTTGTGAGGCGAGGCAAGCGCCAGGGCGTCGACCGCGGCGTGCCTGATCGGCACGGCAGGCCGGCCGCGCGGGGTCTTAACCCGCCGAGCTCAGCGCCGGCTCCCGCGTCCGCTCGCCAGCCCGGCGCGGCACCAGCCGTCCGGCCGTTGCGACCGTCCAGAGGACGGTCATCCAAGTGAGGGTGGCACTCGCGACGTGCAGCCACACGAGCTCGGCGGGCAGATGCAGCTCGTACTGCGTGATTCCGAGAACGCCTTGGAACGCGAGCATGCAGAGCAGGAACGTGAGCGGCCGCAGCGCTCGCCGGTCGCCGCCTTGGCGGCGAAGCAGGAACCACACGGCGATCGCCGCCAAGCCGAAGACTGTGGCCGCCGCCCCATGCCGCTGCACGAGCCATTCGAGGGTGTGGCTGCCCTTGAACGTGAACCGACGAACGAGCTCGCCCTCGTGGGCACCGGCATGCGGGCCGGCGGCCGTGGCCATCGTCCCGACGAAGATCGTGAGCTGGCCGATCGGCACCAGCGCGCGCACGGCCCACACCCCGACCCGGTCGGTTGAAGCGCGTCGCTCACCGGGCTCATAGCGCGAACACCAGGCCAGCGCGAACGCGGCATCGAGCAGGATCATCGAGAGGATGAAGTGGCACATGACGAGGCCCGGCGCCAGGTGGTGCTTGACGACCAAGCCACCCAGTACCGCCTGGCCAATAACGCCGAGCGGCAGCAGCGCGCCGAAGAACGCCAGGTGCCAGCGAAACGGACGCCGCAGCCAAGCCAGCACGCTCGCGGCGATGACCGTGATGCCAACGAGGCCCGAGAGCATCCGATTCGTGAACTCGATCACGGCGTGCAGCTCGAGCGGAGCCACGACACGCCCATAGCAGCGCGGCCAATCGGGACAGCCAAGCCCCGAACCGGTCAGGCGAACCGCAGCGCCGGTCGTCACGATCAGAGCCAGCAGCGCGAGCGAGACGAACGCCACTTGCTGGTAGCGCTCGGGCGAAATCGTCAGGTTCCGAAGCCGAGCCACGGCGGTGCCGACGATAGCCGCCGAGCTTCGCCGCGGACGACGTACGTGTCGCCCTCGACGGCAGCGGACGAGCGGTACACCGCCGGGCCCGCCGGTGCGTCCGACCGAGTAGACATGCGGCTACAAGCCGGGCGGATGCCGGGCTACGAATCCATTCGTCGGTCGCATGGAAGCCTGCCAGCGCGTGCCGTTGCGCAGCCCGCCGGTGTCGAAGCGCAGCCCAGCGATCGTCATGAACGCGTGCCCGGCGTTCGCGTAGATCGTGATCCACCTGCCCTTACCGGGCGCGCCGTAGCTCATGAAGCGCGTCGAGTCGAGCGGCTGGTTGAGCAGGCCAGCGGCTGCGAGAGCGAATGAGACTGAGCCCGAGCAGTCGTAGCCCTTGTCGCGCCAGGCGCCATGACCCCCGCCCCACCGGTACGGCGTGAGCGCGATCTGGTTTGCGGCCCGCACTACGTCGATCACGAGCTGAGGCGCGTTGAATGGCGCGGCTGCCTCGCCGGTCGAGATGACCGCTGCGTGCTTGCCGGTCGTAGGCGGAATCGTCCCGAGGTATTTGCGGAACTCCTGAAGGTCACGCTCTATCTCGGCATCGGACGGCGCACGCGTTCGCTTGTGCGACGCCGTCGGCACCGGCTGCTCCGTCGCCATGCCCGGCGGCACGGCGACGACGACCTGCGGCCGGCGAGCTCCGTCCGTCGTCTGCGCATCCCCCGCACCAGCCTTGGCTCGGGCCTTCGCGATCGCGGCCGGATCGAGATCGACCTCCTGACCTCGAGGCGGAGTCGCGACCGTCGCCCGGACAGCCCCCGTCGTAGCCCGTCTGTCGGACCTGCCCATAGTCACGGCGACGAGGCCGCCGATGACAAGCAGCACAAGAACCGCGGTGACCGCAATTCGTCCGTGTCCGGCTAAGCGTCCCCGCACACCTCGAGGCTACGCACCACCGACAACCACAGACCGGGCGCACGCGCTCAGCCTGCACCGTGGCGGCGCGCACGCCTAGGCGATGCGAGCCGGTGGCTGGCAAGGAAGCAGGCTTGGGACAGTGCTCCGCACGGCCCACGCCGATGACGGAGTCAGGCACCCGCGAGCGCGCCGGCGCCCGCGCCTAGGCGATGCGAGCCGGTGGCTGGCAAGGAAGCAGGCCGTGGGACAGTGCTCCGCACGGCCCACGCCGATGACGCCGCCAGGCGCCGGCTCGCGCGCAGAGGCGCGGGCGCCTAGCCGGCGAAGGCGACGGGCCCGCAGGCTAGAACATCACTCACAAGGCACTCCGCCGTGTCTTCGTCCCAGCGCCCCGACTCGACCAAGTCAACCGCCAGGTCAGCTATCTCGTCGGCGGCATCGCGAGCATCGGAGTCGAGGTCAACGTCCTCGCAGAAGACGAGCGAGTCGGCTGCTTCGCGGATTCGCGTTACCTCGTCCGGCCGCAGTTGCCATGCATCCGGCCCTTCCAGGATCCGGACGACCCGGCCATATGCCTCGGCGCGGCGACTCGTCACCCGACGCAGGGTAGCCATGTCACGGACAGACGACTGCGCCACCTACCGCCTGGTCGCGTGAGTCGGCGATGTGACCCGGCTGGTCTCCTGAAGCTGCTCGATCCGGATCACGCGTAACACCGCGTTGATCTGCGCAAGGTGCGTGAATGCGTTCGGGAAATTGCCAAGATGCCGGCCGCTGTAGGGATCGAGATGCTCGGCATAGAGCCCGAGCGGACTCGCATGCGCCAGCATGCGCTCGCACAGCGCGCGGGCACGGTCGTGCTCGCCGATCGCTGCGAACGCCGACACCAGCCAAAACGAACAGGCGATGAACGCCTCGCCGCTGGCGATTTCGTGACGCGGCTGCGTGCCGTGCGGATGGTGGCGCAGGACGACGCCGTTCTCCGTCAGCTCGTCAGCGACCGCGAAAACCGTGTTGCGAATCCGGTAGTCGTCGGGTGGCAGGAAGCGCGACAGCGGCAGCAACAGCACGGACGCATCGAGATCCGCTGTGTCGTAGTGCATCGTGAACACGCCACGGTCATCGAGGGCGTTGGCGAGCACGTCCTCGCGGATCTCATCCGCCGCGTTCTGCCAGCGTTCGGCAAGGTCCATCTGCTCGCGCAGCTCCGCCACCCGCGCGCCGCGGTCGCACGCGCACCAGCACATGGCCTTTGACGAGGTGTAATGCTGCGGCTCGCCGCGCAGCGCCCAGATACCGCGGTCCGGCTCCCGCCAGCTTTCGGCCGCTTGCTCCACCTGCCGGCGCACGATTGGCCACACTCGTTCCGGCAGCTTGTCGCGCGTGCGTGCGTGCAGGTAGGCCGCGTCGAGCACCGCCCCCCAAACGTCGTGCTGTACATACTCGTAGGCGGCGTTCCCGACACGGACCGGCCGCGATCCGTCGTAGCCGGCCAGTTGGGGAAGGATCCGCTCCTCGAGGTCGCCCTCGCCTGTGACCCGATAGATGTTGCGGAGCGACCCGTCGCGGTCGGCCTGGTCAGCGAGGAAGTAGAAGAAGTCATCCGCTTCCCAGTCGAAGTCGAGGCTGTACAGCGCCCAGAGCGTCAACGCCGCATCGCGCAGGAAGACATAGCGCGAATCCCAGTTGCGCTCGCCGCCGGGCTCGCGGGGCAGCGACGTCGTCGGCGCGGCGATCACAGCGCCGGTCGGCGAATACGACAACCCCTTGAGCGCCATCGCGCTGCGTTCGAGGTAGCTGCGCCAGCGGTGGTCGGGGAACGTGCCCTGGTTGAGCCACTCGCGCCAAAAGTTCGCCGTGCGATGCATCCACTCGTAGGCGTCCTCGACCGTCCCAGGCGACCGACGGGAGTCCGACCAGCTGAGCGAGGCGAAGGCCGACTGGTTCTCGCGAAGCGCGGTTCGCGCACCCGCAAGCCGCCCCTCGAAGCCGACCCGCATCGAGGTGTTGAGCAGCAGCTTGAGTGGATAGTCGTCAGCGGTCGCGAGTGCCTGCTTGTACGCGGGGCCGGTGTAATCCCAGTGCCCCGCCCTCTCCGCGAAGTCGAACTGCGGCGCGCATTCCATGGTCAGGTCGATCAATCCCTGGACGCAGGTGGCGATCCGGACGATGCAATCCTCGGCCTCGTAGTCGGACGGCGCGCGGCGGTGCTTGAGCTCGCGCTCCTCCTCGTGATGCCACGGCCCGATGGCGAGGAAGTCGTAGACGACGAGCCAGCCAGTGCGCGTCATCCACGTGGTCTCGAGGATCATCGTGCCGGGGAGGTAGCGGCGCGAGGCGGGCACCTCCACGTCGGCGGGCCCCAGTCGGAAGCGCCCGGCGTCGCGGTCCAGCAGCGCGCCGAAGGCGCTCGGCGCGTCGAACCTCGGCGGGCACATCCACTCGACGTTGCCGCTCGGAGCGACGAGCGCGCCGACCTCGCAGTCGGATAGATACGCATAGTCGGCGATCGGGGGGAACGTGCCCATCCTCATGGCCTGGTGGGGCGACGAAAGGCCGCCAGGCTGCAGCACGTCGCGCGTGCTGCTTAGGTCGAGCTGACCGTTGTCGCTCATCCCCGTGAGCGTAAAGGCCGCGCCGTGGTACTAGCGACGATGAATGGCGCCGAACTCAGTTGCGTACGTCGCCGCCTGTGTAAAGCCGCGGACCGGCGCTCCTTGTACGACTGCGACGCCGATCTCGCGGAAGCCGCGCGTCAGGATGTTGCGGCGATGGGCCGGGCTCGCCATCCAGGCGCGCACGATCCTGCGCGGCGTCGACAGCTCGTCTGCACCCCATGCCAAGTTCTCGCCAAGGAACCAACGCGCGAACGCCGGCACGTAGTCGGTGTTGATGATGCGCTGGACGAAATCCTGACCAGACGGTGCGTCGTGGGAGAAGTACTGGTTGTCGACCATGTCGCGTGCATGACGAAGGCCGGCCAGCGCAAGCTTGTGGTTGAAACGCAGCGGGCGTTGACCGTGGCTGCGCCGCTGCGCGTTCAACAGGCACAGGGTCGCGCCGCGAGCGGCACGCAGCGACCCACCGGTGGGATCACGGTCGGCAGCCGGTCCGCAGTTTGCGAGGGCGCTGCCCGGGACAGCCAGAGCGAGCGCAATCGCGACCATGAGTATCTGGAGCGTCTTCATCTTCGGGAGCCCGGCCGACTTCGCGTGAAAGTCCCGTTGGCTTTGCGAGCCCGCCTCGCGGCGGGGGTGCCTTTGTCGGATGTGTTTCGACTCTTCGCATCGGCGTCCTGCCGCGGACCTTTAGGGTGGGCGCCCGTGCGGGAGCGTTTGAGCGAGCTCATGGAGTCCGCTGCGGCCGGTGGCGCGTACGCGGATGTGCGCTTCATGCGCCAGCGTTCGGAGTTCATAGGCACGCGCAACGGTGAGGTCGACGAGTTGCATCGCGACGAGGACGAGGGCATCGGCGTGCGCGTGCGCGTCGGCGGAGCATGGGGTTTCGCCGCCACGCGCGACACGAGCAAGCGCGGCGCCGAGGCGGCGCTCGCGCGTGCACTCGCGATCGCCCGCGCGCAGCCACGGGCGCAGGCGACGGAACTGGCGCCCGAGCCCGTTGCGCGCGGTGAGCACCGTGCCGGAGAGGGGACGGATCCGTTCGAGGTGCCACTCGAGCGCAAGCTGGAGCGGCTGCTGGCCGCCGACGCCGCGCTCGGCAACGACCGCCGTCTGAACCTACGCCAGGCGCACTACGGCGCCTATGCGCGTGACACGATCTTCGCGTCGACCGAGGGCGCCCTCTACGACCAGCGCGTCGTCGACACCGGCGGCGGCCTCGCCGCAACCGCGGTCGACGGCGACAAGGTCCAGGCGCGCTCCTTCCCCGGCTCGCACCGCGGCGACACGATGCAGGCCGGTTACGAGCACTTCGACGCGATGCCGCTCGTCGGGCAGGCGCCGCGCCTGGCCGAGGAGGCAATCGCGCTGCTGAGCGCCGCGGCCTGCCCGTCGACCACGACAACCCTGGTCCTGGACGGCGAGCAGCTCGCGCTGCAGGTGCACGAGTCGGTCGGCCATGCAGTGGAGCTCGATCGCGTCCTCGGTAGCGAGGCCTCCTATGCGGGCATCAGCTGGGTGCCGCCTGATGCGATCGGCAAGCTGCGGTACGGCTCGGAGCTGATGAACGTAACCGCGGATGCGACCAGCCCAGGCGGGCTCGGCAGCTACCGCTGGGACGACGAGGGCGTGGAGGGTCGCGCGGTGCCGATCGTGCGCGAGGGCGTGCTGCGCGGGTTCTTGGCCGGTCGAGAGTCGGCGGCGCTGATCGGCTTGGAGCGCTCGACCGGCTGCATGCGCGCCGACGGCTTTGCCCGCCAGCCGATCGTGCGGATGACGAACGTGAACCTCGAGCCGGGCGACGCGGGCTCGGTCGAGGACCTAATCGCCGCCACCGATCACGGGATCTACATGGAGACGAACAAGTCGTGGTCGATCGACCAGCGCCGGCTGCATTTCCAGTTCGGCACCGAGATCGCGTGGCAGATCGAGGGCGGCCGCCGGACGCGGATGCTGCGTAACCCGACCTACGCCGGAGTCACCCCTCAGTTCTGGGCGGGCCTCGACGCCGTCTGCTCGAGACCTGCCTGGAAGCTCTGGGGAATCCTCAACTGCGGCAAGGGTGAGCCCGGCCAGTCGATGCGCGTGTCTCATGGGGCGGCGCCGGCCCGCTTTCGCAACGTCCAAGTGGGAATTGCGTGAGTGCCGCGGCAATCGACGGGGACGGCGCGGACGCGAGCCGCCGTGTCGGTCGAGCGCACGGGGCAGTCGGCAGGTGAGCGCGCTTGCGCTCGCCGAGCGCGCGCTGTCGTGCGTTCGCGCCGGCGATGGGGCACTCGCCACCGTCGCCGCCGAGCGATCGCTGCTTCTGCGCTTCGCGCGCTCTCGCCCGACCCAGGCAACCGCGGTCGACGACGCGACGATGTCGATCACGGTCCTCTGGGATGGCCATGTCGGCAGCGCGGCGACGAACCGCGAGGACGAGGAATCGCTCACCGCCTGTGCGCGGGCTGCCGAGGCAGCTGCCGAGTCGGCGGCGCGCACACGCGGCTCCGGCCCTTATCCCGGCTTCCCCTCGGCCGCACCTGTCAAGCCGCATGACGGCTTCGATGCGGCCACGGCCGAGCTCGATCCCGCTGTTGGTGGGCGCGCGCTCGCGAGCGCTTTCGACGTGGGCGCAGCTCACGGCGTCGAGGCGCACGGAGTGTGGTCGGTCGGCGACGTCGAGACGGCGCTCGCGACAACGACGGGCACGGCCGTGGTCGATCGCGTCAGCGACGCGTTCATGAAGACCACTTGCATCGCCTCGGATGGCCGCAGTGGCTGGGCCAACCGCACAAGCGTCAGAGTCGGCGACCTCGACCCTACGGCGGTCGCCGAAGCCGCCGCGACGCGCGCGACCGGCGCCTTCGCCAAGCGCCGCGACCTCGTCAAGCTCGAGCCCGGTGACTACCGAGTGGTGCTCGCCCCGGCCGCGATTGCGGAGATGCTCGACTGGCTCGCGCTCGGAGCGTTCAACGGTCTGGCACACGCCGAAGGACGCGGTGCCCTCGTTGGGCGTATCGGCACGCGCGTCGCCGCGGCGTCGATCAACCTCTCCGACTCGCCGCGCTACCCGCGCACGCTGCCGCGCGCCTTCGATGCAGAGGGTGTGGCGAAGGCACCACTCCCGCTGATCCAGGATGGGGTCGCGATCAACGTGGCGCACGACACGCGCAGCGCCGCGCTGATCGACGGCGCGACCAGCACCGGACACGCGCTGTCGGCAGGTGGCTCGTCGTGGGGTGCGATGCCGACGAACATGGTGGTGGTCGGCGGCGGCGCCAGCGACGAGACCGAGCTGTGCGCGCCAATCGAGCGCGGCGTCTACGTGACGCGCCTCTGGTACACGAACGCGATCCGCCCCAACGAGACGCTGATCACCGGCGTCACGCGTGACGGAACGTTCCTGATTGAGGATGGGGAAATCGCGGCACCGCTCGAGGACCTGCGGCTGACGGACAGCGTCCTGCGCGTACTCGAGCGAACGGAGGCGCTCACGGGCGACCACGTCCTTTGGAGCGAGGGCGAGTTCTACGGCCGTCGCTTCGCGAGGGGCACGGTCGCGCCGGCCGTCCGGTCGACTCTCCGCTTCAGCGGCGGCGCTTAGCCGCTAGCCAACCTTGAGAAGCAGGATCACGTTCGCGACGAACAGGATCGCGAACAGGATCGTCCAGCGGTTCAGGTTTCGCTCCACGAGCGAGCCGCTGCCGAGCTGGCTGCCGCCGCCGACACCGAAGGCGCCGGAGAGCCCGGCGTCCTTGCCGGAATGCATGAGGATGAGGGCGATCAGGATGATCGAGAAGAAGACCTGAAGGGCGCTGAGCACGGCGTGCACGGGTGCCAGCTTAGCTTTCGTCGAGCTCGTGGAGGATCTGGATAGCCTGGGCGCGCAACTCGCGGTCGGTCTCGCGCCAGTGCGCTTCGGAGAGCTTGCCCATCCGGTAGTCGAGCTCGGCGTCCCGAATCTCGCGGTACTTCGCCTCCTTCGCCGCCTCCAGCGCCGCCCGGCGATCGTCCTCCACCCGCTGCTTCTCCTCAGCCCGCCGCAGCGGCCTGGTCACGACCAGCGCCACGACCCCCGCCAGGATCAGGACTGCCAACACCAACTCCATCAGCGCTCCAAGCTGCGCTCGCTCGCTGGCCCGAACCCGAACTTCGCGTACAGGGACTGCGCGTCCCTCGTGTGCAAATGCCAGCTGAGCCGCGCCCACGGCTCTCCCCCGACCGCCTCGCGCACCAGCTCGAAGCCAAGGCCGCGCCCGCGGTGCTGCTCGAGCACGTACAGATCGGCGAGGTACGCATAGGTGGCCCTGTCCGAGATCACGCGCGCGAAGCCGGCCTGCGAGCCGTCCGGCGCATAGAGACCGATCACCCGCGCCGAGCCGTCGATCGCCGCCTGCATCCGCGCGCGGGTGCGGCCTTTCGCCCAGTAGGACTCGCCGCCGACGTACGCGTGCACAGCGTCGAAGTCGATGCGCCCGTGGTCGTCGTCCAGTTCGTAGCCGCCCGGCAGGCTGCGCCGCACCGTCAGGCGCGCGACAGCTCGCGCGCGAGCTTCGCCGCGTAGACCGACCGCACCGCACGCCGCCGCGTCTCCGCCCCCGGCCAGAGCGCGATCAGCGCGCCGCCGACGGCGATCAGCCCGCCGATCCAGATGAACGCGACCATCGGCGAGACGATCATGCGGAAATTCGCCGGCGGCGGGTCATGCGCATAGCTCTGGGCAATCGTCGCGATGAGCAGCGCTTGGTACTTCGCGAACTTTGGGCCACCGAACTTGCGGTCGGCCTCGCGGATGGCCGGCATCAGGCTGGCCAGATCGGGCTGCACCGCGAACCAGAGGTCGCGCTTCAGCCCCCAGCGGACGTCGACCTCGCTGGTCGGCTCGCCCTCGAAGAAGCGCGCGATCATTGGCACGCTCGGATCGTTGACTGGATAGAAGTTGCGCTTCGGGCGGACGATCGTGTGCTTGCCGTTCTTCGACACGTCGAGCACGGCCCCGAGCGAGATCGGCGCGCCTGTGCCGGAGGTGTCGTGGCCGACCTCTGCCGTCGGGCGCACGTACTTGACCTTGTAGCCGCCGACCGCTGTCGTCTGGCCCTGCTTCATGCGGATGTCGCGCTGGGAGTGGAAAGCCGACGAAGCGGCGACGCCCAGGAACAGCACCGCGATGCCCACGTGGACGATGTAGCCACCCCAGCGGCGGCGGTTGCGCGCCACGAGCCGGGTGAGCGCTGTCGGCGGCGCCTCGTCGGTCATCACACGCCGCGCGCTGACCCCGCGCCAGAATTCCTGCCCCACCACTGCCAGCACGAACGCAATCAAGGTGAACATCACGAGTGACGTCCAGCTGTTCACTGCCTCGGTGAATGCGAGCAGCGCGACGAAGACGGCGGCGGCGATCGCGAGCGGCGCCACCAGTGTGCGCCGCAACGCCTTCGCCGAGACCTTGCGCCACGTCAACACCGGTCCGATCCCCGCCAGCAGCACGAGCGCCAGCGCCAGCGGCACCGTATAGCGGTCGAACCACGGGGGCCCGACGCTTGACCTGTGTCCATTGAGCGCCTCGGAGATCAGCGGGAAGAACGTGCCCCACCAGATCACGAACGCGAGCGCTACCAGCACCACGTTGTTCAGCAGGAACGCGCCCTCGCGCGACCAGATCGACTCCAGCCTGGCATCGGAACGCAGATGGTCGAGGCGGCTGACCACCAACGCCGTCGAGCCGATCGCGCACGCCGCGATGAAGAACAAGAACGGCTTGCCGAGCGTGGAGGCGCCGAAGGCGTGGATCGAATCGAGGATCCCCGAGCGGACGAGGAAGGTACCGAGCAGCGCCAAGACGAACGACGCCATCACGAGCGACATGTTCCAGACGCGCAGCATCCCGCGCTTCTCCTCGACTTGGATCGAGTGCAGGTAGGCCGTCCCTACCAGCCACGGCATGAGCGAAGCGTTCTCGACGGCGTCCCAGCCCCAGTAGCCGCCCCAGCCCAGCTCGGCGAACGACCACAGGGCCCCGAGCATGATCCCGAAGCCGAGGAACGTCCAAGCGATCAGGGCGAAGCGACGCGTCGCGCGGATCCAGTCCATGCCGGTGCGGCGGGTGATCAGCGCGCCGACCGCGAACGCGAACGGCACCGAGAACCCGACGTACCCCGTGTAGAGCATCGGCGGGTGGAACATCATCGCCGGATGCCGTAGCAGCGGATTCAGGCCGTTGCCCTCGCTCGGTGGGTTCGTGAGCGTGTCGAACGGGCTCGCGTAGAAGACCGTGAGGACCAGGAAGAACGATCCGATCGCGGCCAGGACCGCGGTGGCATATGGCACGACCTCGGGCTGCTGGTTGCGGGTGGCGCGCAGCACCGCGCTCGCGAACAGCGACAGCAGCGTGACCCACAGGAGCAGCGACCCCGCCTGGCTCGACCAGATCGCCGTGAACTTGTAGAAGGTCGGAGTATCGCTCGACGAGTTGGTCGCGACGAGCGAGAACGAGAAGTCCGAGCGCAGGTATGCCGCCTCGAGGATCGCGAAGGCGGTCACGAGCAAACCTGCAAGCGCGTAGATCGCGTGGCGGGCCGATACGACCCAGCGCGGTCCACCGCGGCGCGCCCCGTACAGCGCCGCGCCGACGGCGTAGAGCGCCGTCAGCAGCCCAACGACCAGGCAGGCGCTGCCGACAGTGGCCATCTACGTGCTGCTCGCGCCGGGCTTCGTCTGGAACTTCGACGGGCACTTGGTCACGAGCGAGTCGCGCTCGCCGACGAACGTGCCGTCCTTCAGCTTCCCGGTCACGATCACCTCGCGCCCGACGCGGAACGGGTCCGGCACGACGCCCGTGTAGACGACCGGGACCTGCGGGCCCCTGCCGTTGCGGTCGCGGATCGCGAAGCGCAGCGTGGCGCCCGACTTGTGGACGGAACCCGCCGCCACCTTGCCGGTCAGCTCGATCGAGCGGCCAGGCGAGGTGCCGCTCTTCAACAGCTGCGACGGCGAACTGGCCTCGGTGGCTGCGCTGAAGCTCGTGTAGACGAGGGCAGACGCTAGGAGAACGGCAGCCGAGAGCGCCACGATCAGCCGGATCTTGCGTTTGCGGGCGGGATCCAACACGTCGGATGTTAGAGCCGCGCCCTGAGCCGAGGCGCTGGACGCGGCCCGATCGTGGAGACCGAAGGCCGGTCTCTGCCGTTTAGGTATTGCGCTGGTCGCGCTGGCTTGGATGTCCCTCGCCGGGCCACGGCGCGAGCACCAGCAGCAGGCGCGCATCAGTCATGGCGCGTACTTCGTGGCGCTGCTGGGGCACCCAGTGGGCGGCGGTGCCGGCGACGGCCGTCTCCGTCTCGCCGTCCTCCACCAGCTCGACCTCGCCGTCGATCACGACCAGGTAGGCGTGCTCGTGGACCTCGTGCTCCTGGAGCTCCTCCCCAGCCGGCAGGTGGATTGCGATCGCTCGCGCCCCGCCGTCGTCGGAGCGCAGGACCTGCGGGCGGTGCGGCTGAACGTCGAACGAACGGATGTCCCAGATGTCCATGGCGCGGGATGCTAAGCCGCGGTGCGCTCCGCGTGTCTGGCGATTGCATTCGCGCCCGGGGTATCGGTCAGGCCGTGCGCGAGGATCGAGACGAAGACAGCCAGCGCGGCGATGTTGAAGATCCGTTCGCCGGCCGCGATCCCTTGGCCGAGCACGAGCAGCGAGAACGTCATCGTCGCCACCCCCTTCGGGCCGAACCAGCCCATGAAGAGCCGCGTCGGCAGGTCGGTGCGCGTGCCGATCAGCGACAGCAGCACCGCGACCGGCCGCGCGAACACCAGCGTGGACACGACGATTGCAACTGCGGCGGCACCATCGGTGAACAGCCCGTCGAGCGTTAACAGCGAGCCGAAGACGACGAAGACCCCGAGCTTGACGATCTCGATGATGTCCTGCGCCTGGCCCTCGAAGGCCTCGCGGATGTCCGCGCGCCGGATGCCTAGCGTGATCGCGCAGACGAAGACGGCGATCAGGCCGTTGCCATGGAGCGCGTGCGCGAGGGCGTAGGTCGCGAATGCGGTGCCAAGCGCGTACAGCGACTTCTCATGCGGCCGCACCAGGGAAGCGGCGAAGCCGATTGCGATGCCGACCCCGAAGCCGAGCGTCACGTCCTGCAGCACGAACTCCCACCAGCTGAAGCCGCTCTTCGACGGGTCGAGTGAGTACGCGAACGCGAGCACGGCCGGCAAGGCGAGGCCGTCGTTCAGCCCGGACTCCAGGTTCAACGAGTGCCTGATGACCCGAGGCACACGCGGATTGGTCACGACGCTCGACGAGAGCACGGGGTCTGTCGGGGACAGAAGTGCCCCGACGAGGAACGACTGCGTCCAGTCGAAGTCGGTCACGAGCTTGGTCATGCACCCGACCAGGATGCAGGTGATCGGCATGGCGAGCACGAGCTTGCGCAGCGGCGGGCGCCATGCCTTCTGCAGCATCTCGTACTCCACTTCGAGGCCGTCGCGGAACAGGATCAAGATAAGCGCGACGACCGCGAGGATTTCGACGAAGCCGGACTGCGGGTCGAACTCGAGGATCTTCAAGCCACCGGTCCCAAGCGCGAAGCCGGCGACCACGAAGATCGCCGTCAGCGACAGAAACGACCGCTGCGCCAGCCCGGCAATGAGCGCGCCGCACATCAGGAGGACGCCAAGGACCGCGAAGACGTCCTCGAACTGCATCGGGCAAGCCTGCCAGACACGTTGTCGAGGTCTTGCACCGGGTATCGCCTGTGACATGAGTGAGGAGAGCACCGAGCAACGGACGAGCACGGGCGCCGAGGAGGAGAACGGTGCGAGCGGCGGGCAGCAGAGCGACGCGCATCAGAAGGCCCAGGAGGCCGAGGAGAAGCACGAGCGCGCCAAGAAGAAGATGGAGGAGATCGAGCAGAACCCGCCGGAGAAGCTCGAGGATTGGCCCGACGACGAAGCCAAGTACGAGACCTTCGGCGGCTCCGAGGATCAGTCGGCCTACGACGACCAGCACGAGGAGGCCCTCGGCGAGCACTCGGTCCGCCACCACGACGACGGCAAGGTCGAGGTGAAGGGCGAAGAGGTGGACAACCCCGACGACTACAAGGGCGACCCAATCCCCGGCGGCCCGACCGATCCTGAAGCGCCCGCGCAGCCCGGCGAGGAGAAGCAGACCCACTAGGCGGGCGGCGCGACACGCCGGGATGCATCATTGACATGGTGCGCCCGGGTTTCGTGATCGTCATCGTGCTTGCGCTTGCGGCGGTCGCCGTTGCGCTGTGGCCGCGCGAGTCCCACACCGCCCCCGACCCGTGCGGTACGACAGCGGCGCGTCCCGCCATCGCCGGCACCGGCGCCGCTGGCCAGGCGACGCTCTGCCTCGTCAACCGGGAGCGCACCCGGCGCGGACTGCCCCCGCTTCGCGAGAACAGCCTGCTGAGCGCGGCCTCGCTCGAGCACTCGCGCGACATGGTGCGTGTCGGCTACTTCGAACACACCTCGGCTGACGGGCGCACGGTCGGCGACCGCCTGCGGGCAATCGGATACTCACGCGGCGTCTCGGCGTCGGCCGGGGAGAACATCGCGTACGGCGTCGGCGAGAAGGGGACGCCGGCCGCGATCGTTCAGGCCTGGATGCACTCGCCGGGCCACCGTGCGGACATCCTGCGGCCGGCGTTCACCGAGATCGGGATCGGCATCGCGCTCGGTGCCCCGGAAGTACCGGCTGACGAGCAGAACGACAGCGCGACCTACACGACCGACTTCGGCGGCGTCCTCGATCCCTCGCTGCCGAACGGGTGAGACGTGATGCCCGCGGCTAAGCCGCGGCGCTGAAGTTGAGCTCGAACCAGACGCGGGTCCTGCTGTTCTCGCGTGTCACGCCCCAGCGCCGAGTCAGCTGTTCCACGATGAACAGCCCGAAGCCGCCGTCATCGTCGACCTCTAGCGCGCCGGGCTTCGGGACCAGGCCGGGTCCGGAGTCGGTGCACTGAACGCAGATGAAGCCGTCCTTCGGCGTGATGGCGAGGCGGATGTGGTCGTCGGGTGCGCCCCCATGGCGCACCGCGTTCGAAACCACCTCGGTCACGACCAGCTCGAACGCCTTGTACTGCTTGTCGTCGAGCAGGTCAGCAGCGAACTCGCACGCGTGGCGACGCGCGGCGGGTACGGATGCGGGGTCCGGATCGAGGTGGTGGATCTGTATTCCCGCCTCTGTTTTTGTGACCACTCGGCGGAAGACTACCGCCGCTGTGGTCACGCCCGCACGCGTTCGGGTGTCTGGCCGCCGGTCGTCTGGCCCACCGACGTCTCCGCCGCCTGGAACGGGACCGGACCCAATTCCTCCGCTGCGGCTGCCTGCCGCTCGGCGAGCTTGGAGGTCACGATCGAGCCGGCCACGCCTGCAGCACCCGCACCGAGCGCCCAGCGAAGCCCGGACTCCTCCTCGACCACCGCGAGCGTCGCACCGATGAGGACGGCGTTGTACTCCCAGCCACCCTTCGTGCTCCACGGTCCCTTCGGGGCGTGCACGTGGCGGATGGCGGTCGTCATCGTGCCGGTGATCGCAGCCCCGGCCAGCGGGACCGCAACGCCTGTGGCCAGCAGCGCTCCGCCGCCCGCCTCAGCGACGCCCGCGATGACCGTATTGCGCTTTCCAGGCTTCAGCCCGAGCTTCTCGAAGAAGCCGCTCGTGCCCTCGAGCCCGTGCCCGCCGAACCATCCGAATAGTTTCTGAGTGCCGTGGCCGATGAACAGTCCACCGATCAGGACGCGCAGGACGAGACGAGTGATCTTCATGATGACTCGTATTCCGGGTCTGCGACCAGGCAAACGCTCGCGCGGCTCGGGAGCCCTCTTCGCGACTACTTGAATACCGAGACCGGCGGCGCCACTGTCCTGCTTGCCGCTGCGGTCGCCGCGCTGGTGTGGGCGAACGTTGCGCCATCGTCATACGACAGCTTCTGGACGACCGACCTGTCGCTGCGCCTCGGCAGCCACGCGCTGACCGAGGATCTGCGGCACTGGATCAACGAAGGGCTGATGGCGATCTTCTTCTTCGTGGTCGGCCTCGAGGCGCGACGAGAGTTCGACCTTGGCGAGCTCCGGGACCGGTACCGGGTGCCGCTGCCGGCGCTCGCGGCGACGCTCGGGATGCTCGTGCCGATCGCGATCTACCTCGCCTTCAACGCCGGCCATTCGTCGGCTGCCGGCTGGGGCGTAGCGATGTCTACCGACACGGCATTCGCACTTGGGCTGCTGGCGCTGGTCGGCCCGCGCTTCTCGAACCGCCTGCGCGCGTTCATGGTCACGGTCGCCGTGGTGGACGACCTCCTCGCGCTGGGCGTGATCGCGTTCGCGTACACCCAGGATCTCGACGTGGTGCCGCTCCTGATCGCGATCGCGCTGTTCGGGATCCTGCTGGTGTTGCGCCAAGTGCCGGTCCGCCGCTTCGCTCCGTACGCCGTCCTGGGCGTCGCGACCTGGGTGGCGCTGCACTCCTCCGGCATCGACCCGATCATCGTCGGCCTCGCGATGGGGCTGCTGACCTACGCCTATCCCGCCTCACGTGAGGACCTCGAGCGCGCCAGCAGCCTGTTCCGCGACTTCCGTGAACAGCCCACACCGGAATTGGCGCGCAGCGCGAGCCTGAGCCTGGAGCTCGCGATCTCCCCGAACGACCGCTTGGCGCAACGCGTCCACCCCTGGTCGAGCTACGCGATCGTCCCGCTCTTTGCGCTGGCGAATGCCGGGGTGCATGTGAACGCCGACCTGCTCGGCCGGGCGTTCTCTTCGCCGATCACGCTCGGGATCATCGTCGGTTACGTGGTGGGCAAGCCGCTCGGCGTCATCTCGGGCGTCTGGGTCGCGGAACGTGTCACGCGCGGGCGCGCCGCGGCGCCGATCGGCTGGGGTGCGCTCGTCGGCAGCGGAGCGGCGGCCGGTATCGGCTTCACGGTCTCACTGCTGATCGCGAGTCGCGCGTTCTCCGGCGACGAGCTGGCCGAGGCGACGATCGGCGTCCTAAGCGGCGCGCTTCTGGCGAGTCTCGTCTCGGGCGCGGTCTTCAAGACGATCGACCGGCTGCCCTATAAGCGCCGGCTGCGCCTCCTGATCGGCCGCTCGGAACAGCTGATCGACTTGGCCATGGAGGTCGATCCCGAGGAGGACCACATCCGCGGACCCGAAGACGCCCCGGTCACGCTCGTCGAGTACGGCGACTTCGAATGCCCCTACTGCGGTCGGGCCGAACCGAGCGTGCGCGAACTCTTATCGCAGCATGGTGCCGAAGTGCGCTACGTCTTCCGGCATCTGCCTTTGAACGACGTCCACCCGCACGCCCAGCTCGCAGCCGAGGCCGCCGAGGCGGCCGGCGCGCAGGGGCAGTTCTGGGAGATGCACGACGTGATGCTGGACAACCAGGACGCGCTGCAGGGGCGCGACCTGCTGCGCTACGGCGATGAGCTCGGGCTTGACGTTGACCGCTTCGTCCGCGAGCTGCGGCGTCACGAATACGTCGGCCGGATCGCACGTGATGTCGAAAGCGCTGAGTTGAGCGGCGTGTCCGGCACGCCGACCTTCTTCATCAACGGCCTGCGCCACCACGGCGCCTACGACATCGCCACGCTGACCGCGGCCGTCAAAGCGGCGCGTGCGCGCACGCTCGTGGCGGCGTGACGGGCGTCAGTTCTCGATCGTGACGAGCGTGCCGATCGGGGTGTAGGGCCAGACCTTCTTTGCCGCGCCGAGCGGCAGCTCCACGCAGCCGAGGCTCTGCGGCGTCCCGAACGATCCGCGCGGGAACGCATGCAGCGCCTCACCGCCGTGGAAGTAGCTGATCCACTTGATCCCGGGGTCGCGGTAGTGCGAGCCATCGGGGTTCGTGCCGCTCATCGTTCCGACCGGTATGTGCTCGAAGACCGGGAACGTCCCGAGTTCCGTCGGGGCGGCCGGGACGCCGGTGTTCCCCGGGGAGCGCAGGACGACGTGGCCGCTGTGCCAGAGCGTGAGCATCTGCGGCACCTGGCGGTGCACGTAGACGTAGCTGTAGCCCTTCTCGCGACGCTTCTGCCCGAGGGTGTCGGCGAGGAGCGCCTTCCAGACGTCCGGCCCCGCGATCGCGTCCACCGTGAGGTGGTGGTTGTCCTGGAACATCATCACCGCGCCGCGGGTGATCTCGTTGACGTGGCCTGGCTTCCACAGCCGCCGGAGCTCGCGCGGCGTGTCGTGATAGCGCCAGCGGAAGCTGCCATGCGGCGGCTCGACTGCCGCTTCCGCCTGCGCCGCAGGCGTGCGCGCAACGTCAGCGCCCCGCGGCGTCCACTTGACGGGCAGGTAGCCGGCGACCGCCAGCAGCTGCTGGAGCCGGAGGATCGACGCGCGCCGGACCGTCCACCGGATGCGGTCGGTCTCGCGCAGACCGCGCCCAGTCGCCGTCGCGACGGCCATCCGATGCGGAAGCTTGACGCTGAGCGTGCTGCCCATACGAGCGCCGAAGCCGCTCGGCTGGAACGCGAGCGTGTGCGAGTCGACGCGACGCCAGCGGCCGGGAGTTGCGGGCTCGAGCTTCGGCGTCTGCGATCGGAGTGCTTCGTCGATCGGCCTGGAGAAGGTCAGCCGAAGCGGTGAGGCCGGCGCGAGCTTGCTGCTCGGAGCCGGACTGGCGAGCGCGACCGGCCTCCGCGCGGGCGGAAACCAGCTGACCCGGACCGGCGTCCCGACTCGCTCCCAGCTGCGTGCTGCCGCCGCCACCCGGATCGACCCGGCGGGCGCCCTGGCTGGGACGGTGAAGAAACGGCCATCTGCGGGATGGCGGTTTCCGGACCCGAAGGCGATTGCGGCGATCGGCTCGTCGAACATGATCCGCGGCGGCTCGCCCGATGCGGCCGACACCCAGCGATGGGTCACGTGGGCGACTGGCGCCCGCACTGTCAACCGCTCGCGCCGGTCCTTCCCAAGCGCCCAGCCACTCCAACCCGGCCGCCGGATGATGACGTCGATCGACACCGTCTCGCCGGGTGCGACCAGCCGCTGCGGCGTCAGCCGCGCCCCGTGGCGGACGAGCGGGATCGCGCTGCCGTCAGGAGCACTGGCCGTCGCGCTGACTAGCTTGCCGGCGAATGGTTGGAGATCGACGCGCGCGAGCGCGCGCGAGTCGGTGGCGAGCGTCGCCCCTGACCACAGGATCGCGGCCGCTGCGACGGCCACGACCACTGCCAACAGCAGGCCGAGGATTGCCCACAACACGCGGCCGCGCCGCCGGGGGGCATTCCCCAAATGTCGGGGCACATAGCGGACGGAGGTCGCCACGCCCCGAGGATACGGGCGCGACGACCTCCGATCGCGCAATCGTCAGGAGGCGTTGGCTAGCGGATGCCGGCCGTCTCCCGCGGGCCTTCCGCCTGCTGCCTGGTGCCGGTCGCCTGCTGGAGATCGGCTTCGATCTCCTCGAGGCTGCGGCTTGGTCTCCTTCACGACCTTCGCCACGAACACGAACGCGAGCACGCCCATCCCTGCACAGCCGAGGAAGACCGGTCCCGGGCCGAACTTGTTGAGCATGATCGGGAACGTCTGCGACGCGAGGAAGTTGGCCGCCCAGTTGGCAAGCACGGCCACGCCCATCGCCGTCCCGCGGACGCTCAGCGGAAGGACCTCCGGGATCATTACCCAGACCACCGGGCCCCACGTCGCCGCGAACGAGGCGATGAACGTGCCCAGGCAGACGAGCGTGATGATCGCCGCCGGATCGCTCGGATGGTGCGGCGTCGCCAGCACCGAGAGCGAGATGCCGAGCACGAGCAGGCTGGTGACCATGCCGGCGACACCGCGATCAGCAACGGCTTACGTCCGGCCCGGTCGATCAGCTTGATGGCAATGACCGTCATCCCCACGTTCACCACGCCGATGATCAGGTTGGCGTAGATCGCCGCCGTCTTGCCGAAGCCCACCTGGGTCAGCGTCGTCGGCGCGTAATAGATGATCGTGTCGATGCCGACGAACTGCTGGAAGATCGCCAAACCGCACGCCACGATCAACGCCGGGCGCACCCACTTCGCCTTCAGCAGCCCGCGAAGACCAGTCTCGCCGTCCTCGTGGTCTTCGACCTCGTGGATCTCCTGGATCCGCTCCCGCGGGTTCTCGTCGCCCGGCAGGTCCTCGAGTACGTCGTGCGCGGGTTCCTCGCCACCGCTGTCCACGAGTAGCGCGGCGTCTCCGGGCATGAAGAACATGCCGACCAGCAAGATCAGCGACGGCACCGCCGCCAAGCCGAGCATCAGACGCCAGTTGCCTGAGGACGCGAGGATCGCGTTCACGACGAACGCGGCCAGGATGCCCGACACGATCATCAGCTGGTTGAGCGACGCGATCGCGCCGCGGACATTGGCCGGAGCAATCTCCGACAGCTAGAGCGGCACGACCAGCGCCGCAGAGCCGACTGCCAGGCCGTGGATGAAGCGCGCTGCAATCAGCACGCCGACCGTCGGCGCAAGCGCGGCTAGCAATGAGCCGGCCGTGAAAATGACTGCCGCGATGATGATCAGGTTGCGACGGCCGAGCCGATCCGAAAGCCGGCCCGCACACGCAGCGCCGACCATCGCGCCCAACAGCAGCGAAGCGACGATCGCCCCCTCCAGGAACGGCGTGAGCTTGAAGTCGTCTGGAATGAACAGCAGGCCGCCCGAAAATGACGCCGGTGTCGTACCGAATAGCAGGCCGCCTAGTGCGCCAAAGAAGTAGACCATTCGGCCGCTGGGTCGGAATGCTTCCATGCTCCCTCCTCCTCTTCTGGTGACGTTGGTCACCTCGGCGCTCAGAGTGCCCGGGCCACGTGGGCCGTCAGACGAGCAGCGCCCGGAGGTCGTCGATCGTGTCTGTCTCGGCTGCCTGCTTGTCCGGCCGATACCGCTTCACGCGCGCAAAACGGAGCGCAACGCCGCCGGGATAGCGGGTGGAGGACTGCACTCCGTCCAGCGCGATCTCGACCACCAACTCCGGACGCACGAGCACGGCGATGCCGGCCCGGCTCGTTTCGCGTGCGAGGAACTCGCTCGTCTGCCACTCGAGGAGCTCGTCAGTGAGGCCCTTGAAGGTCTTTCCCACCATGACGAAGGCGCCAGTGCGCGGGTCGCGCGCTCCCAAGTGGAGGTTCGATAGCCAGCCGCGGCGCCGGCCATGACCCCATTCGGCGCCGAGCACGACGAGGTCGTAAGTCCGGACGGGCTTCACCTTGCGCCAGGCCTTGCCGCGACGACCGGCCGAGTAGACGGACGCAGCGTCCTTGACAACGACGCCCTCGTGCCGGGCGCTCAGTGCCTCCTCCAGGATGCTTTCGGCCGCGTCCGGATCCGACGTGATCACGCTCGGGATCTTCAGGTGCGGCGCGACCGCCTCCAGCCGCTTGGCACGCTCCTCGAGGGGGGTGTCGAGCAGGTCGTCGTCGTCGAGATGGAGGACGTCGAATAGGAAGGTGACGATGCCTTCCGGCGGCGCCCCCATGTCGATCTGCGAGACCGTGTCCTGGAAGGGTGCTGGCGCGTCTTCGCTCATCCACAGCGCCTCGCCGTCGAACGCCGCTTGGCGCACCGGCAGCGCGCCGACGGCCGCGACGATGCCCGGCAGCGACTGCGTGATGTCGTTGAGGTTGCGGGTGTAGATGCGGATCTCGTCGCCGCGGCGGTGTATCTGGATCCGGATCCCGTCGAGCTTCCACTCGACGGACGAGCGGTCGAAGCTGCCAACGGCCTCGGCCACGCTCGGGGCAGTGGACGCGAGCATCGGGAAGATCGGGCGGAAGATCTCGAAGCCGATCGCGCGCAGCCCGTCCTCACCGCGGCTGATCGCAATCTCCGCGGTGCGCGTGAGATCACCGGACAGCATTAGCGCCCGGCGCGCGAGCGGACCCGAGACACGAGCCGCCTTCGCAACTGCATCGACCATGAGCCCCGCGAGCGCGCCCTGCCGCAAGTCGCCCGTGAAGAGGCGCCTGACGAAGTCGGTTTCCTTCTCCGTTGCGCGGTCGAGGAGCTCGGTGAGCACACGCTTGCGCCGTGTCGCCGAGCCGCTGCCGGTTGTGTCCTGCACGGCCGCGATTGCCCGGTCGAGATCGTCGATGGTCAGCCTGGGCTCGGAGGCCGGGGCAACGTCGATGCTGTAGATCGTGCGGTAGCCGACGCCGACCCGACCCTGGCGCGGCACGCCCGTAAGGAAGCCAACTGCGACTGGAACTTCGCTTGGATCGAGTCGTCGCAAGAGCGCGCTGAGGATCGTGATCTTCCCGGAGCGCGAGGGCGTGTCCGCGAGCTCTTGCGAGGCCGTGACCACGTCGAACAGCAGCGTCACCTAGGCAGTATCACCATCCATGGCCGACCATTTCGAGACCACTGGCGCATGCCTTCGAGGACATTGGTCCTAGGACGTAGACGTAGCCGCTCCGGAGTGGGAGAGTCGTTATATGCCAACTGCCGAAGCACCCAAGGTTCCAGTGCTTGTGGCAGACGATCACGGGCTCGTGCGGAACGCTCTTGCGGCCTTCCTCGAGGGGGTCGAGGACGTCGAGATTGTCGGCTTGGCGCGCGACGGTGAAGAGGCCGTAGAGCTGGCGCGCTTACGTCATCCGCGGGTCGTCGTGATGGACGTATCGATGCCGCGCATGGACGGCGTCGAGGCAACGCGCAGGATCCTTGACACCGAGCCGAACACGCGAGTCGTGATCCTCACGGGCCTAGCAGATCGCGAGCGCGCGGAGGCGGCGATGCGAGCGGGTGCGGTCGCCTACGTGCTGAAGGACCGCGATCCCCGCGAGATCTTTGACGCGATCTTGGCGGCCGCGGCGGCCTGGTAGGGCAGCGGCTGTTCGGCTTCGCCTCGCGCTGGCTGGCGACTGCGCCAACGTCTTCGACGGCTTCAACTGTTAGCGGGCGGGGTGGCGTGAAGTCGCCCTCATTGGGTGGGGAAAAGCCGCAATTTACGGAAAACCTGCCGACCGCAATTTACGGGAAAACCTGCCAAGGCGGAATTGTGGTGCTGGCCGCCTGGCTGGTCTTAAGCGCGAGCGCCAACCGGACCTGGCGACAGCACCCGGGGCGACGCCCGTGACGACGGCCGTCAACGACGACCGCCGACGCGGCGACTTCGACGGTGGCGACCACGACCACGACCGTTGCGCCGGCGCCGTCGACGACGACCCCGACGCCGACCACGACGACCACTGCGCCGTCGACGAGACGTCAACCTTGACGACGAGCACGTCGAGCACGACGCCGACCGCGACGACCACCGCGCCGTCGTGCGGAACGCTCTTGCGGCGTTCCTCGAAGGAGTCGAGGACGTCGAGATCGCGTGGGGTTGGCGCGTGACGGTGAAGAGGCCGTAGAGCTGGTGCGCTTAACGTCATCCGCGGGTCGTCGTGATGGACGTATCGATGCCGCGCAT
>Ga0126314_10000274_pt1 | contig 25837 bp, 5 predicted proteins | sample Plot105B_FD_92535 | JGI IMG/M metagenome (GOLD analysis project Ga0126314, IMG submission 92535) | Serpentine soil microbial communities from UC McLaughlin Reserve, CA, USA - Plot105B | ecosystem: Environmental > Terrestrial > Soil > Grasslands | place: USA: UC McLaughlin Reserve, Lake County... | reverse complement strand
CGATGCCGGAGTGGGCATTCATGGCGCCCTTGGGGCGGCCGGTGGAGCCCGAGGTGAAGATGACGTAGGCGAGCGAGTCGGCGCCGGCCAGGGACGGGGGAGTCGTCGAGGGCTGGCGTGAGATGGCGGCCGAGTCGGAGTCGAGGCACAGCACGCGAGAGGCGTGAGGCGGGAGGACGGACTTCAGGTGCTCGTGGGTGACGAGGACGGGCGCGTCGGCGTCCTCCAGCATTCCAGCGAGGCGTTCGCGGGGGTAGGCCGGGTCCAGGGGGACGTAGGCGGCGCCGGACTTGAGGACGGCGAGGAGCGCGACGACGAGGTCGAGCGAGCGCTCCAGGCAGACCCCGACGAGGACACCGGGCAGAGCGCCAAGAGAGCGCAGGTGCCACGCGAGCTGGTTGGCGCGAGCGTCGAGCTGGGAGAAGGAGAGAGCGGAGTCCTCGAAGCGGACGGCTTCCGCGCCAGGAGTGCGAAGGACCTGGGCCTCGATGAGCGAGTGCAGGGACACGTCGCGCGGGAAGGCCTCGGTGCGGCCCTGGAACTCCACCAGCACCTGGCGCCGCTCCGCTTCACCCATCAACGGAAGCTGCCCAATGGGCAGGCTGGCATCCCGGACGACGGTCTCCAGCAGGACGCGGAAGTGTCTGCCCAGGCGCTCGGCGGAGGCGGGGGAGAACAGGTCGAGGCTGAACTCCAGGGCTCCGTCGAGTCCGCCGTCCTGCTGCTCCATCAGGGACATCGTGAGGTCGAGCCGCGCGGTGTCCGTCGTGGTCTTCAGGACGTCCACCCGGACGCCGGGCAGCGCGGGGGGCTGCATGGGCGCGTTCTGCAACGCGAACATGACCTGGATGAGCGGAGACCTGCGGCCTTCGCGCTCACCCCCGAGCGATTCCACCAGTTGGTCGAACGGCACGTCCTGGTGGACGTAGGCGGCCAGCGACTCCTCACGGACTCGCGCCACCAGCTCCGTGAAGGTCGGGTTGCCGTCGACGCGGGCGCGCAGTACCAGCGTGTTGACGAAGAAGCCGATGAGCGGCTCCAGCTCGGACCGGGTGCGCTGGGCCACGGGGCTTCCGACGCAGAAGTCCTGCTGCCCGGAGTAGCGCGCCAGTAACACCTCGAACGCGGCGAGCAGGACCATGAACAGCGTGGCCCCCTGGGTACGAGCCAGCTTCTCCAGCTCCGCCACCAGCTCCGGCGGCAGCGTGAAGAAGTGACTGCCGCCCCGAATCGTCCGCGTGGCGGGACGCACGGTGTCGGCCGGAAGCTCCAGCGCGGGGGCTCCGATGAAGCGAGCACGCAGGGCTTCGAGCTGGCCCTGGATGCCCTCGGACTTCACCCACTGCCGCTGCCACGCCGCGAAGTCGGCGTACTGCACGGGCAGCTCGGGCAGGGTGGGCTCACGGCCCTCGGCGATGGCCTCGTAGAGCGCGGCCACCTCGCGCACCAGCACGCCCATGGACCAGCCGTCCGAGACGATGTGGTGCATGCACAGCAACAGGACATGCTCGGTGGGCTCGGTGCGCACGAGCACCGTGCGCAGCAGCGGGCCGTGCTGGAGGTCGAAGCGGTGGTGTGCCTCCTCGCTCATCCGTGCATGCAGCGCGGCCTCGCGACGGGTGGGCCCCAGCGCGCTCAGGTCCTCCACGGGGAGGGACCAGCGCGTCGGCGCGGGCTGGATGCGCTGGAACGGCAGTCCCTCGCGGGAGGCAAAGGTGGTGCGGAGCACCTCGTGCCGGAGGACCAGCGCGGCGAAGGTCTCTCTCAACACGTCCACGTCGAGCGCGCCCGACAGCTTCAGCGCCACGGGCACGTTGTAGATGGCCTGGCCCGGCTGGAGCTGGTCCAAAAGCCACATGCGCTGCTGGGCGAAGGACAGGGGCATCGACTCGTCGCGGGCCACCGTCAACAGCGGCGGCATCGACGTGCGCGAGGCCTGCATCATGAGCGCTTCGATGCGCTGCGCGAGCCCCGCCAGCGTGGGGGCCTCGAACAACACTCGCAGCGGCAGGTCCACGTCCAGCCGCGCACGCACCCGCGTCACGAGCTGCGTGGCCAACAGCGAGTGGCCTCCCAGCTCGAAGAAGTCATCATCCGGTCCCACTCGCTCCACCTTCAGCACCTCGCGGAACAGGGCCGCGAGCTGCTGCTGGAGGAGAGGGAGGGCCTCCTCGGAGACCGGAGACGCCGAGGACACTTCCGGCGCCGGCAGGGCCTTACGGTCCACCTTGCCGTTGGGAGACAGGGGCAGGGCGTCGAGAGCGACGAACGCGGTCGGCACCATGTACTCCGGCAACTGTCGACGCAGGTGCTCCCGCAGGGCGCCGCTCTCCAGTGTCGCGGGCACCACGTACGCCACCAGTCGCTTGTCGCCCGGCGAGTCCTCGCGCACCACGGCAGTGGCTTCGAGCACTCCCGGATGGGCGCGCAGCGAGGCTTCGACTTCGCCCAGCTCGATGCGGAACCCACGCACCTTCACCTGGAAGTCCGTGCGGCCCAGGAAGCGGAGCGTGCCGTCCTCCGCCCAGCGCACCCGGTCTCCGGAGCGGTACAGCCGAGCACCCGGAGTGGAGGCAAAGGGGTGGGGAACGAAGCGCTCGGCCGTGAGCGCGGGCTGGCCCAGATAGCCTCGGGCCAGACCGTCTCCGCCGATGAACAGCTCTCCCGGCACGCCCACGGGCACGGGCTGCAGGGCCGCGTCGAGGACGAAGACCTGGGTGTTGCCGATGGGCCGACCGATGGGGACGGACGTCCCCACCTCGTCACCGGGTGACAGCCGATGGCACGCGGTGAAGGTCGTTCCCTCAGTGGGGCCGTAGCCGTTCACCAGGCCCCGTCCGCTGGCCAGTCGCTCGCGCACGCGGGGCGCGGAGAGCACGTCGCCTCCCGCGAGGAGCTGCGGCACCCGGGCCAGGGCCTCCGGCTGGTGCTGCTGCATCTGGTCGAACAGCGCGGCCGTCAGCCAGAGCAAGGACACTTCATGCTGGACCAGGGCTTGCCCCAGCTCCTTCAGGTCCGTCGTCGCGTGCGGGTAGATGACCAGCCGTCCGCCGTGGAGCAGCGCGCCCCACAGCTCCAGCGTGGACGCGTCGAACGCCAGCGGCGCGAGCTGGAGCACCACTTCCTTGGGGCCCAGGTCGACGAAGCGCGCGCCCGTCAGCAGTCGCACCACACCCCGGTGGGAAATGGCCACGCCCTTGGGCGTCCCTGTGGAGCCGGAGGTGTACGTGACGTAGGCGAGGTGGTCCGGTCCAATGTCCGCGCTCACCGCGTGCGTGGGCTGTCGCGCGATGACGCTCCATTCGGAGTCCAGGCACACCAGGGGCTGGGAGCCCGCGGGCAGTTCGTCCGCCAGCGACTCCTGCGTGAGCACCGCCGCCACGCCCGAGTCCTCGAACAGGAACGCGAGCCGGTGTGCCGGGTACGACGGGTCCAACGGCACGTAGCAGCCACCGGCCTTGACGATGCCGAGCACCCCCACGACCATCTCCAGGCCTCGGTGGAGGCACACGCCCACGCGTGACTCCGAGCCCAGGCCCAGGGTGCGCAGGTGGTGCGCGAGCTGGTTGGAGCGCTCGTCGAGCTGCGCGTAGGTAAGAGTCCGTCCCTCATGCTCCACGGCCACGGCCGCCGGAGTGCGGGCGACCTGCGCGGAGAACAGCACCGGAATCGTGGCCACGGTGGGCAGGTCCACCCGCGTGTCGTTCCACACGTGGAGGAGTTGATGACGCTCGGCCTCGGCCATCAGGGGCAGTTGGCTGAGTCGCTGCTCCCGGCTCCCGCGCGCTACCGCGTCGAGCACCACGCGCAGGTGCTCGGCCATCCGGCGAATCGTCGACTCGGTGAAGAGGTCGGTGCTGTATTCGAGCTGGCCCTCCAGCGCGCCGTCGCGCTCCATCAGGGAGAGCGTGAGGTCATAGCGCGCGGTGTCCGTCGTGCACGGCAGCAGGTCCACCTGCATGCCCGCGAGGGACGGAGCCCTCATCGGCGTGTTCTGGAGCACGAAGAGGGTCTGGAACAGCGGCGTGCGCGACATGTCCCGCTCGCCACCGAGGGCCTCCACCACGCGGTCGAACGGCGCGTCCTGATGCGAGAAGGCCGCCAGGGCGACCTCCTTCACCCGCTGCACCATGGTGGCGACGGTGGGGTCCTCGTCGTTCCACTGGAAGCGCAGAGGGACGGTGTTGACGAAGAAGCCGATCAACCCCTCCAGCTCGGGCCGCTCGCGGTGGCCCACCGTGGTGCCGGTGGTGAAGTCACGCTGCCCGGAGTACCGCGCCAGCAACGCCTGCCAGCCGGTCATCAGCACCATGAAGAGCGTGGCGCTCTGCTCTCTGCCCAGGACCTCCAGCCCCGACACCAGCTCCGCGGGCAGGGTGAAGGAGTGCATGGCACCCCGGAAGCTACGGGACGCGGGACGCGCATGGTCTGTGGGAAGCTCCAGCACCGGAGCCTCGTCGAGTCGCGCGCGCCACCAATCGACCTGCGCGCTCACGGTGCTGTCCTCCAGCACGCGCCGCTGCCACGCCGCGTAGTCGGCGTACTGAACCGGCAGCTCCGGAAGCGCCGGGCTCCTGTTCTCCAGGAGCGCGGTGTGGACCTCGGCGACCTCGCGCACCAGCACGTCCACGGACCAGCCGTCCGCGATGATGTGGTGCATGCACAGCAAGAGGACGTGCTCCTGCTCCCCGAGCTTCAGCAGCCGGGTGCGCAGCAGCGGGCCGTGTTCCAGGTCGAAGGGACGGTGCGCCTCTTCGCTGATGCGCCGCGCGGCTGCGGCCTCCCGCGCGGAGGGCTCCAGCGCGCTCAGGTCCTCGACCTCCAGGGCCCAGGCCTGGGGCGCCGGGTGGATGTGCTGCACGGGCTGTCCCTCGCGGGACGTGAAGGTGGTGCGCAGCGCCTCGTGTCGACGGGCGACCTCCCCGAAGGCACGGCGCAGCACGTCCACCTGAAGCGCCCCCCGCAGGCGCAGCGCGGCGGGCATGTTGAACGCGACGAGGCCCGGCTGGAGCTGGTCCAGGAACCACAGTCGCTGCTGGGCGAAGGACAGCTCCATTCCCTCGGAGCCGCGGGGCAGGGCGACCAGGGGAGGCAGCGCGGCGGCGGTCTCCGTGAGCGAGGCTTCGAGTCGCTCCGCGAGTCGTGCCACGGTGGGGGCTTCGAAGAAGGCTCGCAGGGACAGCGTGCCTCCCAGCCGTGCGCGCAGTCGCGTCACCACCTGCGTGGCCAGCAGCGAGTGCCCTCCCAACAGGAAGAAGTCGTCATGCCGTCCCACGCGCTCCACGCGCAGGACTTCGCGGAACACCTCCGCCAGCTGACGCTCCAGGTCCGTCCGAGGCGCCTCGAAGTCCGAGGCTCCGGAGGCGAAGTCCGGAGTCGGCAGGGCCTTGCGGTCCACCTTTCCGTGGGACGTCTGGGGCAAGGTGTCCAGCGCGACGAAGGCGCTCGGCACCATGTACTCAGGGACGCGCTGGCGCAGGTGGGCGCGCAGCGAGCCCGTGTCCACGGTGGCCGGCGAGACATAGGCCACCAGTCGCTTGTCTCCGGGGACGTCCTCGCGAACCAGCGCGACGGCCTCGGTGACGTCGGAGTGCGCACGCAGCGCGGACTCCACTTCACCCAGCTCGATGCGGAAGCCCCGCACCTTCACCTGGAAGTCGATGCGGCCCAGGAACTCGAGCGTTCCGTCCTGACGCCAGCGCGCGCGATCTCCGGAGCGGTACAGCCGCTCACCGGGCGTGGACGCGAAGGGGTTCGGGACGAAGCGCTCGGCGGTGAGCGCGGGCTGGCCCTGGTAGCCGCGCGCGAGTCCCGCGCCGCCGATGAGCAGCTCACCCGGAACGCCCACGGGTACGGGCCGCAGGCTCGGGTCCACGACGTAGACCTGGGTGTTGGCCAGGGGGCGACCGATGGGAATGGAGTCGCCGAGCGTGTCCCCTGGATTCAGGAGCTGCAGGGTGGCCGCGACGGAGGCTTCGGTGGGGCCGTAGCCGTTGATGATGGAGCGGCCCTGCGCCAGTCGCTCGCGCACCCGAGGCACGGGCAGCACGTCTCCGCCGACAATCAGGCGAGACACGTGGGCCAGGGCCTCCGGCTGCTGCTGCTGCATGACGTCGAACAACGCCGTGGCGAGGACGGCGGCGGTCACCCGCTCCTCCACGATGAGGCGAGCGACCTCCGTCACCTCGGGCGTGTGGGCCGGATACACGACGAGGCGTGCGCCGGCCAGCAGCGTGGTCCAGACCTCCAGCGCGAGCGGGTCGAACGTGGGTGCGCAGATCTGGAGGGAGACGTCCTCGGGCCCCGTGGCGAGGCTCATGCCGGACGCAAGACGCAGCACGGCCCGGTGCGTGACAGCCACGCCCTTGGGCATGCCCGTCGAGCCGGACGTGTACGTGACGTAGGCCAGTTGGTCCGGACTCGTGGGGAACGTCACCGCGTCCGACGACTGGCGCGCGATGTGTTCCCACTCGGAGTCCAGGCACACGCGAGAAGGCACGCTGGACGGAAGCACCGAGGCGACAGACTCCAGCGTGAGCACGGTGGAGAGGCCGGCATCCGCGACAACGAAACCGAGTCGCTGCTCGGGCCACGCCGGGTCCAGGGGCACGTAGCTGCCACCGGCCTTCAGGACCCCCAACATCGCGATGATGAGCTCGGTGCTTCGCGGCAGGCACAGGCCCACGCGCGGCTCCATCCCCAGTCCCCGCGCCAGGAGGTGACGGGCGAGCTGGTTGGAGCGTGCTTCCAGCTCCGCATGGCTGAGCCTGTGGCGCTGGTGCACCACGGCCACGGCATCCGGAGTGGCCCGCGCGTGCGCGGAGATGCGCTCGTGGAGGGTGGTCTCCGACGGGTACTCGGCGCGGGTGTCGTTCCAGGTGACGAGGACCTGGTGGCGCTCGGCCTCGGACATCAGCGGCAGCGCGGAGAGTCGGCGTCGAGCATCCTCCACCACGCCGCGCAGCAGGCGCTGGAAGTGGTCGACCAGGCGCCGCGCCGTGTCCGGCGTGAAGAGGTCCAGGCTGTATTCGAGCTGACCCGCGAGGGCGCCCGCGCGCTCCATCAACGAGACGGTGACGTCGAACTTCGAGGTGTCCGTCGCCGTGGGCAGGAGGTCCACGCTCAGGCCCGGCAGCGACGGAGGCTGCAACGGGGCGTTCTGGAGGACGAAGACGGACTGGAACACGGGCGTGCGTGAGAGGTCGCGCTCGCCGCCCAGTGCCTCGACGAGCTTGTCGAACGGGACGTCCTGGTGCGCGAAGGCCGCGAGGGACTCTTCGCGCACGCGGCTCAACAACTCCACGAAGCTCGGGTCGCCTTCGAGTCGTGCCCGTAGCGCGAGCGTGTTGACGAAGAAGCCGATCAACCCCTCCAGCTCCGGCCGCGTGCGATGGGCCACGGGCGTGCCTACGCAGAAGTCCGTCTGGCCGGAGTACCGAGCGAGCAGCGTCTGCCATCCGGCGAGCAGCACCATGAAGAGCGTGGAGCCCTCGGCCTGGCCCAGCTTCTCCAGCTTGGAGACCAGGTCGGCCGGCACCGTGAAGAACTCGGTCGCACCGCGCGAGGTGCGCACGGCGGGACGCGAGAAGTCCGTTGGCAGCTCCAGGACCGGTGTGCCCTGGACGTGCGCGCGCCACGCTTCGAGCTGGGTGTTCTCGGCGGCGTTCTCCAGCAGGCGTCGCTGCCACGCGGCGTAGTCCGCGTACTGGACCGGAAGCGTGGGCAGGGTGGCCGGGCGGTTCGCGGAGAGGGCCGCGTAGAGCATGGCGACCTCGCGCACGAGCACGCCCATGGACCAACCGTCGGAGACGATGTGGTGCATGCACAAGAGGAGCAGGTGCTCCTCGGCGCCCAGTCGGAGCAGCGCGGTGCGCAGCAGCGGGCCGTGCTCCAGGTCGAACGCGTGATGCGCCTCCTGGGAGATACGGCGCTTCACCGCGGCCTCTCGTGAGGAAGCCTCCAGCGTGCTCAGGTCCTCGACGGCCAGGGGCCAGGACTCGGGCGCCGGGTGCACGAGCTGCACGGGCTGTCCATCGCGCGAAGCGAACGTTGTCCGCAGCGGCTCGTGTCGACGGACGACCTCCGCGAAGGTCCGACGCAGGGACTCGACGTCGAGTCGTCCCGTCAGCCGCAGGGCCACGGGGATGTTGTACGCGGCCTGCCCGGGCTGGAGCTGCTCCAGGAACCAGAGGCGCTGCTGCGCGAACGACACGGCGAGTGTGTCCACCGCTCCAGAGCGAGCCAGTCGCTCCAGGGGCACTGCTTCGACCGGCGTCGCGCCCTGGAGTGGAGCGATGCGCTCGGCGAGCCGCTCGACGGTGGGGGCCTCGAAGAGGGCGCGAAGGGACAGCGAGACGCCCAACTGCGCGCGCAGCCGCGTCACCACCTGGGTGGCCAGCAATGAATGTCCGCCAAGCGCGAAGAAGTCATCTCGCGCGCCCACGCGGGAGTGGCCCAGCACCTCGGAGAAGATGCGGGCGATGGACTCCTCGGTGGGGTTTCGCGGCGCCAGGTACTCGTCCTCGATGACGGAGCGGTCCGCCTCGGGCGCGGGCAGCGCGCCACGGTTCACCTTGCCGCTGGGGGTCAGCGGCAGCGACGGCAGCACGACGAAGGCCGACGGCACCATGTGCGGAGGCAAGCGCTCCGTGAGGGCCTGACGGACGCGTGCCACTTCACGAGCGCTTCGCGCCCCGCGCAGCGGGTCATTCGCGAGCTTCGAAACGGGCACCAGCTCGCCAGAAGACTCCGGTGTGAGGTCGAGCCGCACGGCCTCGCCAGTCCGGGTGAAGACGACGTCCAGTGAGCCGTCCGCATGCGCGCCGGCCCAGCTCACCCTCACGTCGTAGCCCAGCACTCCGCCCAGGGCGTAGAGGTCCTCCGGCTCCACGCCTCGCGAGCCGGGCCAGTCGCGGAGCACCTCGCGCAGCGCTCCCACGCTCGGCGGCCGACCGGAGCCGGACAGCAGGGAGACCAGTCGCGTGTCATCCAGCACGCGGGCGTTGGGCAGGCCGCGCACGGCCAGCAGCGAGGGCTGACCTTCGAGCTTCTGGCGCAGCGTCTCCAGCGTAAGTGCGCCACCGTCCACCCACTCGGGACGCGAAGCCGAGGTGGCCTCGCCCACGTGGAGGATGACCTCGTAGCGGAAGCGGCTCAGCTCGTTGTCGTAGCGCCCGTGCTTGGGCAGCACCTCCACCCGGGAGATGCCCGGCACCCGCGCGGGCAGCGAGGTGAAGAACGTGGGCGAGAGGACCAGCTCCTCCTCGGCCAGCACGTCGCGCTGCACGCGGTACTGGAGCTGTGACGTCGGCAGGTTCGGCGGCGCGCGGTGCAGGCGCACCGAGGCGCGGAAGGACTCCAGCAACTCCAGGTTGCGCACGTCGCCCAGGAAGATTCGGCCCCCGGGCTTCAACACGGCCACCGCTCCGCGGAGCACCTGGAGCAGGTAGTCGCCACTGGGGAAGTACTGGATGACGGAGTTCAGGATGACGGTGTCGAACGAAGCGGGCTCGATTCCCGACAGGTCATCCACGCTCCGGTGGAGCAGGGAGACGGAGCGGAGAGACTCGCCCAGGCGCTCCTTCTGTCGCTCGATGCGGTCCAGCGCGGGCCGAGCGAAGTCGACGCCCCAGTACGCCTCGCACCGAGGCGCCAGCCGGTACAGCAGCAGGCCCGTGCCGCAGCCCAGCTCCAGCACCCGGCGAGGACGCAGGGCCAGAATCTGGCGCACGGTGGTGTCCACCCACTCGCGCATCTGCGGCGCGGGAAGCGGCCCTCCGGTGTAGCTGTCGTTCCAACCGGAGATGTCGAAGGTGGGGTCCTCGCTGCGCTCTCCCTGGGCGTAGGTCTCGTCGTAGACGGCCTTCCACTGCGCCGTCTGCTCCACGGTGCCGGTGGTGTCCAGGTCCCCCAGGACGACGTACGCCGCCAGGCGCTTGTCCCCGGGCGAGTCCTCGCGCGCCATCACCACCGCCTCGCGCACCGAGGGATGCGTGCTCAGCGCCGACTCGACTTCCCCCAGCTCGATGCGGAAGCCGCGAATCTTCACCTGGTTGTCGATGCGGCCCAGGTACTCCAAATCTCCATTGGCCAGGCGTCGCGCCAGGTCTCCGGCGCGGTACAGCCGACGTCCACGCACCGGGCCGAAGCGGTCTTCCACGAAGCGCGCGGCGGTCAGCTCGGGACGCCGCAGGTAGCCACGGGCCACGCCCGCGCCACCGACGTGAATCTCTCCCGGAACACCCACGGGCACGGGCTGGCCGAGCGCGTCCAGCAGGTAGATTTGAAGGTCCGGAATCGGCGCGCCAATCACGCTGGACCAGGGGCGCTCCACGTCCTCCATCCGCACGGGACGGTAGGTGACGTGGACCGTCGTCTCCGTGATTCCGTACATGTTGACGAGCGTCGGACGCGCGTCGCCGTGTCGCTCGAACCACGGGCGCAGCGCGGCCAGGTCCAGCGCTTCACCGCCGAAGACGACGTAGCGCAGGGCGAGCGTGGGGAGCGGACCGCGTGCGGCGGCCTGCTGCTCGGCGTGGATGAGCTGACGGAACGCGGTGGGCGTCTGGTTGAGGACGGTGACGTGCTCGTCCGCGAGCAGGCGATGGAAGGCCTCGGGCGAGCGGCTCACCCAGTACGGCACCACCACCAGCCGGCCGCCGTACAGCAGCGCGCCCCACAGCTCCCAGACGGAGAAGTCGAACGCGTAGGAGTGGAACAGCGTCCACACGTCCTCGGGCCCGAAGTGGAACCACGCATCCGTCGCGGTGAAGAGGCGCACGACGTTGTCATGCCGCACCATCACGCCCTTGGGACGTCCCGTGGAGCCGGAGGTGTAGATGACGTAGGCCAGGTCGCTCGGGGCATTGCAGCGCGGCGGGCGAGGCGCGGCGGCGGAGCTGGACGGCTCGGCGTCCAGGCGCACCACGGCGGCGCCAGGCGCGGGCACGCGGTCCTCCAGCGAGGTCTGCGTGATGAGGACGGGGGCCTGCGCGTCCTCCAGCATGAACGCGAGGTTCTCCTTGGGGTACGACGGGTCCAACGGCAGGTAGGCACCGCCGGCCTTGAGGATGCCGAGCAGGGCCACCACGAGGTCCAGCCCGCGCTCCAGGCACACGCCGACGAGGACATCGGGGCCCACGCCATGGCGCAGCAGCACCTGGGCCAGTCCGTTGGCGCGTGCATCCAGGTCTCGGTACGTCAGGTGACTGGATTCGAAGGTGACGGCGATGGCGTCCGGTGTGCGGTCCACCTGCGCCTCGAAGCGCTCCACCAACGTGCCGTCACTCGGAGCCACGACGCGCGGGTTCCTGGCGTGCAGGACGTGTTGACGCTCGGCCTCCGTCATCAACGGCAGCTCGGCGATGCGCTGACCCGGGGCGTCCACCATGCCGCCCATGACGACTTCCAGGTGGCCCAGCAGGCGGTCGATGGTCTCCGCGTCGAAGAGGTCCGCCGCGTACTTGCAGCCGATGAGCAGGCCCTCGGGGCCGTGTGCCGCCTCGAAGGTCAGGTCCAGCTCGGTGGTGCGGTTGTCCAGCAGCGACACGCCCAGCGTCAGGCCGTTGCCCACGGCCAGGTCGCGCGGAATGTCGTAGTCGTCCAGGACGAAGGCGACGTTGTACAGCTCGCGCCGCTGCGAGCCCGGCTGCACGGCCGCGAGCACATGGTCGAACGGGCAATGGCCGTGGGCCATCGCGCCCAGCGTGCTCTGCTTCACCGCCGCGAGCAGCCCCGTCACGGTGGCCTCGGTCGGGAGCCGCACCCGCAGCGGGATGAAGTTGGTGCAGTCGCCCATCAGCCCGCGAATGCCAGGGACCTCTCGTCCGGAGACGGCCGAGCCGAGTACGAAGTCGGCCTGACCGCTCCAGCGATGAAGGACGGTGGACAGCGCGGCGACCACGCTCATGAACGGCGTGACACCTTCACGTCGCCCCAGGGCATGGAGCTTCGTCATCAGCGCCGCGGGCAGGAGGCGCGAGCGGCGCGCCCCATGGAACGAGAGTCGCTGAGGCCGGGGCCTGTCCGTGGGGAGGGCAAGCAGCGACGGAGCCTCCGCGAGCGTCTGCTTCCACCAGGTCAGCTCCTTGCGGAGCGCCTGCGGAGTGAGGTGCTCGCGCTGCCACGCGGAGAAGTCGGCGTACTGGAGTGTCGGCTCGGGCAGGGGCGAGGGCTGCCCCGCGCTGAACGCCCCGTAGAGGGTCGCCAGCTCACGGGCCATCAGTCCCACCGTCCATCCGTCGGCCACCAGGTGGTGCACGGAGACAACGAGGGCATGGTCCTCCGCCGCGAAGCACACGAGGCTGAAGCGAAGGAGCGGCCCCGTCGCGGGGTCCATCGGCCGTTGGCCGTCACGCACGGCCACTGCATCCAGGATGACGGCGCGGTCCGCGAGGTCTTCGGCGTCGGTGACGACGCGCTCGATGGCCACGGTGGTCGGCGCGTGGACGTGCTGGAGCAGCTCGCCATCCTGGGACGTGAGCGTGGTCCGCAGGACGTCATGACGGCGAACCAGTTCGTTGATCGCGCGCTCCAGCGCCCCCGTGTCCAGGGGGCCGCGAAGCGTGAAGGCCAGGGGGATGTGGTAGGCGGTGGAGGCCGGTTCCAACTGCTGGATGAACCAGAGCCGCTGCTGTGAGAAGGAGGCCGGCACGGGCCCTGTGTTCGTGCTTCCACGGGCCACGGGCCCGGAGCTTGGGGCGAGAGCTCCCTGGATGCCCGTCGACAGCTCGGCGATGAGTCCCTGGAGGCTGACGTCCTGGAGCAGCGTGGCGGCGGAGACGCGAGCCCCCAGTCGCTTCTCGATGCGAACCTGGAGGTCCGCCGCGCCCAGGGAGTCCAGCCCCAGTCGGGTCAACGGAGCATCCACTTCCACGGTGCTCGCGGAGGCACCGAGCACCGCGGAGATCTCCTCGCGAAGCGCGCGCTCCAGCTCAGCGGAGGATGGCCCCGAAGTCCTCGCGGAGGATTCCAGCGCCTCAGTGGAAGCAGCCACGCCTGCGCTTGCCGCCGACGCGTTGCCCGACTGAGCGGAAGCGGTCGGGCTACCGACAGGAGACGACGTTGAGCCCGACTCGGAGGAGCCAGGTCCACGCGTGACGGACCCCGGCGCCGCGTCCCGAGTCTCCCCGGGTGCCGCTCCGAGGTTCAGGTCCGAGCGCCACAGCACGGTCAGCTCACCCGAGGCGAGCCCGGCGCGGCAGGCGAAGCGCTGAATCTTCCCGCTCGACGTCTTTGGAACGGAGCCGGGCGGCAGCAGCGCCACCGTCCTCGGCTGGACCTCCAGCTCACGGGCAATGGTCTGTCGCAGCGAGTCCGCCACGGCGGCCAGTGCCTCAGTGTCTCCCGACTCGGCAAGCTCGCGCGCCACCTCCGCGACCACTGCGAGCACCTCTCCATCCGGCGTCTCGACGCCGAAGGCCGCCACACCACCGGGCCGCACGCGCCGGTGCGCGCGCTCCACCACGGCCTCCACGTCCTGTGGATACAGGTTGCGACCCCGCAGGATGATGAGGTCCTTGCGCCGCCCCGTGACGACGAGCTGCCCCTCGTCGAGCAGCAGCCCCAGGTCACCGGTGCGCAGGTAGGCCGGCCCCTCCTCGGCGCCCACGGGACGGGCCTGGAAGGTCTCCTTCGACTGCTCCGGCTTGCGCCAGTAGCCTTGCGCCACGCTCCCACCGGACACCCAGATCTCACCGACCTGGCCCGGAGCGCGCGGCACCTTCGTCTCAGGGTCGACGATGAGCAGGCGCTGCTCGGCCAGCGTCGCGCCGCAGCTCACATGCGCGCGGACACCCGCTGCCTCGGGCGCGACTCGCACGGCCGTGCCCTTCGACAGCGCGGCGTCGTCGAGCAGGTGCACGCGAGGCACGCGGCCCTTCTCCTCACCGGTGACGATGAGCGTGCCTTCCGCGAGCCCATAGCAGGGATAGAACGCCTCACGACGGAAGCCCGCGGGAGCGAACACCTCCGCGAAGCGCTCCAACGTCGCGGCGCGAATGGGCTCCGCGCCGCAGAAGGCCACCTCCCACGAACTCAAGTCGAGCGCCTTCACCTCTTCGGGCGACGCACGACGCGCGCACAACTCGAAGGCGAAGTTCGGGCCTCCACTCACGGTGCCCCGGAAGCGGGACACCGCCTCCAGCCAGCGCATGGGCCGCTGGAGGAAGGACATCGGTGACATCAACGTCACGGTGAAGCCGCCGAACAGCGGCTGGAGGATTCCGCCAATCAACCCCATGTCGTGGTACGGCGGCAGCCAGATGATGCCCACGCTGTCGCGGCGCACCTGGAACGCTCCGGAGATGAGCCCCAGGTTGTGCAGCAGGTTGGCGTGCGACAGCATCACGCCCTTGGGCGTCCCCGTGGAGCCCGACGTGTACTGGAGGAAGGCCAGCGTGTCGGGCCCCAGCTCGGGCTCGCGCCACGCGTCCTCGCCGCCCGCGGGCAGGTCATCCGTGGACAACCACTGGAGCGCGCGGAAGTCCGGCGCCTGCTCGAAGACGAAGTCCGCCAGCCCGAGGATGCCCGACGTGGTGAGCACCACCGTGGCCTCCGCGTCCTGGATGATGGCGCGCAAGCGGGGCAGGGTGCGCTCCAGTCGCGTCGGGTCCGGCGGATAGGCCGGCACCGCCACGGCGCCCGCATACAGACAGCCGAAGAAACCCGCGAGGTAGTCGAGCCCCGGCGGATAGAGCAACAGCACGCGCTGCCCCACGGCACCCCGCGCTTGCAGTGCGGCGGCGATGCGCCGTGCCTGCCGCTCCAACTCCACGGCGCTCAGCGCGGCTTCGTCGCCGTCGGACTCACCGAGGAAGGTGTAGAGCGGATGCCGAGACGACTCTCCGACTGCGCGCGCACGGAGGGCGTCATTGAGGATTCGAAAAGGAGCATGCATGGGGGTGTGGTGCTCGTCGGTCTGATGGCGGCCGGCGGCTTAATAACAGGCGAGGCCGACAATCGCGGGCCTCAACGACTACCCACATGCAGCTTCATTCCCAGCGTCAAAGTGGAAGGGGGGCTGATCCACTCTGAGCGAGAAATCACGACTCAGGCGCGACCGAACAGGCCCTTGAGCCAGCGCACGAAGCCTCGCGCCTTCGTGCTCACCGAGGGAGATACCGCGTGAACGTTGGATTGCGGCGCGGCGGTGACCTTGGGCGGAACCAGGCGAGGAGCCGAGGTGGTTGCAGCTCCCGCAGAGGCCCTCATTGGCGCCGGACTCGCGGTGGGGTTCGTCGTCGCGCTCGTGGTACGCGTCGACGTGGACGCCGAACCGGGCGTGGGGTTCGTCGTCGCGCTCGTGGTGCGCGTCGGCGTGGAGGCCGTACCCTGCGTGGTGGCGGCCGTCCCTTCCGCGTCGAGCTGGGCCAGCTTCGCCTTCACCGCGTCGGGCGTGTCGCGCGTGGAGAAGGTGCTCGTCACTTCACGCCCCGTGGACGCCTCGCGCGCGGTGACCTTCAGCAGCGACTCGTTGTTCACCTCGAACGTCACCGACACCTGCACGGCGCCGCGAGGCAGCTTCGGCAGGCCCGCGAGCTTCAGCGTGCCCAGGTACTCGTTGTCGGACGCCTTGTCGGAGTCGCCCTGGAACACGGTCAACTCCAGCTCCGTCTGGCCATCACGGTGCGTGGAGAGCGTGTAGCTCTTGGTGGAGGGCAGCGCGGTGTTGCGCTCCAGCACGGGCTTGAAGCGTCCACCGGGCAGGCCCACGCCAATGGCCATGGGCAGCACGTCGATGAGCACCACGCCCTCGAGCTGTCCCAGGCTGTGCGCCAGCAGCGCCGCGCCCAGGGCCACCGCCTCGTCCGGGTGGACGCCCTTGCTGGGCGGCTTGCCGAAGAGGCGGGTGATCTTCTCGTGCACCAGCGGGAAGCGGCTCTGGCCTCCGACGAGGATGACCTCGTCGATGTCCTTGGGCCCCAGGTTCTTCACCTTGAGGACCTCTTCGCAGACCTGGAGGGTGCGGTCGACCAGGCCCTCGGTCAGCTCGACGAGCTTCTGCCGCGTCAGCGTGACGTCCAAATCGTACGGCTTGTCTTCAATCATCGTGACGAAGGCCACGTGCACCCGCATCTCCGAGCGCTCCGACAGCGCGCACTTCGCGCGCTCCGCCGCGTCGTTGATGCGCTGCATGGCCACCCGGTCCCCCTGGAAGGCCCGGCCCGTCTTCTTCTGAAACTCCTCCAGCAGGTACGCGACGATGGCGTTGTCGAAGTCGATGCCGCCCAGGAACGTGTCGCCGCCCGTGGAGATGACCTCGTAGACGTTGTCGGCCAGCTCCAGCACCGACGCGTCGAAGGTGCCACCGCCCAAGTCATAGACGAGCACGCGCTGGGTGAGCTTGCGGCCGTAGCCGTACGCGAGCGCCGCGGCGGTGGGCTCATTGAGGATTCGCTCGACGTAGAGCCCCGCCAGCTTGCCGGCCTCGCGCACCGCGTGGCGCTGGTTGTCGTTGTAATACGCCGGGACGGTGATGACGGCGCGCGACACCGGCTGGCCCAGTTGATTCTGGGCGACCTCCCGCACCTCGCGCAGGATGAGCGCGGAGATCTGCTGCAGCGTGTACACGCGGTCCGAGAGCTTCACGCCCGCGTCGCCGTTCTCCCCGGCGGAGATCTCGTAGTGGAACTTGTCCTTGATGGCCGCGACGATGGGCGACTCGTACGCGCGCCCCACCAGGCGCTTGGAGCCGTACACCGTGTTCCGGGGGTTGGTGAGCATCTGCCCCTTGGCGGGGTGGCCCACCACCAGCTTGCCGCGCGTGTTGACGGCGATGATGGAGGGCACCGTGTTGTGGCCCTCGCGGCTGTTGAGCACCCCGGGCTTGCCGTTGCGCACATACGCCGCACACGAGTTCGTCGTGCCCAGGTCGATGCCAATCACCACGCCGGCCCGCTTGGGCTCCCCCGTGTTCAGGTCCAACGCCGCGTCCGACATCATCGTCGCGGGCGCGGCGGGGGTCCCCTCGGGAGGAGGGGCAGCCTGGGCGGCGACGACCTGCGGGTTCGCCTGCTGTGGCGGAGGTGGGACGGTGTAGTCCGCGGGGCCCACGCCGGTGGGAACCGGGGGCACGTCCGACTGGGCGTGGGGCAGGGCGGCGACCGCCAGGTCGAGGAAGCGGCGCGTCTGCGGGTCCAACCCCAGGAAGCGCAGGCCCATGCCCGCCACGCCCTGGCCTCCCTGCCCGGTGACGAAGTGGACCACGGCCTGCGCGTGGATGAGGCGCTCGCCGCTCGCCAGCCGCAAGTCGAGCGTGACGGCCGTCCCCGGGGGCTTCACCGCACGCGCGCGCAGGTAGATGCCACCTCGGGTGACATTGCCGCCATACTTCGCCAGGAACTCCTCCGGCGTAGCGAATGGCAGCTTCACGACCAACCCGACCGCCGCCTGATTCGATTCCGTCAAAGCCCGGTTCCTGAGACGTGAGTGAAAAGCCTGGGGCGGATTATCGCTTGAAGTGCGAGTGAACGGGCGTCAAAAAGTCCGCCCTTCCAGGTTGCGTGGCGAGAACGTACCTCGTATGGAACCGCACCCTCGGGGCGCTGGTGCCTCGTGGGCCCCTCGCCCCGGGAGCGCCGCCCATGTTGAACCCCGAGATCCGGCTCGCACTCACCTTCGATGACGTCCTCCTGGTGCCCGCCGAAAGTTCGGTCGTCCCCAAGGATGCGGACCTGTCGACCCGCCTCACGCGCAACCTCCGCCTGAACATCCCGCTCTTGTCGGCGGCGATGGACACGGTGACGGAGGCGCGCACCGCCATCGCCATGGCGCAAGAGGGCGGCATCGGCGTCATCCACAAGAACATGACCCCCGAGCAGCAGGCGCTCGAGGTGACCAAGGTCAAGAAGTTCGAAAGTGGAATGGTGGTGGACCCCGTCACCATCGACCCCGAGGCCCCGCTGGGCCGCGCCATCGAGCTGATGCGGCACCACGGCGTGTCGGGCATCCCCGTGGTGAAGGGCCGGCGCCTCGTCGGCATCGTCACCAGCCGCGACGTGCGCTTCGAGACCAACCTCACGCAGAAGGTCGAAGCGGTGATGACGCGCAAGCTCGTCACTGGCCGCGAGGGCATCATCCAGGGGGATGCGCAGAAGCTCCTGCACGAGCACCGCATCGAGAAGCTGCTCATCGTCAACGACGACTTCGAGCTGCGCGGCCTCATCACCATCAAGGACATTGAAAAGCGCAGGACGAACCCGAACGCGGCCAAGGACGGCAAGGGCCGCCTCCTGTGCGCCGCCGCCGTGGGCGTGTCCGCGGACCGTGAGGCGCGAATCGACGCGCTGGTGAAGGCGGGCGTGGACGTCATCGTCGTGGACACCGCGCACGGCCACTCCAAGGGCGTGGTGGACGGCGTGCGCGACACCCGCAAGAACTTCAAGGGCTTCGAGCTGATCGCCGGCAACGTCGCCACCGCCGAGGCCACCCGCGCGCTCATCCTGGCGGGCGTGGACGCGGTGAAGGTGGGCATCGGCCCCGGCTCCATCTGCACCACGCGCGTCGTCGCCGGCGTGGGCGTGCCGCAAGTCACCGCGGTGGATGACTGCAGCCGCGAGGCGGACAAGCACGACATCCCCATCATCTCGGATGGCGGCATCAAGTACTCGGGCGACATCGTCAAGGCGCTCGCGGCCGGAGCCAGCACGGTGATGATCGGCTCGCTCTTCGCCGGCACCGAGGAGGCCCCCGGGGACGTCATCCTGTACCAGGGCCGCAGCTACAAGAGCTACCGGGGCATGGGCAGCCTGGGCGCGATGAAGCAGGGCGCCAAGGACCGCTACTTCCAGTCGGACGTGGACGCGGTGAAGCTCGTTCCGGAAGGCATCGAAGGACGCGTGCCGTACAAGGGCACGCTCGGGATGAACGTCCACCAGATGCTGGGCGGCATCCGCAGCGGCATGGGCTACGTGGGCTGCGGCACCATCGACGATTTGCGCAAGAACGCGACCTTCGTGCGCATCACCTCGGCGGGGCTCAAGGAGAGCCACGTCCACGACGTCATCATCACCGAGGAAGCCCCCAACTACCGCGTGGAGTAGGGCAGCGCGGCGGCTTCCGGGTGGAACGAAAAGAGGGCCCACGCCAACAAGCGGCGGGGCCCTCATTCGTTTCCGGCGTCGGTCAGCCGGGACGGCGGCTACTTCCGGGGCTTGCGGCCACCGGCACCCGTGTCCTCGGGAGGCGGCGACGCGGCGGAGATCTTCTTCTCCGCGTTGGCAACGCGACCGAGCAGGGAGTCCTTGTCGTCGGGCTCCAGCGTCTCAATGGCCTGGCGCAGGGTGTTGAAGTCGAGCCGGGCGATGGTGACGGCGTTGCCGCCCTTGATCTCCTGCACGGTGGGGACCTCCACCAGCTCGCGCATGTAGGTCTCGAACTCCACCTTCACGTCGGCCGTCTGCTGGATGCAGGTGTCCTTCGCGTTGACGATCTGCTGGCTGCCCTCGCGGTAGCTCAGGTCCGGGTTGCGGTTCATCGCCTCCTCGAACGTCGTGGTGCGCTTGCGCAGCGAGGAGTACAGCTCGATGTAGTCGACGAGGCGGTCCGTTTCAGGGCGGTTGACGTTGCGGGCCTTGCCCAGCGCGTCGGTGGTGTCGTCACAGGTGAGCTTCTGGAGATCGGAGACCCCTGGCGTGTCTTTGACAGCCAGGTTCTGGGTCTCGCGGTCCAGTCGCTCGTCGGAGGAGATTTCCTTCACGCATCCAGTGGCGGAGAGGAACAAGAGGGTCGCAGCAGTGGAAGCGGACAGGCGGCGGAGCATCCGGACCTCGAACAATTGAGGGGACTTGGGCGTTGCTTTCCGGAAGTTTGTAGCGATAAGGGCCCCCAGCCGTCAACGACGCCCCCTTGGAGAACCTCCGGTGGACCTGCACGCCGAGAAGATCCTGATCCTCGATTTCGGGAGTCAGTACACCCAGCTCATCGCCCGGAGGGTGCGCGAACTGGGCGTTTATTGCGAAATCCACCGTCCGGACCTCCCGGCGGAGGACATCCGCCGCTATGCCCCCCGGGGCATCATCCTCTCGGGAGGGCCGGCGTCCGTCGAAGCGCCTGGTTCCCCCCGGTGTGATCCCTTCGTCTTCGAGGCGGGCGTGCCCGTCCTGGGCATCTGCTACGGCCTCCAGCTCACCGCCAAGCTCCTGGGCGGGCGCATCGACCGGGGCGCCCACCGGGAGTTCGGCAACGCGGAGGTGGAGGTCCTCGCGCCACGCGGGCCTTTCTCGGAGTTCCGCATTGGAGACCGGGTCCAGGTGTGGATGAGCCACGGAGACCGGGTGGAGGAGCTTCCGCCCGGTTTCGAGGCGATTGGCCGCAGTGGCAACTCGCCCTTCGCGGCGGCGGCCCACCAGAGCAAGCCCTTCTACGGCCTCCAGTTCCACCCGGAGGTGGTGCACACCCCGCAGGGCAAGGCCATGCTGCGCGCCTTCCTCTTCAACGACTGCAAGGTGAGCGGCTCGTGGACGATGAAGGGCTTCATCGACGAGGCCGTGGCCACCATCCGCAAGCAGGTGGGGGAAGAGGGCCGGGTCATCTGCGCGCTGTCCGGCGGCGTGGACAGCTCCGTGGCCGCGCTCTTGCTCCACCGCGCCATCGGCCCCCGGCTCCAGTGCATCTTCGTGGACAACGGGGTGCTGCGGCAGGGTGAGCGCGCCCAGGTGGAGGCGCTCTTCGTGGACCGCTTCCACGTCCCGCTGAAGACGGTGGACGCGCGCTCGCGGTTCCTGGACGCGCTGGCCGGCGTGACGGACCCGGAGAAGAAGCGGAAGATCATCGGCCGCGAGTTCATCGCCGTGTTCGAGGAGGCCTCGCGCGACATCCAGGACGCCGGGTTCCTGGCGCAGGGCACGCTGTACCCGGACGTCATCGAGTCCGTCTCCTACAAGGGCCCCTCCGTCACCATCAAGAGCCACCACAACGTGGGCGGCCTGCCGGAGACGATGAAGCTCAAGCTGGTGGAGCCCTTGCGCGAGCTGTTCAAGGACGAGGTCCGCGCGCTGGGCCGCGAGCTGGGGCTGCCCGAGGAGATGGTGAACCGGCAGCCGTTCCCCGGCCCGGGCCTGGCCATCCGCGTGCTGGGCGAAGTCACGGAGGCCCGGTTGGAGCTGGTGCGCCGCGCGGACGCCATCGTCCAGGAGGAGATTCGCGCCGCGGGGCTCTACAAGGAGCTGTGGCAGGCCTTCGCCGTGCTGCTGCCTGTGCAGAGCGTGGGCGTCATGGGCGACGAGCGCACCTACGAGTCCACCTGCGTGCTGCGCGCCGTCACCAGCGTGGACGGCATGACTGCGGACTGGGCGCGGCTGCCGTACCCCGTGCTGGAGCGCATCTCCACGCGCATCACCAACGAGGTGCGCGGCATCAACCGCGTCGCCTACGACGTGTCCTCCAAGCCCCCGGCCACCATCGAGTGGGAGTGAGCTGGGAGTAGGGTGCGGACGTGAAAAGAGGCTGCCTGGCGAATGTGCCCAGGCAGCCTCTTCGTGCATCAGGGGTCCGGGTTTTCAAGCCCGGGCCCCGTCAGCGGGGGTGCATCACCCGGCCGGCTTCGTGGGGACCGAGGGAATCTTGGTGCTGCCCGGGCGCAGCTCCTCGAGCACCCGGTTGGCGCCGTAGATCTTCTTCAGCGACTCGATGATGGCGTCGCTGTGCACGGCCACGGTGCGGTTGACGGACTCGTCGAAGCCGTACTCGCCGCCCAGGGACTGGATGTTGCCGTCGAACACCAGGCCGACAATCTCAGCGTCCTTGTTGATCATCGGGGAGCCGGAGTTGCCGCCGATGATGTCGTTGGTGGTGACCATGTTCATCGCCGTGGCGCCGTCGAGCAGCTTCTCCGACTTCAGCCAGGACGGCGGAAGGGCGAAGGGCTCCTCGCCCGTGGCGTGCTCGAACGTGCCGGCCATCTGGGTGACGGGCTCCACCTTCTTGCCGTCCTCCATGTAGCCCTTCACCGAGCCGTAGGACAGGCGCAGGCTGAACGTCGCGTCCGGGTACTGGTTGGTGCCGTAGGCCTCGAACTTCGCCTTGGCGACCAGCTCCGCGTTCTTCTTGATGACCGCGTCGATGTTCTCCTCGTAGTTCTTGCGCACCGCGCGGCCATCCGCGTCGAGCGCGAGGGCGAGCTGGATCATCGGGTCCTTGGAGGCGGCGATGGCCGCCTTGCCGCCGTCCCAGAGGCCCTTGCGCACGGAGACGTCACACACCTTGGAGCCCTTCACGTCCTTGAGGACGCAGAGCTTGGAGCCCTTGACGAGCCGGGCCGCCATCTTCTCCGGGGACTCCTTGCCCAGGACCTTCTTGACGAAGGGGTGGTTGGAGCCGAGCTCCTCGCGCATCTTCGTCAGGCCGAACGTCAGGCGGAGGATCTCCAGGTCCGCGTAGATGGGAGCGGGGCTGAGCAACTGGGCCTGGAGGGCGGGCAGGTTGGCCTGGTTGAACTCACGCAGGCGCTGGCCGTTCTCCTTGGGGAGCTCCTCGGAGGCGCGCACCAGCATCTTCGCGATGCCGTACAGGCTGGAGGACAGGCCGCTGCCCTGCTCGACGAAGGCCAGGTCCTTGCGGACGTTGACGAGCTGGGCCTGGGCCTTGGCGATCTCATCCCACGCGGCGCCGTACTTCTTCTTCATCTCCGGGTTCGCGTCGACCTTCTTGCGCAGCTCCTGCTCGGCGGCGACCTTCTGGGCGAAGAACTTCTTGTCCTGGAGCGCCTCCAGGCGGCCCTTGGTCGCCTTCAGGCCGTTCTCCACGCCGAAGAGCAGGTTGTTGGAGATGCGCTTCTGCTCGGGGCCGCGCTTCTGGAACTCCGTCACCGTGCCGCGCAGCTCGGACATCGTGAAGAGCATCTTCGGCATGGCCACGTCGCGCTGGTACTCCAGCTCCGCGATGGTGAGGCCGCGCGAGGTGCGGCCGGGGTGGCCGGACACGAAGGTGAGGTCACCCTCCTTGGCGCTCTTCTCCGACCACTTGAAGAAGTTCTCCGTCTTGGCCGGCTTGCCGTCCTGGTAGACGCGCAGGAACGTCACGTCCAGGTCCCAGCGGGGGAACTCGAAGTTGTCCGGGTCGCCGCCGAAGAAGGCGATGGCGTGCTCGGGGGCCATCACCAGGCGCACGTCCTGGAAGCGGCGGTACTTGTAGAGGTTGTACTTGCCACCCTGGTACAGGGTGACGACGTCACAGCGCACCTTGGCGTCGCCGGCGGAGCAGGCCTGCTCCAGCTCGGCCATCTTCGCCTTCAGGGTGTCGCTGTACGGCTTGCCGGACAGGCCCGCGGTCGCCTTGTTCAGCGCCTCGGTGACGTCGGTGATCTGCTCCAGCTGGTTGATCTCCATCGCCGGGCACTGCGTCTCCTCGGCTTCGGTCTTCGCGTAGAAGCCGTTGGCGATGTAGTCCTTCTTCGCGCCGGAGAGCTGCTCGATACAGCCGCGGGCGCAGTGGTGATTGGTCATCACCAGGCCGTTGGGGGACACGAAGCTGGCGGAACAGCCGCCGGCGAGGCGCGCGGAGGACAGCCGGGCCTTGTCGAGCCACTCCTGCGAGGGCTCGAAGCCGTACTTCTCCTTCACCTTCGCGGAGGGGAAGTTGTTGTAGGTCCACATGCCTTCGTCGGCCAGCGCGGGGGCCGCGCCGACAAGGGTGGCAATCAGGAACAACCGTTTCATGGACAGGTCCTTTCCAGGGCCAGGGGTGTCGCGGTTCTGCGGTAACCCACTGCCTCGGTCAACCGGGAAAAAAGCTGGGAAGAATTCCCAACCCCCGGAACATCCAGGCGGCCGGGGGATTCCTCGCCAGTGCGCGGAGTCCTACGGGATATCGCGCCCCGTGATTGCACGAATTGGAGCTCAAAGGGTGACCTGTTGCGTGAGCGCGGAGGTCGCCGCGCCAGGTCGTCTGCTATCGCGGTGCGTCGAGGCGCCCTCGCGCGTCGGACTTGTCGGGACTCAGGGATTTCGCAGGGCCACGAGCGGGTCCACGCGGGTGGCGCGGCGCGCGGGAAACCAGCAGGCCAGCAGGGCGATGACGGCGAAGAAGGTGGCCACGGCGCCGAAGGTGAGGGGATCCGTGGCGGTGAGGCCGTGGAGTTGGCTTGTGAGCAATCGGCTCAGCGCCAGCGAGCCCATGAGCCCCAGGGTGATGCCCACTCCCGCGAGCCTCGCGCCCTGGCCGAGCACGAGCCGGAGGACGTCCTGGGGCCGGGCCCCGAGCGCCATGCGGATGCCCAGCTCCCGGGTGCGCTGTGAGACGAGCAGCGAGATGACGCCATAGAGGCCGTAGGTGGACAGCACCAGGGCCAGCGCCGCGAAGCCGCCGAGCAGACAGAGCACGAGCTTCCGGAAGCCGAGCGACTGGGAGATGACCTGGTCCATGGTGAGGGCCCGGAAGACGGGCAGGCTCGAGTCGACCCGGCGAATGGCTTCGCGGACCGAGGGCAGCAGGGTTTCTGGTGGCACCGAGGTTCGAGCGACGAGGACGAGGCTGTCATCGCCCCAGGGGCGGCCGTATGGGACGTGGAGCTCGGCCAGGGGTGTCTTGTCGAGGCCAGCCTGTCGCACGTCGCCGACGACGCCGATGATGGTGTGGGCACCCGTGCCGAGCCGGAGCTGTCGGCCCAGGGCGTTGCCGTCCGGGAAGTGCCGGCGCGCGAGCGTTTCGTTGATGATGACGGTGGCGGGCTGGCCGGGGGCCGCGTCGTGGGTCGTGAAGTCGCGGCCTTGCTTGAGTGGGATGCCCAGCGTGGCGAAGAAGCCGGGGCTGGTGGAGCGTCGCTCGGCGCGAGGCTCGCTGCCGGGCTCAGGAGGCGGCTCGCCCTCGATGACGTAGCGGGCGTTGTTCCAGGCGCGCTGGATGGGCAAGAGCGACGTCATTCCCACGGCGCTCACTCCGGGGAGCGCGCGCACCTCGTCGAGGAGGGGCTCCAGCAGGGTGCTCGGAACATTCGCGTCGAGCCCTTGGTCGTTGAAGAACCGGGTGTCGGGGATGGCGATGTGCAGCGTGAGGAGTTGCTCGGAGTCGAGCCCGGGTGCTGTGCCGAGGAGTTGGAAGAAGCCTCGGCCCAGGAGGCCCGCGCCCATGAGGAGCACGAGGCAGACGGCCAGCTCCGCGACAATCAGCGTGGACCGGAGTCGCTGACCGCTGGAGACCGGGGCTCCGCGAAGGTCGAGCCGGGAGACCTGGAGCGCGGGAAGCAGCCCGAAGGCCAGGCCGCTGCCGATGGAGATGGCGGCGAGGAACAGGAAGGTCGTCCCGTCGAGGGACACGGCGGCCCGGTGTGGCATTGACTCAGGGGCGACGGCGAGCAGCGCGCCCAGGCCCCAGTGCGCGAGCAGTCCGCCCAAGGCGCCTCCGGTGAGCGCGAGCAGGAGGCTCTCCACGAGGAGCTGCTGGATGACGCGGGCCCGGGTCGCGCCCAGGGCCACTCGAACGGCGAGCTCCTGTCGGCGGCCGCTGGCGCGCGCGAGCAGGATGTTCGCGACATTGGCGCAGGCGATGAGGAGGACCAGGGCCACGGCGCCGAGGAGCAGCTTCAGGGGGCCGCTCCAGAGTCGCGTCTGGGCCTCGGCGAGCGAGTCGACGCGGGCGGTGCGTTCCTTGAGGGCTTCTGGACTTGTGGCGGCGATTCCGGCGGTGACGGCCTTGAGCTGTTCGTTCGCCGCGTCCAGGGTGATTCCGGACGCGAGCCGGGCTCGCACGGAGAGCACCGTGGAATAACGGGCGCCGCGGGCATCGGGTGGTGCCACCAGCGGGAGCCAGACGTCCATGTTCGGGTCGAAGGACTCCGGAATGACGCCGACGACGGTATGGGGAATGTCGTCGAGGAGCACCGTGCGGCCGAGGACGGCGGGAT